>ERZ1026956.119-NODE-119-length-50003-cov-7.388024_pt1 | contig 50003 bp, 39 predicted proteins | sample MGYA00519301_ERZ1026956 | MGnify/ENA primary metagenome ERZ1026956 (study PRJEB26926, sample SAMN06164521) | human gut metagenome | biome: ENVO:00009003; feature: ENVO:2100002; material: ENVO:00002003 | host: Homo sapiens | place: USA | collected 2012 ...
GGGTGGGGTCGAGGCGGCGGACCGTCTCGTTGGTGCGCTTATAAAAGCTCTCGTCGTCGGCGCTGCCGCTGACCCGCACGCCCCACAAGAAGATGCTGGGGTGGCTGCGGCACTGGCAGACCATCTCGCGGCAGTTCTGCAGAGCCTGCGCTTTCCAGATGTCGTCGCCGACGTGCTGCCAGCCGGGCATCTCCACAAAGACCAAAAGGCCCAGCTCGTCGCAGGCATCGAGGAAGGCGGGGCTGGGGGGAGTGGTGAGGCGCACGGCGTTGCAACCCAGCTGCTTTTTCAGGAGCTGAGCGTCCAGCCGCTGGATGCTGTCGGGCATGGCATAGCCCTGATAGGCGTAGCTCTGGCGGCGGTTGAGGCCCCGCAGCTCCACCCGCTGGCCGTTGAGGTAGAGCCCGCCTGCCACGAACTGCAGAGTACGGAAGCCGAACCGGCAGCTTTTCTCGTCTAGGACCCGGTCGGGCAGGCCGCCGGTGCCGGGACGGATGAGCCGGACGGTCAGGGTGTAAAGGGTGGGGTGCTCGATGCTCCACGGATGGACGCTGTTCAGTGCGCCGGTGATGGGCAGCGACAGTTCGCCGGTGTAGAACGCCCGGCTGCCCGAGGGGCTGCGGATCTCGGCCTGTAACGTGCAGCCGACGGTCTCGCCCACGGTGGCCGTGTAGATGCGGAAATCGCCCTCGGCCTTCGTCTCGATGAAGATGTCCCGCAGGTAGGCGGGCTCTTTCACGTCGAGGCAGACGGCGCGGCAGATGCCGCCGTAGGTCAGAAAGTCCATCTGCCCGCCGAAGGGCGGGATGTTCAAATCTTCGCGGCTGTCGCAGCGGACAGCCACCACGTTCTTCTGACCCAGATGGAGAGCACTGGTCAAATCGACGGTAAAAGCGGTGTAGCCGCAGCTGTGGTGGAACACCCGCCGCCCGTTGCAGAACACCGTGGCGTCGTGGGCCACGGCTCCGAAGGTGAGCAGAACGGTGCGGCCCTCCCATTCTTTGGGCGCAAAAAACTCCCGCCGGTAGCCCGAAAGCTTCTGGTAGTCGTTCTCGTTGCAGTAATTGTAGGGCAGTGTCTTGACCGTGTGGGGCAGGCGCACCGGCTCAAGGGTCAGCTCCGGGCATTCCGGCCGCACGATGGCGGGGTCAAAGACCGGGGTGAAAAGCCAGCCGTCGTTCCAATCGTAGTGTTCCATGGCAAATGTTCTCCGTGGCAAAATACTTTAATTCCTATGCTACCACAAAGTTATGAACGAAAAAAGAATCCGCGCCGGATTTTATCGGTTTCTGAATAAAATTTCAGAAAGAAGGGGCCGCGTTCCCGCCGGGAACGCGGCCCCTTGGAGAAAACCTCTCCGTCAGGCTTTGACTGAGAGGTTTAACGTATAAAGTTGGTCATGGGTCTGCGGGGATTCTCCGGGTGCTGGATGCCCGCGGCTTTGCCGGCCTCGATGCACTGGAGCAGCCAGGCCATGTTGCGGCCCAGCTCCTGCATGACGGCGCAGCCCTCGGCGTCCTGCAGTACCTGCTCGGGGTTCGAGCCGTGGACCATGGGCCAGTAGGAGCCGCTCACCAGCGGCATATGGAAGAACTCGGGGTACTTCACCAGCTGATCGAGGGTGCTGGTGGTGCCGGCGCGGCGGGCCGAGCAGCAGATGGCGGCGGGCTTGTAGGCCAGATACCTGCCGCCCGCGTAGGCGAGACGGTCCATGAAGCTGGTCATGTTGCCGGAAGCAGAAGCGTAATGCACCGGCGTGCCGAAGACAAAGGCGTCGGCAGTCTTGGCTTTCTCGATGGCCTCGTTGACCACGCCGCCGAAGACGCAGCCCTTGCCGGCAGCACAGCCGCCGCAGCCGATGCAGCCGCCCACGGGCTTTGTGCCGACGTTCAAGATCTCCGTCTCGATGCCGGCGGCGTTCAGCTCCCCGGCGATGAGGCTCAGTGCGGTATAGGTGCAGCCCTTCTCGTGGGGGCTGCCGTTGATGAGCAGGACTTTCATGATAAATACTCTCCTTTTGTACGCCCGAAAAAGCGGCGTTCTGGTATGATTTTAGCACATTCATGACCGTAACGCAACGAATCATGACACTGCCCTTGACAAAGACCGGCGGTATGACGATAATATGAAGTTACGATAACAGGAAAGACCCGAAGGAGGCCAAAACCATGCGAGTCATTGCAGGAGAAGCCCGCGGCAGACGGCTGGAAGCGCTGCCCGGCACGGATATTACCCGCCCCACCCTCGATCAGGTGAAGGAGGCGATGTTCAGCATCGTCCAGTTCGACCTGCCCGGAGCCCGTGTGCTGGACCTGTACGCAGGCAGCGGCCAGCTGGGCATTGAGGCGCTGAGCCGGGGCGCTGCCCGGTGCGTGTTCCTGGACGAGAACCGTGAGGCCGTGAACATCGTCATGAAGAACTGCAAGAACTGCGGCGTCTTCGACCGCAGCCGCGTCAACATCGGCGAAGCGGCCCGCTTCCTCTCGGCCTGCCGGGAGCAGTTCGATCTGGTGCTGCTGGACCCGCCTTTCCACAACGGCACGCTGGAAAATATCCTCCCCATCGTGGATAAGTGCGTCGCCCCCGGCGGCATCGTCATCTGCGAGAGCGAGACGAAACTCGTCCTCCCCGCCGAAGTGGGCGGTTTACAGCTGAAGAAGCAGTATAAGTACGGCAAAGTCCTGCTCTGGAAATATGTGAGACCCATGGCAGACGCCGCAGAGGAAGAAGGAGAAGCGTGATGAACGTCAACGAGCTTTTGGATACCATCGAAGACCTGCTGGAAGAGAGCACCGGAATGCCCCTTTCGGGCGGCAAGCGCATCGTGGATGTGGAACAAATTCGGGACTATCTCGATGACATCCGCGCAAACCTCCCCGTGGAGCTGCGTCAGGCCCAGTCCATCGTCAGCGACCGCGCCCAGCTCATCGAGTCGGCCAACGCGCAGGCACAGGCCATCGTCAAGAAGGCAGAAGAGCGCGCCCGCATCCTCGTGAGCGAGGCCGAGATCGTCCGCGCTGCCCAGCAGCGTGCGTCCGAGATCGTCTCCGCTGCCCAGACCGAGGCCCGCACCGTCCGCCAGACGGTCACGGATTACTGCGATAATATGCTGAAAACCACCGAGGAGACGATGTCTGAAAACGCCGCCCAGGTGAAAAATGTCCGCGCGAACCTGCGCCAGACCCCCCGCCGCGGCGTGTGATGAGCCGCTCCTGACCTGAATACAGTCCCCTGCGAGTAAAAATGACGATTCGCAGGGGCTTTTTTTGTAACATTTTGTAGGAAAAAAGCGCAGGAAAAAACTTGCATTCAGCGTTTCGATTTGCTACAATAAAATAGAGTCGTCAGGTATCTTGACAGAGCAGAAAACGGGACAAACTCCCCGGGAGATGTCCGGCGTATCGGACGGCTCGGAACACGAAACGAAAGGAGGCTGGGCGCGATGACTCAGACAGAAGATTTGGCACAGTTCGACCCGGCCTCGTTTGAGCATATCCCCGTGCTTCTGAACGAGTGCCTCGATGGACTGAACATCGACCCGGCAGGCACTTATCTCGACGGCACGGCGGGCGGCGCGGGACACTCCCGCCAGATCGCCCTCCGGCTGGACGGCGCAAAAGGCGGGCGGCTCGTCTCCCTCGACCAGGACCCCGACGCGGTGCAGACTGCCAGGGCGCGGCTGGCCGGGCTCCCGGCCACGGTGGTACAGATAAACTTCCGCTACGCCGGACAAGCCCTCGAGAGCCTCGGCATCGAGAAGATAAACGGTGCGCTGCTGGACCTCGGCGTTTCCAGCCATCAGCTGGACGACGCGGCCCGGGGCTTTTCGTACCGGGCAGACGCCCCGCTGGATATGCGGATGAGCCAGCAGGGCGAGACGGCGGCAGACCTCGTGAACACCGCCAGCCGGGAAGAGATCTCCCGCATCCTGCGGGACTACGGCGAAGAGCCCTATGCGTGGCAGATCGCCGGCCACATCGTGGAGGCCCGCGAGGCGGCCCCCATCGAGACGACTTTGCAGCTGGCCGACATCGTGGCCAGCGCCATGCCGCCTGCGGAGCGGCGCAAGAACAAGAATCCTTCGCGGCGCACGTTTCAGGCGCTGCGTATCGCGGTCAACCACGAGCTGGACGCTCTGGAGGAAGGTCTGGATACCATTTTCGACCACCTCGCCCCGGGCGGAAGGCTGTGTGTGATCACCTTCCATTCGCTGGAAGACCGGCTGGTGAAAAATAAGTTCCGCCGCTGGTCCACCGCCTGCACCTGCCCGCCGGAGTTCCCGGTCTGCGTCTGCGGCGGCAAGGCGAAGGCAAAGCTCATTACCCGGAAGCCCATCGAGGCCGACAAGCAGGAACTGGAGGAGAACCGGCGCAGCCGTTCTGCTCATCTGCGCGTTTTGGAGAAACTCTGAGCCGGATAAGACGCCGCTCAGTGTAAGAGGAGGAGATCAACTATGGGTCAGCCAGCTTATGATATGTCGTCTGAGGTGCGTCGCAGAAAAGCGCCTCAGACTCAGCGCAAGGTCGCACTGCGGGTGGAAAAAGGCGGCAAACGCCGTCTCAGTCCGTTCCAGGCGGCCATGCAGCACGCACTTCAACTGATCTCGATGGCGCTGCTGGCAGGCTTTGCGGTAAGCCTGCTATGGAGCGAGGCCCAGCTGGTGGAGGTCAACGACCAGATCCAGAAGGCCAAAGCGGAACTTGTGAGCGAGCAGAGCCAGTACACCTACTATAACAGTGTCCTCAACAGCAAGACCAATATCACCAGCGTGGAAGAAGTGGCCGGGCGGCTGGGCCTCATGAAGATGGACCAGAGCCAGCTCACCTACATCCGCCTCGACAGCGACAGCGTACTGGTGCGCAGGGAGTCGGCTGTCCACCAGTGGACGGATTTCCTGCACGACGGTGCCATGACCATTCTGGCTTCCGTCCGCAGCGTAAAATAAGCAAACAGACAGAAAAGCGTGCGGCAGCGCACGCTTTTCTGGTTTCTGCAGGAGAATACCATGCAAAACAAGCCCTCCAACGACCAGCATAAGAACATCTACTACCGCCTCCGCCGCAGCGACCCGCACGAGCGCCTCAGTGCGCGGCTGCGGCATTTCAGCTTCGGCGCGGCGGTATTTTTTGTAGTGGCGGCTGCGGGCATCGTCACCCACAGCCTGTATAACATCCAGATAAAACAGGGCGCGACCTTCCGCCAGTATGCGGCCCAGCAGCAGCTGCTGGACAGCACCATCCAGGCCACCCGCGGCGAGATCTACGATGCCTCCGGCATCACGCTGGCGTCCACCAGCGTAGTATGGACCATCTGGGCCGACCCCAGCTACAGCACGGCCCTCTTCACCAGCCAGACCGTCGAGGAGACAGGCGAGAGCACCAAGACCGTGGATGAGACGACGCTGGCCGATGTGAGCCGCCAGCTCACCCTGCGGCTGCTCTCCGGCGACGGCGAGAGTCTGGACAGTGTAGATACCTCTTCGGCAGAATATCAGACCCAGTACCAGACCGTCCACGACGCGCTGGCCAAGAACGGGTCGTCCTATCAGGTGCTGGCCACCAAGGTGAACAATGCCGTCAAGCTCTCCATCGAGAAATACATCAGCGAATATAATAAAGATCACGCCAAAGCCAAGACTCTGGAAGACGGCACCGTCATCAAGAAGGGCCGTGTCTCCGTCTCTTCGTCCAAGAGTTTCCAGCGCGATTACCCCTACGGCGCGTTCGCCGCATCGGTGCTGGGCTTCTGCAACGGCGACGGCGAGGGCTTCTACGGCCTCGAAAAATCCTACAATGACACCCTCGCGGGCGTCAATGGCCGCACGATCACCCTCCGCAATGCCTACGGCAACGCCATCGCCGACGCCAACGCCACCACTTACGCCGCCAAGGACGGCTCCAATCTGGTGCTGTCGCTGGATGTCAATGTGCAGGAGGTCGTGGAGCGCTACCTCAACGAGGCCATCTACGCCAACACGGTCGAGAACCGCGGCGCAGCCATCGTCATGAATGTCAAGACCGGTGCCATCCTTGCCATGGCCTCGAAGCCTGACTTCGACCCCAACGCTCCGCTGGATTTTAGCGAGAACCTGGCCTATCTGAATGAGCAGGTGAACGCAGAACCGGAGATTTACACCATCTACAAGAAAGACGCCAACGGCAACTATCTCCGGGATGAGCAGGGCAAGAAGATACCGGAAGAAGACCCCGACTACACCGGAACCTACCGTGACATCCAGTGGAAGAACAAGACCATCACCGAGCTGTACTACCCCGGAAGCGTCTTCAAGGTCATCACGGCCGCCATGGGTGTGGACTCGGGCAAGGCCACCTATTACACCACCTTCAACTGCTCCGGTGCCTACGGCGTGGCGAAAGAGACGTATCACTGCGCCGGTAAGAAGGCCCATGGCGTCCAGAACCTCGCCGAGGCCCTCCGGAACAGCTGCAACATCTACTTCATCCAGCTGGGTCAGCGGCTGGGTTCCAGCGCCTTCTACGACTACTTCGACGCTTTCGGCTTCACCGAGCGCACCGGCGTGGATCTGCCCAACGAGACGGGCATGATGAAGTATTACACCAAGAGCCAGCTGGGCGAGGTCGAGCTTTCGTCTTCGTCCTTTGGTCAGGCAATGGCCGTGACCCCGCTGCAGGTGTGTACCGCCATCTCGGCAGCCGTCAACGGCGGCTACCTCGTCACCCCTCATGTGGTGGATAAGATAACCGACCAGAACGGCAACGTCGTCGAGGAGATCGGCGCGAACGTCCGCCGCCAGGTCATCAGCAAGAGCGCCAGCGAGACCATCCGCCAGATCATGGAGTATGAGGTGGGCGACGGCACCACCACCGGCGGCGGTTCCAACGCCTACGTCGCGGGCTACCGCATCGGCGGCAAGTCCGGTACGTCCGAGCAGCTGAACATGGAGCGCCGCGCCGACGGCGATTACAAGAAAGTCGCCTCCTTTGCCGCCGTCCTGCCTGCCAACGACCCGGAAATTCTGGTCTACGTCATGCTGGACGACCCAAACAACGCCCACACCGACTATTCGTCCATCCTGGCTGCGCCTGTGGTCGGCAACATCATCAGTGAGATAGCCCCCTATCTGGGCATTGCCACCGATGGCATCGACCGCAGCCAGAACACCGTCAAGGTGCCGAACCTCGTGGGCAAGGAGTGGAGCAATGCGCAGGTCTCCCTGAATACCAAGGGCCTCAAGCATCAGCTCGTGGAGAGCGAGAGCGACCAGACCGCCGCCGTCGTCACCTACCAGTACCCCCACGCGGGCGCAACAGTGGCCAGCGGCACCACCATCTATCTTTACACCGATACCTATTCCGGCAGCCACACGGAAGTGCCGGACGTCAGCGGTAAGAGTGCCGACTTTGCCCGCCAGATGCTGACCGCCGCCGGCCTGAACTGTCAGGTGGCGGGCGACAGCGCCGGTACCGTGCAGAGCCAGAGCGAGGCCGCCGGCTCCAGCGTCCAGAAAGGCACCGTCGTCACCATCACTTGCGGATAAGGAGATTTATTATGGAAAAAATCGCAGCAGACCTGCTTTTGAAAGGCCTTGCCCCCGAGGGCTTCGCCGACAGCCAGCCCATCGGCCTCGTGACCACCGACAGCCGCGAGGTCTGCCCCGGCTGCATCTTTGTGGCTTTCCCCGGTGAGCGCTTCGACGGCCACGATTTCGCGGCCAAGGCGCTGGAAGAGGGCGCGGCCTATGTCGTCCTCAACCACCCGGTGGAGGGCGTCCCGGCTGAACGGGCGGTTATCAGTCCCGACAGCTACCACGCCATGATGGTCATGGGCGCGAACTACCGCAGCCAGTTCCACCCGAAGGTGGTGGGCGTCACCGGCAGTGTGGGCAAGACCACCACCAAGCAGATGACCTACGCCGCCATCGCGGGCTTTGGCAATACCATCAAGACCGAGGGCAACCAGAACAATGAGCTGGGCCTGCCCCGCACCATGTTCCGCATCGGCAGGGACACGGAGTACGCTGTCGTCGAGATGGGCATGAGCCACGCCGGTGAGATCGAGCGTCTGGCAAAGTGCGCCCGCCCCGATGTGGGCATCATCACCTGCATCGGCGTGTCCCACATCGGCAATCTGGGCAGTCAGGAGAACATCTGCAAGGCGAAGCTGGAAATCTGCGCCGGCCTTGCCGAGGGTTCGCCCCTCGTGCTCAACGGCGACGACCCCTTCCTGCGCAAAGCCGCTCTGCCCACCCATGTCCGGCCCGTGTGGTTCAGCCTCGGCGACGAGAACGCCGATGTCTGCGCCCTCGATGTCCGGCAGGAGGGCGACGGCATGGCCTTCACCCTCTGCGACAAGGCCGCAGGCCGCTATGCAGTGACCATCCCGGCCATGGGCCGCCACAATGTGGCGAACGCGCTGGCTGCTTACGCCGCCGCCACCCGTCTGGGCCTCGCGCCCGAGGGCGTCATCGCGGGTCTGGCCGATTTCGAGCAGACCGGTATGCGCCAGAAGGTCGTCCACGCAGGCAGCATGGACGTCATTGAGGACTGCTACAACGCCAACCCCGACAGCATGAAGGCTGCGCTGGCGATGTTCAAAGAGTACCCCTGCAAGCGCCGCTTCGCTCTGCTGGGCGATATGCTGGAACTGGGCGGGATGAGCGCGCCCGCTCATGAAGAGCTGGGCCGTCAGGCCGCAGAGGCCGGGCTGACTGCTCTTGTCACCTACGGCCCCGAGGCCGCACGGACGGCAAAGGCCGCAAAGGACGCGGGCCTCGCCGATGTCGTCCACGCCGAGGATTACCAGCAGGCCGCAGACGCTCTGCTGGCCCGGATGGCCCCGGGCGACGCTCTGCTGGTGAAGGCCAGCCGGGGCATGGCACTGGAAAAGGCGCTGGCCCTGTTTTATCCCGTCTGCGCAAAGTAAAATACTTGGAGTATCGTTATTATGATTCGTTTTGCCTTGATCGTCGCCTCAACGCTGGGGTTCGTCCTCACGGCGGCGCTCGGGAATTTGATGACGCCGCTGCTGCGGGCGTTCCGCGTCCAGCAGGAGGAAAATGAGCCGCCCACGATGGGCGGGCTCTGCCTGATGGTGGGGACACTGGCGGCGGTAGGCGTCGGCTGGACAGCGGCCTGTGTCGCCCAGCCGGAGCTGCTGGGGACCGAGAGCCTGCTGACCACCCGGCTGCTCATCGCCCTGTTCGGGGCGCTCTGCTTCGGGGGCGTGGGCCTCGCGGACGATGTGGTCCGGCTGCGGCATCGGTCGCCGCTGGGGCTGCGCCGCCCGGTGCGGCTGGCACTGGAAGCGGCCTCCGGCACGCTGGTGCTGGCCCTGCTGGGGCTGAACCACTGCCTGCCCGATGGGCTGGCCCTGCCGGGCGTCGGCTACTGCACCCTCGGGCCGCTGGCCCCGGTGGTCTGGCTGGCGATTTTAGTGGCGCTGGCCGAGAGCGCCCGCACCGCCGACGGCATGGACGGCACGGTCTGCGGCTGCGCCTTCATCGCCATGCTGGGTCTCATGACGGCCATGACCCTCTTGGGCTGGTTCCCGCTGGGCGTCCTCCCGGCGGCGCTGGCCGGGGCATTGATGGCCTTCCTGCTCTGGAATTTCTACCCCGCAAAGCTCCGCCCCGGTGCAGTGGGATGCCAGTTTTTAGCCGGTGCGCTGGGCTGTGTGCCGCTGAGCGTCGGCTGGCCGGGGCTGACGCTCCCGCTGGCCCTGCCCTACTGGCTGGAAGGCGGCATGGTGGCTCTGCAGATCATCGTCTGGAAAGCCTCCGGCGGGCGGCGGCAGCTGTTCGGCACCGCGCCGCTCCACCGCTGGCTGGAAAAGCGGGGCTTTGACCCGGTGAATATCTTTTATATTTTTGGAGTCCTGGCAATGCTGGGCCTTGCGCTGACCTTGCAGGCGGCGCGGGCCAGCTGAGCCGGGACCCGATAAGGAGGGAATGCGGATGGCGACCATCCGGAGAAAAAAGTCTGAGTCCTTTGCCATCTTGTCGAGCCCCGGCCCCTGGCCGCAGGTGCTCATCAACTGGCTGGCGACGCTGGCAGTCATCATCGTGTTCGGACTCATCATGCTGTTCAGTGCCAGTTACACCACGGGCTACCTGCGGATGGGCGACAGCTTCTACTATATCAAGTCGCAGGTGTTCTGCCTGGGTCTGGGTCTCGCGGTCATGCTGCTCTTCTCCCGCATCGACCACCGCTTTCTGCGCAGGATGGTCGGGCCGGGCTATGTCGTCTGCATCGTGATGCTCATCGCAGTGCTGTTCAGTGCGCCCCTCAACGGCTGCCGCCGCTGGCTGCGCATCGGCTTTACCATTCAGGTATCGGAGATCGCAAAGTTCGAGATGATACTGCTCACGGCCCATCTGGCCGCGAAAGCGCCCCATCTGGAAAAGCTGGACCCCGCCTCCGGGCGGCGCGTCCCGGCAGGCCAGTGGCTCTATCAGCGCATCGTGCGGGAACTCATCGTCCCGCTGCTGCCCCTCATCCCGGTGGTGTTTCTGCTCATGCTTGAGCCCCATATGTCCGGCATCGTCCTGACGACGGCCATCTGCGGCACCATCCTGCTGCTGGGCGGCAGCGGCGGCATCATCACCTGGGCGGGCGGCGCGTCCGCTGTGCTGCTGCTCCGCACCGTGCTGGAGCACATCGACTCCATCCCGTACTTACAGAGCCGTCTGGACGGCTGGACCCACGACCTGAGCAAGATGACCGACCAGACCCTGCAGAGCCTCTACGCCATCGGCTCCGGCGGTGTCACCGGCCTCGGCCTCGGCAACAGCATCGAAAAACAGCTCTGGCTCCCCGAGAGCACCAACGACTTCATCTTCAGCGTCGTGTGCGAGGAGCTGGGTTTCGTGGGTGCCGTCATCGTCATCCTGCTCTTCGTGCTCTTCCTCGTGCAGGGGCTGTGGCTGGCCTTCCACGCCGAGAACCGCTACTGCACACTGGTGGGCATCGGCATCATGGCCCAAATTGCGTGGCAGGTGTTCTGCAACATCGCGGTCGTCACCAACACCCTGCCCAACACCGGCATCTCGCTGCCCTTCTTCTCCTCCGGCGGCACCAGCCTCATCCTGCTGCTGGCCGAGATGGGCGTGATGATAAACATCGGCCGGGGCGGCGAGCGCGCCCGCCTTGAACGGGAGAATCTCCGCGCCCTGCGGGAACAGCGGGAAAAAGAAAAGTCCAATAACACCATCCGGCTCGACCCCAACATGGGATATTGAGCACATCCAAATAAGGAGGAAATCACCATGCGTGTACTTATTGCAGCCGGCGGAACTGCCGGACATATCAACCCGGCTCTGGCCATCGCGGGAGCCATCAAAAAGGCCGACCCGTCCGCCGAGATACACTTTGCAGGCCGGAAAGAGGGCATGGAATACCGCCTTGTGACCCAGGCGGGCTACCCCTTCCACCACATCGAGATCACCGGTTTCCAGCGTAAGCTCTCCCTGAACAACATCAAGCGGAACATCATCACCCTCTGGAACCTGGCCCTCTCCGGCCCGAAAGCCCGGGCCATGATGAAGGAAGTGCAGCCCGACCTCGTCATCGGCTGCGGCGGCTACGTCTCCGGCCCGGTGGTGCGCTGCGCCGCCAAGAAGGGCATCAAGACCGCCATCCATGAGCAGAACGCTTTCCCCGGCGTGACCAACAAGCTGCTGGCCCCGGACGTGGACATCGTGTTCGCCGCCGTGCCTGCCGCTGTGGAAAAGCTGGGTGCGCCCGAAAAGACGCAGGTCGTGGGCAACCCGGTGCGGCCTGAAGTGTTCGAGAAGGCAGGGGAGCGGGACGCCATCCGCGCCCAGCTGGGTGCCGGTGACCGCACCGTCATCCTCTCCTTCGGCGGAAGCCTCGGCGCCCGCCGTGTCAACGAGGTGGTGGCCGACCTCTGCGCATGGGAGCAGAAAGAGCACAAGCCTGTGCTCCACATCCACGCCACCGGACAGTATGGCGTGGAGCTGTTTCAAAATCTCGAAAAGGAAAAAGGCTTTGCTCCCGGCGAGAGCCTCGTGGTGAAGGAATATATCAACAATATGCCCGAGCTGCTGGCCGCTGCCGACCTCGTCATCAGCCGTGCCGGTGCGCTGACGCTGGCCGAACTGGAAGCCGAGGGCCGCGCCGCCATCCTCATCCCCAGCCCCAATGTGGCGGAGAACCACCAGTATTACAACGCCATGGAGCTGCAGAAGGCCGGTGCCGCTGTGGTCATCGAGGAAAAGGATCTGACCGGCGAGAAGCTGGTCTCGACCGTCTCCGGCCTGCTGGCCGAGCCGGGCAAGCTGGCTGCCATGGGCAGGAACGCCCGCACCCTTTCGGTGGACGACAGCCTCGACCGCATCGCTGACGCCCTGATGAAACTGGTCAAGACGCCGTGATTGATTCGGCAGCACTCTTGTGATAAAATAATCAGACGGAAAGGAGGCGACGCCGCACCATGCAGCAGGATCGGAATAACAGCCGACGCACCGGGCAGCAGAACAGCGCCCGGCGGCAGGGAAAGTCCCGCAAAGCCTACGACTGGACGCAGGACCGGCGTCCCTCGAATCAGAACCGCCGCCGGACGCAGGGCTATCAGGAGCAGACGCTGGACTTCTCGGGCGGCAATGTGACGTTCGAAAACCACAGCTCGGGATATGCGGACAACAGCATCCAGTTTCCCCAGCAGACGGCGCGACGGCCCAGTAACCAGAACCAGAGCCGCCGTCAGGGCCAGCAGAGAAGCCAGCGGCCCCGTCAGAACACGACCGCCTACCCCACAAATGGGAGCCGCCCCCGCAATGGCCAGCGGCCCCAGAATGTCCAGAGCGCCCGGAGGCCTCAGAGCGGCGGGCGCTACCGCCCCACGGAGGCGAACCTCCGCAGCCCGGCCCGGCGGGAGGGCAGAAAGAAGCGCCGCCTGACCCGAGCCGCTGTCCGCCGCCGCAGGGCCATCCGCCGTCTGACGGCGCTGGCGCTGCTGCTCTGCGTCATCGGGGTGGGAGTCTACCTCACCGTGACCATGCTCTTCAAGATAAACACCTTAGAAGTGGCGGTCGATGGAGAGGTGGTGCAGGAGGTGGGCGGCTATTCCAGCGCTGAGATCCTGCAGGCGCTGGGCGTCCACGCGGAAGAGAACATCTTCAGCTTCGACCCTGCCGAAAAGGCCGCTGCGCTGGAAAAGCAGTTCCCGCTGCTGGAAAATATCCGGGTGGAGCGGGATTACCCTAACACCGTAGTGGTGCGGACCAACGCGGCCACTGCCGTCTACGCCATGCAGACGTCCAGCGGCTGGCTGAGCCTTTCTGCGGGGCTGAAGATACTGGATAAGGATTCGGCCCAGCCGGACCTTATCATCCTCTGCGGCGGCGAGCCGGTATCCACGACGCCGGGTACACAGCTGGAATTTGAGACAGGACCGTCCGGCGCGTCTTCGGGCAGCGCGGCGTCTGACAGCGCCGCATCCAGCGAGGCCGGACCGCCCACGGATAAGCGGCTCGAGTCCCTGAACACTCTGCTGACCGCACTGGACAGCAGTGAGCTGGGGGCGGATGTCACCCGCATCGAGTTCGAGGACCCGGAGCAGATGGCGTTTTTGTATCAGGGCCGCATCAGCGTGCTTCTGGGTACCCTGAATGAGCTGGACTACAAACTCCGGCTGGCAAAGTATGTCCTGCTCAACGAGGACGGCAAGGGCTGCTCGCCCACCGACACCGGTATGCTGGATCTGAGCCACCTGAGCGCCTCTTCCAGCCGCAAATTCCGCTTCGCACAGGGTGAGCCGACCCTGCCCTCGGGCTGGACGGCCCCGGAAGAGCCAGCCGCCCCGGCGGAGGCAGAAGCCGAGAACCAGCCGGAGGAAGCCTCCGGCACCGAACCCGATACTGAGGGCGCGGAAGCCGCGCCCGCCGAAGATCCTACCGCCGCAGCGGCAGAACAGCAATAAGGAGCATTTGAACGATGAAACTGGAACAACTGTTGGAGGGCGTGTCCTATACGCTGGTGCAGGGCAGCCTTGAACTTGACATCGAGGACATCATCTACGACAGCCGCAAGGCGGCCCCGGGCCGACTTTTCGTCTGCATCGTGGGTACCCAGCGGGACAGCCACGACTACGCCGCCCAGTGCGTGGCCGACGGCGTGACGGCGCTGGTGGTCCAGCACGACATCGACCTTTCCACCGTCCCCGGTGCTGCCGTGCTGAAGGTGGAGAGCAGCCGCTATGCGCTGGCGCTCATGAGCGGCAACCTGTTCGGCAACCCCTCCCGCCGGATGACCATGATCGGTGTCACGGGCACCAAGGGCAAGACCACCACCACCCACATGATAAAGAGCGTGCTGGAAGCCGCAGGCCGCAAAGTGGGCATGATCGGCACCAACGGCATCTACTTCCTCGGCCACCATCAGGAGACGGCTAACACCACCCCTGAGAGCTATGAGCTGCAGAAGACTTTCCGGGAGTTTCTGGACGCCGGCTGCGATACGGCGCTGATGGAGGTGTCCAGTCAGGGCCTCATGATGGACCGCGTGGCGGGCATCCATTACGACATCGGCGTCTTCACGAACATCTCGCCCGACCACATCGGCCCCGGCGAGCACAAGACCTTTGAAGAATACCGCAGCTGGAAGGGTCAGCTTTTCAAGCGCTGCACCACCGGCGTCGTGAACATCGACGACGAGAACACCGAGGCCCTGCTGGAAGGCCACACCTGCAAGCTTGTGACCTACGGCTGCAGCGAGAAGGCCGACTACCGCGCCGGTACTTATCAGCTGCTCCGCACCCACGACTTCCTCGGCGTCCAGTTCCATGTCTCCGGCAAGGATGATATGGACGTCAAGGTGAATATGCCCGGCGAGTTCAGCGTCTACAATGCGCTGGCCGCTCTCACTGTGGGCAAGGTGCTGGGCCTGCCCGATGAGGCCATCCACGAAGGTCTGGGCCGCTGTGTGGTCAAGGGCCGCGTGGAGCTGGTCCCCATCAGCAGGAAGTTCACCATCCTGCTGGACTACGCCCACAACGAAGTCTCCACCGAGAGCCTGCTCACGACTCTGCGGGCCTACGCCCCCCACCGTCTGGTGGTGGTGTTCGGCTGCGGCGGCAACCGCTCCAAGCTGCGCCGCTACGGCATGGGCGAAATTTGTGCCAAGATGGCCGATTTCTCCATCCTCACGGAGGACAACAACCGCTTTGAGAAGGTGGAAGACATCATCGCCGACATCCGCGTGGGCATGAACAAGGGCAACCCGGACGCAAAGTTCGTGGAGATCCCCGACCGCCTCGACGCCCTGCATTATGCTATTGACCACGCACAGGAGGGCGACCTCATCGCTGTCATCGGCAAGGGCCATGAGACTTACCGTGACCGCGAGGGCGTCAAGACCCCCTTCCTCGAGCGGGAGCTGCTGGAAGAGTACGCCCAGCAGATCGGCCTTGAGTAATATCTGAATATAAAAATACCGGCGGTGTTTTAAGCACAGCCGGTATTTTTGTATCTGATGGGATTTAGTTCTTTTCTGCCAGAGCCTTCTGAGCCTTTTCCTCGGGGATGAGGTTGGTCATGCTCTTGAGGCTGATGCCGATGGTGGAGAGGTTGTGCAGCATGGCAGAAGACGCAGGCTGCAGGATGCCCATTGCCCCCAGCGCGATGAGGGCAGAGTTGAAGGTCAGCACAAAGTGGTAGTTGGCGCTGACACGGCGCTGCAGGGAGTTGGCGATGGTCTTGAGGATGACCAGCTCCTCGAGGCTGTCGGCCTTGATGGTCACGTCTGCGATCTCGCGGGCGATGGCAGCGCCGGAGTTGATGGCGATGCCGACGTCAGCGGCAGAGAGGGCGGGGGAGTCGTTGATGCCGTCGCCGATCATCACGACGGTGTGGCCCTCGCTCTTGGCCTTCTGGACGAAAGCAGCCTTGTCCTCGGGCAGGACTTCGGCGAAGAACTGGTCCACACCCACCTGCTTTGCGATGGCGGCGGCGGTGCGCTCGCTGTCACCGGTCATCATGACAGTGTTGGTGATGCCGAGGCCGCGCAGAGCGCGCAGCACGCGGGAAGCTTCCGGACGTAGCGGGTCGGCGATGCAGATGACGCCGGCCAGACGGCCCGAAGCGGCCAGATAGAGGTGAGAATACTCCGGTTCGAGGTTATCGAACTTCTCGCGCTCGTCCTCGGGGATGGTGCAGTGCTCGTCCTCAAAGACGAAGTGGTGGCTGCCGATGACGACCCGCTCACCGCTGACGCGGCTGGCGATGCCGTGGGCCACGATATACTCCACCTCGGAGTGCATCTCTTCGTGGGAGATGCCGCGCTCTTTGGCCTCCCGGACGACAGCATTGGCCATCGAGTGGGGAAAGTGCTCCTCGAGGCAGGCGGCCAGCTGCAAAACTTCGCTCTCGCTGCAGCCGGAGAAGGGGACGACCTTGACCACCTTGGGGGTAGCGCGGGTCAGGGTGCCGGTCTTGTCGAAGACGATGGTGTCGGCCTTGGACAGGGTCTCGAGGTACTTGCCGCCCTTGACGGTGATGTGGCTTGCGCCGCACTCGCGCATGGCAGAAAGAACGGCCAGCGGCATGGAGAGCTTGAGGGCGCAGGAGAAATCGACCATCAGGCAGGAGATGGCGCGGGTGGCGTTCCGGGTCAGGGCGTAGGTGACGACGGTAGCACCGAGGCACCAGGGGACCAGACGGTCGGCCAGAGCCAGCGCACGGTTCTCGGTGCTGGACTTCAGCTTCTCGGACTCCTCGATCATGGCCACGATCTTGTCGTAGCGGTTCGCACCGCCCTCGGCCTTGGTGGTCAGGACGCACTCGCCCTCTTCCACCACAGTGCCGGCGTAGACGGTGGCACCGATGGTCTTGCGCACCGGCATGGACTCGCCGGTGAGTGCGGACTGGTTGACCATGGCTTCGCCCTCGATGACGGTGCCGTCCAGCGGGATCATGTTGCCGGAGCGGACGACGATCTCATCGCCGGGGTGGACCTTGGTCAGCGGCATGAGCACTTCGGTACCCTGTGCGCGGACCCAGACCTTATCGACATTCAGGGCCATGCTGCGGGCCAGGTCGTCGAGGCTCTTCTTGCGGGTCCACTCCTCCAGCAGGGAGCCGACGTTGAGCAGGAACATGACGGAGCCTGCGGTGGCGAAATCGCCCCGCAGGATGGAAACGCCGATGCTCAAAGCATCCAGCACTTCGACTTCCAGTTTGCGGCGCCACAGGCAGCACACGCCCTTCCAGAGGAACTCGATGGAGCGGAACACGGTGTAGGCGGCGTTGAGCGGGGCGGGCAGGAACAGATTGCGCAGCACCCGGCCTGCCACAAGGTTATACATCTTTTCCTGATATTCCTGATTGATGCGGCGGCTGTCGGCGCTGGTGACCAGTGCGTCCAGTTCGGGGTCATCGAAACGGTAGGTGCTCAGGGCGGCGACGGCATCCTTGCGGGAGCCGGTGTAATACACCACCACATCGCCCGTCCGCTCGTAGACCTTGGCCTTGCTCACGGCGTCGTGGTGGTTCAGATAGGCTTCCAGCACATCGGCCCGGTGCAGGGTCATCCGCACATTGCAGGCGTGTACCCGCAGGCGGCCGCGGCTCTCATGAAGAATAGTACATTTCATATCAGAATATCCTCTGCGTATTGCAAAAAATAACCATAAAAAGAGCCGCCCACAGGCGGCTCAGAGACTGCAAAATTAGTCGTTGGTCTCGGTGGTCTCTGCCTCAGCAGCGTCCTCGATGACCTCAGCCTCAGCCTTGGCAGCGCGGGCCTCGTTGATGGCCTTTGCATCCTCGAGGATGTCACCGGCCTGCTCCTGGACCTTGCTGACGGTCTCCATGGTGGAGTCCTTCATGCGCAGGACAGCAGCGGTAGTCTGGGTGTAGACCTTCTTGGCATCGCTGCTGGACAGCAGCTTGAAACCAGCGGAACCGAACAGGGTGCCGGCAGCAAACAGAGCAATCTTCTTCATATCGACCATAGTAGTATACCTTCCTTTTTATCGTATTCCCTCATGTACCCCAAAGGGCATGGAATAAGTGTTTCTGCGGATATTATAGCGCAGATTTCGGAATTTGCAAGGTTTTTTGACGATGTTAAGACGTATTAACTTTTTACGAGAAGTAGTTTGAAATGTCTATCTTTACGTGTCTTTTGCCGCAAACTACAGTTTGTATTTTCAAACAAACTCCGAGGTGCCGAAGAAATATAACAAAGAGTCTTGCGCTGAGAGGTGCATTCATTGTACAATAAAAAAGTATGCGATAAAATCGACAGGGCCGGGACGTTCCGGCCTGTAAAAATAAGTGAGGCTGGATATGGAAAAGAAAGATATTCGTGTGCTGGCGCTCGACCTCGACGGCACCCTGACCAATGACCAGAAGGTCGTCACCCCCGCCACCCGCGCAGCGCTGGATGCAGCTGCTGCCAAGGGCGTGACCATCGTGCTGGCCTCGGGCCGTCCCACGGCAGGCATCATGCCGCTGGCAAAGGAGCTGGGACTGGATAAAAAGGGCGGCTGCATCCTCTCGTATAACGGCGGTGCCATCATCGACTGTGCCACCGGCGAGACGCTCTACCGCAAGCAGCTGGATGCAAAGTATGTGCCTCAGCTCTGTGCCTTCGCCAGGGAGCAGGGCGTGGCCATCGTTACCTATAATAAACAGGGTGTCGTTTCGGAGAACCCCGAGGACGAGTGGGCGCTGAAGGAGTGCTTTACCTGCAAGCTGCCCATGCAGAAGGTGGAGGACCTTGCCGCCTATGTGGATTATCCCATCTGCAAGATGCTCATCACCCTCGACCCCGCCCGCCGCGACGAGGTGCTGGAGGCAGGCCGGAAACAGTTTGCGGGCGAGATCGACCTCTACCCGTCCAGCCCCTTCTTCATCGAGGCTGTGCCGCTGGGTGTCGCCAAGGACGTGAGCCTCGGCAGTCTGCTGGAAAGCAGGGGTCTGACCCGCGACAACCTTATGGCCTGCGGCGACGGCCTCAATGACCGCTCTATGATACGCTTTGCCGGCGTGGGTGTGGCCATGCAGAATGCAGAGACCCCCGTCAAGGAGGCAGCGGACTATGTAACTGTCGCCGACAACAACCATGACGGCGTGGCTGAGGCCATTGAAAAGTTCATTTTTTGAAAGGATACCAGACACAAATGCCGCGCAACTTAGTTTTATTCGATTTGGAGTGGAACATCGGCTATCAGCCGTTTATCTTTAATTATCACGGCGTCCAGCAGACGCTCCGAGGGGAGATCATTGAAATTGGCGCCGTCAAGATCGACGAGGACGCCAACGTGCTGGATACCTTCTCCATCCACCTGCGTCCCCGCATCTTCCGCTGCCTGCAGCATCACATCGCCAAAGTCACTGGTCTGACGCAGGAGGACCTCGACAAGGGCGAACCCATCATCCAGGGCCTCCGCCGTTTTATGAAGTGGTGCGGCCCAGACGCCGAGTTCGCCGAGTGGGGCATGGATGACGTGCCGGTGCTCAAGCAGAACCTTTTCCTCTGCAATCTCGACGAGAGCCGCCCGACGGTCTGGTACGACCTGCAGCAGCTCTTTCTGCGGGAGTACCCCCGCAAGGAAGGCGAGGGGATGAAGCTGGAAAATGTCGTCACCCGGATGGGCATCCCGCTGGAACGCCCCTTCCACGACGCTTTGTCCGACACCCTCTATACCGCCGACCTCTGCCGTATGCTCGACCTGCGGGCCGGACTGGCCGCTTACCCCAGCGAGGAGGACACCCTGCGCCAGAGCCTTTGCCCCACGCCGGGCGACTACCGGGATTTCAGGGTCTTCCAAGGCTATCTGGACCAGTCTATGTGGAAGCTGGACCCCGTCATCGGCACGATGGCCTGCCCGGTCTGTGGCACGGCCCTGCAGCCGGATGACGTATGGCTGAAAAAAGGGAGCAGCGGCTGGTACACGCTGTCCCAGTGTCCCGTCTGTAAGGGCCGGGGCGGTGAGGCCGGCCGGGGCGTGTTCCAGAAATACCGGATGTCGCGCCGGGACGGCCTGCACTGGGCCTTCGCCCGCTGCGTCCAGATGCCGGACGATGCAAGCCTGGTCCGCTGGAAAAAGCAGAAGGCCCAGTATCTGGAGCGTCAGCGCCTCAAGGCCGAACGGCAGGCCGCCGAAGCAGAGGCCGCCCGGCACATCTTCTGAGGCAGAAGAATAAAATATCGTGCAGGAAAGAACAACGCTGTTTCATATTGTAAGGAGAGACAGGAAGAAAAAGGCAAAAATGCTCAGATTTTGTTCATATCCCGGTCATAGATGCTGGATATACTAAGAAGAAACATCAGGCAGAAACGAAAGGGATGGTACGAGCACGATGGAAACGACGCTCATCGACTGGCTCCACCAGCTGGGTACGCTGGAATTCTGGGAGGCATTGTTAGAGGGCTTTGAAGGGCTGGGGCCGTTGGTCCCTATCCTGCTGGCGATGCTGGAATCCATTTTTCCGCCGCTGCCCCTCATCGCCATCGTGGCCCTCAATATCGCGGCCCACGGCGGATTTCTTGGCTTCGTCTACAGCTGGCTCGGTGTGGCCGCAGGCGGCACGGTGGTGTTTTTATTCTGGCGGCGGGTGGTCAAGCGCTTTTTCTGGAAGCTGGCCTCTCGCTCCGAACAGCTGAAAAAGGCCCAGCAGTGGGTCAGCCATGTGGACACGGCCAGCCTCTTCATGCTGGCCGTCCTGCCCTTCACGCCCACGTCGTTCCTGCATCTGGCTTTTGGCATCTCGGATTTTGACGAGAAGCGCTATCTGCTCACCCTTCTGGCGGGCAAGGCCGTTATGGTGGCCATGATGGCGCTCTTCGGCCAGTCGCTGGTCAGCTCGCTGAAAAATCCGGTGTATCTCATCCTCGCCCTCGCTATCTGGGCCGGGATGTACTGGGTGAGCAGGAAGTTCTGTAAGAAGCACGATTTGGATTGATATAACGCAAAGAGGCCCCGGCAGCTGCTGCCGGGGTCTCTTTGCGTTATTCTTTAGTTCTCGGCCAGATTACCGGTATAGAGCTGGTAATACTTGCCCTTCTTGGCGATGAGCTCGTCATGGCTGCCGCGCTCGATGATGCGGCCCTGCTCCAGGACCACGATGCAGTCTGCGTTGCGGACAGTGGAGAGGCGGTGGGCAATGACGAAGCTGGTGCGGCCATACATCAGGCCGTCCATGCCGCGCTGCACCAGAGCCTCGGTGCGGGTGTCGATGGAGGAAGTAGCCTCATCGAGGATGAGCACCGGCGGGTCAGCAACGGCTGCGCGGGCGATGGCCAGCAGCTGACGCTGGCCCTGCGACAGGTTCGCACCGTCGCCGGTCAGCATGGTGTTGTAGCCCTCGGGCAGGCGCTTGATGAAGCCGTCGGCGTTGGCCAGACGGGCTGCGGCGATGCACTCTTCGTCGGTGGCCTCCAGACGGCCATAGCGGATGTTCTCCATGACCGTGCCGGTGAACAGGTGGGTATCCTGCAGCACGATGCCCAGAGAGCGGCGGAGGTCGGCTTTCCTGATTTTATGGATGTTGATGCCGTCGTACCGGATCTTGCCGTCCTGGATGTCGTAGAAGCGGTTGATGAGGTTGGTGATGGTGGTCTTGCCGGCGCCGGTGGAGCCGACGAAGGCGATCTTCTGGCCCGGACGGCCATAGAGGTTGATGTCGTGCAGGACGGTCTTGCCCGGCACATAGCCGAAATCGACGTCCGTAAAGGTGATGTCGCCTTCCAGCTTGTGGTAGGTGGTGGTGCCGTCATGGTGGGGATGCTTCCAGGCCCAGATGCCGGTGCGCTCGTTGGCCTCCACGAGGTTGTCGTCCTTGTCGTACTTTGCGTTGATGAGGGTGACATAGCCCTCATCGGTCTCGCTGGGCTCATCCATCATCTTGAAGATGCGCTCTGCACCGGCCAGTGCCATGATGATGCTGTTGGCCTGCATGGACACCTGGCTGATGGGCATATTGAAGCTCTTGTTCAGGGACAGGAACGCCATGACAGTACCCAGCGTGACGCCGCCCATGCCGGTGACGGCCATGGCTGCACCCACCAGAGCGCAGATGGCGTAGCTGATATTGCCCAGCTGAGCGTTGACGGGCATCATGATGTTGGCGAAACTGTTGGCCTGCTTGGCGCTGTCCTTGAGCTTGTCGTTCAGCTCGCGGAAGCCCTCGAGGGCCTTCTGCTCGTGGGTGAAGACTTTAACGACCTTCTGGCCTTCCATCATCTCTTCGATGTAGCCGTTCACTTTGCCGAGGTCGCGCTGCTGTGCGATGAAGTACTTGCCGCTCTGCTGGGTGATCTTCTTGGAGCAGAAGAGCATCAGGGCCACCATCAGCATGGTGACGATGGTGAGCTGCCAGCTCAGCATGCACATGCTGGCAAAGACGGAAACGATGGTGATGGCGCTGGACACCAGCTGCGGGATGCTCTGGCTGAGCATCTGGCGGAGGGTATCCACGTCGTTGGTGTAGACGGACATGATGTCGCCGTGCGGATGGGTGTCAAAGTAGCTGATGGGCAGGCTCTCCATGTGGGTAAAGAGCTGGGTGCGCAGGTTGCGCAGGGTACCCTGGGTGACGTTGACCATGATGCGGGCGTTGAGCCATGCAGCGAGGATGCCCACCACATAGATGCAGCCGACGCGCACCAGCGCACCGGCCAGCGGTGCAAAGCTGGGGTCCTGCTGCTGGGTCATGGGGATGATATAGTCGTCGATAAGGGTCTGCAGGAACAGGCTTGCCTGCACATTGGCCAGCGCGCTGACCACGATGCAGATGAGCACGAGGATGCAGTGAGGCAGATAGTGCTGGAACACCTCTGCCATGATGCGTTTGAGCAGCTTGCCCGGGTTCTCGACCTTCGGACGCGGGCCTCCCATGCCGCGGGGGCCGGGGCCATGGACGACTTTTGCTTTCTGTTCTGCCATTACTGCTCACCTCCCTGCTTGTCGAAGTCGCCGCCGCCCTGAGTCTGGCTGTTGTAGACTTCCTGATAGATCGCGTTGTTCTTCAGCAGTTCCTCGTGGGTGCCGAGGCCGTTGATCTGGCCGTTGTCCAGCACGAGGATGCGGTCGGCATCCTGCACCGAGGAAATGCGCTGTGCAATGATGATCTTGGTGGTGCCGGGGATCTCCTCACGGAACGCCTTCCGGATCTTTGCGTCGGTGGCGGTATCCACGGCACTGGTGGAGTCGTCGAGGATGAGGACCTTCGGCTTGCGCAGCAGGGCGCGGGCGATGGTCAGACGCTGTTTCTGGCCGCCGGACACATTAGAGCCGCCCTGCTCGATCCAGGTGTTGTACTTGTCCGGGAAGCGCTCGATGAACTCATCGGCGCAGGCCAGCTTCGCCACACGGATGCACTCTTCCTCGCTGGCGTTCTCATTGCCCCAGCGGAGGTTGTCGAGGATGGTGCCGGAGAACAGGACGTTCTTCTGGAGCACCATGGAGACCTCGTGGCGGAGGACGTCGAGGTTGTAATCTCGGACATCCACGCCGCCCACGCTGACAGTGCCGGTCTCGGCGTCGTACAGGCGGGGGATGAGCTGCACCAGACTGGACTTTGCGCTGCCGGTGCCGCCGATGATGCCCAGTGTCTCGCCGGGCTTGATGTCAAAGGTGATGTCGTTCAGGACAGGCTGGCCGGAGCCGTGCTTGTACTTGAAGGTGACGTGGTCGAAGCGGATGCTGCCGTCCTTGACTTCCTGCACGGGAGCCTTGGCGGGGGGGAGGTCGGTCGTCTCGTCCAGGACTTCCACGATACGCTTTGCGGAAGCGGCGGACATGGAGATCATGACGAAAGCCATGCTCAGCATCATCAGAGCCATCAGGATGTTCATAATGTAACCGAACAGAGCGTTCAACTGGCCGGTGGTCAGTGCGCCGTGCAGGATGTACTTTGCGCCGAACCAGCTCAGGGCAATGTTGCAGCCGTAAATAGCCGTCAGCATGACGGGGTTGTTGAAGCTCAGACGGCTCTCTGCGTTGACGAACTGCTGATACAGACCCTCGCAGGCTTTGGTGTACTTCTCGTTCTCGAAGCCCTCGCGGACGAAGCTCTTGACCACGCGGATAGCGGAGACGTTCTCCTGTACAGAGGAGTTCAGGTTGTCGTAATTCTTGAAAACACGGTCAAAAATTTTGAAGGTGGGGACCATGATGCTTGCCAGCACGGCCAGCAGGAAGGCGATGGCCACTACGAAGATGAGGGCCAGAGGGCCGCCGATGCTGAACGCCATGATGAGTGCGAACACCAGATGGACCGGAGCGCGCACACACATGCGCTCCATCATCTGGAAAGCGTTCTGCAGGTTGGTCACGTCGGTGGTCATACGGGTGACGAGGCCGGCGGTGGAGAATTTGTCGATGTTGGAGAAGGAGTAATGCTGGATATTCTCATACATCGCATCGCGCAGGTTGCCGGCAAAGCCGGTGGACGCCTCGGCGGCGTACTTGCCGGCCAGAACGCCCAGCAGCAGGGCGATGGCCGCCACTGCGAAGGTGAGCAGGCCGTATTTGACGATGGCGTTCATATCGCCCTTTTCAATGCCAAGGTCGATGATGAACGCCATGATGGTGGGCAGCAGGATGTCCATGACTGCTTCCAGTGCGGCAAACATCGGCGTCAGGATAGCGGCGCGTTTGTATTCGCCCAGATGGGAAGCAAGCTTCTTTATCATACTTTGAGCCTCCTTTGATAAATTGTTTGGTACGGAACAATTTTATACAAAACAATATTAAAGTCAATGCTTTTTCCAAAGTTTCGGAAAAAGTTCATATTTGTTTCACTTTAGTCCCAGATACAGTTTATTCAGCAGCCGCAGCAGCTCGGTATTCTCTTCTTCGGTGAGCAGGCCGGCCACATATTCATCGGTCTGGTGGAAGGCACGCATGGTGTCCTCGTGGAACTGGCGGCCTTTTTCGGTGAGGACCAGCTGCTTGAGGCGGGCGTCCTGCTCCACACTCTGGCGGGTGATGTAGCCTTTGCGCTCCATGAGCTGCAGGATGTTGGTGACAGTGGAACGGGTGATGGAGAACTCCCGCTCGATGTCCCGCTGGAACACCGGGGTCTCGGAGTGCCGGTAAAGATACTCCATGATCCAGCCGTGCATGGGGGTCACGGCCTCCACGCCATTGGTGCGGGCAATCTGGCCTATCTTGCGGAAAATAAGGTTGTTCACCCGGCGCAGCTGGGCCGGGATGACCTGCGGCGCCTCCCACGGCGGCGCGATGGGGGTGCAGGCGGGTTCAAAGGCTTGGTTCATAGTATCATCCTTCTGGTTTGGCTTTTGCTGTGAATGTTCGAACGCCGAACTGTTTCACATAAAACTGTTCGATACAGGACTATTATGCTCCAAAAAAAGAGGGCTGTCAACCCTCTTTGGATGATTCGTCCCACTGGCCCAGCCCGGTGAGGATGGAAACAGCCACCTCGGGCTTATTCGTGACCACAAGCTCCGGGTCCAGCCGGAACAGCTGGCGCAGGTCGTCCCGGCTCTCCACGCCCACCGGCCAGGGCGCGACCTTGAAGCCGCGGGCGTGGGCATTGGGGATAAGGTCTTTGTCCCGGAAAAAGGCGTGGTACTCCGGCCCGACGTAATCCACCGGGAAGCCGAACTGGGCCACATAGTTCACAAAATCCGTCTGATAATAATACTGCTGCAAAATTTCGGCCAGGTTCATGCCGGGGAAGATGGAGTAGAGAAAATCGAGACGGTCTTTCAGGTAGTAGATGAGGACGCTGTTCTCTTCGTCCAGACTGCTGGGGTCTTCCAGCAGAGCGGCCGCTTCGCTGAGGGCCTGGGGGCTGGAAAGCTTCTCCACGAGAGGGTCGGTCTTCTTGAGGCCCAGTTTCTCCCAGAAGGTGGCCGGCTGGCTGAGCTGGGATTCGGGGCTGAGGGTCATGGCGCAGGTGGCCATCTGGGGCATCCGCTCTTTCACCCGGCGGAGGGCGCCGTACTCGAAGGAGGTGAGCACAGCCTTTTCTTCCAGCCCGGCGTCAAGGACGGCGTCGATGATCCGGTCCACGATCTCTTCGTCCCGGTCCAAGTAGGGCTTTAACTCAATATGTATCATCCTGAAGTCCTGCGCGACTTCCAGAACCTCTTCGAGGGTGGGGATCTTTTCACCCGCGAACTCCGGGCTTTTCCATTTTCCGAAATCCAGCTGGCGCAGGTCGTCGAAGTCCATATCCGGGATGTTGCCGTGGACGCCGGTCTTGAGGTCGGTGAGGTAGTCGTGGGCCACCACGAGATGACGGTCCCTGGTGATTTGAACGTCACACTCGAAGCCGTCCGCACCCAGCGTCTTTGCCAGACGGAACGCGGTCAGCGTGTTTTCGGGGGCCAGATGGGACGCGCCGCGATGGGCGATGATGAGAGGGCGCATGGCATGGACCTCCTTAAAAGACAAAAGTTGAAAAATGCGATGCCGTTACCCATGATACACGTTTTCACAAATTTCGTCAATGACGGCGTTTCGGTCAGCAAGGCAGGCAAAAATGGGGCGAAAGTACGACTTTTACCGTCAAAACGACGAAAATTTAAGTTGGATTTTAGCACTTTTCACGAGAAAAAACCAAAAATCGGCCCATTTCTCTCCCATCTGTTTCTTCCCAACGGACAATTCCTGTGATAAGATTATAGTGTAAACGGTGAAACCTCTCCGTCACGCCTACGGCGTGCCACCTCCCCTATCGAGGGGAGGCTTTGGCATTCCGTAAAGCTTTATCTCTTCGCCAGAGGCTCCCCTCGCTAGGGGAGCTGTCGAGCGATAGCGAGACTGAGAGGTTGTTCCTACGCTGAAAGATACCTACGGAATAAGGGAAATGGAGAGTTTTGCTATGACTGAGTTCAAGCCTATCAAGGAAGGCAAGGTCCGCGAGATCTACGACAACGGCGACAGCCTCATCATGGTCGCCACCGACCGCATCTCTGCATTCGATGTTATCTTAAAGAATAAAGTCACCAACAAGGGCAAAGTGCTGACCCAGATGAGCAAGTTCTGGTTCGACTACACTCGCGACCTGCTGCCCAACCATATGCTGAGCGTGGACGTGAAGGAGATGCCCGAGTTCTTCCAGCAGCCTCAGTACGAGGGACGCAGCATGATGTGCCGCAAGCTGACCATGCTGCCCGTCGAGTGCATCGTCCGCGGCTACATCACCGGAAGCGGCTGGGCCAGCTACCAGAAGACCGGCAAGGTCTGCGGCATCCAGCTGCCCGAGGGCCTGAAGGAGTCTGAGAAGCTGCCCGAGCCCATCTACACCCCCTCCACCAAGGCTGAGATCGGCGACCACGACGAGAACATCTCCTACGAGCAGAGCATCGACGTGCTGGAAAAGCTGTTCCCCGGCAAGGGTGAGGAGTACGCCACCAAGCTGCGCGACTACACCATCGCTCTGTATAAGAAGTGCGCTGAGTATGCCCTCTCCCGCGGCATCATCATCGCCGACACCAAGTTTGAGTTCGGTCTGGATGAGGAGGGCAACGTCATCCTCGGCGACGAGATGCTGACCCCCGATTCCTCCCGCTTCTGGCCGCTGGAGGGCTACGAGGCCGGCCACGGTCAGCCCTCCTTTGATAAGCAGTTCGTCCGCAACTGGCTGCTGGCCAACCCCGACAGTGATTACGACCTGCCGCAGGACGTCATCGACAAGACCATCGCCAAGTACGAGGAAGCCTACGAGATGCTGACCGGCAAGAAGCTGTAAGCACTTCCGTAAATTCAACAGCTGCCGCCCGCTTTGTGGAAAACGAAGCGGGCGGTTTTTGTGCGAAAAACTTTTTCCTCTTGAACGGCGCGGTGGGCAGTGTTACAATAACACAAGTAATGGGCGGAGAAACGGCCCTTCGTGTGAGAAGAGAGTGCCGCGCGGACGGCGAAAGGAAACAGTCAAATGGAGATCAGCACGCGGGAAAAGACCTTGCAGATCGTCAGCCGATACGTTATCATCACCCTGAGTATCAGCATCATGACCATCGGCGTATACTTCTTCAAATTCCCCAACAACTTCGTCTTTGGCGGCGTGACCGGCGGCGCGGCCCTTGTGGCAAAGCTCACGCCCCTGTCGGCCTCAGCTTTTTCGTCCTGTGCCAATATCCTCCTGCTCATTCTGGGCTGGATATTCCTCGGCAGGGATTTTGCCATCAGCACCGGCTGGGCTACCGTCGTCATGACGGCAGAGCTGGCTCTTTTTGAAAAATATGTCCCCCTCAGCGGCCCCCTGTCCGACCAGCCCATGCTGGACCTGGTCTTCGCCATCGCCCTGCCCGCCATTGCGTCGGCTCTGCTCTTCAACGTGGGCGCGTCTTCCGGCGGCACCGATGTCGTCGCCCTCATCCTGAAAAAATACACCCATATGAAGAACACCGGCGAGGCGCTTTTTATCACCGACCTCGCCATGGTGCTGGCAGCCTGCTTCGTCTTCGACCTCTACACTGCTCTCTACTCTTTCGTGGGTCTGACGGTCAAGAGCCTCGTCGTCGATGCCGTTCTCGAGCAGATGAAGATGTGCAAAGCTATCCTCATCATCTGCGACGACAAAGACCCCATCTGTGACTTCGTCATGCGCAAGCTGGTGCGCGGCGCGACCTATACGCCCTGCTACGGTGCCTACACCGACAGGCCCCACTACATGATCTATACGACCCTCACCCACCGCGAGGCATTGCAGCTGCAGGCATTTATCCATAAGGAAAACCTCAACGCCTTTATCTCGATGCTCAGCACCACCGAGGTGTTCGGCAAGGGCTTCAATCACGCATAAACAGAATCGAACCTTACAGGGCACCTTCGTTGATCTGATTGGACGGCGAGGGTGTCTTTTTATCTGCGTTTTTGCCACTCAGCTCTTCGCGGAGCAGCTTGGTCAGGGCCAACGTCGCCTTGGAGCGGTAGTCGGTGGTGGGGGAGAGCAGAGCCAGCCGGAGGTAAAGCCCCTGCGACCCCAGCGAGAGATAGACGACATCCGGCTCTTCGACGATGCAGGAGCGGTAGGTGAAAGCCAGAGCAAGGCCAACCCGTGCCATGGATGCGGCAAATGCGGCGGTGATGTTGCCGTGCTTCGATTTCAGCCGCAGGCCGTAAGATCCGAACGCACTTCGGATCAGGTGACCCAGCATGGTATCCTTGCCGCTGAGGATGCACTCATGGCGGGTGACTTCCTCCATCGAGACGCGGAGCCGCCCGGTCTCGTCCATGCGGGCCTGCTGTAAGATCGGGTGGTCTTTGGTGGCGACCAGCAGCACCTCGTCCCGGTAGAGGTATTCCATCTGGATGCCCTCGGTGCTGACGATGGGGTAGGCGGAGAGCGCAAGGTCCAGCTCGCCCTCCCGGATCTTCTCCACCAGATTCATGCTGTTGCCCTCGTAGATGTTGATGGTGGCCCGAGGGTTCTGGTCGTAGAATTTTTTCAGGATGGGCGGGATGACATAGCTGCCGCGGAAGGAGCTGACCCCGAAGAACACGGTGCCGCCGACGGTGTTCTCGTTGTCCCAGAACTCCTGCTGGGCCTGCTGGTACTCTTTTAAGATGTGCTTAGCGTGACTCAGAAAAACCTTGCCGGAAGGGGTGGGGCGGATCCCCTTGTTGGTGCGCACGAAGATGGGGGAGCCAAGCTGCGCCTCGAACTGGCGCAGGAATTGGCTCAGGCTGGCCTGCGCGATGTACAGCCGCTCGGCGGCTTTCGAGATGCTTTGCTCTTCGGCAAGGGCGTTCAGATAGTATAGTTCGCGGAGATCCATGACAATTCCTCCAAAAACGACAGAAATTTCTTTTTCTCTATCGGTTTTGCCTATAGGGGCTATTATAAAAACAGGACTTTTCCAATCACAGAAATGATTATATACTAAAATCACCAGAACTTCAACTGCAGATGAGGATTCTTTTGTACAGGATCATGATGGAAAAGAGGTAAAACATGAGCGTATATCCAATGAAGGGCGTTATTGATATGCACGTCCACACCAATCCGGATCTTCGACTGAGAGCGTATGACGATCTGGAGCTGACGGATGCCGCGGTCAAGGTGGGCGCAAGAGCCATTGTCATCAAGACCCATCAGGGTACGACGATGGATCGGGCTTATCTGTGCAACCGTTATAACAAGATCGTCCATGGCGACAAGGACTTTACCATGTTCGGCAGCATCACCCTGAACCATCCGGTCGGCGGCCTGAATCCGGCGGCGGTCGAGGTCGCGCTGAAGCTGGGAGCCAAAGTGGTCTGGCTGCCGACCCAGCACGCCCAGAACCATCTGGCAAAGTTCGGCAAGAACCCGGACGATGGCGTGAAGGTGACCGAGAATGGAAAAATTGTTCCCGAGATGAAGGACATCTTCCAGCTGGTCAAGGATTATGACGCAGTACTCGGCACGGCGCATATTTCCCCCGAAGAGAGCTTCATCGTCTGCGATGCAGCCCGCGCTGCCGGTGTCAAGAAGCTGGTCGTCACCCATCCGGAATGGTGGGTCGTCGACATGAGCATCGAAGACCAGAAACGGATCGTCAAGGATTACGATGTTCTGCTGGAACGCTGCTATGCACAGAACATGGGCGGCGGCAAGTACAAGAGCAATCTGCCCGAAAACCTCGAGGTCATCCGTGAGGTCGGCTATAAGAACGTGCTCATCAGCACAGACGGCGGTCAGACCGAGAATCCTCACTGGGAGATCGCGATGCAGCAGTATCTCCAATATCTGTCGGATCATGGTGTGCCGGACGACCAGATTTACTACATGTCACATACCATTGCGGCAGGCTTGCTCGGCATCGAGTAACGCCGAAGAAGTGGAATAAGGAGGATGTTCCATGCAAAGTGCTGTTATTATCGCTGCCATCGCACTGGCAGTCTTTCTTGGCTATAAAACCAAGATCAATACGGGTTTCTTCTGCATTGTATTTGCATATTTTATCGGCTGTTTCTGGCTGGATCTCAAGCCGAAAGCTCTGATTGCATTCTGGCCGACGAACACGATGTTCGTCATCATCTCCGTTTCGTTGTTCTATAATGTTGCAGCAGCCAATGGCACGCTGGAAAAGATTTCCCGCTCGCTGCTGTATGCCTGCCGTAAATTCCCGGGAATGCTGCCATATGCACTGTTCGCCGTTGCTGTCATCCTGTCGGTCATGGGTGCAGCATACTTCACGGTTCTGGCATTCCTCGCTCCCATCACGCTGCTCATCTGCGAAGAGTCCAAGATGGACAAGCTGACCGGTGCAGTCGCCATCAACTGCGGCGCATTGGCGGGCGGTGATTTCCCGACGGCTGCGCTTGGCGTTATCTTCCGTGGTCTGATGGACAGCTCCTATGAGGCAGCTCCCGAACTGGAAGCCATTGATTCTTTCGTGACCTGCCTGAAAATGTTCGGTCTGGCAGTCCTGTTCTCTCTGATCCTCGTTACGATTTTCCGTTTTGCACTGCCTGCAAACCGCAACATCGGCAAAGATATCAAGTTTGAAAAACCGGAAGCATACACCACCACACAGAAGCAGACGCTCTATCTCATGGTCGCGATGATGGCAGTCGTTCTGGTTTTCCCGCTGCTCAAGCTGCTGATCCCCGGCAATGCGGTCATCAAGCTGGTTGCAGGAAAGATCGACGTCGGCTTGGTCGCATTCGTCTTCGCTGTCATTGCGCTGCTGATGAAGCTTGCTCCGCAGAAGGAGATCATCGCTCGTGTTCCTTGGAATACTATCCTGATGATCGCCGGAGCTGGTATGCTGATCGCCGTTGCAGTTGAGGCTGGAACCATTGACCTGCTGTCCAACTGGATCGGCAGCAACGTTCCGACCTTCCTGGTTCCGATCGCATTCAGTCTGGTCGGCGCAGTCATGAGCTTCTTCAGCTCTACCACCGGTGTTGTCTGCCCGGCTCTGTTCCCGCTGATTCCCGGTCTGTCCGCAACGACGGGTCTGGGCGCGGCCAATCTGTTCACCTGCACGGTTCTCGGCGCGCAGAGCAGTGCAATCAGCCCCTTCTCTTCCGGCGGTTCCCTGATTCTGGGTTCCTGTGGCAATGAGGAAGAGCGCAGCAGCCTGTTCAACCGTCTGCTGTTCGTCGCAACGCCTATCAGCATCGGTGTTGCAGCTATATTCAACCTCATCGTTTCTATGGTTCTGTAAAAGTCTGATTCACTCCGGGGAGGGGAGGCTCCCCTTTTCCGGAGTGCCTTTTTGAGAGAGTATAAGAACGCAAATGTGTGAAAAAAGGAGAGCACCATGCTGAAATTATACGATAACGGGATCTACCTTGTAAACGGCGAGACCATCTGCTCCTGCCCTGAGGAAGTGGCCCAGAAGACCGGCCGCACCGTGGACGCAAAGGAAGCTGAGAAAGGCACTATGGCCTACGGTATCCTGCAGGCCCACAACAAGAGCGGTGATCCTGACCAGCTGCAACTGAAGTTCGACTCGATGACCAGCCACGACATCACCTATGTCGGCATCATCCAGACGGCCCGCGCTTCCGGCATGAAGCAGTTCCCGCTGCCCTACGTCCTGACCAACTGCCACAACAGCCTCTGCGCTGTCGGCGGCACCATCAACGAGGACGACCACAAGTTCGCCCTGTCCGCTGCTCATAAATACGGCGGCATCTACGTCCCTACCAACATGGCCAACATCCACAGCTACAACCGTGAGACCATGGCCGGCGGCGGCAAGATGATCCTCGGCTCCGACTCCCACACCCGCTACGGTGCACTGGGTACCATGGCGGTCGGCGAGGGCGGCGGCGAGCTGGCCAAGCAGCTTCTGGGCCGCACCTATGACTTCGCTCGTCCGCAGGTCATCGCCATCTACCTGACCGGCAAGCCCCGCCCGGGAATCGGTCCCCACGACGTGGCTCTGAGCATCTGCGGTGCCGTCTATAAGAAGGGCTATGTCAAGAACAAGGTCATGGAGTTCGTCGGCCCCGGCATTGCCGGCCTGCCCATCGAGTATCGCAATGCCATCGACGTCATGACCACCGAGACCACCTGCTGGTCCTCCATCTGGGTCACCGATGAGGAGACCCAGCGTTACTACACCATCCACGGCCGTCCGCAGGACTTCAAGAAGCTGCAGCCTGCGGAGGTGGCCTACTACGATGGCTGCGTCTACATCGACCTGAGCACCATTGAGTCCACCATCGCTATGCCGATGCACCCCTCCAACACCTACACCATCCACGAGCTGCAGGCCAACGCTGCCGACATCCTGCACGCTGTACAGGAAGAGGCCAACAAGCAGATCAAGGGTGCCAAGATGAATCTGGACAGCAAGTTCCACGATGGTGCCATCTGGGTCGATCAGGGCGAGATCGCAGGCTGCGCCGGCGGCACCTTCGACAACATCTGCGCCGCTGCCGACATCCTGCGGGGTCAGAGCTGCGGCAACGGTGCCTTCACCCTGAGCATCTATCCGGGTTCTATGCCCGCCCTGAGCGAACTGCTCAAGAATGGCCGTGCCAACGATCTGGTCAACGCCGGTGCCATCATGCGCGAGTGCTTCTGCGGCCCCTGCTTCGGTGCAGGCGACTGCCCGGCCAACGGCGAGTTCTCCATCCGCCACACCACCCGCAACTTCCCGAACCGCGAGGGTTCCAAGCCGGGCGAGGGTCAGATGGCTGCCGTTGCCCTGATGGACGCCCGGTCCATCGCGGCCACCGCAGCCAACGGCGGCAAGCTGACCGCTGCCACCGATCTGGACGTGGAGTATACGAACCCCGAGTACCACTACAACGCTTCCCTGTACGAGAAGCGCGTTTACAACGGCTGGGGCCATGCCGAACCGGATGCCGAGCTGCGCTTCGGCCCGAACATCAAGGACTGGCCCGAGATGCCTGCCCTGACCGACGATCTGCTGGTCAAGGTCTGCTCCTACATCACCGACCCCGTCACCACCACCGACGAGCTGATCCCCTCCGGTGAGACTTCTTCCTATCGCTCCAACCCCGAACGTCTGTCGGAGTTCGCTCTGAGCCGCCGCGATCCCCAGTACGTCTCCCGTAGCAAGGTCATGCGCCAGATCGAGCGCGACCGCGAGGCGGGCAAGGCCCTGCCCGAGGAAGTCCTGAACGTCTATGCTGCCCTGACTAAGGCTGGTGTGAAGAACGATCCCACCCACACCGACATCGGCTCCACCATCTTCGCCAATATGCCCGGCGACGGTTCCGCCCGTGAGCAGGCCGCTTCCTGCCAGCGTGTCATGGGTGCATCCGCTAACTTTGCCAAGCAGTACGCCACCAAGCGTTACCGCTCCAACTGCATCAACTGGGGCATGACGCCCTTCCTCGTAGAGAACCCCGAGGTGTTTGAACTGGGCGATTACATCTTTGTGCCCGGCATCCGCGAGGCAGTTCTCGAGAACAAGGCCAGTTTTACTGCTTACGCCGTCAAACCGGACGGCACCGTGACTGCCTTCCCGGTCTCCACCGGTGCCCTCACCGAGCCGGAGCGTCAGATCATCGCCGACGGCTGCCTCATCAACTACTATCGGAACAACCAGTAAGCAACCATTCTCCCAGAGAATGGTTCAAGATTGGATCTGACGATTTTACAAACGTCCGGTCTTAAGGTATCATAGTTTCAGAGTCGGTCTGCTGCTCTCCGAAACCGGGGAACGGTGGATCGGCATTGTGGTGGTTCGGAAACTATGCCAAAATGGAATATGTCTTGTGTACAAGAGAAATTTTTGGCGATTCTTAACGAATATTAAGACTGACGCTATGCCTTTTGTAAGATTGTCCGATTATGATAGAACCATCAGGAGCGGCGCAGTGAGGCGCTGCCCCGCAAGTACGGTATAACGATTGAAGAAACCACCTGCCAAGGAGGAAAAAAGCATGGAGATCAAGAAAGCAGCCACGGCTGGCACTCTGGAATCCAGCGACTGCATGGTGACCGTCGAGCCGGGTGAGGGTAAGATCGATTTCTCCCTCGAAAGCTCCGTCATCCATCAGTACGGCAACCAGCTGCGCAAGGTCGCACTGGAGACCCTGAAGAATCTGGACATCGACAACGTCCGCATCACCATCGTGGACAAGGGCGCACTGGACTGTACCCTGAAGGCCCGCATCGAGGGCGCGGTGTTCCGCTCTGTTGACCAGTATGAGAATCTGCCTTGGGGAGGTGCCATTCGATGAATAATCCGAACAAGAAGCGCCTGCGCCGCACGATGATGTTCCTCAATGCGCAGAAGCCCGGCCTCATCAAAGACCCTTACATCTATAAGGCCGACTCCCTGATGCTGGACCTCGAGGACGCTGTCGCCGAGAACCAGAAGGATGTCGCCCGTTTCAGCCTGTATCACGCCCTGAAGACCGTGGATTACCGCGGTGCAGAGCGCGTCGTCCGTATCAACGGTCTGGACACTCCCTACTGGCGTGAAGACATCCGTGCCTGCGTGGCCGGCGGCTGTGATTCCATCCGCATCCCCAAGACCGAGCACGCCGAGGACGTCCGCCGCGTGGCTGCCGCCATCGCCGAGGATGAGAAGACCTATGGCCGTCCCGAGGGCGAAGTCCTCATCATTGCCGCTCTGGAGTCTGCCCGCGGCGTCATGAACGCTTTGGAGATCTGCGAGAGCGATGAGCGCCTGTTCGGCATCGCACTGTCCGGCGGCGACTACACCAAGGACCTGCAGACCCACATCACCGGCACCGGCATCGAGCTGATGGGTGCCCGCCAGCAGATGATCATTGCCGCCCGTGCAGCAGGTGTGCAGTGCTTCGACACCGTCTTCACCGACCTGAAGGATATGGACGGCTTCCGCAAGGACGTGGAGAACATCCACCTGATGGGCTTCGACGGCAAGTCCATCATCAACCCCCGTCAGATCCCCATCGTCCACGAGATCTTTACTCCCACTCAGAAGGACATCATCTTCGCCGAGAAGGTCGTCAAGGAGATCGACTCCAAGAAGGCACTGGGCATCGGCGTCTTCACCGTGGACGGCAAGATGATCGACATCGCCTTCTACGACGGCGCAAAGCGCACCATCGATCTGGCAAAGGCATCCGGCGTGTATAAGGGGGATTTGTAATTATGTTGAACGCAGTCGGCAGAGAAATTCCCGAAGAGATCCTCGAGCGCACCGGCAAAGAGGTCTTCCAGGGCAACAATTATAAAGACGGCAAGGCTTTCCAGAAGGCCAGCCCGAAGGTCACCCCCGTGATGCGCAATGACCACGACAAGATGGTCAAGGACATCCACGAGGCTCTGGTCAAGTGCAATGCCCACGACGGCATGACCGTCTCCTTCCACCACCACTTCCGCGAGGGCGACCTCGTGGTCTGCATGGTCATGGAAGAGATCCACAAGATGGGCTTCAAGAACATCACCCTGAGCGCCAGCTCTCTGGGCAAGGCTCATGACGCCCTCGTCCCCATGATCGAGGACGGCACCATCGTCAACATCGAGTCTTCCGGTGTCCGCGGCAAGATCGGCGATGCCATCTCCCATGGCAAGCTGAAGGGCCTGGCTACCATGCGCAGCCACGGCGGCCGTGTCCGCGCCATTGAGACCGGCGAGACCCATGTGGACATCGCCTTCATCGGCGCACCCTCCTGCGACGAGTACGGCAACTGCTCCGGTATGGGCGGCAAGACCAACTGCGGCGTCCTGAGCTATGCTTACGTGGACGCTGAGATGGCTGACTATGTCGTCGCTGTCACCGATTGCCTCGTGGACTACCCCAACTACCCCGCAGAGATCAACCAGACCAAGGTGGATTACGTCTGCGTCGTGGACCAGATCGGCATCCCCGAGAAGATCGCTACCGGCGCTGCAAAGCCCACCACCGACCAGCGCAAGATCCTGATGGCCGAGTACTGCACTCAGGTCGTTGCAAACACCCCGTACTTCAAGGACGGCTTCTCTTATCAGACCGGTGTCGGCGGCGCATCCATCGCCTCCACCATCTCTCTGTCCAAGATCATGGAAGAGAAGAACATCCACATGGGTCTGGGCGTCGGTGGTCTGACCAAGCCCATGTGCGAGCTGCTGGACCGCGGTCTGGCCCGCAAGCTGGTCGATACGCAGGACTTCGACCTGGACGCTGTCAACAACGTCACTTCCAATCCCAACCACTTCCCCATCTCTGCTGGCGAGTACGCAAGCCCGATGAACAAGGGCGCTTTCGTCAACAAGCTGGATTACGTTATCCTGGCCTCTCTGGAAGTTGATACCCACTTCAACTGCAACGTCGTCGTCGGCTCCGATGGCATCATCACCGGCGCACAGGGCGGCCATCCCGATACCGCACAGGGTGCAAAGTGCACCATCGTCATCGCTCCTCTGCTGCAGGGCCGCATCCCGGCCATCTGCACCGACGTGACCACCGTCACCACCCCGGGCGAGAGCGTGGACATCGTCGTTACCGATTATGGCGTGGCCGTCAACCCCCGCCGTTCCGACCTGCTGGAGGCTCTGAAGGCCGCTGACTGCGTGCCTCTGAAGACCATCGAGGAGCTGCGCGACATCGCCTACTCCATCGTCGGCGAGCCGGAGAAGGTCCAGTTCGGCGACCGCATCGTGGGCATCATCGAGGCCCGCGACGGCACTGTCATGGACGTCGTCCGCGAAGTCAAGCCTTTCTCTTTCCGCGAAGATTGAGTGATATAGCGTAAAAGCGGGAATGTGGCTTGCCAACCACGCTTCGGAATGGATTCACGGAGATTCCTTCGCTCTTCTCACCCCCGCTTTTGCGGCTAAATATGCACACAAACTTCATGCGATTCTCCTTTTTCAAGGTTTTGTGTTTTATACCGGCATAAAACCAGAGAGCAGCCAACTGCACCGCGCGCAGTTGGCTGCTCTTCTTTGTTTCTATGAAAAAATAAATAACGCTCTTACGGCACGAAACGATAGCCGACGCCCCGGATGGTGATGATGTGCTGGGGTGTGCGGGCGTTGTCCTCTATCTTGCTGCGCAGGCGGTTGATGTAGACCATGATGGCGTTGTCGTCCACAGCGATGAGGTTGCCCCATATCTGCTCGTATATCATGTCCTTGGTGAACACCTGCTGCGGGTGGCGCACAAAGAGCAGCAGCAGGCTGCGCTCTTTCTCGGAGAGGTTCAGCTCCACATTGTTTTTATAAAAGCGCATGGTGGTGGTGTCGCAGAGGAAAGGCCCGCAGCTGATCTGCTGGTTGTTCTCCTGCGAGAAGCTCTTGCTGCGGCGGATGAGGGCCTTGACCTTTGCGCCCAAAATCTGGGGACGGAAGGGCTTGGTGACATAGTCGTCGGCACCCAGCGAGAGGCCGTACATGAAATCATAGTCCTCGTTGCGGCCGCTGATGATGATGACCGGCGTGGTGACGCCGTTGCGCCGGATGGTCTGGATGACATCGAATCCCTCCATGTCGCCCAGCGTGATGTCCATCAGGATCATATCCAGCGTGCTGCTCTGCCGCGCGATGAGGTCCAGCGCCGCCGCGCCGCTGTTGACGACGAGAGGGTCCATCTCATTGCTTATCATAACTTTCGATAAAAGTTTGCAAATTGCTGGATCGTCGTCTACAATAAGAACATGATACGACATGATAACTCCCTGTACTTTTCTGACCGGAAAATTTGTTTCACTTGTGATAAATAAAATTATAACATTTTTAGACAGGAAGAGCAAGACCGCCCCAAAGGAGGACTCGATATGAAGGAGAACGCCCCGAAAAAGATACGCTTCCAGACGCTGCGCACCCTGTGGGTGCCGCTGGCCATCGGCGTCGTCACGGTAGCCGCACTGGCTGTCGTGGTGGGTATGGTATGGAAGGACTACCGCACCGCCATGATGGACAGCCAGACGAGGCAGATGGAGCTGGTGGTGCAGAGCACCGCCGACAGCATCCGCGTCCTGCTGGAAGAATACGCCGACCGGCTGGACTCCATCGCCGGAAAAGCGGAGGCCAGCAAAGCGTTCCGCCCCACGGTGGCCCGGAGCGATACCATCCGGGACGTCTGGCTGGAAAACAGCAACGGCGAGGTCATCTACAGCTGCTACGGCATCAGCGCCGTCTGCGATGTCCTCATTACCCGGACGGAGGACATCTCCTACTGGCAGTACCACAGCGGTGACGAGCACTATCTTGTGATGAAGAAGAAGGCCGGGGGTGAGACAGCCTGCCTCGTGGTAGACTCCACGGTCATGTATCAGCAGCTCATCTCGGAGATCCATGTCGGCAGGAACGGCTACATCATGATAAAGAATGACGATAACCTTGTGGTCATGCACCCCGAAGCCGTTCAGTGGGGCATCAAAGTCGTGGAGGGCCGCCAGCGCATCTATCATGGGAAGGAACTGGACATGAGCAGTCTGAGTGAGCTGCTGCGCGCTCAGCAGGAAGAGGAATCCGGCACGCTGGACTACTACTCCTACTGGTGGACCGACCCGGATCTGCCCCGGGTACATAAGATAAGCGCCTTTCGTCATCTGGACGTGGGGGGCAGTTTCTGGATCGTCAGCGCTGTGGTGGACTACGACGATTTCTACGAGCCGGTACAGCAGAGCTTCGTGAAGGTGGTCCTCATCTTCGGCGGCGTGGCGCTGGTGCTGGTGCTCTTCATGTTCCAGATGTTCCGGCTGCAGGAGCGTGACCGCCGCAGCGCGACCGAGATCAGCGATCTGAAGACCCTGAACCAGACCCTCGAAGAGCTCCACCGCAGCGAAGAGTCGCTGGCCCACGACCAGCGGCTGCAGATGATGGGGACCCTCACCGGCGGCATCGCCCATGAGTTCAATAACTTCCTGACCCCCATCACCGGCTATGCCGACCTCATCATGGCCGACGCCGACCCGGGCAGCGAAATTTATGACAACGCAATGGAGATCAGCGAGGCGGCGCAGAAGGCACAGGAGGTCGTGAAACAGATTTCCTCCATGAGCCGGAAAAACGTGGAGACGGTCTACGACGCCGTGTCGGTGGAGGGACTGCTCCATCGGACCCGGAAACTGGTGGAGACGAACTGCCCGAAGAACGTGGAGCTGAAGGAAGAAAATGAGCTGAGCGGTGAATGCGTTCTGGGCAATGCGACCCAGCTGCAGCAGGTGCTGCTGAACATCAGCATCAACGCCATCCACGCCATCGGCGCTGCGGGCGGAAAGCTGACCATCCGGGGCAGTGTCGTGCCGCGCAGTGAGCTGGCGGCGCTCTTCCCGGAAGAGAAGATCTCCGAGGAATGGTCGAGCTACGTCTGCCTGAGCGTCACCGACACCGGCTGCGGCATGGACAAGGAGACGATGCAGCACATCTTCGAGCCCTTCTTCACCACAAAGAAGACCGGCGAAGGCACCGGCCTCGGCCTTGCCCTGGCCGACCAGATCATCCGCACCCACCGGGGCCGAATCCGGGCGGAGAGCACCATCGGCAGAGGCACGACCTTCTATGTCTATCTGCCGGTGCTGGAGCGGCAGCAGGAGCGCGAACAGCTGCAGTGGGGCGTGGACAGCAAGCTGCGCATCCTGGCGGCGGACGACAACAACAAGGTCCTCGACCTGCTGGACAAAGACCTCAGCGCGCTGGGTCTGAGCGTGTCCACCTGCTCCCGCCGGGGCGAGTTGCGCCAGCTGCTGGAGCAGCAGCCCTTCGACGTCCTCGCCATCGACGAGAGCCTGATGAGCAGCAGCGGCGTGGATTTCTGCATGGCCATCCGGGGCCGCTACCCGGGCATGACCCGCATCGTGATGACCAATGCCCCTACAAGGGAGATCGTGGACGCCCGCAGCCACGGCGTCATCGACGGCTATGTGGTAAAACCTGTGTCGGCGTCTACGCTTCTGGCCCAGATAAGGAGCAGCCGGAAAGAATAAACAACGCAAAAGGCGTCCGAAAGGACGCCTTTTGCGTTGCACTCTATTGTATCCAACCTTCCATACACAATCTTACAGGATATTAAGGAATTTCTTAACAAACCGTAACGAGAAGGGCTTTGGGCTGTAAGTTTGAGCCTGTATACTGAAACCATAACAAACGGGAATGATTCTGGAGGATAAAACGGAATGCATCCCCGGCAAATGAAAAAAGGAAAGGAAGTACAAACCCATGAGTGATACGATCCTCGCTCTGCTCGGCTTTGCAACGGTGATTGCGGTCATCGTCCTGCTGCTGCGCAATGTCACGGTCCCTGCACTGGCATTCGTCAGCGTCTCGACCATCACCGCAGCCATTCTGGTGGCTACCGGTGCTTTCACCCTGGATGAAATGGCTGGCTTTATCAAGGAGGGCGTCAAGGGCGTCCACGGTACGGCTGTCCTGTTCATCTTCTCCGTCCTGTTCTTCGGCGTCATGACCGATGCAGGCATGTTCGACAAGATCATCGGTGCGCTGATGAAGAAGGTCGGCAACAACGTCGTCGGCGTTGCTCTGATGACCTGCCTCATCGCCATCATCGGCCATCTGGACGGCGGCGGCGCTTCCACCTTCCTCATCACCATCCCCGCCATGCTGCCCGTCTACAAGCGCCTGCACATGCGCCGTGAGACCCTGCTGCTCATCTGCGTCACCGCAATGGGCGTCATGAACCTGATGCCCTGGGGCGGCCCCACCATGCGCGCTGCAAGCGTCATCGAGATGGAGCCCAACGACCTGTGGTTCCAGCTCATGCCCATGCAGATCGTCGGCCTGGTGCTGGCTGTCGGCACCGCCATCTTCTGGGGCCTGCAGGAGAAGAAGCGCATCGCAAAGCTCGGCGATGCCATCGTTGCTGAGGACGCCGGCAAGTACGACGACTCCGACGACGGCAAGAAGGACGAGGCTCTGGCTCGTCCCCAGAACTTCATCTTCAACGTCATCCTGACTCTGGCCGTCATCATCGTGCTGGTTCTGGACATCTTCCCCTCTTACTACGTCTTCATGGTTGGCTGCGCTCTGGGCATTCTGGTCAACTACCGCGGCAAGAAGCTGCACAACTCCATCATCAAGAGCCACGCTTCCGCTGGCCTGAGCATGGCTTCCACCATCCTGTGTGCCGGTGTCTTCCTCGGTGTCCTGAGCAAGAGCGGCATCATGGAGAAGATGGCCATTATGATGGCCAACGTCATCCCCGCCTCTCTGGGCCGTTTCCTGCCCATCATCATCGGCATCCTGAGCGTGCCTCTGGCTCTGCTGTTCGATACCGACTCCTACTTCTACGGCCTGCTGCCCGTTCTGGTCAGCGTTGGCAACCAGTTCGGCGTCAACCCGGCTCACATCGCCATCGCAATGGTCGTCTGCCGCAACTGCGCTACCTTCATCAGCCCGGTGGCTCCCGCTACCTATCTGGGCATCGGTCTGGCCGGTGTCGAGATCAAGGACCACATCAAGTACTGCTTCGGCTGGCAGTGGGGTGTTTCCATCGTCTGCCTCGTCGCTGGTCTGATCCTCGGCGTCATCCACTTCTGATAAACTGAGCTCCCGCCCGGCTGCCCTTCGTTGGACGGCCGGGCATTTTTGCAGGATACTTTTTACCACTTTTTTCCAAGGAGGCTGCTGCAATGCGTGAGACCCCAGTCTGCACCGCGGCCGATGCCATCTACAAGCTGGCGGCGGGCAATCTGAAATACCTGAACGCGGAAAACGGGAGCGGCGATATTTCCCGCCGTATCCGGATGTCCACATGGGCGAAGGGCCAGTCGCCCTACGCCATCATCGTTACCTGTTCGGATTCCCGGGTCATCCCGGAGAACATCTTCTCGGCGGGCATCGGTGAGCTGTTCGTCATCCGGCTGGCGGGCAACATCATCGACGACCACCAGCTGGGCAGCATCGAGTACGCGGCCGGCCATCTGGGCTGTCGGCTGGTGGTGGTGCTGGGCCATACCCACTGCGGTGCGGTGGATGCCGCCATCAACCACGAGTCCTCCGGCTATATCCGTTACATCACGGACGAGATCAAGAAGGCCATCGGGGACGAAACAGACCCCTACAAGGCCAGCTGTCTCAATGTCCGGCACAGTGTGCAGGAGATCGAAAAGAGCCTGTGTATCCATAACATCGAGGAGGAAACGGGCCTGCGGGTCGTCGGTGCGATGTACCACATCGAGGACGGCAGCGTCGAATTCCTGTAAGGAACTCCCAGCATTGCGGCGGAACGGCCCTTTCCCAGACCGGGAAAGGGCCGTTTCTTGTGTTTGACAATCGACGGCTGTCAGTTTATACTAACGCTGAAAAAGCTGATACAACAGGAGGACAGGACAATGGTTCAGGTAGACCTTATCACAGGATTTCTCGGGGCAGGGAAGACCACCTTCCTGCGCAGATACGCGGCATGGTGGGCCGGGCAGGGCATCAAAGTCTGTGTGCTGGAAAACGACTTCGGCGCGGTGAACGTGGACGCCATGCTCCTGCAGGACCTCGAGGCGCAGGGCGTGGAGCTGGAGACCATCAGCGGCGGCTGCGACTGCGACACCCACCAGCGCCGAATGCGGACGAAGCTCATCTCCATGGCCATGCGGGGCTTTGAGAGGGTCATCGTGGAGCCCAGCGGCATCTTTGACGTGGACGAGTTCTTCGACGTGCTGCGGGACGAGCCGCTGGACCGCTGGTATCAGCTGGGCAATGTCATCGCCATCGTGGATGCCCTTCTGCCGGAAGAACTTTCCCCGCAGGCAGAATATATCCTCGCTTCCGAGAGTGCATGGGCGGGCAGTGTCCTCCTGAGCCGCTGTCAGCTGGCCTCTGACGCGCAGAAGCAGGGGGCAGAAGCTCATCTGGCCCGTGCGCTGGAAGCCTGCAAGTGCTCCCGGAAGTTCGGCCCGGAGGAAATTATTGCGAAGGACTGGGCCGATTTGACCGGCGACGATATGGCCCGCATCGCAAAGTGCGGCTGCCGGCAGGCCAGCTGCGAAAAGCTCCACTTCGACGCGCATGATGCTTTTACCTCGGCCTACTTCCTCGAGCTGGGTCTGCCCTGTGCTCAGCTGGAAAAGAACATCCCGTCCCTCTTCACCGACCCCGCCTGCGGAAATGTCCTCCGGGTGAAAGGCTTCGTGGAGGATGATGGCCAGTGGTATGAGCTGAATGCTGCCGCCGCCGGTCTGACGGCGGCCCCCATCCTGCAGGGACAGCAGGTGCTCATCGTCATCGGCGAGGGGCTGGACAAGGCCCGGCTGGAAGAAGACTTGAGACAATGAGTTTTCCACAATAAAACAGATAATTGTGCAATATTGATTGCGCCGACCCTCCTGCAGCGTTATAATAGAGAAAAATAAATCAGGAGGCCGTTTCATGAGCATTTCGACCACCCAAAAGCCGACCACCCGCCGCATCGTGGGCATGGTGGTGGGCATTGTCATTATTGGTCTGGGCATCGCCCTCTTCAAGCAGTCCCATCTCGGCAACGACTCCATCAGCGCGCTGAATATGCGCCTCGCCGAACTGCTGGGCATCTCGCTGGGCGTGCAGAACGTCGCCACCAACATCCTCTTCTTTGCGCTGGAATTCTGGTTCGGGCGCAAGTACATCGGCCTTGGCACCTTCGTCAACGGCATCGGCATGGGGTTCATCATAACCTTCTTCTACGACCCCATTGCCGCGGCCTTCGGCCCGGCAGCGTCCCTGCCGGAACAGCTGGTGTGGGTGGTGTTGGCCGTCCTTGTGACGGCGCTGGGCGCGTCCCTCTACCAGACGGCTGACCTCGGCATTGCGCCCTACGATTACCTCTCGCTGGGTCTGCGGGACTACACGCACTTCCAGTACTTCGGCTGCCGCGTCTTCACCGACGCCTTCTGCGCCCTGCTCTGCTGGCTCCTGGGCGGTCTTGTGGGTCTGGGTACCCTCATCTGCGCGTTCTGCCTCGGACCCTTCATCCAGTTCTTCAACGGCCTCGTCTCCGAGCGGGTCCTGCAGTATAAGCCCGAAAAAGCATGAGCATAACGAAAAAGACATCCGCCGACGGCAGATGTCTTTTTTGTATCTTACTCGAATTTGAACAGCGGCGTGCCGGTGGAGACGATGCCGCCCGCGATGATATGGAGCTTTGGCAGGTCGTCGGCGTTGGTCACGATGACGGCGCTCTCGGTGGAGAGCCCGGCGGCGCGGATGGCGTCGAGGTCCACGTTCAGCAGGGGCGTTCCGGCTTTGACGGCCTGTCCTTCCCTGACCAGCGGGGTGAAGCTGCTGCCCCGCAGGGCGATGGTGTCCATCCCGATGTGGATGAGCAGCTCGATGCCCTCGGTGCTTTCCAGCCCCATAGCGTGGAGGGTGGGGACGATGGAAGTGACCTTCCCGTCGAAGGGAGCGTAGACCGTGCTGCCGGTGGGCTCGATGCCGCAGCCCGGGCCGAGGATGGCTGCGGCGAACGTCTCGTCCGGGAGTTGTTCCAGCGGGAGAACGATGCCGTCCATGGGGGCTTTGACGACCATCTTTTCACCGGGGAACCGCGTCTCTTCCGCAGTTTTTGCCCTGCCGCCGAAGAGCCTGTCAAAAAAGCCCATAGAGAAAACCTTCCTTCCGCTCATGTTTCTTTCAAAGATAGCATACTGACGCCCCAAAAGCAACCGGCGTTTCGCATAAAATGGAGGGAAAAGTTTTGGCAGTTACATCAGAGCGATGAGCTGCTCGATCTCTTCCATCTTAGTGGCCCAGCTGGTGGCGATGCGGACGACGGTGTGGCTGTTGTCGAACTTCTCCCAGAAGCCGAACTTTGCCTTGCCTTCCAGCGCGGTCAGCTGGGTGTTTTCCAGCACGACGAAGAGCTGGTTGGTGGGGGAGTCCATAAAGAAGCGGTAGCCCTTGGCGGCGAGGCCCTTCTTGAGGGCGTTGGCCGTCTCGATGGCGTTGCGGCTGATGCGGGTGTAGAGGTCGTCGGTGAAGAGAACGTCGAACTGGATGCCCATGAGGCGGCCCTTGGCCAGCAGAGCGCCCTGCTGCTTGACCATCGTCATGAAGTGGGCCGGTGCGCCGTGGGGGAAGACCACGGCCTCGCCGCAGAGTGCGCCCACCTTGGTGCCGCCGATGTAAAAGACGTCGGTGAGCCTGGCGAGGTCGGCCAGGGTCACATCGGTGCCTTCGCTCACCAGCGCATAACCCAGACGTGCGCCGTCCACGAAGAGGGGCATATGGTAGGTGTGGCAGACGGCGGACAGGGCCTCGAGCTCAGCCTTGCTGTACAGGGTGCCGTACTCGGTGGGGTGGGAGATATACACCATGCCGGGGAAGACCATGTGGTCGTGGTTCGAGTCGGCGTAGAAGGTCTTGCAGAAATCCTCCACCGTGGCGGCGTCCAGCTTGCCGTTCTTCTGGGGCAGGCCGATGACCTTGTGGCCGGTGAACTCGATGGCACCCGCCTCATGACCGGCCACATGGCCGGTGGCGGCGGCGATGACGCCCTCCCAGCGGCGGAGCATGGAGGCGATGACGATGGAGTTGGCCTGGGTGCCGCCGGAGATGAAGAAGACGTCTGCCTCGGGGCAGGCGCAGGCGGCGCGTATCTTCTCTTTTGCGCTGGCGCAGTAGGGGTCGGTGCCGTAGCCGGACACCTTCTCGAAGTTCGTTTCCGTCAGCTTCTGAAGGATGGCGGGATGCGCACCCTCGCAGTAGTCGTTCTCAAAATACAGCATATTCTTTCCCTTTCCTTTATTACGATAAAGAAGATGATTCTATTGTGAGCCAGGAACGCACTTTTGTCAACCCTTTGGAACCACGGAAAAATGCCCACCCTTTGCTGTATCTTTAATTTATTTGTGGTATACTTTTACAGTGCAACCGAATATAGATCGGGAGGGACAGCAAATGAAGCAGATGCTCCGGAAAAAGGACGTCTGGGTACTTTTGGCGGCGCTCATCGGGGCGTTCGCCTGTGTGACGCTCATCCAGTTCATCAGCGGACGCATCGACGGTGTGGCCTCGATGGTGTTTCTGCTGGCGGTGTTTTTTGTTTCCATGTACACCGACGGCTACTGGTGGGGCGTGGCCGGTTCTGTCATCAGCGTGCTGGCGGTCAACTTCGCGTTCCGCACGCCCTACTTTGCCTTCAACTTCACCATCCCGGAGAACATCTTCTCCGGTGTGGTGATGCTGGTGGTCTCCTTTATGACGAGCACCCTGACCACCCGCATCAAAAAGCAGGAGCAGCTGCGGATGGAGAGCGAGACAGAGAAGATGCGGGCCAACCTCCTGCGGGCTGTCTCCCACGACCTGCGCACTCCGCTGACGTCCATCTACGGGGCCTGCTCTACGGTCATCGACAACTACGACTCGCTGGGCCGGGAGCAGAAGATAAAGCTCCTTTCCGAGGCCTGTGCCGACGCCCAGTGGCTCAACCGGATGGTGGAGAATCTGCTCTCCGTCACCCGCATCGACGCCGACGGCGTCGCCATCCAGAAGACGCCCACCGTGCTGGAAGAGCTGGTGGATACGGTGCTGGTGCGGTTCCAGAAGCTCCACCCCGGCGTACCGGTGGAAGTAAAGCTTCCGGATGACTTCATCGTTATCCCGATGGACTCCATGCTCATCCAGCAGGTGCTGACGAACCTTTTGGAAAACGCGGTGCTCCACGCCAAGGGGATGACCTGCCTGACGCTGCGGGTGTTCACGCTGGGGCAGCGGGCGGTGTTTGAAGTCATTGACAACGGCTGCGGCATCCCGAAAGAGCGGCTCAAGACCCTCTTCACCGGCACGACCCTGACGCAGGATACCTCGTCGGGCGGCAAGCACGGCATGGGCATCGGGCTGTCGGTGTGCGCGGCCATCATCAAAGCCCACGGCGGCGAGATAAAGGCCGAGAGCACGCCCGGCGAGGGTACGACCATCCGGTTCTGGCTGGAGACCGAAGAAGTGGATACGGAGGAAACAGAGGATGAGCAATAATAAATTCAAGGTACTTATCATCGAGGATGAGGCGAACATCTGCAGCTTCATCCAGACCCTGCTGGAGACCAATGGCTATCAGGCGCTGGTGGCCCAGACCTGCGTGATGGGCATGACCATGTTCATCTCCTATAACCCGGACCTCGTCATCCTGGACCTCGGCCTGCCCGACCGGGACGGTCTGGACGCCATCCGCTCCATCCGGCAGAAGTATCTGACCCCCATCATCGTCCTGTCGGCCCGCACCACCGAGCAGGATAAGATCGAGGCCCTCGACCTTGGTGCCAACGACTATATCACCAAGCCCTTCGGCACCGGTGAGCTGCTGGCCCGGGTGCGGGCTGCGCTGCGGGTGAACCGCTATGGCGGCGGCAGTCTGCCCGGCGGGGTGTTCAGCGCACAGGGCCTCACCATCAACTACGAGCGCCGCAAGGTGTTCGTGGACGGGCAGGAGGTTCGCCTGACCCAGACGGAGTACAACATCGTGGCTTTCCTGTCCGAGCACGCCGGGCGCGTGATGACCTATGCGGCCATCGTCCGGGCCATCTGGGGCGACACGGACGCCAGCAGCACCAAGAAGCTGCAGGTGAATATGGCCAATATCCGCAAAAAGCTGGGCAGCCGCCCGGGCAGCAATACTTATATCCTCAACGAGCTTGGCGTCGGCTATCGGATGATAGAAGAAGACGCAAAGCCTCTGGAACCTGCGGAGGAGACGAAATGACACTGGCGCTGAGCCTGTTTGTCCTGTTTTATATTTTGATGCTGGCGGTGCAGCAGTACCGCCCCTGGGTCGCGCTGGGCGGGGCCGGGGCGTTCCTGCTGCTGGGAAAGCTGGGCGTGTATGATTTCACGCTGGCGGACGCCGCTCGGGCCGTAGACTTCAATGTCCTGCTGATGATGGCGGGAATGATGGGTACGGTCTTTCTTTTTATCCAGAGCAAGATGCCCGCCCGGCTGGCCGAAGAGCTCATTGCCCATGTGCCGGATGTCCGGTGGGCCGTGTCGGTGCTGGCGCTGCTGGCGGGGTTCATCAGTGCCTTTGTGGATAATGTGGCCACCGTGCTGATGGTAGCTCCGGTAGGGCTTGCCATCGCCCGGCGGCTGAAACTGTCGCCGGTGCCGGTGCTCATCGCCATTGCGGTGTCGTCCAATTTACAGGGCGCGGCAACGCTGGTGGGGGACACCACGAGCATCCTGCTGGGCGGCTTTGCGGGGATGAATTTCTTCGATTTCTTCTGGATGGAGGGTCGGCCCGGCATCTTTTGGAGCGTGGAGCTGGGAGCGCTGGCCTCGCTGGGGGTGCTGTTCTGGCTGTTCCGGGACCAGCGCCAGCCCGTCCATGTCACGGTGGAAACGGAGGTGGAGGACGACGTCCCCACGGCACTTCTCCTGCTGACGGTAGGTCTGCTCATCGCGGCGTCTTTCCTGCCTGAGCCTTCTGGCGGCGTGCTGCATCTGCTCTATACCTTGCGCAGCGGGCTCGTCTGCATGGGGCTGTGCCTCTTCGGTGCCGCCCGCGCCTGCTGGCGCAGCCGCTCCCTGAAGCCGCTGGCCGAGACGTTCCGGGCGCTGGACTATGACACCCTGCTGCTGCTCTTCAGCCTCTTTATTCTGCTGGAAGGAGTGAGCAGGGCGGGAGTCATCGACGCGGCGGCGCAGCTGTTCCACTCCGCAGCCGGAGACGAGCCGCTGCATCTTTATCTGCTGCTGGTGGCTGCGTCGGTGGGGCTGTCGGCCTTCATCGACAACATCCCCTATGTGGCGGCTATGCTGCCGGTGGTGCAGGGCGTCGCCGCCCTCATGAACGGCGGCGCGGGCATTGAGCCGGAGCTGTTCTACTTCGGTCTGCTTACCGGCGCGACGCTGGGCGGCAACCTGACCCCCATCGGCGCGTCAGCCAACATCGCGGCCATCGGTATTCTCCGCAAGAACGGTGAGACTGTTCGTACCCGGGACTTCCTGCGCATCGGTGTGCCGTTCACGTTGGCAGCGGTCCTCGTGGGGGCGGGGAGCCTCTGGCTGTTCTGGGGCATCTGAGAAAATTCAGGAAAAACTGCAAAATAAGAAGCGTGGTCTGGCAGGCATCTGCCCCGGCAGTAGGCATCACCGGGGCAGATGCCTGTGTTTTTGCGCGCAGGGACGCAAGATAAAATATGCGGAAAAGAATGCAAAAACTTTTTTGAAAAAACGCTTGACTTTCCCGCTTTCCGTGGTATAATAACTATCGTTCCGAGCCGAACGGCAGCGAACAAAACAGAATATGCGGATATGGCGGAAT
>ERZ1026956.126-NODE-126-length-49161-cov-7.302285_pt1 | contig 49161 bp, 50 predicted proteins | sample MGYA00519301_ERZ1026956 | MGnify/ENA primary metagenome ERZ1026956 (study PRJEB26926, sample SAMN06164521) | human gut metagenome | biome: ENVO:00009003; feature: ENVO:2100002; material: ENVO:00002003 | host: Homo sapiens | place: USA | collected 2012 ...
AGCGTCAGATGTGTATAAGAGACAGGGAACAGACGGAGAACACCGGCGGGCAGGGGGAGTCGAGGCCGCTGTCGGTGGTGGCGGCGGATGAGAACGGGTACACCCGGGTGGGGGACGTGTTCATCAAGAACAGCTCGCGGCAGACGGTGGAGGGCATCGTGTTTGACGGGACGTTCGCGGCGGCGCTGGGCGAGGACGCGCCGCAGGTGCTGATCGTCCACACCCACGGCAGCGAGGCGTACACCATGCCGCCGGGGGAGGAATACGAGGACACAGGGAGCTTTCGGACGGCGGATGCCAGCGTGAGCGTGATACGGGTGGGCGATGAGCTGGCGAGGGTGCTGTCGGGCTACGGGATATCGGTGCTGCACGACCGGGCGCTGTATGACGACCCGGAGTACAACGGGGCGTACTACCGGGCGGAGGACGCCATCGAGGCGTATATGGAGAAATACCCCAGCATCGGGTTCGTTCTGGATGTGCACCGGGACGCGCTGGAGGACAAGGCCGGGCACCAGTACAAGGTGGTAACGCGGGAGGACCCGGACTGCGCGCAGGTGAGCCTGGTGATGGGCAGCAGCTGGGAGGGCTGGCAGGAGAACCTGAAATTCGCCGTGGCGGTGCAGCAGCACCTGACGGAGCGCTATCCCACGCTGATGCGGCCGCTGACGCTGCGGAATTCGGACTACAATGAGTACTTCACGCCCGGGGGCCTGCTGGTGGAGATCGGCGCAGCGGGGAACTCGCTGGACGAGGCGCTGAAGGCCGTGCGGGTGTTCGGAGAGGGATTTGCGGAGGTAGTGACGGGAAAATAGGGTTGCAATCCGGGCGTCGGTAGGGTATAATGTGGAAAACTTATCAAAAATAACGATTCCGGAGGGTATAGACTATGAAACGGAACCGCGGCTTTACATTGATGGAAATGCTGATCGTGGTGGCGATCATCGCTGTGCTGGCGGCTATTGCCATCCCTGTGTTCAACGGCAGCCTGCACAAGGCCAAGGTGGCCGCCGACATGGCCAACGTGCGGGCGTATTACGCGGAATTGCAGACACAGTACATCACCACCGGAGAATACATAGACATCGGGGATGACCTGCATGAGAACGCGCGACGGGAAATTAAGTTTTTGGACGGCACCACAGTGCAGATGCAGGCTGGCGCGGTAAGTGCGATACTGGCGAGGGAGCGTACAGACCCGACCAGCGGGCAGAAGGGTGCGCCCACTGGCTATCAGGTCTACTATTTCTGCGACAAGGGCGACCACACACTGCTGCTGGAATAATGATGAAAAAAGAGACGGCGTGAGCCGTCTCTTTTCTTATCGGTTTTTCTTGGCCAGCTCCATGAGTTCCGGGTACTTGGACTTGATGTAGCTGTAGCTTCCCCGACCGTGGGGCAGCAGGCAGTCGGAGCAGTCCTTGACGCCGTTTTCCAGGTACCTGAAGTTGCCGCCGCACTTGCTGCCCAGGGTATACAGCGGGCAGTAGCAGAACAGGCAGTTAAAGTCCTCCGGATGGCCGGTCTTGTGGCAGGGGAAGAACTCGCAGGCGGTGTGCTGGGTGAAGGAGTAGGCGCACTCCTCGGGCTTTTTGGTGTAGATATCGTCCATGTCAGTCCTCCACGGTGACCAGGCCGTCGTCACCCACGGTGACGGTCATGCCGGTCTGCACATATTGCAAAAATTCGTCGCCCAGGGAGTCCACCACGGGCATTTTGCTGTCGGTCCAGACATCGCCCAGAATGGCGCCGGAGGCGGCCAGGGAGTCGATGGGCAGGGAGAAGAGCATACAGGCGGGCTGCTTGCCGTGGGAGCAAACGGTAAAGAGCACCATGCCGCCGGTGGTGGAGCCGATGGTCTGGGGCAGGCAGAGGGCCTTGCCGATCATGGGCTTTTTGTAGATGTCGGGGTTATTCTGGTCGCCGCACTTGACCTGCTTGTCGCCGAACATCATGGCCATCTGGTAGCTGGCCAGGGTGTTGAAGCCGCCATGGCTGACCAGCGCTTCGGCGGTGCAGGTGCCGGGGACCACCACGCGGCCCTTGAACTGCTGCATATCAGCGTCCCTCCTTTCCGGTGAGGATGTCCAGTATCTCCGCGTCGGTATAATACCGGGCGCTGGTGTAGGTGCGGAGCTTATTGGAGTTGGTGATGACCGCCTTCTTCTTGCAGAGGGGGTTGTTCATGTACATCAGCGGGCAGATGTAGCTGAGGATCACGCCCATGCTTTGCAGCTTGTAGCCCTCCACGGTGTCCTTGAAGGCGTCCAGCACCGCCGGGGCGGCGGTGAACACGGTGGGAACGGCCACCTGCAGGCGGTTCTGCGCCCGCAGGGCATCGGTGAGCTTCGCCGTCCAGTCCTTCAGCTGCTCCAGCGTCAGGTGAGGACAGCCCACGAAGCACAGCTGCGGCGCGGCGGCAGGGTCCTTCCAGATGACGGGATAGCTGCGCTTCACCCGCTCCAGCTCGGCGTCATCGATGATGTAGGTCCGATAGCCCTCCCGCAGCAGGGACTCGCCCTGCTGTTTTGCCTCGGGGGTCAGGTGCTCCACATGGTACAGGCCCACGGCGCCGTTGGAGGCGGTGGCCGCGCCGAAGTCCTTGAGGTAGGCGCGGTTCTCGTCGTTCAGTTCCGTGCCCAGCCACTTGTCCAGTCCCCGGACGTAGGGCACGTCCTCCATGACCTTCATGCCGATGGCGGAGCCGAGAAGCTGCGCCTCGGGCCGGCGGGTGCATTTGACCTCCACCAGCCAATGGGCCTTGCGGCCCTCGTCGGTGAGCAGGCCGAACTCCGGCACGAAGCCGGCGATGCTGCCCATGAGCTCCAGCATACCGCTGTTGCGGTTGCAGCGGGCGCCCAGGACGGAGTTGGCGTAGACCACGGCGGAGGACTCCGCCCAGCTGAGGATATCGCCCTGTTTTGGGGTGTTGCCCACCTGTTCCAGATAGCAGGTACAGGTATAGGCGTTATCGGCGGTGATGCCCAGCTTTTTCAGCTGCTGCTCATACCGGTCCTGCTGGGTGTACATGATCTTGCGGAAGACGATGTCCTCCAACAGACTGGTGGGGACGTGCTTATCCAGGGGCAGGGGGTCAGCAGTGAATTTCTGACCGCTGGTAAGGCCGGACTCGATAAGACGGTCGTACAGGTCGTAGACCGGCTTCATCACCGCCAGGCCGAAGGAGATGACGGTGTGGCCGTACTCACTGGTAACGGGGACCATACGCCGGGCGCCGAAGGTATCGCCGTACATGACCAGCGTCTTGACCACCTTGGCCATGGTCTCGCCCTGGGCGCCGTCCAGCAGGGCCTGCTGCTGGGGTGTCAACTGCATAAAACCACTTCCTTTGTTTCAGAATGGTGCTGCGCTGGCTCTATTGTACCAGTCCGCCGCGGGAAAGTCAACTTGACGAAGGGGACGCGGTGGGGTATACTGCAGGAGAAAGGACGGTGGCAATATGCGGAGCGTGCTGCTGTGGAAGGATATGGAGCAGGTGGCGGAGCAGATGGACGCCGCCGTATTTCAATATGTGGGTGAATTGCAGACGGAGAGCTTTGAGGCCTTTGCCGACTTCGACCTGCTGGCCTTTGACTGGTACGATGTGCGGAAGGCGGGGAAAAGCGGCAAGGTGCTGGTATACATCGACCGGGAGGACCTGTTTTTCTTCTGCCGGAACGAGGCGGCACAGCAGTATGTGCAGGGTGCGGTGGACACGCTGACCGCAGGCGGACCGCTGAATGACCAGCAGCTGCTGTACCGGTTTTTTGCGGGGCTGTTCAAGGGCGACATGGCGTATCTGGAAAAGCTGGAGGCCCAGATCAACGGCGGCGAGAGCACCATACTGGAGGGCAAGGCCAAGGACGACGCGCCCCGGCGCATCGCCGCGTGGCGGCGGGAGCTGCTGCACCTGAAGCGGTACTATGAGCAGCTGGACGCCATCTTCGATGAGATGTGCGACAACGATAACGGGCTGATCGAAGCCAACATTCTGGCGCGGCTGGAGGTGCTGGGGCGGCGGACGGGCCGGTATCTGCAAAAGGTATGCGCGCTGCAGGAGCTGGTGGCCCAGCTGCGGGAGGCCTATCAGAGCCAGCTGGCCATCCAGCAGAACGACCTGATGCGGGTATTCACCATTGTGACGGTGCTGTTCCTGCCGCTGACGCTGATCACCGGCTGGTTTGGCATGAACTTCGTAAATATGCCGGAGCTGCAGTCGGAGTGGGGCTATCCCGTGATCATCGCCGCCAGCATACTGCTGGTGGCAGGACTGCTGTGGTTCTTCAGGCACAAGAAATGGCTGTAAAAAAAGCGCCCCTCAGGCCACCTGGCCTGAGGGGCGCTTTTTCATCTGTATACCACCGCTGCGGCGGAGAGAGCGGCCAGCAGCGGCAGCAGAGTCTGTCCCCGGCGCCGCAGACGGCGGCGCAGAAGATGCAAAGCGTTCAAGATGCCAGGGTCTTGCCCATGGCGCGCAGGGCATCCAGGGCGGTGTCATCCGGGGCCTCGCAGCAGATCACGCTGTCGCAGACCAGGTTCACGCCGGCATCGGCGCAATCCTTTTCCCAGGAGCGCATCCACTCGCCGTCGCCCCAGCCGTAGGAGCCGAACAGGGCCACGGCCTTTCCGCCCAGGCAGTTCTTGCAGGCGTCGAACATGGGCTGGAACTCCATCTCCTCCAGCACCTCGCTGCCCATGGCCGGGCAGCCGAAGGCAATGGCGGCATAGCCGTTCAGCTCGGCGGTGTTCACCTGGTCCACCGTCAGCAGCTTGGCATCCGCGCCGGCGGCGGTCATGCCCTCCAGCACGGCATTGGCCATGGCCTCGGTGTTGCCGGTGCCGCTCCAATAGATCACAGCAGTCTTTTTCATTGTCGTTTCTCCTTTCGATCGTTACCCCGCCACAGCCAGCTGATCGATCGTCGCGCCGGCCTGCCAGAGCTTGCAGTATGTGTCCGTGCAGCGCTTGAACCGGGTGAAGAGCCGCCGGGCCCGGGCCTCGTCGCTGTACACCTTCCACAGCCCCGCGCACTTGTAGCTGCGGGCACGGTTGTCCACGAAGCCCTTGACGTCCTCAGGAGGGTAGCTGAGGAAGAGGCCGATCTCGTGGGGGAAGTCCGCACCCTGACGGAAGCGGCGGATCAGCGTAGCCACACAGCGGCCGCAGCTGCCGCCGTCATAGCCGGCCTCCGCCAGCAGGCGGCGGGCCAGATCGTCGCTGAGATCGCGGCGGAGAGTGGCGGGGCGGTAGAGGTACAGCAGGGCGCTGCCCTCGGTAAAGCGGAGGGGCAGCAGGCACAGGCCCTTGGGCGAGAGGCGGCGGTTCAGCTGCCGCACCTCGTCCAGCAGTGCATCCCGGTCCGTGCAGGGACAGGGGAAGAGACTGCCGGCCTTGATACCGGCCAGGGTAGGCGCGCACTGACGTACGACCATTTCTTCGGACATAGGGGTTCCTCCTTAACCGACGTGTTTTTCCAGAATGCTCCGCAGGGCGGACAGAGAGCTGGTATGGCAGCGCTCGATACGGGTCGGCGTGCCCTTCAGCTCGCTGAGAGCGCTCTGCACCAGCTTGTGGGACATGGTGGAGGTGAAGAAGATCATCAGGTCCGGACTGCCCAGCTTGTTTTTCAGGCCGCCGGAGGGCTTGGTGAACACCTTGGCGGAGCATTTATAGGACTGACACAGGTCCTTGTAACGACGCTCCATGCACTCGTTGCCGCCTAAGATCACGACGCTCATATCGCACTTCCTTTCTGTTCCGTGCCGCCGAATATTGCTCGACGGTATTTTTGCTCGTTTCTTCCGGATGATACGCGGTTAGCTTCTTCTAACTTTAGTTAGAGTAATTTAACTATCGGTTTTCAAAAAAGCGCCGGATCGGGCGCTTTTTTGACGGGTCACTTTCTATGGAAGGAGAAAAGGCCCTTTTTCTCGTAGGGATGGGCGTCCACCGCCTTGACCTCGTAGCCGGTGGCGGCGATGGCGTCACGCAGCGCCTGCTGGTCCAGGGGCTGCTCCGAGAGGATCACCGTCTCGCCCTTGGTGTGGGAGGACGTGACCTTCTGGACGGAGAACTTGTTTCGGACGGTGTCGTTGATGTGGTTTTCGCACATACCGCAGGCCATGCCGTCCACCTTCAGGATGGTTTCTGTCATGGTGACATCTCCTTTTAGACGCGGGGGGAGGCACTGGCGATGCCTCCCCCCGCTCTATTCAGTGCTTGCAGTTCTGGCTGTGGCACTGGCCGTGCATGGCGCAGTGGGCGCAGCCGGCACCGCAGGAGGACTTTCCCGCCTTCTTCTGGCGCAGCAGGTAGCGGATGATGAGGATCACAACGACAAGTAAGGCGGCACTGATGAGGATCGTGCCCAGGTTTGCTGACAGCCATTGCAGCATGGAAGTTCACTCCTTTCTATGGGGTAAGAGGGTAATTACGGGGGCAGTTTACTTCACGGACAGCTTGGTGGCTTCCTTGTAGGGCTTGCACAGCATATAGATGATGCCGGCCAGCAGGAGCACCGCCACGATGACGCCCAGGATGTTGGCATTGCCGGTGAACAGGCCGCCGAACTGGTTGATCATCAGCGCGATCACATAGGCGAACACGCACTGATAGCCGATGGCGAACCAGGTCCACTTGCGGCTGTTCATCTCACGCTTGATGGCGCCGATGGCAGCGAAGCAGGGGGCGCACAGCAGGTTGAACACCAGGAAGCTGTAAGCGGTGATACCGGTGAAAGCCGCGGCCATAGCGTCGTAGACGCTGCCGTCGCCGCCGCCGTACAGGACGCCCAGAGTGCCCACGATGTTCTCCTTGGCCACCAGGCCGGTGATGGAGGCGACGACCGCCTGCCAGTTGCCCCAGCCAAGGGGTGCAAAGATCCAGTCGATGGCGCCGCCGATGGCCGCCAGGATGGAGCAGTCGATCTGCTCGTCAGACAGCATCTGGAAGGTGCCGTCCACCCAGCCGAAGTAGCTGGTGAACCAGACGAAGATGGTGGACAGCAGGATGATGGTGCCGGCCTTCTTGATGAAGGACCAGCCGCGCTCCCACATGGAGCGGAGGACGTTGCCCAGGGTGGGCCAGTGGTAAGCGGGCAGCTCCATAACGAAGGGAGCTGGCTCGCCGGAGAACATCTTGGTCTTCTTCAGCATGATGCCGGAGATCACGATGGCGGCCATGCCGATGAAGTAAGCGGAGGTGGACACCCACGCGCTGCCGCCGAAGATGGCGCCGGCGATCATGGCGATAAAGGGCACCTTAGCGCCGCAGGGGATGAACGTGGTGGTCATGATGGTCATGCGGCGGTCGCGCTCGTTCTCGATGGTACGGGAGGCCATAACGCCGGGGATACCGCAGCCGGTACCGATCAGCATGGGGATGAAGGACTTGCCGGACAGGCCGAACTTGCGGAAGATACGGTCCAGCACGAAGGCGATACGGGCCATGTAGCCGCAGGCCTCCAGGAACGCCAGCAGCAGGAACAGAACCAGCATCTGGGGCACGAAGCCCAGCACCGCGCCGACACCGGCCACGATACCGTCAAGGATCAGGCCGGACAGCCAGTCGGCAGCACCGGCGGACTCCAACGCGTTGCCCACCAGCACAGGAACACCGGGCACCCACACGCCGTAGTCGGCGGGGTCAGGGGCCTCAAAGCCATTTGCCTCCAGATAGGCCGCGGCGTCCACATAGGTCATCTGCACCACATCGTCCCGCTTGTCGGCACCCTGGGGCAGGGCGTCATAGTAGGCGGTCATGGTGTTGACGGCCAGGGTCTCCTCATCCTCCACATCCACGGTGGCGGTGTCGGAGGTGGGAACGAAGGACTTTATCCGGGCCAGGGCGGCGCCGGCATCGAAGTCCTCCGCCTCGGTGTCCAGCCCCAGGAAGGCGTCTACGGCCTGGGTGGCGGCGGTATATTCGTCGCTGGCCTCGGTATATGCCTTGGAGCCAATGCCGAACAGGTGCCAGCCGTCGCCGAACAGGCCGTCGTTCGCCCAGTCGGTAGCGGCGGAGCCAACGGTGACCATGGAGATGTAGTACACCAGGAACATGACCAGAGCGAAGATCGGCAGACCCAGCCAGCGGTTGGTCACGATGCGGTCGATCTTGTCGCTGGCGGACAGCTGACCGGCGTTTTTCTTCTTATAGCAGGCCTTGATGATCTCGGCGATGTACACATAGCGCTCGTTGGTGATGATGCTCTCGGCGTCGTCGTCCAGCTCCTTCTCGGCGGCCTTAATGTCCTCCTCGATGTGGGCCATGACGGTCGGGTCGATCTTCAGCTGATCCAGCACCTTGTCATCGCGCTCGAAGATCTTGATGGCGTACCAGCGCTGCTGCTCCTCGGGCAGGTTATGTACGGCGGCCTCCTCGATGTGGGCGATGGCGTGCTCCACGGGGCCGGAGAAGGTGTGCATGGGAACGGTCTTGGTGGACTTGGCGGCCTGCACGGCGGCCTCGGCGGCCTCCATGATGCCCTCGCCTTTCAGGGCGGAGATCTCCACGATCTTGCAGCCCAGCTCGCGGCTCAGCTCGTCCACGTTGATCTTGTCGCCGTTCTTGCGGACCACGTCCATCATGTTGATGGCGATAACCACGGGGATGCCCAGCTCGGTCAACTGGGTGGTCAGGTACAGGTTACGCTCCAGGTTCGTACCGTCGATGATGTTCAGGATGGCGTCGGGGCGCTCGGTGATGAGGTAATTACGGGCGACCACTTCCTCCAGGGTGTAGGGGGACAGGGAGTAGATACCGGGCAGGTCCATGATGGCCACGTCATCGTGCTTCTTCAGCTTGCCCTCTTTCTTCTCCACCGTAACGCCGGGCCAGTTGCCCACGAACTGGTTGGAGCCGGTCAGCGCGTTGAACAGGGTGGTCTTGCCAGAGTTGGGGTTACCTGCCAACGCGATCTTTATCTGTTTTTCCATAGTGTCTCTCCTTCCGGTTAATCTTGTTGAACCTATATACAGATGAATTTAAATAACGGCCGTATTTCCGGCACCGGAACACGGCGCCGCAGGTCATCACTCGACCTCGATCATTTCGGTATCGGCCTTACGCAGGCTCAGCTCGTAGCCGCGGACAGTGACCTCCATGGGATCGCCCAGAGGGGCTACCTTGCGGACATAGACCTCCACGCCCTTGGTGATGCCCATATCCATGATACGGCGCTTGACAGGGCCCTCGCCGTGGAGCTTGACGACCTTGACGGTCTCGCCGATCTTGACTTCACGCAATGTTTTCATGCTTCTGCTCTCCTTCTATGTGATATTTTTGTTTCTCAAATGCAATAACCGCTTGGCGCGGCTGTCAAACCATGATCTTGCGGGCCATTTCCTCGCTGATGGCCACGCGGGACTCCTTGACCTTCACGATGACGTTGCCGCCCATGGCGGACACCAGCGTGACGGTGCTGCCCGGGGTGAAGCCCAGGTCCTCCAAGTGCTTTTTGACCTCCGGGCTGCCGCCCACCTTGTGGATGAGCTGCTCCGTTCCGGCGTCTGCCAGCATCAAAGGCATCATGTATATCCCTCCGTTTCACGGTTAGCTTGCGCTAACCCCGTGTCTGAAAAAAGCGGTTCTGAAAGGGCTTTCCCGGTCTATAGCGGACCACGACGGTTAGCCTTCCTTAACCTATGGCACAGTTTAATACCTCAAACCCTCTTTGTCAATAGGGAGAACGAAATTTTTTTACCGCACTTGTAAGTTTGTGAAAATTGTGGTATGCTGTTAAAAGTGTATTGGGGAAAGTTGGTGATACTTTTTATGCAGATACTGCGTGCCTCCGAGGATTATTTAGAGACCATGCTGATGATGCAGCAGCAGCACGGCTACATCCGTTCCATCGACGTAGCCGAGCATCTGGGCGTGACAAAACCCAGCGTGACCTACGCCACCAAACGGCTGCGGGAAAACGGCTATATCACGATGGACAAGGACGGACTCATCACCCTGACGGCCAGCGGTATGGCCATCGCCGAGCGTATGCTGGACCGGCACCACACGCTGACGAAATTCCTGATGGCGTTGGGCATCGACGCCGCTACGGCGGAGACAGATGCCTGCAAGATCGAACACGATATCAGTCAGAAGACCTTTGACGCCATCTGTGCCCACGCAAAGGCGCATTTATGACAAAAAAGGCCACCCTATCGGGTGGTCTTTTTGTATGCCCGCCCGCAGAGGCGGGCATTTTCGCGTTTACGCTTCCAACGGCAGGCGGAGGGTAAAGGTGGTGCCCTCCCCCTCACGGCTGTCCAGCGTGACGGTGCCGTGGTGATAAGCCACGGCGTGCTTGACGATGGACAAGCCCAATCCGGTACCGCCGGAGGCCTTGGAGTGGCTCTTGTCCACGCGGTAGAAGCGCTCGAAGACGCGGCCCTGGTGCTCCGGCGGGATACCGATACCGGTATCGGCTACCGTGACCACGGCGTCGGGGCCGTCACGGCCCACGGCGACGGCGACGCTGCCGCCGTCCTTATTGTACTTGATGGCGTTGTCGCAGAGGTTGAAGACCGTCTCGGTCAGCAGACGGCGGACGCCGGGGACCGTAACGGCCTCGCCGGTGACGGTCATGGTGATCTGGCGCTGCTGCGCGGCGCTCTCCAGCGACTTGACCGTGTCGGTGCAAAGGGAGAGCAGCTCCACCGGCTCGGTGGGCAGGCTGCCGCCCTCGTCCAGCTCAGACAGGCGGAGGATGTCGTTGATCAGCGTCACCAGGCGCTGGGCCTCGCTGCGGATATGGCCCACGAAGCGGGGCACATCGTCGGGCTGGACCATGCCGTTCTCCAGCAGCTCGGCGCTGCCGATGATGCCCTGAAGCGGGGTCTTCAGCTCATGGGAAACGTTGGCGGTGAACTCGCGGCGGTTGCGCTCGGCGTAGGCCTGCTCGGTGACGTCGAAGGTCAGCAGCACCGCGCCCACCACCTCGCCGTCGGCCTGGATACGGGTCATGTCGAACTGGTACTCGCGGCCGTCGCGCTCCATACGGGTCTCGCCGTGGCCGGTGTCCATGGCATCGTGGAGGGCGTGGCTGACGGCGCTGCCGCGCTCCACGGTCAGCAGAGGCTGGCCCACGCAGGCCGCATCGGTGTGGAACACGGCGCAGGCGGCAGGGTTCATGCTGAGGATGGTGCCGCCGTTATCCACCAGTACCAGGCCCTCGGTCATGCTGGCGGTGATCTGTTCAAACTCCTCGGACCGGCGGCGCAGAGAACGCAGCTGATCGTCGATCTGACGCCGCTGGTGCTCCAGTCGGCGCAGCAGGGGCGAAAGCTCCTCGTAGGCGTCGTTTTCCAGGGGGTGCTCCAGATCCAGGGTGTTCAGGGGGCGGGTGATGCGGCGGGACACGCGGCCGGCCAGAATGCCGGAGAGGATCAGGGCCACGGCGATGACCGCTAGGATGGCGGAGAGCATACTCAGAAGCAGCACGCCCATAGTGACGCGGCTGGCGGACAGGCGCAGGACCGTGCCGTCCGGCAGCCGGCGGGCGTAGTAGAGGGTCTTTTCCAGCAGAGTGGCGCTGTAACGGCTGGACTCACCGGTGCCGTTGGTCAGGGCCTGACGGACCTCCTCGCGCTGGGCGTGGTTCTCCATAGCCGCGGCGTCAGCCTTCGTATCATAGAGCACCGTGCCGTCGGCGCGAAGCCAGGTGATGCGGTAATTGTCGGAGTGCAGCTTGGACAGATAGGCCTCGCCGTCGCCGGACTCCATGGCCGCAGCGGCGATGGACAGCTCATCCCGGAGCTGCTGCTCCTGGACATGGCCGAAATAGGTGTACAGTGCGCCCATGATAATGACCAGACTGGCCAGCAGCACCGCAAGCCCCACCGCCACGGTGGAGCGAAATATCTTTTTTGTCATATGGTCTCCTCCCAACGGTAGCCCACGCCGCGGACCGTGGTGATGTGTGCGCCGGCCTTGCCCAGCTTCTGGCGCAGGGTACGGATGTGCATATCCACGGTACGGCTCTCGCCGCAGTAATCCATGCCCCAGACCAGCTCCATCAGCCGGTCGCGGGTGTAGGCCGTGCCGGGGTGGCTGAGGAACAGGCGCAGCAGCTCGTATTCCTTGTAGGTCAGGTCGACGCGTTCGCCGCCGGACAGGACGGTGTGGGCACGGGTATCCAGCGACACCTCGCCGCTGCGGAGGACGGAGCTGTCCCCCTCCGGTTGGCAGCGGCGCAGCACCGCTTTGACCCGGGAGACCAGCTCGATGACGCTGAAGGGCTTGGTCAGATAGTCGTCCGCGCCGCCGTCCAGCGCCCGGACGCGGTCATACTCCGCGCCCTTGGCGGTGGCCATAATGACCGGGATGCGGCGCAGGGACGTGGAGGCGCGCATACGGCCCAGCAGCTCCGTGCCGTCGATGCCGGGGAGCATCACGTCCAGCACCACCAGGTCGGGCTTTTCGCTTTGCAGGGCCTGCCAGAAGGCGGCGCCGTCGGTAAAGCCCTCGGCCTCCAGCCCGGCGGAGCGCAGGGCATACAGCTCGATATCGCGGATGCTGGCGTCATCCTCTACACACCAGATCATGTGGGGTCCCTCCTTTTGGCTCAAGTGGCCTCGGTCTTGTGCACGCCGGTGACGGAAAACATCACCCACTCGGCGATGTTGGTGGCGTGGTCGCCGATACGTTCATAATACTTGGCGATCATCAGTAAGTCAAGTGTGGCTTCACCGTCATCCACGTCCTTGGCGATACGGTCGATGAGATGGGCCTTGATCCGGTCAAAATAGCCGTCCACCTCATCGTCGGCGGCGATGACCTGCTGGGCCAGGTCCACATCCTGCCGGACATAGGCGTCCACGCTCTCGCTGACCATGCGGATGGTGGCCCGGGCCATATCCCGCAGGGTGTCGCCGGCGCTGAGAGGCCGGCCGGCGCGGCAGAGCAGGATCTCGGCAATATCGTCGGCCTGGTCGCCGATACGCTCCATGTCCGTGATCATCTTCAGGGCAGCGGAGATCTGCCGCAGATCGCCGGCCACCGGCTGCTGCTGAAGCAGGAGCCGCAGGCAGAGGTTCTCGATGTCGCGCTCCTTGCGGTCGATCTCGTGGTCCAGAGGCGCGACCTTCTCCGCCAGGGCGGTATCGCGGTTGGTGAGGGCCTGAGAGGACAGAGCGATGACCTGCTCGCACAGAGCACCCATCTCGATGAGCTCGCGGTGGAGCTGGGCCAGCTGTTTATCGAATTGACTACGCATTATCCAAACCTCCCTGTGATGTAATCCTCGGTGCGCTTTTCGCTGGGCGTGGAGAACATGGTCTCCGTGTCGCCGTACTCCACCAGCTCTCCCAGCAGGAAGAAGGCGGTGCGGTCCGAGATACGCAGTGCCTGCTGCATATTGTGAGTGACGATGACGATGGTATAGTGCCGCTTCAGCTCCACCGCCAGCTCCTCGATACGGGAGGTGGAGATGGGGTCCAGGGCCGAGGTGGGCTCATCCATCAGCAGCACGGTGGGCTCCACCGCCAGGGCACGGGCGATGCACAGACGCTGCTGCTGGCCGCCGGAGAGGCCCAGCGCGTTCTTTTTCAGGCGGTCCTTTACCTCGTCCCAGATGGCGGCGCGGCGAAGGGACTGCTCCACCAACTCGTCCAGCTTGGCTTTGTTGCGGATGCCGTGGGTACGGGGGCCGTAGGCCACGTTGTCGTAGATGCTCATGGGGAAGGGATTTGGCTTTTGGAACACCATGCCCACCTCACGGCGCAGCTGGCTGACGTCCACGCCGGGGGCGTAGATGTCCTGTCCCTTGTAGAGCACCTGGCCCTCCACCTTTACGCCGGGGATCAGGTCGTTCATACGGTCCAGCGTTTTAAGAAATGTGGACTTGCCGCAGCCGGAGGGGCCGATAAGGGCAGTAATGCTGTGCTCCGGCACGGATATGGTGACGTGGTGCAGCGCCTGGGTGGGACCGTACCACAGGTTCAGATCGTTTACGGTGATGATATCGCTCATAGGCTCCTCCGTTTCTTGAAGTAACGCCCGGTCAGCATAGCCGCCAGGTTGATGAGCAGGGCCAGCGCCATGAGGATGGCGGCGATGGCGAAGGCCACATCGAACTCGCCCTGCTCCTTGGCGTAGACATACAGGGCCACGGACAGTGTGGCGCCGGAGCCCTCCAGCGTGGCACGCAGGCTGTTGTACAGCGTGTGGGCAAAGCCCGCGGTGTACAGCAGGGCCGCCGTCTCGCCCAGGATACGGCCCACGGCCAGAATGCAGCCGGTGAGCACGCCGTCCACACAGCCGGGCAGCACCACCGTGCGGATGGTGCGCCACTTGCCGGCGCCCAGACCGAAGGCGCCCTCGCGGTAGGACTGGGGCACGGTCTTCAGGCTCTCCTGTGTAGTACGCATGATGGTGGGCAGGTTCATGATGACCAGGGTCATGGCGCCGGCGAGAAGGGATTTCTTCATCCCCAGGAACTGGCAGAAGAACATCTGGCCTACCAGGCCGTAGATAATAGAAGGGATACCGGACAGTGTCTCGGCGGCGTACTCGATAACGGCCACTACCCTCTTGTTGGCGGCATACTCCGTCAGGTACACGGCGGCGCAGACGCCCAGAGGCAGCACCACCAGCAGCGTGGTCAGCACCGTGCAGACGGTGGTGATGATATCCGGCAGGATGCCGATGGAGCCGTCCAGATAGCTGGGCTTGGTGCTCAGCAGCTGCCAGCTCAGGTTGGGCACGCCCTTGACGAGCACATAGACGATGAGAAACACCGCCAGCGCGCAGGTAACGGCGGCGCAGAGGAGCATCAGGCCCCGCATGGTCCCGCCCCAGATACGGCGGCGGGCAGAGAATTGATGTTTGTCCATGGTCACTTCTCCTTACTGCGCTTGAGGAAGAAATTGAGCGCGGCGTTGATGAGCATGATGAACAGGAACAGCACCAGCGCGATGGAGAACAGCGCCTGACGCTGCAGACCTGCCGCCGCGTAGCCCATCTCGCTGGCCACGGCGGTGGTCAGGAACCGAACGCTCTGGAAAAGAGAGGGCATATTGGGCACGTTGCCGGAGACCATCATCACGGCCATGGCCTCGCCGATGGCGCGGCCTACGCCCAGCACCACCGCGGCGGCGATGCCGCTGCGGGCGGCGGGGACAGACACCTTGAACCATGTTTCCGTCTCCGTGGCACCCAGTGCCAGAGAGGCGTCCTCGTACTCACGGGGCACCGCCTCCAGGGCCGTCATGGCCACGTTGATAATGGAGGGCAGGATCATGATCGCCAGCACGATGATGGCCGCCAGCAGGCCGGAGCCGTCGGGAATATGGAAGACCTGACGGATGCCCGGCACCAGCACCAGCATACCCACCAGACCGTAGACCACGGAGGGGATGCCCGCCAGCAGGCTCACCGCGGCGGAGACGGCGGTCTTCAGCTTCGGCGGGGCCATTTTGGCCAGGAACACGGCGGTCATAAAGCCTACGGGCACGCCCAGCAGGATCGCGCCCGCAGTACCGTAAATACTGGTAAGGATAAAGGGCAGGATGCCGAACTGAGGCTCCGCCGCGTTGGAATTCCACACGGGGCCAAAGAGAAACTTCACAAGGCCGATCTCACGGATAGCGGGGATTCCGGAGACGACAAGGTAGACGGAGATCAGCAGCACGCAGCCCACCGTCACCAGACCCATCAGCAGAAAGAAGCCATGGATGGCGTTCTCCATAAATCGTTTTGCTTTCATATATGCACCTCAGCAGATACGGGGCAAGGCGGCACCCCGCGCGGGGATGTCGCCTGTGTCCGTGCCTTACTTGTTAACCTGCGACTGCCACAGCGCCGGCCTTGGCGATGATGGAAACTGCGTCGGAGGAAGTGGCGTAGTCAAAGAACGCCTGGGCCGCGGGAGAGAGGGCCTTGCCGTCCACAGTCACCAGCACGAAGGGACGCTGGACCTTATAGCTGCCGTCCTTGACGGTGGCTTCGCCGGGGGTGACGCCATCCACGTTCAGGGCCTTGACGGTGTCCTTGATGGAGGCCAGAGAGGCGTAGCCGATGGCATCGGGATTCTGGCTGACGGCGGTGATCACATCACCGGTGGAGGTCAGCTCCTGACGATACCGGCACTTGTCCTTGGTGCCGGTGATGGACTCGAAGCCATCGCGGGTACCGCTGGCAGCCTCGCGGCCGATGAGGACCACCTCGGCGTCATTGCCGCCCACGTCCTTCCAGTTGGTGATCTCGCCGGTGTACAGCTTGGCGATCTGCTCAACGGACAGGTCGCTGACGGGGTTGTCGGGGTGAACGATGATGGCGATGCCGTCATAGGCCAGCACAGTCTCCTTCAGGCCGGCGGACTTCTCCTCATCCTTCAGCGCACGGGAGGACAGGCCGATGTCGCAGGTGCCCTCCTGCACGGCGGTGATGCCGGAGCCGGAGCCGGTGGGGTTGTAGTTAACGGTGACACCGCCGTTCTGCGCCATGAAGGACTCGCTCAGGGCGCCGATGACCTTCTCCATGGAGGTGGAGCCGTCGGTGGAGACGGTGCCGGTCAGCTCGGTGGAGGTCTTGTCCTCGGTCTTGTCGGCGTCGTCGGTCTTGGTCTCGCTGCCGCAGGCCACCAGGCTCAGGGCCAGCAGGGCGGTCAGGACCAGTGCAATGATCTTCTTCATATGTATTACCTCGTTTCTTTCGTCGTTTTGGATAACTCCCTTGTACGGTTTTTATTGTAAGTGCCCAATGTAAAGGGAAAAATCCCGCTGGTGTAAAATCCATGTAAAATAAGAACCGGGAAAAGCTTGCGTTCAGCCGTGGAATACGGTACAATGGCCATACAGCAGGCGCAGAAAATGTGCAAAAACGCTGAAAGGAAGGAATAAGGAGTATGAAGAAAAAGCTGCTGTCTTTGCTGCTTGCCCTGGCCATGGTGTTCACCCTGGCGGCCTGCGGCGAAAAGAAACCCGACCCCGGCAAGGACGCCACCGCCACGGAGCCGGTGGTCATCCTGCACACCAACGATGTGCACGGCGCTGTTTCCAATTACGCCAAGGTAGCGGCGCTGGCCAGCCAGTATGAGTCTGAGGGCGCGTATGTGCTGATCCTGGACGCCGGCGACTTCAGTCAGGGCGACACCGCTGTGAGTGTGTCTGAGGGTGCAACGGCTGTGGAGCTGATGAACATGGTGGGCTACGACGCTGTGGCGCTGGGCAACCACGAGTTCGACTACGGCTTTGAGGCGCTGAAGAAGAACATGGAGAACGCCCAGTTCCCCGTGCTGGCCGCCAACGTGAAGTACAACGGCGAGCTGGCCTTTGACGATGCGGCCGTGTTCACCACCCCCGGCGGCACCAAGATCGGCGTGTTCGGTCTGGACACCCCGGAGACCGCCACAAAGGCCCACCCCGGTAAGATCCAGGGCGTGACCTTCGCCGGCGGTGAGGAGCTGTATCAGATCGCGCAGGATATGGCGAATATGCTGCGCGAGGACGAGGGCTGCAACTACGTTATCTGCCTGGGCCACCTGGGCATCGACGATGAGACCGCTGCCACCGGCAACCGCTCTATCGACCTGCTGAACAAGGTCACCGGAATCGACGTGTTCATCGACGGTCACTCCCACTCCACTGAGGAGGAGATCGTTGAAAAGACCAACACGGACCGCAAGGTGGGCGACACTATCCTGACCTCTACCGGCACGAAGCTGGAGAACATCGGCGTTGTGACCATCAAGGACAGCACCATCACCACCACGTGCTTGTCCACCGAGGACATGGGGGCGGCCGACGACGCCATCGCCGCCCGCGCCGCCGCCATCATCGCCGAGATCGAGGCCGACTACGGCACGGTGTTCGCCAAGACCGAGGTGACGCTGAACGGTGAGAAGGACCCCGGCAACCGCACGCAGGAGACAAATCTGGGCGACCTGATCACCGACGCGCTGGTGTGGGGCGCCGAGCAGCAGGGCGAGACCGTTGACGCGGCCATCACCAACGGCGGCGGCATCCGCGCCACCATCGAGGCCGGCGACATCACCAAGAAGGACGTCAACACCGTGCTGCCCTTCGGCAACACCCTGAGCATCATCAAGATCACCGGTGAGGAGCTGCTGGAAGTGCTGGAGGCCTCCACCTTCTGCACGCCGGAGGCCATCGGCGGCTTCCCCCAGGTATCCGGCATCGAGTTCACCGTGGACACCACCAAGGGCTATGACCAGGGCGACGAGTATCCCGGCACCACCTACTTTGCCCCAAAGACCATCAACCGTGTGACCATCAAGACCGTGGGCGGCAAGGACTTTGACCCGGCGGCCACGTACACCATCGCCACCAACGACTTTATGGCCAGCGGCGGCGACACCTACTACCGCTTTGTCAACGCCACCGCCAACTACGACCTGGGCATCCCCATGGACGAGGTGGTCATGGACTACATCACCACCGTGCTGAACGGCACCGTTGCCGCCGACAAGTACGGCGAGCCCGCGGGGCGCATCCACGTGCTCGTTTCCTGACATATCCGCACATAAAAAGGACCGCCTCACGGCGGTCCTTTTTATGTGCGAAAAAACACCCTTCGGCGTGAGCCGAAGGGTGTTTTGTGCATCTGCAATTACTTGCCCATGTTCATCTGCGCAGCGACCTCAGCGGCGAAGTCCTCCTGCTTCTTCTCGATGCCCTCGCCGGTCTGGAAGCGAACGGCATCCACGAACTTGACGGAGCCGCCCAGCTTCTTGGCGGCGTCGGCGATATACTTCTCCACGCTGCCCTGGAAGATGTCGCCGCGGACGAACTCCATCTGCAGCAGGCAGTTCTCCTCGTAGAACTTGTTCATCTTGCCCATGACGATCTTCTCCTTGACGGCCTCGGGCTTGGAGGCCATCTTGGGATCGGTGTCCATCAGGGCCAGCGCGATCTTCTTCTCCTCGGCCAGCACCTCATCGGTGACCTGGGACTTGTCCCAGAAGCGGGGGTTCAGGGCCGCGATCTGCATGGCGACGTTCTTGCCGATCTCGGTGGCGTCGATGCCGCCGTCCACAGCCAGGTTCACCAGCACGCCGATCTTGCCGCCGGCATGGACGTAGCCCACGCTGGTGTTCTCGGAGAAGCGGACGAAGCGGCGGATCTGCAGGTTCTCACCGATGGACATGACCTTCTCGGGCATGGTCTCGGAAACGGTCAGGTCGGAGCCGACATACTTGCAGTTCATCAGGGCGTCCACATCGGCGGGATCCTGCTCGGCGATGACCTTGGCGATGTCCTTGACGAAGGCCACGAACAGGTCGCTCTTGGCGCAGAAGTCGGTCTCGCAGTTGACCTCGACCACGACGCCCACGCCGTTCTCGGTCAGGGCATAGGACATACCCTCGGCGGCGATGCGGCCGGCCTTCTTAGCGGCCTTGGCCAGGCCCTTCTCGCGCAGCCACTCGACAGCCTTGTCCATATCGCCGTCGCACTCGACAAGCGCCTTCTTGCAGTCCATCATACCCACGCTGGTCATCTCGCGCAGGGTCTTCACATCAGCAGCAGTAAAAGCCATTTGTATTTCCTCCTGTAAAAGTTGAATTAAAAGGGGCAGGGACACTTCCCTGCCCCGTGCGTTACGCGGTATCTATCGAGTTGGCTTACTCGGCGTCCTTGGCCTCGGCGGCCTCCTCCACCTGCTCACCCTGACGGCCCTCGATCATGGCGTTGGCCATAACGGAGGCGATCAGCTTGATGGCGCGGATGGCGTCGTCGTTGCCGGGGATGGGATAATCGATCTCATCGGGATCGCAGTTGGTGTCGGCGATAGCCACAACAGGAATGCCCAGACGGTGCGCCTCGGCGATGGCGTTGCGCTCCTTGCGGGTGTCCACGATGAACAGGGCGCCGGGCAGCTTCTTCATTTCCTTCACGCCGCCCAGGTACTTCTCCAGCTTCTCGATCTCGCCCAGGTGCTTGATGACTTCCTTCTTGGGCAGCATATCGAAGGTACCGTCAGCCTGCATGGTCTTCAGCTGGTTCAGACGGTCGATACGGGTACGCATGGTCTTGAAGTTGGTCATCATGCCGCCCAGCCAGCGGGCGTTGACGTAGTACTGGCCGCAGCGGGCAGCCTCGTCCTTGATGGCCTCCTGGGCCTGCTTCTTGGTACCCACGAACAGCAGGGTCTGGCCGTTCTCGGACAGCTGACGCACGAAAGCATAGGCCTCCTCCAGCTTCTTCACGGTCTTCTGCAGATCGATGATATAGATGCCGTTGCGCTCCGTGTAGATATAGGGAGCCATCTTGGGGTTCCAGCGGCGGGTCTGGTGACCGAAGTGGACACCTGCCTCCAGCAGGGACTTCATGGATACGACGTTCTGATTTGCCATGTTGGTTTGTTTCTCCTTTTATTTTAGTTTGTACCTCCAGCCTCTTCCGCCCTCCGGCCAACCTTGCGGCACCGACCGAAAGTCTGAAGCTGTGCGGATTTACCGCAATATAATACCACGCGGCACGGCATAATGCAAGAAGTTTTTGCCCGTTTTCCGCAGTTTTTTACTGCTTTTCCCCGGAAATATCCGCAATCAGGGCGGCGGCCAGGCCCTCGATGGCCGCCAGCTGGGGCGCGTGGGCGGCGGAACGGACGGTCACGCTCTCCCCCACCTGCCGCCAGCCCTTCAGGGGCTCCAGCAGGGCGGCCATCTGCCGGGCGGTGACCGGCGCCCAGGTGCCGTTTTCCAGCAGGGCAAAGCCGCGGTTCTGCAGGCCGTGGGAGGCGATGTCCCGCAGGACCTCGTCCATGGTGATAAACACGCCGCCGTTATAGGTGGGTGCGGCAAACACCAGGTGACTGTACTTGAAGGCGTCGGACACCACATAGGAGCTGGGCGTTACGGACACATCGTACATCTTCACCTTTACCCCCTGCTCCGCCAGACGGCAGGCCAGGATATTGGCGGCGTTCTCCGTGTTGCCGTACACGGAGGCGTAGGCGATCATCACGCCGCGGACCTCCGGCTCCCAACGGCTCCACAGGTCGTATTTGCCCAGGATATAGCCCAGGTCCTGCCGCCAGACATGGCCGTGGAGCGGCAGCAGCATACGGATATCCAGTCCGGCGGCCTTTTGCAGCACCGCCTGGACCTGTGCGCCGTACTTGCCCACGATGTTGGTATAATACCGCCGTGCCTCGTCCAGCACCTCCCGGTCGAAGTCCACCTCATCGGCGAACAGGGTACCGTTCAGCGCGCCGAAGCTGCCGAAGGCATCGGCGGACAGAAGCAGTTTGTCCGTCTCGTCATAGGTCATCAACACCTCCGGCCAGTGGACCATGGGCGCGGCGATAAAGCGCAGGGTATGGCGGCCGGTGCATAGGGTGTCACCCTCCTTCACCACGGTGACGCGGCCGGCCAGCTCCGCGTCGAAGAACTGGGCGATCATGTTCTTGGCGGCGGCACTGCACAGGATGGCCATGTCCGGGTACTGACGGGCCAGGTCGGCCATCTCGGCGGCGTGGTCCGGCTCCATGTGGTGGACCACCAGATAGTCCGGGGCTTTGCCGTTCAGGACGTGGGCCACATTTTCACGGAAGGTGGTACGCACGGCGCTGTCCACCGTGTCGAACAGGACAGTCTTGTCGTCCATCAGGAGATAGCTGTTGAAGCTGACGCCGTCGGGCACACCGAACACACCCTCGAACAGGGCCAGACGGCGGCAATCCGCGCCCACCCAGGTGTAGTCGTCGTTGACTTTTCTGATACAATACATGGTCATTCATCCTTTCCATGATCTTTTCAGGGGTATTATAGCAGTATTGTCAAGCTTTTTCCAGCACCGAAATGCGAAAAACAGCGCCCTGCCTTCGGCAGAGCGCTGTATGTGCACAAGATTTACGCCTTCTTGGCGATCTCGCACAGGGCGGTAAACGCCACGGGATCGCTGATGGCCATCTCGGACAGCATCTTGCGGTTGATCTGGATGCCGGCGACCTTCAGACCGTGCATGAAGGTGGAGTAGTTCAGACCGTTGGGCTTCACAGCGGCGGAGATACGGGTGATCCACAGCTGACGGAAGTCCCGCTTCTTCAGGCGGCGGCCCACATAGGCGTAGGTCAGAGACTTCATGACCTGCTCGTTGGCCATCTTGAAATGCTTGGACTTGGCGCCCCAGTAGCCCTTAGCCAGCTTCAGCGTCTTGTTTCTTCTTTTACGCGCCATCATTGCGCCTTTAACACGTGCCATATTCTAATTGCCTCCTATTCTAACGAAAACGTATCTTATTTGTAGGGGATCATCTTGCGGATGGTCGCCTCGGTGGTGCAGTCAGCATAGGTGGTGCTGCGCAGACGACGGCCACGCTTGGTGTCCTTCTTGGTCAGGATGTGGCTCTTGAACGCGTGAGCTCTCTTGACCTTGCCGGTCTTCGTCAGATTGAAGCGCTTTTTTGCGCCGCTATGGGTCTTCAGTTTAGGCATAGTTGTTTTCTCCTTCCAATATGATCCTTTGCGAATGAAATGCTTATTTGCCGACCTTGGGGGACAGGAAAATAGACATATTCCGGCCCTCCAGCTTGGCGGCTTTGTCCAGGGTGGACACCTCGGTACACAGCTCGGCGAACTTGTTGAGCAGATCGCGTCCGATCTCGGTGTGCGCCATCTCGCGGCCGCGGAAGCGGACGGAGACTTTGACGCGGTTGCCGTCGGACAGGAACTTCTGCGCGTTCTTCAGCTTGGTGTTGAAGTCGCCCACGTCGATGCCCGGAGACATACGGATCTCCTTGATCTCGACAACGTGCTGGTTCTTTCTGGCTTCCTTCTCGCGCTTGCTCTGCTCGAACTTGTACTTGCCGTAGTTCATCAGCTTGCACACCGGAGGCGTTGCCTGCGGAGAGATCTTTACCAGATCCAGGCCCTGCTCCTCTGCGGTACGCAGCGCCTCCTCGCCGGACACAATGCCCAGCTGCTCGCCATTCTCGCCGATCAGTCGGATCTCCTTGTCGGTGATCTCCTCGTTCAGTTGATGCTGTACCTTGCTAATACCGAAGCACCTCCAATCCAAAATAAAAACGCGGACGCTCCGGGCATCCGCGAAACAACACAAACAGCCCTTTCGGGCGCTTGTATGACGCTGTTGACCTCTTTGCCGTTGCTGGAGGTGAGGCGGATGCACCGACCTTCTTTGTTTTCTCGGATATTTTATACTATCCCGGCGTGTTTGTCAACGGCTTTTTCCAGAATTTTTTTACATATTTTCTGCGGCGGCGGTGAAACTATGGTTGTACCTGAGGTACAAAGGGTACAGAAAATGGAGGTATATCTCATGGATAACACGAAGAACACCAAAAACACCAAGAACACCAACACCACCGACAACACGGAAAACACCAATACCAAGAACGCCAAGAACGCGAAAAACTGCAAATAACTTCTTCATGTCTTCGTATAAAGGGAGGGGCCGGACGGCCCCTCCCTTTATATCCATCAATGCTCCGTCTTGCCCAGATACTCCTCCAGTGTGATATCCCGGTTGAAGATCTCCTGTGCCGCGTCCTTGCCCACATAGCGGTAGTGCCACGGCTCATAGATGATACCGGTGATATCGGTCTTTCCGTTGGGGTAGCGGTGGATGAAGCCGTACCGCCAGGAATTGGCCATGAGCCACTTCTGGGTCTCCGTGCTCTCCTGAGCAGAGGTCAGGTCCTGCATATTGGCGTCCACCAGGTCCACCGCCAGGCCCAGCTGATGCTCGCTGGTGCCGGAGATGGCCACGGCCTTGGCCGCCTCGGTTTTGGCCTCCTCTTCACTCATGCCGCTGCTGATGAGCCGCTGCACCTTGTTGTCGTACAGGCTCTGCTGCGTTTCCTGCGTGCGGTAGCCGGAGCAGTTGACCGGGCTGTAGCCCGCCGCCTTGCAGGCGTTGATCATCTCCATATACGCCTCGTAGCACCGGCTGTCCACCCGGTGGCCGTCATCCAGTGTCACCAGGTCCACCGTCCAGTCATCGGGCAGGGGGTTCCAGGGGTTCACCAGTGTCAGCAGCTCGTCGTCCACGATGACGTTATCCGGTGTCGTAGTGTCGCCTACATTGTCCACGGGCTGATTCGTGTTCTGGGCGTCGTCCGCCGGAGCATCGTCCTTTTTGCAGCCCTTGATGATGAATATCGCACCCACGATGATGCCGGCCAGCAACACGGCGGCGATGATGCGGTTCCGCATGGCCTCCCGGTAGCGCTTCTGCCGGCGGCGTTCTCTTTCGTAATCCATTCTGTTACCTCAATTCCTCGGGGTATGCCCCCGTCTCGTGCAGTTTGATAAGCTCCCGTACCACACGGGCGCGGTCCTCGTGATATGTCATGCCGAACCAGCGGTCCGCCGACTTCAGCACGCTGACACGCAGCTCTCCCGCCGCCAGCAGGTCGCCCACCATGGTGGGCAGCAGGCACTCGGCCTTCACCGACTGCCCCGCCTCGCTGCGGAGGAAGTCGTGGAAATACGTCTCCAACGCGTCGAAGACAGAGGGGGCAAAGCCCCAGAAGTTCATGGACACCACCGTGTCGCCGTCCAGCACCGCTCCGGTATCCTCATCCCGGATGACGCCGTCCTGCAGCAGGGCGATCTTCAGCGTCTCGCGGATGTCGCTGAGATACCCGTCCTTCACATGGCACACACCCCGGGACACGGTGCCATGGGCAGTGACGGTGTTCTTCAGCAGATAGCCCACCATGGTGGCCGCGCCCGTCTCCGGCAGGCGCTGCAGCTCCGCATATATGGTGCGGTAAGCGTCCGCGCCGTAGAAATCGTCGGCGTTGATGACACAGAAGGGCTCGTGTACGATATCGCGGGTACACAGCACCGCGTGAGCCGTGCCGAAGGGCTTTGTTCGCCCCGCCGGCTTTGTATACCACGCCGGCAGTGTCGTGTCGTCCTGATAGGCGTAACGGACCTCCACGGCCCGCCCGTCCGCCGTGTGCAGCCGGGACGCCATATTGCCGCACAGGCGCTCCATCAGCTCCCGCATATCCGGCTTGATGATGAACACGACCTTGTCAAAGCCCGCCCGCACCGCGTCGTACACACCGTACTCCATCAGTATCTCTCCGTGGGGCCCCACGCCGTCGGTCTGCTTGCTGCCGCCGTAGCGGGAACCGATCCCCGCCGCCATGATGACCAGCGCTGCGTGCATAGTCTTTCCTCCTTGATTTTTCATAGCTACCATCATACCACGGATGGCAAAAAAAACAAGCGCATTTCAAGCGTCTTAATAGAAAGTTAAGGCATTTGGAAGAAAATACCCGGGAACTACTGGATTTTTTCTTTCCCGCCGTGTATAATGATTTTTTGCGGCCAGCTGCCGCGTGAGATGAGAGAAATAGAATCATAAGGAGAGAACCGCCATGTCCGCCACGCAAAAAGTCATGGGCCATGTGTACGCCATTTTCACCATTCTGGTGTGGGGCAGCTGCTTCGTGCTGACCAAGCAGATGCTCACCGCCTATACCGCTATCCAGATCATCCCCCTGCGGATGGGCCTGGCCTATATCACGCTGTGGGCGCTGCGGCCCAAGACTCTGAAGCTCCCCTGGAAGGACGAGCTGATGTTCATCCTCATCGGCGTTACCGGCGGCAGCTTCTACTTCTTCCTGCAGAATACAGCGCTGACCTACACCTTCGCCGCCAATGTCAGCATCATCATCGCCCTGTCCCCCATCCTGACGGTCATTTTGGCCCAGCTGTTCTCCCGCAATGGCGAGCGCCTGGGCAAGTTCGTGTACATCGGCGCGGTCATCGCCATCGCCGGCGTGGTGCTGGTGGTGCTCAACGGCCAGCTGACCTTCCACCTGAACCCTCTGGGCGACCTGATCGCCCTGGCCGCCGCCCTCATGTGGGCCGTGTACTCCATCCTTATCAAGAAATACACCGAGCAGTACGACAACTTCCTGGTCACCCGCCGCGTCATGCTGTGGGCCTTCATCACCGCTGTGCCGCTGATGCTGCTGACGGACGGTATGCCCGACCTGCACCCCCTGTTCACCCAGACCAACGTCCTGCTGAGCTGGCTGTTCCTGGGCGTGTTCGGCAACGCCGTGTGCTTCGCCATCTGGAACATCGCCTTCCAGCGGCTGGGCGTGGTCATCACCAACAACTATCTGTACGCCTCCCCCTTCGTGACGCTGGTGGTGGGCTACCTGCTGCTGGACGAGCAGATCACGGTGATGAGCGTCATCGGTGCGGTGCTGATCACCGTGGGCGTCATCGTGGCGTTGAAGAAGCCCAAGGAGGCCGTCTGACCTCCTGTACATACAAAACCGTGCGTTGCTGTGCAGCGCACGGTTTTTTGTTGATTTTCTCCCCGCCTGATGGTATACTTACAGTAGGTACAACACCGTAAAGGAGGGCTCCCCATGCGACAGATATGTACATCCCGCAAGGTCTGGCTTCCCATCCTGCTGCTGTTCACCGCCGTATTCATTTTCGCCTGCTGGGACAGGGGCGTGTCCATCGACTACGACGGCACCGGCCTGTACCTTGCCAGCCCGCTCGATTCTGCCATCGAGGCCGTTCCCGTTTCCTTCCACGGCCAGCTGCGCAAGAACGTTTACACCGGCAGCTGCGACATACCCGGTGTACTCCAGTGTGACGACCTCTGCGTCATCTTCCGCGGCGATGAGAGCACCGATGTCTACTGCCGCGACCAAGCCTACTCCGAACCCACGCCCATCCACAGCATCACCCTTGACCGGACACAGCGCTGCGCCGAGATCCGCCTGTGGAGCGAATATACCGTGGAGGGCGACCGCGTCCTCGCCACCTTTGACCCGCTCATGCACCCCACCCTCACCGTCACCGAGTGAGACAGTCCCCCATAACGCACCGCATCCCCCGGCACACGCCGGGGGATGCGCTTTTTCTGTTGTTCATCTTCTCCCCAGGCGACTGAACCACCAGAAGGTCAGCGGCCAGACACACCCGGCGAACAGCACCACCAGCAGGTAGCGGATGCCCCCGGCGATGGCGGCGTTGCCGCCCAGCAGGGCGATCAGCGGCGCTTTCAGCCCGGAGCGTATGGCCAGCAGACAGCCAAAGCCCACTGCCAGCTTGATGAGCTGCGCCCACCACACCGCCTGTGTCTCGAACCGGATGTGCTTCCGGTCAGCAATGTTGGATACCAGCATACCCAGTGTGGCGCCCAGCAGCTTCCAGCCGTTCTCCAAAGCACTGAGGTAATTGGCGGTGTCCTCAGCGGCAGCACCCGTATCGCCCCGCAGGTACAGATACCCCACGAAGGCCCCGCTGCACACCACCATAGCCAGTATGGTGTACGTCAGCACCACCGGCCGCCGGTCGGCCTCCTCCATCAGCGGATAGACCACCAGCACCAGCACCGCCGCGATCAGGAACGACACGCCCACATCCAGCGGCGTGTGAACACCCAGATACATCCGGCTGAACGCGATGAGCACCGTCAGCACGACCAGCACCACCCGCAGCCAGCCGCGGCGAGTATACCGGGCGATGCCGCCATAGGTGGCCACGGCGTTCTGTGTGTGACCGCTGGGGAAGGAATACCCCGTGGCCTCCGCCCGGGCAGACTCCACAATGGTGAAATCCGGGTCCTTTATCCACGGCCGGGGCACGCAGCAGAGTATTTTCAGGAATTGATTGATGACCGTGCCAAAGAAGCCCACGATCATCAGGTAATAGCCCTCGCGCTTGCTGACGCACCAGAACACCGTCACGGCGATGACCATGAAGAACAGCTCGCCGCCCAGCAGCGTGATGACCGACATGATCTTATCCAGCACCGGCGTGCGGATGCTCTCCAGCGCGTACAAAACTCCCATAAAGTCTCCCTCCTTTATGTTCTTCCGCTATTCTACTACACTTTTCTCCGCCGTGCAAGTGCAAGCGTTGACGGCACCGCGGCACCGTGCTATACTGTGAAAAACGCAAGGAGGCCCCGCCATGAAGCCTGAAGAGCTGCTGTCCGTCCTGCACACCGCCAACCGTCTGAAGGACACCACCCGCCACTGCTGGACGCCTGGGAACCGTCACGAGAGCGTGGCCGACCACAGCTGGCGGCTGGCGCTGACGGCCTTCTTCCTCCGGGATGAGTTCCCGGATACGGATATGGACAAGGTCATTAAAATGTGCCTGATCCACGACCTGGGCGAGTGCTTTACCGGCGACATCCCCAGCTTTCTGAAAACCGACGCCGACACAGCGAAGGAGGACGCCCTCCTGATCCAATGGGTGGAGACGCTGCCCCAGCCTTACCGTGCGGAGATGGCCGCCCTGTACGCGGAGATGGACGCACTGGAGACGCCGGAGGCCAAGCTCTATAAGGCGCTGGACAAGCTGGAGGCCGTCATCGCCCACAACGAGTCCCCTATCTCCTCCTGGCTGCCCCGGGAGTACGACCTGAACCTGACCTACGCCGACGAACACGTGGCATTCTCCCCATACCTCACGGCGCTTCGCGCCGCCATCCGGCGGGAGACGGAGGCAAAGATAGAAAAAGGCGAATAAAAAGCTTCCCGGCATTTGCCGGGAAGCTTTTTATTCACCCGCTGCCGCCAGCAGCGCATCGGACAGCCTCGCGTATTCCTCCAGGCCCAGGGCCTCGCCCCGCACGGTGGGGGACAGGCCGCAGCCGGCGGCGATGGCCGCCAGCTGCTCCTTAGGCAGCTGCCAGCCGGTCTGCAGGCTGTTCACCAGCGTCTTGCGCCGCAGGGCAAAGCCCGCGCGCACCGTCCGCCAGAAGGCCTCCTCGCTCCGCACCTGTACCGGCGGGGCCTTTCTTGTAACGCAGCGCACCACGGCGGATGTCACCTTGGGCGGCGGCATGAAGCAGCTGTTGGGCACCTCGAACAGCAGTTCCGGCACGGTGTAGTACTGCATCAGCAGGGAAAACGCGCCGTAATCCGCCGTGCCCGGCTTCGCGCAGATCCGCAGGGCTACCTCTTTTTGAATGAGCACCGTCAGCTGCCGGAAACACCCGGCCCGGACACAGGCCGTAAGGAACGGTGTGGTGATGTTGTAGGGCAGGTTGGCGCACAGCACCGCCGGCAAGCCCGGAAACTTCTCCGTCGTCACCGCCGCCAGGTCCAGCGCCATCACGTCGCCCTCGATCAGGGTGAAGTTGTCATAGTCCGCCATTGTCTCCGCCAGCACCGGCGGCAGGCGCTTGTCCAGCTCCACCGACACCACCTTTTCCGCCCGCCGGGCCAGCTGCACCGTCAGTGCGCCGATGCCGGGGCCTACCTCCAGCACGCCGCAGCCGGGAACGCAGCCCGCCGCGGCGATATCCTCCGCCACGTCACCCCGGATGAGAAAGTTCTGTCCCAGCGCCTTGGCAAAGTGAAAGCCGTGCCGCGCCAGCAGTGCCTGTATATCGTTCCGATCGCACAGATCCATCGTGTTTCTCCTTCACTGCCTATTGCCGCCATTGTACCACCTTTTCCCCACCCGCGCAACGAAAAGCCGGAAAAAGTTTGTCTTTCTCCGTGCCGCGTCCCCTAAAACTTGACAAAATTGGAAGATAGTGCTATACTCCACGGGTATTGCTAATTGGTAACAAAAGTTACAAATTGTTTCAATTTTTATTGTCCGCCCTGTTTGAACACCTCCCGGGGCGGCTATACTGCGAGGTACTATGGAACAAACAGTCGTCACACAACCGAAGCGCTTGCAGCCGAAAAAGCCGCGGCGCCGCATCACGCCGGCCACGGTGTGCCAGGCAATCCACGATGTGCCCTACATCGTGGCTCGGGCCCTGATCCGCGCCGTGCGCGCAGTGGGCCACTGCTTTGCCTGGACCTGGGACGCCATCGCTTCCGACGTCAGGGCCAACTGGCGCGCCTTCTGCCGCGGACGGCTGGTGACCGGCTGCCGTGACGCCCTGCGTTCCCCGGCCCTGCGGGAGGTGCACCACATCATGCGCGATCATCCCTCTATCCGCGCCATCACCATGATCGCCGCCACGGCGGTGATCTTCGCCGCTGCCGTTATGGCGGAGCCGGTACGCACCATGGACGCCATCTGCATCGTGGTGGACGGCGACGGTCCCCACGTACTGGACGAGCGCAGCGAGGAGCGCACCTATGACGATCTGCTGCTGCGCCGCAGCCTGGGCGACAAGTCCATGCAGCTGCTGCTGGAGCCGGGCCGCACCGTCACCATCACCCACGGCGACGACACACACACCCTCACCACCGAAGCCGAGCGCCTGTCCTCCCTGCTGCGGCGCAGCGGCATCCGTCTGGGTGAGGACGAGATGGTGGAGCTGAATGTCGCCGGCGAGGACCCCGCCATCCGCATCAGCGATACGCTGACCTACCAGCACTATGTCACTGTGGAGACGGACTACAAGATCCTTCGCTCACCGGACCCCCTGATGGACAAAGGCACCGAGGAGATCATCCGCAAGGGTATCCCCGGCCAGATCGTGGAGACGTATGAGGACACTGTGGTCAGCGGTGAGGTAGTATCTACCAAGTATATCGGTGCCAGCCACGACACCTCACACGCGGAGCTGGTGCGCTACGGCACCCGCGTCTACGAGGTGGAGGAGGGCGACACCATCGAAAAAGACTTCCCCAACGAGGTGGGCGAGGGCGGCTACCTGCTGTTCGCCTCCGGCGACACCATGACCTATAACAAGGTGATGCTCTGCTCCTCCACCGCCTACTACAGCGGCGGCGACGGCGGCGCGGCCTGGACCACGGCGGTGGGTGCCGCGGTGGGCGTGGGCACTGTGGCCGTAGACCCCAAGGTGATCCCCTACTACACCAAAATGTTCATCCAGACCACCAACGGCCGCCGTGTCTACGGCATGGGCACCGCCCTGGACTGCGGCGGCGCCGTCAAGGGCAACATCGTGGACCTGTGGTTCCCCACCAAGGCGGACTGCTACTCCTGGGGCCGCCGAAACGTCACCGTGTATATTCTGGATAAAAAGGCAAGCTAAGAGCATGGCCCCGGCGGGGCCATGCTCTTTCTTTACCCGCAGCCCCCGGTGTGAGCCGGGGGCCGCTTTTTTATTCTCCGTAGTGCACGTGCAGCAGCGCGTGACACTTTTCCTCGCCGTACTCCTTGAGTAAAGACGTGACGATGGGGTTTTTCTCCGCCCGCTTGAACATAGCGGAGGCATCGGCGGCATACAGTCCCTCGCCCCGCTTCTTCTTCACGTTGCTCAGCCCATAGGGCTGTCCCGCGCCGCCCACGCAGCCGCCCTGACAGGTCATGACCTCGATCAGGTGGTAGAAGCACTTGCCCGCTTCGATATCCGCGATCAGCTCCTTGGCGTGGATCAGCCCGTTGACCACGGCGATACGCAGCTCCTGCCCGTCCACGTTCAGTTCCACATGGCGGATGGATCCGTCTCCCCGCAGATCGGTGACACGGACGGCCCGCAGCGCATTCTTGCTCTTGTCCGGCAGGCAGTGACGCACCACCGCCTCGGCCACACCGCCGGTGACGCCGTAAATCACCGCCGCGCCGCTGCCCAAACCGAAGGGCAGGTCCGGGGACTCCAGCTCCAGCTCGTCCAGCTGCACGCCCGTCTCACGCATCATGTCCACCAGCTCCCGGGTAGTCAGCACCAGATCCACATCCGGCCGACCGTTATGGACGAACTCCGGCCGCGCCGCCTCCATCTTCTTGGCAGTGCAGGGCATAATGGCGATGTTGTAGGTAGTCCGCCCGTCGGCGGCATCTTTTTCGGCGTATTTGTCACAGATGACCGCCGCGAACATCTCCATGGGCGATTTGCAGGTGGAGATATGCTTCAGATACTTAGGGGCGTTGAACTCCAGATACCGCACCCAGGCGGGACAGCAGCTGGTGAACATGGGGAACGGCCCGCCGTTTTTCAGCCGCTGCAAAAACTCCTCCGCCTCCAGTATGGTGGTCATATCCGCGCCGAAGTTGGTGTCGTACACCTCGTCCACACCCATGAGCTTCAGCGCCGTGGTCATCTTGTCAATGACGTTCACGCCTGCCGGAATGCCAAAGGCCTCACCCACCGCCACACGGACGGCCGGCGCGATCTGCACCACCACACGCTTCTTCGGGTCATGGATGGCCGCCCACGCGGTGCCGATCTGATCGTTAACGGTGATAGCGCCGGTGGTGCACACGGCGGCGCACTGGCCGCAGCCCACGCACTTCGTCTCGCCCAGCTTTTTGTCAAAGGCCGGCATCACCTGCAGCTCGCTGCCCCGGAAGGCAAAGTTCAGAATGCCCTGTCCCTGCAGCTCCTCGCACACCCGCACGCAGTCGCCGCACAGGATGCACTTGTTGGGGTCCCGGAACACCGCGTAGCTGGTGTAATCCTTCTCGTACCGGGGCTTATTGTTGGGGAAACGGATATGCCGCACGCCAAAGCGCTGGGCCAGCTCCTGCAATCGGCAGTTGCCGCTTTTGGCACAGGTAGTGCAGGAGCAGTCATGGGCCGCCAGCAGCAGCTCCAGTATCATCCGCCGGTGCCTCAGCAGCCGGGCGGTGTTGGTCCTGATCTCCATGCCGTCCCGGGGCTCCATGGAGCAGGAGGCGTCGATCTTCCCGGTCTTTACGTCCTCCACGATGCACATACGGCACGCGCCGTGAACGGACAGGTCGGAGTAATAGCAGAACGTGGGGATGTCGATACCCGCCTTGCGGATGACCGCCAGCACGTTGCGCTCGCCGTCAAAGGGCACCCGCTGCCCGTCGATGACCATAATTCCCTTTGCCATGGCTCACTCCTCCTCAATGGCGTCGATCGCGCCGAAGGGGCACGCGCCCCAGCAAGCGCCGCAGTGGATGCACTTCTCGTTGTCAATGACGTAGGGCATACGGGGCTGCCCGGAGATGGCCTCCATGGGACAGTTCCGCGCGCACTTGCCGCAGCCCTTGCACAGCTCCGGCTTGATCTCCAACCGGCGTTTGCGCCCGTTGCAGATGGGACAGTGGTGATCCACCACATGGCGCAGATAATCCTGCCGGAAGTTCCGCAGGGTGGACATCACCGGCTTGCAGGCCGTCTGCCCCAGTCCGCACAGGGCCGTGTCCGTGATGGTATCGCTAAGAGACTCCAGCAGATCCAGATCGGCCAGACTCCCCTCGTTATTGATGATGCGCTCCAGCGTCTCCAGCATACGCTTTGTGCCCTCCCGGCAGGGGGTGCACTTGCCGCAGCTCTCGTTCTGGGTGAAGTGCATGAAGAACCGTGCCACCTCCACCATGCAGGTGTCCTCGTCCATGACCACCAGGCCGCCGGAGCCGATAATGGCCCCCAGCTTCTTCAGCGAGTCGAAGTCCATAGGGTAGTCCAGATGCTCCTCGGTCAGACATCCGCCGGAAGGCCCGCCGATCTGCACGGCCTTGAACTTCTTTCCGTTCGGTATGCCGCCGCCGATGTCGAAGATGATCTCCCGCAGGGTTGCGCCCATAGGCACCTCCACCAGTCCCGTATTCACCACGTTGCCCGTCAAAGCAAATGTCTTGGTGCCGGCGCTGCCCTCGGTGCCGATGCCCCGATACCACGCCGCGCCCTTGTTGATGATGTTCGGCACGTTGGCGAACGTCTCCACATTGTTCAGCACCGTGGGCTTTCCCCACAGTCCCTGGTCTACCGTCCGGGGCGGCTTTACCCGGGGCATACCCCGCTTACCCTCGATAGAGGCGGTCAGGGCGCTGCCCTCACCGCAGACGAAGGCGCCGGCGCCGCGGTTGATGTGGATGTGGAAGCTGAACCCGCTGCCCATGATGTCGTCGCCCAGCAGTCCGGCCGCCGCAGCCTTGTCGATGGCCACCTGCAAACGCTTCACCGCCAGCGGATACTCGGCGCGGACGTAGATGTAGCCCTCCGTGGCCCCGGTGGCTGCGCCGGCGATCATCATGCCCTCCAGCACGGAATGGGGATTGCCCTCCATGATGGAGCGGTCCATGAAAGCGCCCGGGTCACCCTCGTCGCCGTTGCAGACGATGTACTTCACCGGCTCCTCTATGTGCCGGCGCACGCTTTCCCACTTACGTCCGGCGGGGAACCCGCCGCCGCCCCGGCCCCGCAGACCGGAGTCGGAGATCTCCCTGCAGATCGCCGCGCCATCCATGTCGAACAGCGCCTTTTCAAAGGCGATGTACCCGCCCTTGGCAATGTATTCCTCCAGATTTTCCGCGTCACTGGCGCCGCAGCTGGCCAGCACCACCCGGTGTTGCTTCTTGTAAAAGGGGATATCCTCCTGCCGGGGATAGGACACGCCGTCCTGGTGATAGGTCAGCCGTTCGATGACCTCGCCGCCCAGCAGCGTTCTCTCCACGATCTCGCGGCAATCCTCCGGCTTCACGCGGACATACATCACACCCAGCGGCTCGATATGCACCAGCGGTCCCATCTCGCAGAAGCCGTGGCAGCCACTCATCTTGATGTGCAGGCTCTTCTCCGCGTCACCGTGGTGGGTCAGGCCCACATACACCTGCAAGCCCCGCTGAGCACACTCCTCCCGCAGGTTCTCATACACCTTCATGGACCCGCTGGCGATACAGCCCGTACCGGCACAGATCAGCACGTTCAGGGACGATCTGCTCCGTTCCAGCGCCTCCGCCGCCTGCTGGTGCATGGCGCGGAAGCCCTCCCGTGTCAGCTTGCTCATTCCGCCGCCTCCTTTCCGCGAATGGCCTCCAACTCCGCCAGCGCCGTCTCCGGCGTCATCTTGGCGTACACCTCGCCGTCAACCGTCATCACCGGCGCCAGACCGCAGGCACCCAGACAGGCCACCGTCTCCAGCGTAAATACGCCGTCCGCGCTGGTCCTGCGCTTGCCGTCCAGCTTCAGGTACTCATAGATGGCGTCGTAGATAGGCCCGGACTTCCGCACATGGCAGGCCGTGCCGTCGCATACCTTGACGATGTGCTTTCCTTTGGGTTCCAGCGAGAAATTCTCATAAAACGTGGCCACGCTGTACACCCGTGAGACGCTGATGTGCAGCATATCCGCCACCAGTTCCATATTCTCTTGGCTCAGGTAGTTCTCCGACGCCTGTATCTCCTGCAAAATGGCGATGAGCTTCGCGCTGTCGCAGTCGTGGGCCCGGACGATGGCCACCGTTTTCTCCTGTTCCGATCTCATGCTCTCTCCTCCTAAAACGTGTTGAACGCCGTGTCGCTTTGCCTGTTAATTTTCTAACACTCCACCCGTACTGTACCATAGGCCCGCCCGCCTTGCAACAGCAAAAGAGGGGAAATTCTCGCCGTGCGAACTTTTCTCCACCCTGCACAAAAACGTCCCCGCTTTTTTGCCTTAAACGGCAAAAAGCAAGGGGCCATAACTTTTTTTCATAGCTTCGACAGCATAAGTGCCCCCCGCAGGCCCATGGGCCTGCGGGGGGCACTCTCTGTTTACATGATACCGGACTTTTCCTTGCTGGCAGCGATAGCCGCGTTCAGTCTTCGGGCCGGGTAGTATACCAGCAGGCCGAACACCGTGAACAGCGCGCACATGCCCAGCAGCACCAGCGCGCAGCGCAGATATGTATCGCCGTACATACCGCCCACCGTCTCCCGGATCATATCCATGCCGTAGTGGAAGGGCATGAAGGGATACAGGGTCTGGAACAGCTGCGGCAGCACGTGCACTGGGTACGAACCGCCGGACCCGGCCACCTGAATGACCATGATAACGACCGACAGCGCCATACCCACGTTGTCCAGGGCATACACCAGCGCGTAGTTCATACTGGCGAAGTTCAGCGAGCACAGGCAGCAGGCCAGCACGAACAGCGCCGGCTCCGCCGTCTCCATCCCCACGAAGTACAGGCACCCGAAGGCCGTCACCAGCGCCTGGGCCATGGCCATCAGGAAGAAGGTGGCGAACCGCCCGAAATACCGCTCCACGGCCTGGCACCCGGCAAACTCCGGCTGGGTCACCGGTACCTTCAGCATCACGGCGGTCAGCAGGCTGCCCACAAACAGCGCCAGCATGACGTAGTAGGGCGACATGGCCGCGCCGTAGTCCTTGATCTCATAGATGATCTCCGTGTTCAGCTGCACCGGCGAGCTGAGGTAGTCCGCCATGCTTTCGGCATCGCTGCTCTCCATCAGCTCCGTAAAGCGCTTGAAGGCTTCGCTCTCCGTTACCCGGCGCACATCGTCCTCGATATCCGCCAGATACGTCTCCACCGTGTTGGCCAGGGTGATGCCTGCGTCCAGCGTAGGCTGTACGGTGGTCATGGCATCGGCGTAGCTGTCCAGCGTGCCGGACACCTCCCCCAGGCTGCCGCCCACAGCCCCCAGCAGCTGCTGGACGGACCGCAGCGTGGTCTGGGCCTGTGCCCCGGTGGTGTGCAGGTATTCGTTGACCTCCTTATTGGTCTGCACCGCCGCCGCCAGCAGTTCCTGCCGCACCTGATGCAGCATATCCAGCACCGGTCCCTGCAGAGCCGACGGCTCCAGCGTATCCACCAGCGCGTCCAGCGCCTCCAGATCGGCAATAGCCGTCTCCAGCTGCGCCTTCACGGCCTCGTCCTCAGCGGCCGCCAGCTGGTCCTTCAGCGCGTCGATGGCCGCCTGGATCTTCCGGTGCAGGTCCGCCTTCAACGCTTCGTCGGCGGCAGAGGTATCCATACTCCGCAGGGCATCCTCGATGTCGCCCAGTACCTTATCCGTGTTGTTCAGCACCGTCAGCAGGTCGCTGTACGCCGTGTCCGCCGCGCTCAGGCCCGTGCTGATAAGCTGCACCGTGCTGCCCGCCGCCGCATCAGCGTCCTCCACCGTTCCCCGTGCGTCCGCGATGGTCACGGACGCCGCGGTCAGCAGCCCGTCCGCCCCGTTCATCACGTCCTTCAGCGACAGCAGCACCTGCTGCAGCTGTGCCATCTCCTGCCGCGCACCGGTCAGCTTATCCATAATGCCGTCCGCCAGCGCCTCCGAGTCCAGCCCCATGGCCTTGAACACGGAGCCCGCCGTGGTCAGCGCTTCGGCGGCCTTGCCGATGACCGTGGTGTTGATCTGCTCCTGCACGGCGGTCTTGGCCTTGCTGGTGATCTTGGGCGCGATGGCGTTCTTCTTCTCGTTCTCGTAATACTGTATCTGCGGGTGGCGCAGGTCGCCGGACAGGATGCTCACAAAATCCTCGGTAAATTCCTCCGGCACGATCAGCGCCGCGTAGTAGTCGCCGGACTCCACCCCGTCCAGGGCCTCCGCCCGGCTGTCCACGAACACCCAGCCCATCTGGTCGTTGCTCTCCAGCCCCTGGAGCACCAGCGCGCCGATGTTCACCTCCAGACCCAGCACCTCGCAGCCCGCGTCCTCGCTGGCCACCGCCACGCTGATGCGGCTGGTGGACGCCGTGCCGTAGGGATCCCAGTTGGACAGGATGTTGAACCAGGCGTACAGGCACGGCACCAGGCACAACCCCAGCAGCACCACCACCGCCACCACACTGGCCGTCAGCCGCCGCCAGTCGGCGCGAAAGATATTCCAGATGTTCTTCATCGGTCCACCTGCCCTTCCCGGCTCTCCGCCGCACCGCGCCGCAGGTCGTCGGACAGCCCCTGTATCGCCCGGGTCAGCGCGTCCAGATCGGACGCCAGCTTCTCCGGGTCGTCCAGCAGCCGTTCCAGCACCCGCGCGCCGCTGTATACCGGCGCGGCAGGCGTCGGCGCGTTGTCTGCCTGCGGCGCTCCGCCGTGCACCTCCCGCAGTATCTCGTCCACGGAATATGCCTCCGGCTCCGGCGCTGCCGGTGCCTTTGTGACCGGCGTCTCCTCCGCAGGTGCCGGGGATATCTCCTCTGCCGCCGGCCTCTCCTCCGGCGCAGGTGCCGCTTCCGCCGCCGTTGCCTCCGTCTCCGGCGTCTCCTGTTCCTCCCGGGTGCCGTGGCGCAGCAGCAGACCCATCCGTGGCACCTTGGGCAGCTCCGGCAGCTCCAGCAGTGTGCCCAGGCTCTCCTGCTCCATCTGGGTGATGTTCTCCAGCTTCTTTTGCAGCTCATAGTCCGCGTACTCCACGGCGATCAGATACGCCGCCACTGCGAACATGGACAGTATCCACAGCATCAGGGTGAACACCTTGTTCCCCTCCGCCAGAAACATCAGCAGCATCAATCCCAGCGTCACCGCCAGCAGCATCCGCATACCGACGCGTATGCGCCGCCGGTTGTTCCGGTGCAGGGTGCTGACCTCCTCCAGCAGGCGGTCATACAACTCCTGATAGTCCCGTTCTTTTGTCATCGGTCAACACCTCCTTTCACAGCAGCTCCGTCTCCTCCAACTTCTCCTCCATAAAGCGGTTCAGTCCCATGAAGGGCCGCCGCACCAGCAGGCCGATCAGCAGCGCCGCCGCAGCAAACAGCAGCAGGAAGCCGATCTGCTGCCAGTAGTAATTCCCGTACATCCCGCAGATGCACTCGCGCATAGCGTCGATGGCGTAGGGGAAGGGGAAGAAGCGATAGATCTTCTGGTAAATGGCCGGCAGCAGCTCGATGGGGAACGTGCCGGAGGAGCCTGCGATCTGCATGACCATGATGACCACCACGATGGCCTTGCCCACATCGCCGAAGGACAGCGCCAGCGAGTAGATCAGCAGGCTGAAGGTAAAGGCCGTCAGCGCGCCCGTGAGATACAGCATCCCCGGGTGCAGGCACTGGACCTTCAGTATGTACAGGTCGCCGGTAACGATGACCGCCGCCTGTATCTGGCTCAGCACGAAAAAGAACAGGTACCGCCCGAAGTACAGCTCCGCCGGCTTCGGATCGATCAGGCCCTCCGTCCGGGCGTGTATCTTGATGAGGGACGACAATATCACGCCACCCACCCAGATGGCCAGCACCGTGTAGAAGGGCGTCATGGCCGAGCCGTAGTTGGCGATGGGATACACCGCGTTCACGCTGGTCTGCACCATTTCCGGGAAATACTGACCGTACACCGCCGGGTCGCCGCCCAGGATATTCACCAGCGTATCCATGTATTCGTCTGTGGTCAACCCCTCCAGGTCGTCTATGGTGCTCTCCAGCGAGGTCAGCAGCTTCTCCGTAGCCGGCCGCAGCAGCGCCATGGTGTCGCCCACAGCGTCAGCGGTCTCCGCCAGCGCGGTCTTCATGGCCTTGGCGTCTCCAGCCAGCGCAGCCATGCCCTCCATGGTGTCCGCCACCTGACCGGCCACGGTGTCCAGTTCCTTTTGCAGCGCCTTTGAAGTCACGGGGATCCTGTCCACCATCGTCCGGATGGACTTCACCAACGCGTCGCAGTCCGCCAGCAGGTCGGCAGAATCCGGACTCTCCGCCAGTGCCCGCAGCTGCTTTGCCGTCTTGCGGCACTCCGCCGCCGTCTGCTGCAGCTGTGCGCCGTCCGGCAGGTTCTTGTTGATATTGGCCACGGCCGCCTCCAGCGCCGCCGCGCTGCTCTCCGACACGCCGCTGCCGCCCGCCGCCTCAAAGGCATCCATCATCCGCCCACAGGCGTGCAGCAGGTCCTGGGCCTGGTACAGCACACCCTTCACAGCGGCCTCCGGATCGTCGGCGGTCAGGTCCGCCGCCAGCAGATTGCTCTGCTCCATGATGCCGTCGATGACCACCTCCAGATAGTTTTCACTGATGGAGCGCTTCAGCGTCTCCACCGCCGTGTCGGTGATCTTGGTGGCCACGGCGTTCTTCTTGGCGTTTTCGTAGTAGGTGATGGCCGGCTTTCCCGTCCAGTCCGTCAGCATCCGGTACATATTCCGGCTGAACTGCTTGTCGATGACCACCGCCGCGTAGTAGTCGCCGGACTCCACGCCGCCCTTGGCCTCCTCCTCGGTGTCCACGATGACCCAGTTGATGGACGTGGCCTCCCGCAGGTCGGCCACCACGTCGTCGCCCTTGTTCTCGTAGGTGCCGTCCTCATTGGTATAGCCCTCGTCCAGCGACGCCACCGCGATGGATATCCCCCCGGTGTTGCCGTAGGGGTCCCAGTTGGAGTAGATATTCAGCCAGGCGTACAGGCTGGGCAGCAGGGCGATGGCGACCACCACCACGCAGGCGAAAAAGCACTTGCTCAGCGTCCGTATATCGGTTTTGAATACCGTCCAGATATTACGCATACTGCCTCCTTACGCGCGGCACGCCGCGCTGTATATAAAGCTGTCGTTAACAATAGTATATCAGTATGTATTATACAGAAAGCCGCCATGATTTGTCCACACAAAACCCGTTTTTTGCCCAAAAATACAGAAAAGAGACGGCTCCCGCCGTCTCTTTCGTCCTACTCTTTTTCTGTATCCTCCGCCACGATGCGGTAGTAGGTATTCCCCGTCAGCTTGTACACGATGGCATACAACACCGCGAACACCGCAAAGCTCACCGCCGTTGTGCCGATCAGCAGCCCCCTGTTGTCCAGGTTGAACAGGATCAGCAGCTTGTGGATGAACGGGAACGCGAAGCACAGATGCACGCCCGCCAGCACCAGCGGCAGATAGAACACCGTCAGCAGCTGGCTGTTGATGCTGCGGCGAATGTCCTGCTTGGTCATGCCCACCTTCTGCATGATGTCAAAGCGGGACTGATCCTCATAGCCCTCCGACAGCTGCTTGTAGTACAGGATAGCCACCGCCGCGAAGATAAACACGATACTCAGCATGATGCCCAGGAAGAACAATCCGCCGTAGGTGCCGTAGAAGTCTGCCCGGTTGGCGGCCTTGGACTCCACGCTGACGCCCACGCCCCAGTCACTGCTGACGCCCGCCAGATAGCCGTTCAACGCGTCCTCCAGATTGGGCGTTGTTCCGTCGATGTTACCCTGCTGGTTTTCCGGCAGATCGGTGTCGAAGGCGTAGTGCCACGTGGCCGTGAGATACCACCCGTATTTCTCGCTCAGTCCGTCCTCCAGCTCCTGCACGAACTGTGTGAAGTGCGGCATGACCACCATCAGGGTCGGGGTGATATCCGCCGTGAAGGGGCCGCTCAGCGGCGGAATGTCCCGATCCATGACCCGGAACGTCCATTCCCCGTCGACGGTCAGGGTGTCGTAAGGGAAATCCGTCCGCAGCGCGGCCACATACACCTGCCCGTCGTTCAGCGTCAGGCTCTGCCCCGTGGCGGCGTTGTAATCCTCCAGCGGCAGGAAATGCAGCTGCGTCACACGGGTGCTGTCCGCTGCGGACGCACCGGCGTTGCCCAACCGCAGATCCCCACCGTCCAGCAGACCGCTGACGCTGATCTCACGGTATGTCGCCACATTGCTGGTCTGCCCGCCGAAGTTGAAAACGGTGCTCTCCACACCCTGACGCAGCTGCTCCGCCTCCGCCTCGTCCAGCGGATGATCGCTTCTGCCGTATACCGCCACGTCCATGTCGCGGGGATACCGGGCATTCACCGCGTCCTCCTGCCCCACATACAGGCAGGTGGTGGACGAGATCATCACCAGCACCATAGTGGCCAGAATGCACACCGACGCCAGTCCCGCGCCGTTGCGCTTCATGCGGTAGGCCATGGAGGACACGGACACGAAGTGCTGGGGACGGTAGTAGTATTTTTTGTTCCTTTGCAAGCCGCGGCACAGCGTCACCGACCCGCTGATAAACAGCAGATACGTGGCCGCGATCACCATGAGCACCGCCGCGAAGAACCACGTCAGCGCCGCCAGCGGCTCCCTGATGGACACCGCCAGCCAGTAGGCCCCGGCCAGCAGCACCGCCCCCGCCGCCGTCAGCACCCACTGCGCCTTGGGCGGCTTCTCGCCCACGCTCTCGCTGCGCAGCAGCCCCACCGCGCTGACGCCGTGCAGCTGCCGCAGCCCGTTCAGCAATATCAGCGTGTGGATGGCCGCAAACAACGCCGCCGCAGCCAGCAGAGACGATACGGACACCGTCAGGGTATAGGTCACGGGCACCTGCAAAAGCCGCACCATACCCAACTCCGCCAGCTTATACAGTACCATGCCCAGAAGCAGTCCCGTCCCCGTGGTCAGGCCATAGGTGATGACCGTCTCCCACAGCAGAATGCGGGCGATGTTGCCCTTGCCCATACCCAGCACATTGTACAGGCCAAACTCCCTCTCCCGGCGGCGAATGAGGAACGAGTGGGTATAGAACAAAAATATCAGCGCAAACACGGCGATGACCACCGTGCCCAGCCGCAGTATGATGGCGCTGCTGGTCCCGCCGGACATATGCCCCAGCACCGGCGAGCCGGACAGCCCCGTAAGAATGTAGAACATCAGCACCATCCCGGCGCAGCTCAGCAGATACGGCAGGTACAGCCGCCTGTTTTTTCTCATGCCCGTCCAGGCCAGCCGGGCGTATAATGTCTTTTCCCTCATGCCGGTTCACCGCCCGACTGCAGCATGGTCAGCGTGTCGGAGATACGCTGATAGAACCTGGTGTCGTCGTCCTCGCCCCGGTACAGCTGGTGGAACACCTGGCCGTCCTTGATGAACAGCACCCGGCCCGCCCGGCTGGCGGCCTTCACGGAGTGGGTCACCATCAATATGGTCTGTCCTGCCCGGTTGATGGCGGCAAACAGCCGCAGCAGCTCGTCGGTGGAGCCGCTGTCCAGTGCGCCGGTGGGCTCATCCGCCAGCAGCAGCTTTGGCTCGGTGATGATGGCCCGGGCCACTGCCGCCCGCTGCTTCTGCCCGCCGGAGACCTCATAGGGATACTTCTTCAAAAGCTCCGTCAGTCCCAGCGCCCGGGCGACAGGCAGCAGCCGCGCCCGCATATCCTCGTAGGTCCTCCCCATCAGCACCAGCGGCAGATAGATGTTGTCCTCCAGCGTAAACGTATCCAGCAGATTGAACTCCTGGAACACAAAACCCAGGTTGTCCCGGCGGAAGGCCGCCGCGTCCTTCTCCCGTATCTTGCCCAGCTCATGGCCGTCCAGCCGCACCGTACCCGCCGTGGGCTCGTCCAGCGCCGCCAGAATGTTCAACAGCGTGGTCTTGCCGCTGCCGGACTCACCCATGATAGCGACATACTCGCCCTGCTCCACGGTGAAGCTGACATTCCGCAGCGCCTCTACGCGGCTGCCGCCCAGCCGCGAGGTGTATACCTTCCGCAGCCCACTAACTTCCAAAATGCTCATAGCATGACCTCCTTTATCTTACAAGGCCATTATAGTCCGGGTCCTTCCCCCAATCCATCGCTTTGCCTTACCAAAAACGAACAACTCTGTCACCTTTCACTCCGGCAGGAAATCGCCGCGGCCCAGTGTCAGATACACCGTGGTGCCCGCACCGGGCGCGGACTCGATCCGTATCTCATGCCGCAGATTGCGGCATATCCGCCGGCACAGGTACAGCCCGATACCGCTGGACCGGCGGTCCAACCGCCCGTTCTGCCCGGTATAGCCCATGTCAAATACCCGGGGCAGGTCCTCCGGCGCGATGCCCATGCCGCTGTCCCGGATGCACAGATCGTCTCCCTCCCGGTAGATCCGGACGGTCCCGTCCTGCCCGGTGTACTTCAGGGCATTGCTCAGCAGCTGCTCCACCACAAAGGTCAGCCACTTGCCGTCCGTCACCGTCTCCCATTCCACCGGCGTGTAGTCCAGCGCGATGCGCCGGTCAATGAACTCCCCGGCAAACCGCCGCACAGCGGCGCGCACCACGTCATCCACGGCGCACGTTCGTATCACGTAGTCGCTGCCGCCCTCCTCCAACCGCAGATAGGTCAGTGCCATATCCACATACTGCTCCACCCGGCCCAGCTCCGTCATCAGCCGCCGGGCGGCCGGGGTGTCCTCACCCTGCAGGGTCAGGCGCATGGCGGCGATTGGCGTCTTGATCTGGTGCACCCATGCGGTGTAATAGGCCGTCATATCCTCCCACCGGGCGGCGCGCGCCGTCTCCTGCCGGCACAGCTCCCGCCGCAGCGTCTCCACCACGGCGGCGCAGTCCGCCCCCTCCACGGTGGTCATGGCCGGCAGGTCCAGCAGCACCGCCTCGCCCGCCTCCCGCAGACGCTTCAGCGCCTTGTGCCGCCGTGCCGCGCGGCCGTAATCCCACGCCGCAAGGCACGCCCCCAGCAGGACGCACAGCCCTGCCGGATAGCCCACCGCCGCCAGCGGCAGGCCATACAGGGCAAAGGACACAGCAAACACCCCGACAAACAGCAGAAATGCCGCCAGCGTCAGCCGGCGCTCCTTCAGATATGCTTTGAGCAGCTCCATATCTCTCACTCCACGATGTACCCCACCCCGTGCCGGGTGGCGATAAAGTCCACAAGTCCCACGCCCGCCAGCTTCCGCCGCAGGCGGTTCACATTCACCGTCAGCGTGTTCTCATCCACAAAGCTGTCCGTCTCCCATAGCCGCTGCATCAGCTTCTCCCGGCTGACCACCTTCCCGGCGCTCTCCATCAGGCAGGACAAAATACGGTATACTCATTCTTGGTCAGCTCCACCGTCTGCCCCTGATAGGTCAGCTTCTGGTCATCGGCGGACAGCTGTACGCCCCGTCTCTCCCGCAGCACCGCCGGCGCCGCCATGTCATAGCTGCGCCGCAGCATGGCCTGTACCTTGGCCATCAGAACACCGCCGTCAAAGGGCTTGGCGATAAAATCGTCCGCGCCGAAGTTCATTGCCATGATGACGTTCATGTTATCACCGGCCGAGGACAAAAACAGGATGGGCGCACTGGTCTGCTTCCGCAGCTCCCGGCACCAGTGATAGCCGTCAAAGCACGGCAGGGCGATATCCAATATAATGAGGTGCGGCTGAAACTCCGCCGCCTCCGCCGTCACCGCCCGAAAGTCCCGGACGCACCGGACCTCCAGTCCCCAGTTCTCCGCCAGATGCGCCACCGCCTGGGCGATGGTCCTGTCGTCCTCCACAATAAATATACGGTACATACGCTCACATCCTTTACGCTCTTCATTATACCCTCCCTCGCCTCTGTCCCGCAAGCCCTCTTACTCTTTCAATATTGTCACATTCGCTTACCGGATTTTTTCAAAAACAGGGTTGACAAATCCGCGCCGCCGTGTTATAACTGTACCAACCTACCGAGTTGGTAGTTGTACTTCAGAAATGAGGCGATCACATGACCCGCACTCTTGTTCTCCTGACCGGACGATGTTGACTCCTTTTCCTTTCATTCCACACAACAACATCTGACTATAAACGATAAAGGAGATAAACACTATGTCTAACATTTACACTTCCGCTGACCAGCTGATCGGCAAGACTCCCCTGCTGGAGCTGACCCATATCGAAAAGGCCCATGACCTCAAGGCGAAGATCGTCGCCAAGCTGGAGTACTTCAACCCCGCCGGCAGCGTCAAGGACCGTATCGCCAAGGCCATGATCGACGACGCCGAGGCCAAGGGGCTGCTGAAGGCCGGCAGCGTCATCATTGAACCCACCTCCGGCAACACCGGTATCGGCCTGGCCTCCGTGGCCGCCGCCCGGGGCTACCGCATCATCATCGTTATGCCCGAGACCATGTCCGTGGAGCGCCGCCAGCTGATGAAGGCTTACGGCGCCGAGCTGGTGCTCACCGAGGGTGCCAAGGGCATGAAGGGTGCCATTGCCAAGGCCGACGAGTTGGCCAAGGAGATCCCCAACAGCTTCGTGGCAGGCCAGTTCGTCAATCCCGCCAACCCCAAGGCCCACTACGAGACCACCGGTCCCGAGATTTGGGCCGACACCGACGGCAAGGTGGACTTCTTCGTGGCCGGCGTGGGCACCGGCGGTACCATCACCGGCACCGGTAAGTTCCTGAAGGAAAAGAACCCCGCCGTCAAGGTAGTCGCCGTGGAGCCCAAGACCTCCGCCGTGCTGTCCACCGGCATCGCCGGCTCCCACAAGATCCAGGGCATCGGCGCGGGCTTCGTCCCCGACGTGCTGGACACGAAGATCTACGACGAGATCATCCCTGTGGACAACGACGACGCCTTTGCCGCAGGCAAGGAAATGGGTCACCGCGAGGGCGTGCTGGTGGGTATCTCCTCCGGCGCGGCACTGTGGGCCGCCATCGAGCTGGCCAAGCGTCCGGAGAACGCCGGCAAGACCATCGTGGTCCTGCTGCCCGACACCGGCGACCGCTATCTCTCCACCCCGCTGTTTGCGGACTGATACTGCGTTTTTCTTCCTTCCATTTTCTCCTCACAAACATGACGAACGGACCTCTTTCGAGGTCCGTTCGTCTTTTCTTCTGTTTCTTTCCACTTTCTTTCTATTCTCCTTCTATTTTCTTTCTACATTTTTTCTGCTTTTTTGAAACGTTTTTTGCTCCGCAGGTGTATGATAGATGAAAGGCCTTTCACCTCAACAAAAGGAGAACCCCTATGACGGACGAACAGTTCACCCCGCTGGCGGAGCGGTATATGGACACGGTGTTCCGGGTGGCGTACAGCTATCTGCGCTGCCGGGACGATGCCGACGATGTGACCCAGGACGTGCTGATACAGCTGTACAAGCAGGAAAAGGCGTTCGAAAGCGACGCCCATGTAAAGAATTGGCTCATTCGCGTCACGGTCAACCGCTGCAAGAACGTGCTCCGCGCCCCGTGGCACAAGGCGGAGGACATTGCCGACTATGAGAACACCCTGGTGTTCGAGCAGCCTCAGTACCGGGAGTTGTTCGACGCGGTGATGTCGCTGGACAGGCGGTACCGCCTGCCGGTGCTGCTGTACTACTACGAGGGCTACCGCCAGAGGGAGATCGCCGGACTGCTGGGCATACCGGAGGAAACGGTGCGCACCCGGCTCGCCCGCGCCAGAGACAAGCTGAAACACATTTTATCGGAGGTGCCGCAGTATGCATGACAGAGAATTATTTGAAAAAGCCTTTTCCCCGCTGCACGCCTCCCCGGACACACTGACGGAGGTTAGAAAGACCATGCGAAACGAGAAAAAAACACGCCGGGCGCTGGGCAAGAGCGCCGTGGTCGCCATTGCCGCCGCGCTGACGCTGACCGTCGCCGTGGCCGGCGGCATCGTGACCCTGATCCGGGCGGACGTGTCCCCCGCCGACAAGGTGGACGACACCACCCACCACGCCTTTACCGACGATTTGGATGCCACCACGCCCACCGTAGACGACGGCAAGGGTACCGCCGTGTCTGTTCCCGATATGGAGCGCATCCCCGGCGACATCCAGACCACCCAGCGTCTGGTTGGCAAGTATTTGTCCAAGTTGGACGCGGAAATGACGGTCGAGGGCAACACCATCCGCCTCGGCACGCTCCTCATAGATGAAAGCGGCAGCGGTATGCTGACCTACTCGGTGGAGAATCCGGACGGTGTGAAGTATACAGACGCAGGATACGGCGAAGCCGTGGATATGTCCGCCGAGCCGTCCATGTGGCTGGGCAGTGCGCCCGACGCACAGGGCTACGGCGGTACTTGCATCACCAGCAGATGCCATGTGGACGAGGATGCCAGCACCGATACCCACCTGCAGGTGGTGCTCTATTTTGCAGCCGGTAAGGATTTCCAGAAGGGCGATGATTTCTACTTCACCGTGCGCGACAGTGCTTACCAGCCCTACTCCATCGCCATCCAGCCCCAGACTTACGTGCCCGTCAAGACCATGACCGCCAAAAACGGCGAGATCGTGACGCTCTCTGCCCTGGGCATGACCATCGTAAATCCCGACCCCAGCCGCGAAATACACACTGACGAGGTGCTGGTCAACGCCAAGGACGGCAGCAGCTTCGCCGTGGAAAGCAGCAGCAAAAACCTGATGAACTGGGTCATCGGCTCCATTACAGGCGACGGTCAAGCTGCCTTTGAAAACTACACCTATGTGTTCAATCGGCTGGTAGATGTGAACGAGGTCGGGTCTGTGACGCTGACAGGCTATTACTACAACCTGGACGGCTCCGATAACGACACCGTATCCCTGACCTATCAGCCCTGAACAGGCAAAAAAGAACCGCCCGCGGGCGGTTCTTTTTCGCTTATATCACATAATTGTCCCCGGCTGGGGCGTTCATCAGATCCGCCAGCGTGATGTGGGTGAAGTAGTCCCGCGTCAGCTTGTAGTATCCCTGCCACACGGTCAGCGTGCGGCACTCCCCCGCCCGCTGGCACACCGGGGCGTCCGGCTGGAGACAGGTGACGGGCGCCAGATCGCCCTCCGCCAGCTCCAGTATCTCCCAGAGGGTGTAGTCCTCCGGCTCCCGCGTCAGGCGGTAGCCACCACCGATGCCGTGGACGCTCTCCACCAGGCCGGCGGCTTTCAGGGCGGGCATGAGCCGCTCGATGTATTTCAGGGAGATGTCCTGCCGGGCGGCCACCTCCTTCATGGGTATAAAGTCCCCGCTGCGGTGCTCCGCCAGATCCAGCAGAACGCGGATGGAATAGCGGCCTTTCGTGGAGATCATAGGTCTTCCTCCTGTCAGAAAATACACGGGCCATAAGATGACCCGTGTATAGTATACCACCAATCCCGTAGGTTAGGCAAGTTTAATTTTTCTTTGCGTGCCGATATGCCTGCATGCCCCACACCAGCCAGGCCGCTACCACCGCCGCCAGGACGATCCAACGCACCGTCTCCAAGGGCCAGGCCACGGCGGACAGGTCTGCATAGCGGCTGATCATAACGCTTTCCGCCGTACTGACCGTGGCCGCATAGGCAGCGGCCGGCTTCCAGCACACCAGGATCCGCACGATCTCCACGGCAAAGAGCAGTCCGCAGCCGCCATACAGTGCAAAACGGAAGCCCCTATCCCGCACCAGCGGCTCTTTCAGCACCGCGCCGCCGATTACCAGCGCCGCCGCCAGCAGCAGCGGCAGCAGCAGCCATACCGCCTCCTGCCGCACAGTCAGCGCTGCCCAGGAAAACTGCCGCACCACACCGCCGTGCAGCGCATAGGCGGACACCAGTAGGCGCCACACCCCCAGCAGCTGTATGGCCGCGAACAGCCACAGGGCGCACAGCGGTATCAGCAGCAGGATGCGGCGGCGCAGCGTCTCTCGGCTGCGGCACACGCCCCAGCCCAGCCACAGGCACAGGGGCGACGCCAGCAGGCACAGCCACGACCAGTTGTTATAAGGGAATGCCACCCACACTGCCAACGCCATTACTGCCAGACTGTACCCGATGCGGAAGCGCAGGCTTCCCCGGCGCTCCAGATAGGCCTCCACCTCCGCCGGTGTATCGGCACAGGCTCGGGGGCGCGTCTCACCGGCCAGGATGTCGTCCGCCGTCACGCCGTACAGCGCCGCCAGCGCCGGCAGTGCGGCAATGTCCGGCAACCCCGCGCCCGTCTCCCTTAATTAAAGATATTGTTGGGTAAAAAAGAAAGGTCAGTCGATTTTGCCGATGAAGCGGTAGTAGATTTCTACTTCC
>ERZ1026956.190-NODE-190-length-40238-cov-10.320135_pt1 | contig 40238 bp, 36 predicted proteins | sample MGYA00519301_ERZ1026956 | MGnify/ENA primary metagenome ERZ1026956 (study PRJEB26926, sample SAMN06164521) | human gut metagenome | biome: ENVO:00009003; feature: ENVO:2100002; material: ENVO:00002003 | host: Homo sapiens | place: USA | collected 2012 ...
TCAGCTCCTCCGCCTCGTGAACGTCGTGCAGATAGCCGTCAATATACAGGGTCAGCGGATCGCCGTATTTTTTCATCAGGGCCTCCAGCCCCGCGTCGTCGCCGTTCAGATATTGGCGGTACAAAGCCTCGTCGCAGGCCATAGCGTTCACTTCCTTTTTGCGGATGCTAAAATGCAGAGGGGTATCCGTCAGGTGCTTGTCCTGCCGGGATCGCGGTGCTGTTCCTGAAAGCGCGGGTCGGACGGCTTTTCCGCGTTTTCCGGGATCGCCCATGAGCGCCCGAACCGGGACGCGCCGGGGATCCGCCCCTCGGCGCAATACTGGTTGACCCGCCGCTCTGACACGCCCCAACGGTAGGACGCCTCCCGAATGGAGATATAGCCCTTGATCCCGTTCATACCGCACCTCCGCATGGATAATACTCAACACGATACATTATATACGAATATCCGAAGAAACACAAGTCATCCGACGAAGTGTTCAGAGAAAAGTTACCTATGCAGGGGAGCACAAGACGCATCGCTGCGAAGGACGGGAGAAAACGTGGCAAGCAGGGCAAAGAGGTACCCACTTTGCTTTTCGGGCAATTTCCGCCGCCGCGAAAACTGCCCTCTGCTTGTCAGGGGCAGCGCCCCTGAAACCCTTTGAACGCACAAAATTGTGCGGCTGCGCGTTTCTGCGAAACGCTTGGGAGCATGGCCGTTACTGCCGGTCATGCTCCTTTTTCTTCTCCTCCTCGCGCTCGTTTTTACCCAGCATACGATCCACGTTCTGCTTGTGGAGCAGCAGCTCGCGCATCTCGTCACGCGAACGCCGGTATTCGGCATACGCCGCCTTTTTTTCGGCAAGCAGCTTGGCATATTCCTCCTGCAAGCTCTTGACGGTGGGGAGCTTTTTCACGCCCAGCTCGTCAAAGGCGTTCTTCGCCGCCTTGTGCAGAAGGATGTCGCTCTCATGCTCCGCGAGATACTTTTTTGAGTAGCCCGCCTTGCGGTATCCGGCGTAAACGTCGCGGGTCTTGGCGTAGTTGATGATATGTGTTTTCAGCACGGCGATCTCCGCCATGCGCGTCTCCGCCGCCTTGATCTGCGCGGACAGCGCGTGAAACTGCTCCGTTGCAGCAGAGGCTTTTTCCTCCAGCTCCCCGTAGCCCAGCAGTCCATGCTCCCGGAGATAATTGTAGGTCTGCGCCATCTGCTTGACGTTGAACACCTTTGCCCAGCGCTCGTAACCGCCGCCCTTCCCGGCTTGCAGCTTCGCCTCGATGTCGATGAGCAGCGTATTCTTTTTCCGCGTGGCCTGCGTCCGCTTTTTGCACGGCGTATGCTCCTTTTCCCCGGCGAGGACGGCGCGCAGCTCGTCCTCCGTATAGCCGTCTATGGAAGAAAGACGGACAAAGCCCTTTTTGTCGGGATGGCGCAGGGACAGCGTATTCCCGCGCCGTCTGACCTTGCAGCCGCTGTCGCGCAGCAGCTTCAAAAGTGTTTCGAAGCTGTCGGGCTTCTGCAAAAGCGCCACGTCGATGAGGACACAGAGCAGCTCCCTATGGGTGGGCTTCGCGTTGTCGCCCAGCCACTTGCCGTAGTGATTTTTCCCGCGCTTCGGATCGGCGATTACGGAGAGCCGATGCTCGGTGCAGATGGCGTCGCTGAGCCGCGCGACAGCCCTGCCGGAGCCGAGAAAATCCCGAAACTTTCGCTTGCAGTCCAGCGTGGTGGAGTTCCAGATGATGTGATTGTGAATGTGTTTTTTGTCGGTGTGCGTGGCAACGAAAAAGGCGTGTCGTCCTTTCAGAAACCGCTCGGCAAACTCATAGCCCACGCGGTTTGCCTCCTCCGGTGTGATCTCTCCGGGCTTAAAGGACTGGCGCACCTGATAGGCGATCACGTCGCTTTGCTGCTCCCTGCCGGTGAGGGTTTTGTACTGCCGCTTGGAGAACAGAAACTCTGCGTCGGCGGTTTTGGGGTCGCACTGATAGGCGGAGATCAGCTCGCCGCCCTGTGTCTTGTCTGGATTCTTGGAGTAGTCGATGCGGTCGGTCAGGCAGTCGGCAATCGTCTTGCCCTGATTAACGTGCATGGAAATGATGCGTGTGGTCGCCATGGGGCGCGGCCTCCTTTCGGTGGGATGGATTTGCAACTTTTTTCTGAACAATGCGCCGCTCCGATTGTAAAAGCGCCTAACAGGTGTTATACTATGCAAAAGGAGCGTGGAGTGTATGAGCTTTGCAGACGCTATTATCAAGCTGCGCAGCGAGCGCAGGATTTCGCAAAAAGAGCTTGCGGAGGATTTGAATGTGAGCTGCGCAACGGTAAACCGTTGGGAGAACGGAAGAACCGTTCCGAATAAGATGACGATGTTCGTTATACGGGAATACTGCAAACGCCATGGGGTAGCATTTGCCTATGATGAGGAACAGAAACGGGGTGACGCGGGATGAATCTCGGCAGAGAAACCGAAACGCTTGAATTTAAGAAGTCCACCGGAGAGCTGAAGGAAGGGATCGTTTCCATCGGCGCGATCCTCAACAAGCATCAGAAGGGCGAGCTGTATTTCGGGGTCAGGCCGGACGGTACGCCCATCGGACAGGAAATCTCCGAAAAAACGCTGCGGGACATCAGTCAGGCAATCTCCAATCATATCGAGCCGCAGATTTTTCCTGAGATACAGACCGTGCGCATCGACGGGAAAGAGTGCATCCTTGTCCGCTTTGAGGGTTACAATACGCCATACTTTGCGTATGATGTTGCCCGCATCCGCGTTGCGGACGAGGACAAGGTGCTGTCCCAGCAGGAGCTTGTGGCCTACCTGAGAAAGCAGGACGGCGCAGAGGACGCATGGGAACGGCGCGTGTCAAACTTTCTTGTGGAGCAGGTAGACGGAAAGCTGGTCGAGCGGTATATTGAGCGCGGGCATGAGGCAAAGCGCATTGAATTTGAATATGCGGATAAGACCTCTGCGCTGAATAAGCTGCTGCTGACCGAGGGAGAGCATCTGCTGAACGCGGGCATGGTGCTGTTCTGCGAGAGTATGTACGCAGAGCTGCAAATGGCGATCTTCGCGGGAACGGAGCGGCTGACGTTTCTGGACATCCAGCGTCATCGCGGAACGGTGTTTGAGCTGGTGGCGCTTGCCGAAAAATACATCATGAGCAATATCCACTGGCGCGTTCATTTTGACGGTTCCTTGCAGCGCAAGGAGATTCCCGAAATCCCTGCCGACGCCATCCGCGAGGCTCTGATCAACTCCTTCTGTCATAAGGACTACGGCGCTTGTCAGAGCAACGAGGTCGCCATCTACAAAGACCGTGTTGAGATTTATAATCCGGGCAGCTTCCCGGAGGGCTACAAGCCGGAGGACTTCATCAGCGGCGATGAGCGCCCCGTGCGCAGAAATCCGCTGATTACCTCCATCCTCTACTACTCAAAGGATGTGGAGAGCTTCGGCACAGGCTTGAAGCGGATTGCCGACGCCTGCAACGAAGCAAATTGCCGGTTTGCGTTTAAGATTATGAAGTCAGGGTTCGTTGTTGTGTTCTTCCGAAGTGAAAGTCACGACGCACAAGATAACGCACAAGTCGGCGCACAAGATGCCGCACAAGTCGGTATCAGAGATAAGATTTTGGCCTGCTGCCAAGAGCCGCGTTCCAGAACCGAGATCGCCGCATACTGCGGATATAAAAGCGTCCGCAGCCTTATGCAATCCCATTTGAAGCCCCTGCTGGAAAGCGGGCAGCTTCGCATGACCATTCCCGACAAGCCCAACAGCCGCAATCAAAAATATGTTGCGGTCAAACCGGAGGACTGATATGTTCACCTATATTTCCATTGAAGAATTTGCGGACGGCGTAGTAAAAAACAACAAGGATACCAACCGTAAGGAGCTGATCGCCTCGCTGCGGGAATCCCTCGCCGCCAAGAAAAACGGCGCAAGGTGCATGATCTGCGGCGCGCCCATCTGGGCGGCCGGCAGCGCCATCACGGGGACGAATATGTGCTTCACCTGCACCACCGGTGAGGCCGACGACAGCGAGGATTACGAGATCGAATAAAACGAAAAGCGCGGGGCGATATGCTCTGCGCTTTTGCTTGATGCGGCATTTCTGAAAACAGCCTTATCCATATATCCAGTCCCGAAGCATATAGCGCAGGACATGGAGCTTTGCCACCAGCCAGCCCGCCAGCATGGGAAGCCCGTAGGGGCTTATGAGGAACGCGATCACCAGCAGCCCCGCGCCGTAGCTGACGGAATCCACAAAGATTATGAACAGACCGAAGAAGCCGAGAATGGCGGCGGGGATGCAGAGGATGCCGCTGGACAGGCTGACGACGAACACGAAAAACCATGTGACGACGGCAAGCACCGCGAGGATGGGCGCAAAGAGGATTTTCAAAAGGAAACGCATATCAATATCCCTCCAGTTTTGTTTGTTTCTGCTTTCAGCATACAGGAAGCTGCCTTGCCCTGCAAGGATGCCGAACCGCAAAAAAGCAGGGGCGGCTTACCTCGCAGCAAGCCGCCCCGCATGGGATAAATACCCCATTATTTGATGGCGGCAAGCCGGGAAAGGATACCGCTTGCCGCCTGCCAGATCCGCTCCTGATTTTGGAGTATATCATCCATATCCGCAGCGTAAACGCGCCCTGTTTCATGCACCCGCCGCGCAAGCTGATTGAGATTATTAGACGAATACCGCAGCAGCGACACCAGCTCCCGCAGCTCCGGCAGATCGAGCTTCACCACATAGCCGTCAATGGCCATTTTCCGAAGATATGCGCCCATGTTCGTCGTGCCGAGCTGCGCCATCTTCGCCTCTATCATCGCCCGTTCCTCCGGCGTCACACGGACTTTGAGCTGGATGTCCCGTTTCCGCTTCGCCATGTCACAGCTCCAAATCCTTCTTCTTTGCGGCAGGCTGCTTCTGCTCCGCCGAAGCCTGTTGCAGCTTGGAGCGGACGGAGGGACGCCGGAGGCTCTGGCTGCGGTCCTCGTCCTTGCCAATCAGGGCAAACACGCCCCTGCGGTCTTTGAGGGTCGTGAGGGCAAGGGTGGAAAAGGGCAGCAGCTTTTGCAGCGCCGCCGTGTCCTTTGTTCCGGCGCGTTCCATGAAGTCACGGGACACCTCTGCCATGAAATGCGTTCCGCCGGGGCTGTTGGGCTGCACAGGCTCTTGCAGCTTGCCCAGCAGCCGCGCCGCCTCCGCTTTGATCTCGTCGGCGGTGAGGGGCTGGCGCAGCCGCTGCTCCTGTCGCGCCTGTGTGAGAAACAGGTCCGTCAGGCCGGGGTGGGAGCTGACCACAAACTGCACCGAGCGGTCGCTATCCATGCCGTCTTTGTTTTCATAGACGGGGATGGTATTCGCCCAGCGCTTGTTGTCCCGCGAAATGCGTCCGTCGTAGTCAAAGTGACGGACGGTTGCCGCCAGGACGTAGAGCATCCGCTCCTGCCCGAACTGCTCCGCCACCTGTCCCACCGCCGCAGTGTCAAGGCGGTTGTCCCGGTAATTGTCCCGGATGGCGGCTTCAATGGCGTCCTTACAGCTCACATTGGCGCGGAAGGACGCGCGGTAGGCGTCCAGCTCCCCATTCTCCCGCGCGTGATCGGCGGGATAGGGATAAACCGGCAGCTCCCGGAGCTTTTTTGCTTCGTCTTTTGCCGTGTCCTCTATGCTGTCGCGGATCGTGTCCATGTAGCCGGTTTCCAGATCGGAGAACTTGTCGTAAAGGATCGCCATGGGCGAGGGGGACAGCAGCAGCGCCCGCGTTTCCGCCTCGCTGAGCGTCAGCTCCTCCATGCTCATCAAAATATCCTCCCGCACGGTGTATTCATAGCTGTGATGGAGGATTTCCTCCGGGGGCTGGCCCTTCAGCCAGTCCCGGTACTTGTCCTGCTCCCGCGAGAGCTTGTCGTATAACGATTGCTGTAATGCCTCGTTCATATTCATCGTGCCTCCTGTTCGTGAGATTTTTTCCGGTCGCCCGCACCGTGGACGCTGGGCGCTTTCAGCTTGCCGAGGACGGAGGGGCGTTTCGCCACCACATTCTCCGCCGCCTGTTCCATGGGCGTCCGGTCGTCGATGTTCAGCTCGGCGTTCAGCTCCGCCAGCCGCGCGGATTTTTCTTTCAGCTCCGCTTCTTGCGGGAAGGGCTTGCCCAGCTCCGCCTTGGCCGTTGCAAGCTGCGCCTGCACGTTTTCAAGCCTGCCCTGCACCGTTTTGTACCGCTCCGGCATCTGGGCGAGGGCGTTGTCGATGCGGACAAGGTTGCCCCTTGCGTCCTTGCCCAGCTCTACCCGGTGGCTCATCTTCCCCTTGAGGGTGAGAATGAAGTCCTTGCCGAAGTTTTCCACGGTCAGCGACATAGAAAAGCCCCGGTAAGTGCCGATGGGAACACTTTCGAGGCCCTTTGCGTCCTTGAACGCTTCCAGAATGGCAGCACCGGCATTGTCCTTGTCGGTGAGAAAGTCGCCCTTGACCTCCATACCCGCAAAGCCGTCCTTCGGATGCGGGTGGGCCTCCAGCGTTCTCATATCCGCCTCAAAGCCGGAGAGGAAGCCTTTGTTTTCCTCGATCTGCGCCGGAAAATGCCGCAGGATGTTGTCCTCCAAGCGGTACTGCTGGCTCTGGTGATTGGCCTTCATCAGCCGTAGCCGCGCCACGTCCACATCGAGGTCCATCTTTTCACGGATGCGTTCGTCTCCGGCGCACAGCGCCTTGATCTCGGCATAGGAGAGCGCCGCCTCGTCAATATCCTCACAGCTTCTCACCGGGGATTTTGAGGTCATGATCTGGGAGATGAACTTCTGCTTATTTTCCACCGTCTGCCAGAGGTAAGCGTCGAATGTGGATTCCGTGACATAGCGGTAGATATGCACTTCTTTGTTGCGGTTGCCCTGCCGGATGATGCGCCCGCTGCGCTGCTCCAGATCGCCCGGCCGCCACGGGCAGTCCAGGTCGTGGAGCGCCACGAGCCTGTCCTGCACGTTCATGCCCGCGCCCATCTTGAAGGTGCTGCCCATGAGCACACGCACCTGACCGGAGCGCACCTTTGCAAACAGCTCCTTCTTTCGGACTTCCGTATTCGCCTCATGGATGAATGCGATCTGCTCGCGGGGGATTCCTCTGGCAACGAGCTTTTCCCGGATGTCGTCGTAGATGGTAAAGGGTGGCTCCTCCGGTTCGGTTTCCGCGTCAATGGCAGCCTCCAGCGCGTGAAGCTCCGGGCTGTCCGTGCCTTTCGCGGCGATCCTGCCGCTCTGCGCCGCCTTGCCCTTGGGGGTAGACAGGTCACAGAACACGAGCTGCGTCAGCTTCTCCGCCTGTCCGTCCTGCCAGATGCGGTGGATGTTGTCCACGCAGCGGTTGACCTTGCTGTTCGGGTCGTCCGGCAGGTCGGGGTTGATTACCCGCTGGTCAAGGCCCAGCTTGCGCCCGTCTGAGGTGATTTTCAGCATATTGTCCTCCGTGGGAGCAATCGCGCCGGAATGCACCTTGGCGGCGCGCTCGGACAGCTCCTGCACCATCTGCTTTTGCAGCGGCGTGGGCTGGCTGACCTCGTTGTGATAGACAGGCGTAGGCGTGGGAAGGTTTAGCTGGTCGGAGGTCTTGATGTCCGCCGCCTCCCGAAACAGGTTCATCAGCTCCGGCAGGTTGAAGAACTTGGCAAACCGGGTCCGCGCCCGGTAGCCCGTCCCTTCCGGCGCAAGCTCGATGGCGGTGGTAGTTTCCCCAAAGGCGGAGGCCCAACAGTCGAAGTGGGTCAGGCTGTTGCGCTTGAGCATATCGTGCTGCAAATACCGCATCATGGTATACAGTTCCGTCATGGAATTTGAGATGGGCGTACCTGTGGCAAAGGTGACGCCCTTGCCTTGGGTGATTTCGTCGATGTACCGGCATTTTAAGAGCATATCCGAGGACTTCTGGGCGTCGGTGGTGGAAAGCCCCGCCACGTTTCGCATTTTTGTGTAGAGGAACAGATTTTTGAAGCTGTGCGCCTCGTCCACATAGAGCCGGTCTACACCGAGCTGCTCAAAGGTCACAACGTCGTCCTTGCGGGCGGCGTCATGGAGCTTTTGCAGCTTGGTTTCCAGATTTTTCTTGGTACGCTCCAGCTCCTTGATGGTAAAGCGCTCGGCGCGGCTGGCCTTGAGCTCCGAAATGCCGTCCTCGATCTCCCATATCTGCTCCTGCAAGAGCCGTTCCTGCCGCTCTCTGGACACGGGGATGCGCTCAAACTGGCTGTGGCCGATGATAACGGCGTCATAGTCGCCGGTGGCGATGCGGGCGCAGAACTTCTTGCGGTTGCGTGTCTCAAAGTCCTTTTTGGTAGCGACAAGGATATTGGCGGAGGGGTAGAGCCGCAGAAACTCCGAGGCCCACTGCTCCGTCAGGTGGTTCGGCACGGCAAAGAGGGATTTCTGGCACAGGCCGAGGCGCTTTCCCTCCATGGCTGCGGCGATCATCTCAAAGGTCTTGCCCGCGCCCACCTCATGGGCAAGGAGCGTGTTGCCGCCGTAGAGGTCGTGGGCGATGGCGCCCCGCTGATGCTCCCGCAGCGTGATCTCAGGATTCATGCCCGGAAAGATCAGGTGCCTGCCGTCATATTCCCGGGGACGGGTGGAATTGAAGCGCTCGTTGTAGAGCTGCACCAGCTCCCGCCGCCTGTCCGGGTCCTTCCATATCCAGTCCCGGAATGCTTCCTTGATGGCCTGCTGCTTCTGCTGGGCGAGGGTGGTTTCCTTGCTGTTGAGGACGCGCTTTTCCGTGCCGTCCGCATCCCTTACGGTGTCGTAGATGCGCACGTCGCGCAGGTTCAGCGTATCTTCAAGGATTTTGTAGGCGTTGGCGCAGTCGGTGCCGTAGGTCATGCGGGCGTTGATGTCGTTGTAGGGGATGCTGTTCTTGCCGGAGATGTTCCACTCCGCCGTGAACTCCGAGTAGTTGACCTCCAAGGAGCGGCGGGCATACAGAGGCGGCTCCAGCAGCTCGAACATGAACTGCTGAATGTACTTTTTGTCGATCCACGTCGCGCCGAGACGCACCTCGATCTCCGAAGCGTCCAAATCCTTGGGCTGGGCGGCGCGCAATGCCTCCACGTTGGGCAGATAGCCGGGGCTGTCAATGGCGGCGTTCTCCGCCTCCCGCAGCTTCTGCCGGACGTTGCCGGAGAGGTATTCGTCCGCTGTCTGCCAGTCGCCGTAAACAGGGTCGAGGAAGATGACGCCGTTCAGCTCGTCGATGATGTCGTCCTCACTCTTGCCGGTGAGCTGGGACATATACGCCATATCCACGCGGGCTTTTTCCCCAATGGACAGGGCGAGAGCTTCTGCGGCGGTGTCCACGCTGGTAACGGACTGCCGCTGCCGGATGGTGCGCTTGGTGAACATATCCGCCTTGCCCTTGAGCTTGGTCTTGTCCTCATCGTCCAGCATTTCAAGGGAGCAGAGCAGGTAGTAGGAGCTGTCGTCTGCAAAGGCGAGGGCGTTGCCGCGGCTGTTGATGAGGCCGTATTTCTCCGTGAAGCGGTCATAGAGGCGGTTGAGCTTCTGCTGCTCGGCGCGTATGGAAATGTCGTCGGATTCCCACATCTGAAGGTCGATGAGCCGGTGAACGCAGTCCCGCAGCTCGGCCATGCCCTTGACGCGCTCCTTTGCGGTGGCGTTCAGGCTGGGCTTGACCATGACGGAGTTCTCCCGGTAGTACACCTCACCGTCCACCACGGCATAGCTGTAATTCTTCACGTTGGGGTTTGCGGGAATGGTATCCTGTATGGTTTCGTTCTCACCGAGGTCAGGCAACTCTGCGGCTTCGTACTTGCCGCCGATATTCTGAATGGCGTATCTGAGCTGCGTGGCAAGGTCCAAATCCTCATACGGTTCCACAGTAAAGTCCTGCCTGCCGTACTGCGTGCTTTCCGAGGTCTGCCGTCCCAGCACCATCTCCGGGTGTTCGAGGAAATACTGATTGATGGAAAATCCGTCCTCATTTTCACCGAGATGCACCCAGTCAGGTTCAATGTCGATGGGTCTGTCACGCTTTTGCAGGAAGATGATGTCGGACACCACCTCCGTACCGGCGTTGGCCTTGAACGCATTGTTGGGCAGGCGGATCGCACCCAACAGCTCCGCCCGCTGCGCGATGTACTTACGGACTTCGGGAGATTGTTTGTCCATCGTATAGCGGGAGGTCACAAAGGCGATCACGCCGCCGGGTCGAACTTGGTCGAGCGTCTTGGCAAAAAAGTAGTCGTGAATGGAAAAACCGAGCTTGTTGTAAGCCCGGTCGTTGACCTGGTACTGTCCAAAGGGCACGTTGCCGATGGCAAGGTCGAAGAAATCCCGTCTGTCGGTGGTTTCAAAGCCTGCCACGGTAATGTCTGCCTTGGGATAGAGCTGCTTGGCGATTCTGCCGGTGATGCTGTCCAGCTCCACACCGTACAAGCGACTTCCTTGCATCTCCTGCGGGAGAAGCCCGAAAAAGTTCCCGACGCCCATGGCAGGCTCCAAGATGTTGCCGGTCTGGAAGCCCATGTTTCCAACGGCTTCATAGATTGCCTTGATAACCGTGGGGCTGGTGTAGTGAGCGTTCAGCGTGGAAGCTCTGGCGGCGGCGTATTCCTCCGGGGATAGCGCGGCGTACAGCTCCGCAAATTCGTCTTTCCAGTTATCCTTGCTTTCATCAAAAGCGTCCGCAAGCCCGCCCCAGCCAACATAGCGGGATAAGACCTCCTGCTGTTCCGGGCTGGCCTGTGCGCCCTCAAACTCCAGCTCCTTCAGGAGATTGATTGCCGCCATATTCGCCCGGAACTTCGCCTTTGCGCCGCCGATGCCTAAATTGTCATCCGTGATACGGAAGTTTTCCGCAGGCGGCAGCGGTGCGGGCGGGTCATGTTCCGGCTCGTCAAAGCGCAGGGTACGAATCTCTACATCATAGGGGAGGTTGCTTTTGTCACCGGGATATACCGCCACGGTTTCCGTGGTAAACTGTGGCTGCTCCGGTTCAGTCGCCTCCGATGCTGGCTGCTCAGGATGAGAAATATCTGGTTCAGGCTGTGCCTGTGTCCGGCTCTGCGCCTGCGCTTCCTCCAGAAAAACGGCGCGCAGCACGGGAGCGGCGTCCGGCCACAACAATCCGAGGGCGTGTACGCCCTTTTCCCCATGTACCTGCGCCTGAAAGCCGCTTCTTGAGGTGATGAAATCTGCCTCGGTGCCGTCCTCCAGCGTCATGGTGTCCGCGTCCGACGCGGCGAAAACGTTGGAAAGATACGCACCGATGGCGGCGTTGCCCTCGCCCTGCCGGAACAGCTCCCGCACCTCGTCCCGGATGTCAGGCGTGAGGATGCCGTTCATCAGGAGGTCACGGAGGTCGTCGTTTCTGCTCCGTGCGGGAAGGAAATCTGTTATGGCGGCGTTTCTCTCATCCCGGCGCAGCAGCCGTTCAAAATTCTCGCGGCTTTCGGCGCGGAATACGGGATAGCGGAGTGCTGGGTCACGAAGCTGCACATTGAGCGCGCCGACCTCCGTGATCTCAAAGGGGGTGTTGTCCAGATAGACGGTATCGCCCACGGCATACGGCGCACGGAAAATCATGTTTTCCTGTTCGTTTTCGGCAGTGATCTCCTTGACAGGTTGCGTCTGCTCCGTAGCGAAGAAATAGCCGGTGTCGAGGTAACGCTCAAAAACGGTGCGGTCTACGCTGACCGTTTCCTGCTCCGGGACGCTTGGCAGAGTGTACCAAACATTATCTTCGTCTACACGCTCGACCACCATCAGAGTATCCCGCTGTTCGGCTGTGGTGGAGGAAAAACCGTCGCCCACGCGATAGGCATTCCCCAGCGGCGTTGTGAAAACCGGCGCGTCCGGCTCCATACCGCGGCTGCGCTGAATACTGGAGAGGTAGTCAATGGCGTTAGATTGCTCCGCGAAGCGAAGCACCTGCCCACCCTCCTCATAGAAGCGGTCAAGGGCCGAGTCCCAGATGCCGGTAATGCCGCCCTCATTGGGGTGCAGACGGATGGAAAAACGGTCCGGTGAGTCCATGTGCGCCGCCTGCGCTTCCTGCGCCGCGATTCTCTCCACGTCCGCCATGACCTGCCGGACGAAGGGGCTGTTGCGATTAGCTTCCGCATCCACAACCTGCCCATTTACAATACCGCGTTCAGCAAGCGCTTCCCGGATGGCGATGGGGTCAATATTGTCAAAGTTGTCCTGTTCCTGCTCGGTGTAGAAGCTATCGGATTGAATGAGTTGGGCGATACGCCGCTGCACCTTCGGCCACGTCAGTTCAACGGTTTCCGGGCTTCCGGCGCGGACGATAAAAAGGCTTTTGCTTTCATTCCCTCCATACTCGCGGGCGAGCCATGCGGCGGTTTCTTTTTCGCGTCCGTGCTGCTCCATATACCGCACTACGGCGTGCTTGCTCTCGATATTTCCGTTCCATGCACGGAGTGCATCGTCTATATCGTCCTGCGAGAGCGGACGCAGCAGATCATGGAGCCGCGCATAGGTTCCCTCAAAAACCTCTCGGTGCAGGCGGCTGCGGAACTCCGGCATATCCGAAAATAGCCGGATAAGCTCCATATCTTTTGAATTGAGAACGGCGCGGCGCACGGCGGCATTACACTCGATTTCCGCATTTTCCCGGTCGGAGTGCCCGCAGGCGTTGCGATAGGCCGTATCCTCCGAAACCGCTGCCATCACCACCGGCCTGTAATGCTCCAAACGTTCCTGCACCGTGGGCTGAACTTGCTCTGCGGCGGGATCGCGGAACACCCTCGTGCCGTCCGCGCCGAACTCTGCTTCATAAGCATTGATGGCGGCTTCTGCTTCATGGTCGATAGAGCGCAGCGTGTAAATGTGGCGCTCACCTCTAAAGTCTGGCGCTTCGGCAATCGTCACATCATACTTATCGCGCAATTTCTCTACATACATCTCTAAATTGTGCGACGGAACGCCGCACATTTCCACACGCCCAGCGCCGGGTATCGCCCTTGTGGTAAGGTTGAGATCAAGCAGCTCCGCCGCCTGTTTTGCGTCCTCGCCGTACATCTCAAAGAAATCGCCCACCTGAAACAGCACGATGTCGTCCGGGTGGGCTTCCTTGATGGCATTGTAGTCGGTCTGTGCCTGTGTTGGCAGTTCACGCTCTGCTTCCTTTTCCCGCTGAAGCTGGGCGTAGCGCTCCTTTTCCCTTGGAGAGAGGAAGCGGTCCTTCTGAATGAGGCTGTCAATCCTTGCGGCCACCTTCGTCCAGCTTAGCTCCACATTGGCGCAGTCTGCTTTTTTCAGGACAATTCCGCGGCTGTCGTGGCTTTCATCACTATGGGATGCACCGGAAACGGCATGGGAGCGCCCGCCTATGCCGTACTCATCTTTGAGGAAAGCTGCCTTTTCCTTGCCGGTGTGGTCGGCGGTGAAGTATTCGTAGATTCTGCCCTTGCCGCCCTCCACGCCGCTGCCGCGGTCAAGGGCGTGGTCGATCTCGTCCTCCGTGATGAAGCGCCCCAGCTCCGGCACTGCGGTCATTTCGGAGGAATACTCCCTGCGGGGCAAGGACAGGTCCCGCAGGCTCTGCCAGATGTTCTCCAGCTTGTGGTAATGGAAGCGCAGCAGGCTTCTGTCCTGCTCATGTGCGGCGTAAAACTGCGCGAACTCGCCGGAGAGCGTTTCACGGAAATCTGTGTTTGTCAGTTGCTCCGCCAGCCGCGCCGTTTCATCAGGGAATCCGCCGCCCCGCAGCGTATCCATGCAGGAGAGATAGCCCTGCTCCCGCGCCTCGTCGCTCAGGTCGTGTTTCAGATACCAGAGGGCTTGGGCAAGCTGCATCCGCTCATGCTGCCCTGCCTCGGCAAGCTCCACATTGGAGGCATACGCGCCGTTGTCCATAAGCTGGGAAATACGCGCGGCGGCGTCCTTCCATGTGATCACCTGCGCGCTGCGCACATACTCCGCGCTCCTGCCGGGGGCGATGTGGATGCCGTCTACGGCGTACCACGCGGAAAGCTCGCCCTCCGGCGTCTTAAAGCCGTTGCCGCCGTGGAAGGTGTTTTGCAGCAGCGCGGCAACGTCCTCCATAGACTTCTGCTTCTGGAACGCGGCGGCAATGACCATGCGGGTATCGTCCTCGTTGCCGCCCAGCCGCAGCACATGGTCAAGCTGCGCCTGAGAAACGGAAAAAGCGAAGGGCGTCTGCGCAACGCTCTCCGCTTCTTCTATGGCTGTAATCTGTTCCGCTTCGGTGGGGAAAAAGGATAGCTGACCGCCCCGTGCGGGGTGTTCTGTTATGCGTAGATCAGCTCGTCCAGAATAATCTCCTCGGCCTGCGCCTTGCAGGTGTTCATCAGGCCCACCCATTTCATCGGGTCGCGGGCTTTCAGGCTTTCCGTCGCCCCCGCTTCCGCCGCCAGCTCCGGCATCATCTGCTCCAGGCGGCTCTGCGCCGCCTGCTCGATCTCCAGCAGGTGCGGGAACAGTGTCTCCTCCAAGATCATCTGGTTCCAGAGGATGGGGCGATGCTCCTTCAGGTACTTCTGGCGCATCCGCCCGTACTTGCCGAGGGGCTGCTCCGGCACCTCGATCTTCAGGTCGGGAATCATGTAATCTCCGTTCATCGTGTAAGTCAGGTTGTTCTCCATGCTCTGCCGTCCTTTCCGCGCTGTGTTCGCGCTCATAATTTCGTATGGTAACTTCGATCTGCCGCAAAACCTGTTCGTTGATCTCGCTGACCGCCGTGCCGAGTGCCGCCACCGTGCGCGGGGTGTTGAAATCAAAGATGCTGAAAAAATCCTCGTGTTCAAAGTGATCCTCCGGCTGCATCCCGCAGCGGGACATGAGGGAGTAGGTGATGCTGACCGCCGCGGCGTTTTTGAACGCCACCTCGATGTTGTAATCATCATACTCCTCCAGATAGGAATCCGCAACGATGCCGAGAATGTCGCGGGAATGGTCGCGCCAGTATTCCGCAGCAAGCTGAGAAGCGACGCTCTCGAACTGCTCCGCAAGGCCGTTTTTGCCGGAAACGCTGTAATTACGCTCCAGCATGGCGCTCACGCTGTCGGTATGCGCGTCTTTCAGCTCCCACAAGTTGACGCGGCGGGCGTTTTCCTTTCCGCCGGTGTCGGAAACGTCAAAGACGTATTTGAGCCTTGGCTTGTAGCCGGTAGCGTCAATGAGGGCGATGCCCGTGCTGCCGCGCCGGACATAGCGCCCCATCTTCTCATTCCAAAAGTCATACTCGGCGCAGGCGGTGGCCTCCGGGCGCTGCATATAGATCATGAGCTGCTCGTTGTAGGGGTATTTATACAGCCTTGCGGCGGTGGTCAGGAACGCCGTCCACGCCAGATGGCTGCCGGTGATCTGCCGCGCGGTGCGCTCCGCCAGCTCCGCATAGGCTTGCAGTTTGTTGGGCATAAGCAAAATCCTCCCTTCGTGGTTTTATCGGGGTTTTCATTTTTCCAAAGGAAACGCGCCGGACGATACATTCTTCATCCGGCGCGCTCCCAGCGGCGAATCTGTGATTTTTCCGGCTCTTGACCGTAAAACAGTCAGCTTTGCTCAGAGGTCAAAATCCGGCGTCAGGTCAAGGGCGGCGTACTCCGCGTCGGTAATGTCGCGCAGCTTTGCGAGGGCGCTGTCCGTCAGCTCCCGCAGCTCGGCCTCCTCCGCGTCCAGATACCCCCGCATTTCTGTGAGGTCCGCAATCAGCCCCTCGCGGGTGCCTGCCGCGTTGTAGATGCTCATAAGGCTGACTTCATCGTGGGTGAAATGCTTGTCGTTCATATCAAAGCTCTCTTTCCGCGCTCCGTTTGGGCGCTGTTTTGCTTTTCGCCTGCTCCGGCGTCCTTTCCCTGAGCTTTTCCAGCACGGAGGGCTTCTTCTGTTCGCGGTGGGAGGCCGCAGCCAGCTCCGTCAGGGAGATGGAAAAGCCCGCCTTGACCTGTGCCTCCAAATCGGCCACGGTGGGCTGCTTGGGGCCGTTATTGATGATGCCGTCGATCATGCCATAGTCGTCCTCCATGGCCATCTCCGCATTTTTGAGATAGTTCTCCGGCTTGAGGAAATTGGGAAGCTCCTGGAAGCCGATGCTGTCAACGTAATGACAGGATACTACGCCGTTTTGCTTCAAGGCAACGATGTCGCTGACGGATAGGCTGTGTCCCTTGAAATCCGCAGGGTGATCCACGTTGAACCGCTGATAAATCATATCCAGATTGGTTTTGTTGTCCCCATAGTCGGCAAGCCCGCCGGTGTAGATCGCGTCGTAGCCGCTGCGCTCCGGCGTGACTCCCTTGCTTTGCAAGTAGTCATAGTTCATGAAGCGGTAAGCGTCCAATTCACCGCCGCGCCGGATCTGGTAAATGAGGAAAGCGTCCTGCGGGTTTTCCAGAAACAGCTTCTCTGTGTCCGCCTGTTCGCTCAGCGTCACAACGCCGCGCACCGCGTCCCATTCCTCGCGCTCCACGCCGAACACGCCGGTGTGGGAGGAAATGTCCTCGGCGTCCAGCGCCATGGCCTCGGTGTTGTCGCCGTAGAGCAAAAATACGGGAACGTCCTGCATGAACAGCTCCATGGCGCGCTCCTTGGTCAGCGGCAGCATGGTATTGCCGTCCGTGTAGCCGTACTGATACATTTCCTGAAAGCCGATGCTGGTATCCGGCATGGGATAGCCCTGCTCCAGCTCCGGCAGGGGCGGCAGCTCGGTCATTTTTTCGTCCATTTCCGCCTTAGCCTCCGGCTGCGGCTCCTCCTTTGCCCGCCATTCCCTGCGGAACAGGCCGTTGAAGCGTTCCAGAAGCCCATGAGAGCCGTCGTCGATGCCGATCTCGTCTGCCAGCTTGACGAGCTCCGCCAGCTCCTTCCGCAGCTCTGCGTCCTCACCGGCAAGCAGCCGGTCCGCCACCGCCTCCGCTGTGGGTCTGTCCGCGCTGTCGGGAACGTTCAGATCCCGGCGCAGGAACGCCGCATATTCAGCGGCGAAGGCCAGCGCGTCGGCGCGTGAGGGCGGGATGGTGACAAGCTCATATTCCGTGTCCTTGGGAAGCTCGATGCCGCGCTCCTTGCAAACCTCCGCGAAATGCTTTTCCACGTCGGTGATGATGCCGTTTGCGGTTTTGCTGATGGTGTCCAGACTGGCGCGGAACTCCGGCAGCTCGGCGTTTTTTGACCATGTTGCCACATAGCCGAAGCTGTTCGCGCCGGTTTCGATGCCAAAGTAGGCGCAGACCATGAAGGAGATGCTTTCGGCCTCCACCTCCTCGGTATTGCGGCCCTTATGCCTGCGCTCCGCTGCCTGCTGCAAGCCGTAGTTGTGGAGCTTGGCGTGGGCGATCTCATGGACGGCGGCGGATACCGTCTGCACCTCGCTCATGCCCTCCCGCAGCGTGATGCTCTGGGATTTGGGGCTGAAATAGCCGTCCACATCGGCGGACAGCGGCTTGAACTCCACCGGTACGGGAGAGGAGCGGCGCAGCGCCTCCATGAACGCCTCATAATTCTCCACGCTGCCGGTCAGGTTGGCGACGGGGCTGGCCACGCGCTCCGGCAGGGGCTTTCCGTCCGTCTGGGCGTAGTCGAACACCTTCACCGGGCGGAACATGGGGATTTCAATTTCCTTTTCCTCGGTGACGATTTTGCCGTCCGCGTCCAGAATGGGCAGCTTGGTGTCCGGGTCGAGCTTTTCCTGCTCAATTTTCTTCTTATACGGCGTGGGCGCGATGATGGTGATGCCCTTCTCGCCCCGCAGCACATGGCGGGAGAACTTGTCCCGCCAGCGGTTGTAGCCCGCCACAAGTGTGGCGTCCGGGCGCTGTAAGTGGATGAGCGCCTGATTGTTGAGGGAATAGTTGTGAAATCGGCTCATGGTTCGCAGGTAATTGCGGTACTTTTCCATATCGCCGGATTCAAAGATGTCGCGGATACCCGCCTCGATGCGGTCGGTGATCTCCTTGAGCTGTTCTCTGTTTTTACCGGGCTTCTCTGGCATTTTTGCCTCCTTTCATCAGGTCGATACGCAGGAGCTGAAGCCCCCGCGAAAGATATTCCAGTAAATCCGTTTTTCCGCAGAGATAGCGGATGTCGCCTGCCTTGTCCTGCTCACGCAGCGTCCACAGGTCCGCCGCCCACCGGACAAAAACCGCGTCCGGCGCGTTGAAGGGTTTTTTGCGGCGAAGATAGAGGCTGTGCCGCCCCAGCACCATGATCGTGCAGACGGTATTGACCACATCGAGAGAACATTCGTTGAGAACGGCGATCCTCCGTTCATACGAGGCCGCGCCCAACAGCTCGCGCAGCGCAGGCTTGGCATTTTCAATCAATGCCGGATAATCCGCTCTTGTCGGATACGGAGATTTTCGTGTCATAGGCACTTCCTTTCATTTCATGGGCTGTTTACCCCTAAAATGGCAGCGCCCGCGCAGGGGTAGGCTTTCCTGTGCGGGCGCTCGGTTCTTATTCATTTTCGGAGTATATACTCCTTGCGGGCGGCGTATATCCGGCGTTTTTGGCGCGCTCGCTGGCGGCCCTGCGCCGCTCGTCGCTGAACGGCTCCCGGACGCTGACGCAGCTTTTCGGCACGGCGTAGCTGACCGCGCCGGCATGGACAGCCCTATCCGGGTACACCTTGTCCGGGTATTTCTCCGCAAGGCGCTTGAGCTTGCGCTTCAGCTTGGGGTCGTGGGTGTAGATGCTGGCGGTGGATTCTTCCTCGTTGTAGAGGATGATACTTTCCTGCTCCAGCTTGGAGAGCTTCATGTCCTCGCCCCCTTGTCAAATTCCAAACGGAAGCGGACGCTCTCGCCGGTATCCTCCAGCACGGCGGTGGCGTCGTAGGTGCCGCCGGTCTTTTCGGAATAAAGGCTGGTGAGCTTCACCCGCCCGTCTGCAAGCAGCGCGGCGGCGACCTTTTTTGTCAGAGCGGCGCGCTTGGCGGCAAAGAACTTATTGTCCCGCCACAGCCCGAAGCGGCAGTCGTTTTTCTCGCAGAAGAAGCCCTTTTTGCTCTCGGTCACGTCGCTGCCGCAGCGGGGGCATTTGCCGATGATCTCCCGGCCGGAGGGGAACAGCACCTCCGCGCCGGAGATGACCTTGTAGGTTTTCACAAGCTCGGTGAGCATCTCCGCAATGCCGGTCATGAACTCGTCCGGGGACAGCTCGCCGCGCTCCACCTGCTGCAAGCGGTATTCCCATTCGGCGGTGAGAAGCGGGGACTGGAGCTGCTCCGGCAGCACGGTGATGAGGGAAACGCCGGTATGGGCAGGCACAAGGCTGACGGCCTTTTTTGCCCTTTTGCGCTCCACAAAGCCCGTGGATACCAGCTTTTCGATGATGGCGGCGCGGGTGGCGGGCGTTCCCAAGCCCTTTCGCTCGGCGTCCTCCGGCATATCTTCCTTGCCCGCGTTCTCCATAGCGGACAGAAGGGTATCTTCGGTGAAGTGCTTGGGCGGCGTGGTCTTGCCCTCCTTTACGGCGGCTTCGGCGCAATCCAATACCTGCCCCTCCGACAGCTCCGGCAGCGCGGCGTCCTGCTTTTCCTGCGCGAGATACCGCTTCCAGCCGGTATTAAGGACGGTTTTGCCCTTGGCGGTGAACTCGGTACCGCCGCACTCCAGCGTAACTGTGGTTTCCGCATAGCGGTGTGCATCGCTGACCGCCCGGAGAAGCTGCCCCGCCACAAGGCGCAAAAGCTCGCGCTCGCCCAGCGGCAGGACGGAGGCATCCGCCTTGCCCGCGCTGGCGGTAGGGAGGATGGCGTGGTGGTCGCTGACCTTGCGGCTGTCGCAGACCTGTCTTGCGTTCACGCCCTCCGGTGCGGTGGTTTCGCAGATGGCGGTAGCAACGGTCACAAGCTCCGGCACGGAGGCTTCCAGATCGTCGGTGAGGAAGCGGCTGTCCGTGCGGGGATAGGTGCAGAGCTTTTTCTCGTAGAGGGCTTGCAGGTAGTCAAGCGTCTGCTGTGCGGTGTAGCCGAGGCTGCGGTTGGCCTCCCTCTGGAGCGCGGTCAGGTCATAGAGCCGGGGCGCGTTCTCCGTTTTCTCCGTGCGCTGCACCGCCTTGACCGTGACCGGCTGACCGGCGCAGGCGGCGGCGAGGGCGTCCGCCTCCGCTTTCTCTTTGAACTTTTCGGACACGGCGGCAAAATCGCCGCAGCGAAGATTTACCGTGTAAAAGGCTTCCGGGCGGAACGCCCCGATCTCCGCCTCCCGCTGGACGATGAGCGCCAGCGTGGGCGTCATGACGCGCCCCACGTTCAGAGTGCGGTGGTAGAGGACGGAAAACAGGCGCGTGGCGTTGATGCCCACCAGCCAGTCCGCGCGGGCGCGGCAGAGGGCGGACTGGTGCAGCCCGTCGTATTCCCGTCCCGGACGAAGGTCCGCAAAGCCCTTTCGGATGGCCTCGTCCTCCATGGAGGAGATCCAGAGCCGCTTCATGGTCTTTGTGCAGCCCGCCATGTAGTAGACGGTGCGGAAGATAAGCTCCCCCTCGCGTCCCGCGTCGCAGGCGTTGATGACCTCGGTCACGTCCTCCCGGCGCATGAGGTCCCGCAGCATCTCGAACTGTTTGGCTTTGTCCGCTTTCAGCGTAAAGCGCCAGTTCGCGGGCAGGATGGGCAGATCGTCATAGCGCCACTTGGCGTACTTTTCATCGTATACATCCGCGCCCGCCAGCTCCGCCAGATGCCCGAAGCACCAGCTTACAAGGTAGCCGTTTCCTGAAAGATAGCCGTCGTTGCGTTTGGTCGCGCCCAGCACGGCGGCGATGGACTGGGCGACGGAGGGCTTTTCCGCGATCACTAATTTATGGTGTGTCATATTCATTTTTCTCCTTTTTGCATAGCAAAAAGCAGCCCCGAAGGACTGCTTTTCGCGTTTGGTATTTGGTTGTGTGGTTTTCCCCGGTCAGAACTGACTGGGCGAGTAGCGCACGGTGACAACGACGACGGTACGGTGTTCCTCGTCAATGCGATAGATGGCGGTGTAGTTTTTGATGAGGAGCTGACGGTAGCCCTTTCCGGCATACGCGCCGGTTTTCCGCTCCGGGCAGCGGCGCGGCATGGAATCCAGCGAGAGGATTTCCTCCGTAATGGTATCGACGAGCTTCAGCGCCGTTTCCGGCTCTAAAAGCGTCCGCGCAATATACGAATAGATGCCGTCCAAATCTCGGAGGGCGCGAGGCGAGAGCTTTACGCTGTACTTATCCAAAATACTTCCTCCGCAGCGCGCCAAGCGCCTCCTTCGCGTCCAGAAGCTGACCGCCTGCGGCGATCTCCTGCTCCGCGTCCGCAATCGCCTTGTCCGTCGCTATACAATCCAGCATTTCCTCATAGGTTTCAATGCTCATGACTACCAGATCGCCGTAACCGTTTTTCGTGATGAAAACAGGCTCGCGGCGCGCATGGCAGGCGTCGGAAATCTCCGATGTGTTTCTCAGGTCTGTAATCGGTCTGATCTGCGGCATATCGCATCCTCCTTTCTTGCTCATAATTATAGCATTATTATGTGCAAAATACAAGGGATTTTGGGCAGGTCATAGAAAAGTTACAAAGACAGCTCCGGCTTTTTCCGCACCGCCTTTTCCCGTAGGTCGGTGTCACGGTAGCAGGGACGGAGGCAGACCAGCCCATACCGCCCGCAGCCATGGCAGAAATGCCCCTCCGGGGCGATGGGGCGGGGCGTTTCCTCCTTTCCCGGATAGGGGCGCTGCATCATCAGCCGCTCCAGCGGGTTTTTGGTGAAAAGGGTCATGCATCCGCGTCCTCCGTTTCCTCCGGCTCGTCCGCATCGTCCTCGTTTTCATATTCCTCGTCCTCATCATCGCCGTAGTCGTAATCGTCCAAGTCCACAGGGCCCTTTGTGTCGGGCTTTTTCTTACGGAGCTTGAACCAGTACAGCGCGCCGCCGCCCGCCATCAGGAGCAGCAGCACAATCACAACAAGACCGCTGCCGGACTTCTTTTCGCCGCCGTCCTTGTCGGGGCTGTCGCTCGTATCTGGCGTCGGGTCGGGCTCCGGCGTCTTTTCCGTAGCCTTTTCCTTGCCCATGCACTCCGTCATATTGGTCTTGCAGACTGCGCAGGCGGTGTTGACCGCACCTGCCTCACACTTGTCCTTGCAGGAGCAGGCTGCGGCGCTGCCGCCGTTCTCCATCAGCGCCATGAGGTCAGCCTCGTCCACAAGGTTGAGGAAATACACGTTTTCCGTGTCTCCGGAGCGGTCAATGACGATGTAGAAGTAGTTGCCGTTTTTGCTCTGGACGGTGATGAACTGCTTGTTTTCTGCCGCTTCCTCCACGCTGGCATAGGGCGCGGACTGCAAAATGTCGTCGATGAGGGTCAGATTCCCGTCCGGGGTCAGCGCCTCGCTGCCCTGCTGCTCCGGCAGTTTGACGCTTTCCGTGGAGATGGTGATGCTATCAATGGAGGACGGAGGCGTTTCGCTTCCGTCCTCACTTTGTTCGTAATAGCCGCCGTCTGCGTAGGCGGTGGCGGAAAGGGCGGTCATGCAGCAGAATACCGCCAGCAGACTGGCAAAAAGCCGGGTGTTAAACTTCCTCATACTGTTTTTCCTCCGTTTCGTTCCGTTCAGCCTCCGGCGCGGGGAACTGCCCCTGCCGCATGGACTGAAGAAGCCGGGCGAGCTGTTCCGGCGTAAAGCCGCTTTCCCGCACCATTCCGATGATGTCGGTGTTCTCAAGTTCCATGATCTGGCTGTCGATTTCTCTGTTGCGGGTCTGGAGCGCGGCGATTTTGCCGTTGTTCTTCTCGCGCTCCGCCCGCAGCCTGCTGATTTTCGGGTTCATGTTCGTCTCCTTTCTGAGAGATTAGGGCGCAGGTACGCGCCCGTAAGCAAGGAAATGGGATTGCCAGTAGCTTGAATTGAGGCTTGTGTACTGGATGGGGTCGCCGCAGTGGAGCATCATATTGTTGCCCACATAGATGCCCACATGGGACGCGCCGGTGGTGTCATAGGTGCCTTGGAAGAACACCAGATCGCCGGGGCGCAGGTTGGCGGCGGACACCCGCGTACAGAGCTGGCGCAGTCCCTCCGCGCCCAGTCTGCCGAAGCTCCAGCCCACGCCGCAGTTGTTGTAGACGTAGCTGACGAAGCCGGAGCAGTCGAATGAAGTAGCGGGCGTGCTGCCGCCCCAGACGTAGGGGTAGCCGAGGTACTTCTCCGCCTCCTTGATGATGGCGGCGAACTGCTCGTCCTCCAGCGCTTCCGGGGGTATCTCGTACTTCTCATAGTCGGCGGTGTAGTATTTCCCGATGTACTCCGAGCCGCCGAACAGGTCCGGGCGGTTGCCCAGCGTCGCCATATACATGGCGTAAAGGGAGAGCTGATCCTGCGACATGATATAGACCGGCACATGGGAGAGGTTGAAGTTTTCCAGCCGGACTGTGCAGATGTAATAGGTGTACGGCACCTGCACGGTATATTCATAGCTGTGCAGATTGCCCTCCGCATCGGTATAGTAGCCGGTGCGCGTTTCGGTGCGGTATCTCGTTTCCGTGGTGACGGTTTCCGTTAGGATGTACTGCTTCTCAAACAGCATATCGAGTATGCCGCCGACCTCGGAGATCGTCCACTCCCTGCCCATAAGGGCAGTGACGGCGGAGATCAGCACATAGGGGTCATGCTCGATGTCGTCCAGCTCGAAGTGGTACTCGTCGTAGTCGTGGGTGCTTTCGTAGGTATCGAGATACTGCTGCAATTCCGCTTCCATGGCGCAATACTGCGCCTCTGCCGCCAGCATATCCGCGTCCTCGCTGGGTAGGTGGATACGTTCACGCCGGTTGCCCCGCCCTGAATCAGCAGGGAGCAGGAGGAAACGGTGCAGAGGATGAGGACGATCATTGCCGCGATGCCGCCCACGATAAGAAAGCCCTTTTTGTGACGGGCGATGAACTCGCCGGCTTTCTTTGTGTTCTCCGCGGCTTTCCGCGCCGCCTTTGCCGTGGCTTCGGAGGCTTTGACCGTATTCCCGGCGCTTTTTCCGGCTTTGGCGGCGGCGTACTCCCTCTTGATGGCCTGCTTCTGCTGCCAGCGGGAGTAGGGATTGCTGGAAAACTGCGGGTCATGGTGCTGCGCCGTTTTGTCCAACGCGCGGAGGTTGGCGCGGTCTGCCTTGGCCTCGGCCCGGTCTGCGCGGCGGTAGGGCTTCTCCTTGTGGGAGCGGTGGGCGTGCTGCGCAAGGCGCACGGCGCGCTCCGCCGCCTGCTCCACGCCGTGGGCGCTCTCCACACCCACATTGTCCTGCTCATGCTCCCGAATCTCCCCGTGGACGGCGGATAGCGCTGCCGCACCGGGCGCGTCCCGCAGGGCGTGGGTGAGCTTGGAGGGCGGTCGCTTCTTGTCTACCTCCTCAAAAGAAAGGCGCGTTGTGACCGTGCCGGTTTTCGGGTCAACGACGCGCTGCTTTTTCTTCACGGTTTTCTTGGGTATCTTCGCCTCGGACTTTTCCAGCTTTTGATAGGCTTTATCCGCTTTTTGGATGGCCTTTTTCAGTTCCGGCGCTGTCCGCTCCTCCTGCGTGAACAGCAGCCGGGGCGAGCGCTTGCTCATGGGGTTTCACCTCCGATCCGTTTCTGTGCCAGCGTACAGTATTCCGGGTTCAGCTCAATGCCGATGTAGTGCCGTCCGAGCTGCTTTGCCACCGCCGCCGTAGTGCCGGAGCCGAGGAATGGGTCCAGCACCACGCCTCCAGGCGGGCAGCCTGCCAGCAGGCAGGTTTCCGCCAGCTTTGGCGGGAAAGCGGCGAAATGCCCGCCCCGGTACGGCACGGTGTTGATCTGCCATACGTCGCGCTTGTTGCGAAGCTGCGGGATATCCTCATCGGCGTACCCGTTCGGGCGATGGTCGTTGAGGTGTTGGTGCTTCTGACCGGGAATATCCGCGGAATATTTGTTGCCTGCACCAAATCCGCGCTTCATCCGCGCAGGAGTGGAGGCCGCAACCGGCTCCGCGATGGCGGCAGCATCGTAATAGTAGCGGCGGGACTTGGACAGCAGGAAAATATGCTCATAGCAGCGGCTTGGCCTGTCCTTGGTGCTTTCCGGCATGGGGTTCGCTTTCATCCAGATGATGTCCGAGCGCAGATACCAGCCGTCTGCGCGCAGCGCAAAGGCAAGCAGCCACGGCACGCCGATCATGTCCTTTGCCTTGCAGCCCTCCACCTTGCCGTTGAGGGCGACCGCCTGCCCCGTCCTGCCGTTGGGGTACTTGGGGTCGAGGGCTTCGCCCTGATTGCCCTTTCCGGCATAGGTGTCCGCGATGTTCAGCCAGAGGGTGCCGTCCGGCGTGAGAACGCGCCTGACCTCCCGGAAAATGGAAGTCAGGCGCTCCACATACAGCGCCGGGGTTTCCTCCCGCCCGATCTGCCCATCTACGCCGTAATCCCGTAGTGCGTAGTACGGCGGCGAGGTTACGCAGCAGTTCACGGAATTGTCCGGCAGGATTTTCAGCACGGTCAGGGCGTCGCCGCAGTAAATGCGGTCAGCCTGCATAGTCGAACTCATCCCTTAGAAGCGAGGTAAGCCCTTCGACAGCCGTGAGGATGTCCCTGCACACGCCGGTCAGCTCAGATATGGCCGGTTCTCCGTCATACTCAAATACGTCGGCGTCCTCATTGTCCTCGTCCGCCTCACGCTCTGCGGTGTATTCGCGCTCGATGCGCTCGGCATACTCGCAGCAGCGTTCGCCGGGGCAGCAGGGATTATCCGCAGGAATGTAACCGGCGTATTCCGGCTCGATCAGGTCGTTTTCGATGAGGTCGGACAGGTCCGCAAGGTCATGGGACTTGATATAGCGGACGGCCTTGCCCCAGCTCCTGAACAGCTCGCCGCAGCGCTCGTCAAAGTCGCGGACGCCTTTATACGCAAGGCGCAGGTAGCTATCCGCGTCGGCTCTGTCTTTGATGTAGCACATGAGCACATTCGCCATCCAGAACAGCTCCAGCTTTTCCTCGATGTGGCGCAGGTAGTCCTCGCCGTGGATCAGGTACAGATTTTCCTTTTTCATGGTGTTACGCTCCTTATTCGTTTAATCAATCAGTTGGAAACGGCCTCGCCGCAGCGGAGCAGCTCCCGGAACAGGCTCTTGCCCATGGGGGTGATGAGGGTGTACGCGCCGCTGTGACCGTTGCGGACGTAATCCCGCACACGGAACAGCCCGCGGTTGCGGGGAAGGGCGTAGGGCATGAGGTTCCCCGCAGGGCTGCGGTAGAGAAAGCCGGTCTGCTGGAGAAAGCGGGCAAACCAGCGCTCCGGCACGTTCAGCTCCTTTGCCGTGGTGCGAAGGTTGGTGCAGCCATCCGCGTCCATAAAGGCGTCGTAGTAGTCCGCCTTGGGCAGCAGCGTTTGGCGCTCTGCCCTGTGCCGCAGGTTCTCCGCATGGGTGGCGTAGAGGCTTTTCATCAGTGCGTCCAGCAGCTCAGGGTGCTCGGCGAACAGCTTGAGCTTCTCGTCGGTGATATACACGCCGTGCTTGCGGATGTTGGGCAGCACCTCATGGGTGATCCAGCGCTTGAACGCCTTTGCCTCCGGTTTTCGGGAACTGAGCACCAGCGAATACAGTCCCGGCTCGTTGATGATAGCCATTCGCTGTTTCCCACCAAGGGTATCAATAGTGCTGATACCCTTTTCATCATCGTCCAAACGTTCAACCGTCATGCTCGGATTCCCAAGATCCAGCGCCTTGCACACATCAGCCGCCACAAACCACGCCTCGCCGCCGATGGTCAGGGTGCGTACCTTACCGAAGGTTTCGTTTTCAAAAATCATCAGTTTGTTTTCCATCGTGCAATTCCTTTCTTGTTTTGTTATGCAGTCTGCTCCTGTGGCTTGGTGGTGAGCAGGTCATAGAGTTCCCCGCGGGGGAAGCGGTCTACGAAGGGCAGGATAACGTTGCCATAAAAAAGCAGCCCTTCGCCTTCACCGCTGTGGGTGACATACGAGAGCTGATGCGGGGAGATATTGAGCTGCTTGGCGAGAATCTGCCGGTCGCCGCTGGCCTGATTGAGCATGAGGATGAAATCGCTGTTCTCAAAGATGTTCTCCACCTCGCGGGAGGAGAGCAGGTCCTTGACATTCTGCGTGATACCGGTGGGGATACCTCCCCACTTGCGGAAGCGCTTCCAGATTTCCACGGTGTAGGCCGCCGTCTGCTCCTCGCGCAGCAAAAGGTGCATTTCGTCAATGTAGTAGCGAGTGGATTTGTGGGCTTCCCGGTTGACGGTGACGCGATTCCACACGGCGTCCTGCACGATGAGCATCCCGATCTTCTTGAGCTGCTTGCCCAGCTCCTTGATGTCGAAGCTGACAATGCGGTTTTCAATGTTGATGTTGGTGCGGTGGTTGAACACGTTGAGAGAGCCGGAAACGTAGATTTCCAAAGCCGTGGCGATGTACTGCGCCTCCTTTTCCTCCTGCCGCCGCAGCTCGTTATACAAGTCCTCCAGAATCGGCATATTCTCCGGCACAGGGTCGCTGAGATAATCCCGGTACACCATGCGCACACAGCGGTCGATGATGGTCTTTTCCACCGGCATGAGGCCGTCCTTGCCGCCCACGATCAGCTCGCAGAGGGAGAGGATGAAGTCGGATTTCAGGCTCAGCGGGTTTTCATCGTCGCTGTAATTGAGATTCAGGTCCATGGGATTGATGTAGTGCGGGCTTGTGGGGGAGATTTTAATGACCTGTCCGTGCAGGCGCTCCACCAGCGGTCCGTATTCGGCTTCGGGGTCGCAGATGATGATGTCATCGTCGGTAACGAGGAACACGTTGGCGATCTCCCGCTTCGCCGCAAAGCTCTTGCCGCTTCCGGGCGTACCAAGGATGAGGCCGTTGGGGTTCTTGAGACGCTTGCGATCTACCATGATGAGGTTGTTCGACAGCGCGTTCAGCCCGCAGTACAGAGCTTCCTTACCGTCCTGAAACAGCTCCTGCGTGGTAAAGGGGATAAAAATAGCGACGCTTGAGGTGGTCAAGCCCCGCTGTATCTCGATCTGGTTCAGCCCCAAGGGGAGGCTGCTCATCAGCCCTTCCTCCTGACGGAAATCAAGGCGGGTAAGCTGGCAGTTGTACTTCTGGGCGATGGAGGCCGCCTGAAATACGTTGTTGTCAAGCTGCTGGCGGCTGCCTGCCGTATTGACCACGATGAAGGTCAGCAAAAACATACGCTCGTTGCGGCTTTGCAGGTCTTGCAGCAGCTTCTTCGCCTCCGTGCCGTAGGTGGCAAGGTCCGAGGGGATGATGTCCATGTCGTATCCGGCGCGGACGGCCTTTTTCTGCTCCTCGATGGTCATTTTCTGCAAATCCGTGATCTTGCGCTTGATGGTCTTGATGGCCTTGACCTGATCCACGGACTGGACGTGCATACTGACGATGAGGGAGCTTTCCATGTCGAGGAAGTCCGCCAGCATCCGGTCGTTCAGCTCTGGCGCTAAAATCTGCAAGAAGCTGGCGCAGCCGATGCGCCTGCCGACGCCGAAGGAGCGCCCGGTGCGGAACTCAAAGGAGCTGGGCGCGATGAAGTCCTTGACCGAAAGCCCGGAGGGTGCCAGCCAGTCCCACGAGAAGCGGAACGGCTCCTGCTCGTCCATGTGCAGCAGCCCGTGCAGCAGCCGCAGCCGCTCCATGCCGTTCATGGGCTCCGCCGCCACGCCGAGGCGCTTGAAGTTGTTCAGAATGTCCGTTTCAATGCGCTCCAGCCTCGGCTTTGCCGCTTTCAGCCCGTCCGCCTCCACGCCGAAGGTCAGGTACTTGGTCTTGATGAGGCCGTTGTTGCCGCGGGCAAGCTGGTTCTGGAGCATCTGGGTGTATTCCAGACGGATGCTGTCAAAATCGTCGCCCTGCGGCGAGATGGTGATGTACCTTGCGTAATTGTCCTTGTTGGCAGACATATTCACGAAGGAGAGCTGAAAGCGCACGGAGCTGTCGAAGTAGTTGAGGAAGTCGCACCAGCCGTCAAAGATGGCGGTCTTGTCCTCGTTCTGGTTGAGCTGGTAGTTGATGTCCTGAAACTGGACGGTTTTCGTGTAGTAGCTGTCCGTCACGCGGCAGATGCCGTCGGGGAACATCCGCTGAAACGGGATGCTGTCCTGCGCGGACTTCTGTTTCTTATCCTGCCGCTTCGCTCTTGCGATGGCGGCCTCGATCTGCCTGCGTTCGGCGCGGGTGAGTTTTGTGCGGGTGGACAATGCGATACACCTCCCGGTCTAAATTGTCCTGCCGTTCCAGAACGGCGTAGAAATTATTGGTTGCGTAAGGGCGCTGCTTGGGGCGCAGGAAGCAGACCTGCACGATGTTGCGGACGATCTTTTCAAGGGGCTGTCCGTTCTTCTCATACATGGCCAGCAGGAAAAAGGGCAGCATGAGCAGGATCATGCAGATGGCCGCCGTGCTGACGCCGGTATGGGCTTTGAGCAGGAAGAACAGCGGAACGCCCAGCGCCGCGCCCGCGCCGAAGCAGACGAGCTGGCGCTTCGTCAGGTTCAGCAGCACCTTGGTCTTGACTGCGTTCAGGTCTTTGGGTACGGGAACGTATGCCATATTGGTTTACCTCCGTCAATGACTGTTGAAAATTGACTTTGCGAGACTGCTGGTTTTGAACAGGGTGAAGCAGAGCAGCACCGTATAGCCCATGCACAGCCAGATCGCCGTGGAAATGTTGTCGTCTATGAGCATATTCTGTACCAGCACCGCATAGATGGCGATGCAGATGATGATGAGAAAGCCCTGAAACGCCAAAGCCAACAGGGAGCGGAGATAATTCTGCCCCATGCCGCCCCATTCCTTGCCCATCATGGTGGCCATGGGGATGGGCGCGATGCTGGTGACGAGGTATATCTCGATCATTCTGCCGTAGATAATGATAAAGATGCAGATGGTCAGCGCCCACATGGTGAAGCCCACCACGAAGGATTGCAGCCACAGCCCCAAGAGCGTCCACACGTTCATCTCCAGCAGCCGCGCCTCAAGGTCCGCGATATGGTCGGCAAGGTTGATGGAGGTGTTGCCCACGATAAGGCCGGAGGCGCGGTTGACCACGCTCTGCGCCGCCTCGAATACGCCCATGACGATATTCCATGTGTTGGACACGATGAGCACGGCAGCCGCCGTCTTGAATACCCAGCGAAAGAATACCCATGTGTCGATGTCGTGGAGGTTATTTCGGTCTGCTATGAGCTGGATCAGCTCCAGTGTCATCACAAAGGCGAGAATCACGCCTGCAATGGGCAGGATCAGGTTGTCCGAGAGAGAGCGGATCATGCTGTAAATGCTGGCGTTCCACGCCTGCGGGGTGCTGCCGATGTGTCCCGCCGCCTCCGCGACCTTGGCGTTGACGTTATCAAAGAGGCCGGTCAGGTTGTCCATGATGCCCCCGACCAGCAGCTCCTTGAGCCATTCGGTGAATTTTTCCCATATCAAATCCAATGGGTCAGCCCTCCTTTCCCGCCCCCGCCCGTGTCAGGCGGGCAGGGGCGAAGGGTTTTACATTGCGGCATGGACGGGATTAACCGAACAGCCCTTTGAGCAGCGGCACGAGAATCATACCGATGAGCGCCACACCGCCGCCCGCCATAAGCTGTTTCATGCCCTGCGATTTAGCCCCCGGATTGTCGTTTCCGTATCCTTCCAGCAGGTTAATGACGCCCCAGATTCCAAGACCTGCGCCAAGGGCGATGACCAAAGTTTGCAAAACATCGACTGCGCTATTGAAGAAATCCATATTTTATGTGCCGGAATCGTTTCTTTATGGTTTTTACGATGGAAACCGCAAAGCCGGAATGAGCTGGCTGCCGTGTGCGGCTGTCGATTCCGGCTTCTCCTTTCAAATTTTCGGTTGTGCTTTCCTCCGACTTTGCGTTTCGCGTGTGTCTGCTGCATTGTCGGCGTCCTCCTTTACGGAATGGGTGTCTGATCTATATAAAAATCCGCCAAATCAGGCGGATTCTGAACCTGCGGCCGCGCCCGCGTCAAAAACCTCAAATTCCTCCTCCGGCTTCAGCTTGAGCTTTGTGGAGAGGAATTTCTCAATGTCAAAGGCGTTCTTGGGATTCGCGTCCGAAAGATACTTGTAGTTGGGGTGTTTTGTGATGTTGTATTTGTCGGATAGGAACGGCCTTACGCCGCGCAGCTGCAAGATGCACTTGCCGCCGTTCATGACGGCAAGCTCATCCTGACTCATCAGCTCCTTGCCGAGCTTTTGATAGTTCAGACTGTGGGAAACCTCGCGCCCACGGGATTCTCCCGTGTTGAAGGTGTCAATGGTTTCCTTGCCCAGCGCGGCGGACAACTCCTTTAATGTGGTCGGCTCCTTGCCGCCGAGGAACACGGAGCTGTCGCAGTTGCCGATGATGGTGTCGCAGTTGTCCTTGTAGAGCGCCTTGAGCTGGCTCTGTGCCTGCAAAACAAGGCAGGCGGAGATCTCGCGGCTGCGGATGGTGGCCATCAGCTTCTCCAGCTTGGGAATCTGCCCGATGTTGGCGCACTCGTCGATGAGGCAGCGCACATGGACAGGCAGCCTGCCGCCGTACACGTCGTCCGCCTTGTCGCACAGGAGGTTGAATAGCTGGGTGTAGACCATGCTGGCAAGGAAGTTGAAGGTGTCGTCTGTGTCGGAAATGATGATAAACAGCGCTGTTTTCCGGTCGCCCAGCGTGTCCAACTCCAGCTCGTCATAGGAGGTGATCTCCCGAAGCTCCTGAATGTCAAAGGGAGCGAGGCGCGCACCGCAGCTAATTAAAATACTTTTCGCTGTTTTGCCCGCCGCTAAGCGGTATTTGGCATATTGGCGCACGGCGAAGTGATGCGGCTCCCGTTTTGCCAGTTCCTCAAACATCAGATCGACGGGATTTTTGAAGTCCTCGTCGTCCTCCCGCACCTCCATGGTGTTGATCATTTCGATGAGGGTGGCGAAGTTCTGCTCCTCCACCGGCGCTTCGTACCAGAGGTAGCCGATGAGGGCGGTGTAGAGCAGGGTTTCCGCCTTACGCCAGAAATCGTCGCCGCTCTTGCCGTCCCCCTGCGTGTTGGCGATGAGGGTCGTGACCAGCTTCAGAATGTCCTTTTCGCTGTGGAGATACGCGAAGGGGTTGTAGTGGTGGGACTTTTTGAAGTTGATCGTGTTCAGAATCTTGATCTTATACTGATTCCGCTGGAGTAATTTTCCACATTCGACCACGATGCTGCCTTTCGGATCGGTCACAACGTATGAGCTATGTAATTGCATGAGGTTGGGCTTGATGAAAAACCGCGTCTTGCCGCTGCCGGAGCCGCCTACTACCAGTACGTTTTTGTTTCGCGCGGTTTTCGGGTCCTTGGGTCGGCTGTTCATGGTCAGCCGCTCCGTCTGGGTGAGAATGACGTTGTTGGCAAAGGTGGGGTCTACATAGGGCTTGATGTCCTCCGCGTTGCCCCATCTTGCGCTGCCATACTCGATATTCTTCCGAAACTTCCGCGCGTTCTTCCCCTTGACGTAGACGGCAAGCCGGATGAGCAGGGCGGCGGCAACGCCCACGCACAGGTCGATGGGGTGAAAGCTGGGGAGCGCGGACTGAAACGCGGCGGCGAAGCCCTCCATGATGTGCAGCGCCTTTTGTGAAAAGTCCGCGCCGGGAGCCAGCCGCGCCGCCTGCCCCAGCTTGGTGGCAAAGAGCGCGATAAAGACATAGGGAAGATTGGGAAGCAGGAGCTTTTTTACGTTGATCTGTTTCATAGCTCCAGCCCCTTGTCCTTGTTCCGGGCTTTGTCCGGCGTAAGGGACAGCACCTTCGCCTTGAGCGCACGGAGCTGCTCCAGCACCGAGGGTTTGTCCTGTGAGGCGCGTCTGACCTCTTTTGCAGTGTATTCCCGGAACGCCGCCGTTAGTGCGTCTGCGTCCCGCCCCTTGAAAAAGACGAGGTATTTCGGCGGGGACACGCTACGGTCCTTCTTCACGGCGAAATCCACGCCGTACTTCCGTGCCACGCGCTCAAAGGATTTGATATTGCTGTCGGTGATCTCGATGTTGGATACGCCCTGATTCTGCCCGATGAGCTGCTTTACCGTCTGCTTGCCGGTGGGCTTTTCCGGTGCGGCGCGGGCTTTTTGCAGCCGCTTCTCCTTGCGGCTTGCCAGATATTTCAGAATGGCGGCTTTCAGCAGCCGCCCGGTGAGCTTTGTTGCGCTGATGACCAGCGTGACCGCTCTGTTTTCCACTTCCTCCTGCATGGGTCATCCCTCCTTTCCCGCATAGTGGGGCGAATTGTTACGCGCCCGCCCATTCCAGCACGAAAATCACGGTCAGCACCTGCTCGGAGATGGGACGGGAGGCGGCAGATACCACCGCGTCATAGTGCAGCGGCAGCGCCTCGCCGCCGGGAATGCGCCAGCCGCCGCCGAGGGGCAGGGCTTCCTCCGCGCCGGTTGTCCTGCTCTGTGCTCCGTTGACAGAAAAGCCGATTTTACGGCTGTCCACCTTTTCTGTTGCCATATTGGTGGAAAACGGCACCAGCGTCCAGCCGTTCTCTGTGCGCAGGGTGACGGAGCTGACGCTGACCGCGCCGGTGGAGCGGTTGACGATGCGGACGTTGGACGCGGCATAGACCGTGCCGGTTTTTGATACGGTCAGCGTCATACCGGCAGGGACGATGACTGAAAATCGGGTCAGCAGATAACCGCAGTCATCACAGTATCCGTCGCTGTCCCCGTCAAGATGCGCCTGCACCGCAAAACCATTATACCCGCAATCGCAGGAAACGGCGCGGCGATGCTCCGTGTCGGAAACGCTCTGCCACGCGCCGTACTGAAACGCATGGGCTTCCTCCGCCGTAACAACGCGCCCGCACTCACAGGTGCGGGTTCTTGTATGCTCCGTATCGCTGAACAGCGTCAGCGTGTCCAAAAAGACATGGTAGGTATAAAGGTTTCTTTCGTATCCGCACAGACAGGATTCATGGCGGGTGTGGCGCTCCGCGTCAAAATCCCGCCACGCTTCCTCGGATGTGCATTGATGCGCGGCGTACTCATACCGGCTGTACCCGCAGGCGCAGGAGAGCAGCCGCTTGTGGCGGGTGGAATAGTTCGCGCCCTCGTCGGTCTGCCATGCACCGGCAGTCAGGGAATGGGCGGCGTATTCATACTCGCTGTATCCGCAGGCGGAGCAGGTCTTGGTCCTGCGGTGCTGCGTGGCAGAATCGCTCTGCCAGCTTCCGTAGGTGAAGGTATGGGCGGAATAGGACGAGGAGAGCGTCGCATTGCAGACGGAGCAGGATTGCACGGTTCGGTGCTGGGCTGCGCTGTACTGCGCGTACTGCGTTGAAACCGAATGGGAGGCGTAGCGATAGGTTCCCTCGCCGCAGTCGGAGCAGGCGTAGCTGCGCCGGTGCTGGCTGCTGCTGTAATACTCCCACGCGCCGTAAACGTAGGTGCCGTGGCTGGTGCCGTAGTCCACCAGCGCGCCGCAGGAACGGCAGTATTCATACCAGTCGCAGCCGCTCCATGAGGTACGGGTCGAGCTGTGGTAACAGACGTTTCCACCTCCACCGCCGCCTCCGCCGCTGCCGTTGGAGTAGCCGCATTTGGAGCAGACACCGCTTCGGAAGCTGTGGGCTTCGCCGTTGACGCCGCCCGCCTGATCGTATCCGCAGTTGGAACACCAGTGCCGGACGCAATGCTCGCTGTTTGTCCACTGCTCATACTCCACCGTGTAGCTGCACGTTCGTTTGCAGTTGGAGCAGTACCCCGTCGCCAGCAGGGTGATGCCGTAAACGTCCTCAAAGTAGGCGGCGCGGCGATCCTCCGTCCAGTCGTATGCTGCGAGAGTACCCAGAACGCTGTCATATTCCGGGATGAACAGTACCAGCAGCGGCGTCAGAGAGCCGGTGGAAAACGCGCCGGGGGCAATGGTAAAAGCTCCGCTGTAATAGAGCTGAATCTGCCGCAGTGAGGGGCAGTCCGCAAAGGCCGCCGCCCCGATGACCGGCGTGGTGTAGGGAATCTCCGCCATGGTCAGGGCGGTGCAGCCGGTAAACCAGTAGGCAAGGCTGGGGATGCAGAGCGTGTCCATATCCTCAAACCACACCTGTGTGATCTGCTCCCGTACCGCCGCCCAAGGCTGGTCGTCCGGGCTTACAAATGTAGGACAGCTCCCGTTGCCGGAGAGCATGAGCCAGCCATATTCGTTGAGTTCCCAATAGATGCCGCTGCCCGGAATCACGCCGGAGGTATCGGAGGGCTGTCCGGCTTCCGGTTCAGGCTGTTCCAACAAAGGTGTTGCCACCGGCACAGCTATTTCTTCCGGTTCTGGCAGGGATTCTTCTGTGTGTTCCGTCTGTGAAAATACTTCTTCGTGCGTGTGTCCGCAGTCCTCGCCGCACAGCTCCGTTTGTGCCGCAATCGTTTCCTCCGGCAGCCCTGCCGCCAGCGCCGTGGTGCCGAGCAGCGACAGCGCCGCCAGAAGCGCCAGCAGCAGAGCCAGCGGCTTTTTTGCTTTCATAAGCGTCATGCTGCCCCTCCTTAATCCACGATGGAGATGGTAAATACCACGTTCGCCGCCTGTACGTCCTTGCTGTTGGGCGCGTCGCCGGACACCTTTGCGAAATAGGTGAGCTTCTGGCTTCCGCCCGCCGCGATCACAGGAAAGGCGGAGGACGTGAGCTGCACCCTGCCCGTGCCGGTTGTGACGCAGCCGTTAATTTTCAGGGCGATGGTCTTGCTGCCGGAGAAGCTGTCGTAGCTCCCGACCTTGTACGCTCCGTCCGTGACGGAAAGTCCCGTCACCTGCACGGAGCCGGTTTTGGCGTTGTTGGTGATCCTCGCGTTGTCTGCCGTGACCACCGTGCCGTTGATGACGTACACGGGCAGGGCGGCGGGGACGGTGACGTTGACCGCCCGGTACTCGTTGGAAACGGTCAGCGTCACCGGTACGGTGGCGGTGGTCGTGCCTGCCGCCAGCGCGCCGGTGGAAAGGGAAAACACCAGCGCAAGGGCGAGGAAAAACGCCGGGATGGTTTTTCGTTTCATAAAGCCTGCCTTTCTGCGGCAGGGGCAGCCCCCGCAAAGGGAGCTGCCCGCCGCTGTTTTGTGGTTTATTCGCTTGGCTGTTGGGTTTTTCTCTTACGCCGCGGTATCCCACTCCACGATGAACACCACGTTTGCCACGGTCGCGCCGGTCACGGCGGAGGACAGCGGGGTGACGATGGCGGCGTAGTCGATCTTCACGGTGTTGCCGGTGCTGTCACCCACGCCGGTCATGTAGCAGCCTGCGATGGGCGCGTCGATGAGTGTCTGGGTGTTGGCGTTGGAGGCGTCGGTGGCCTTCTGCTGCCCGCCGCCGATGGAGATGGCAAAGCCCAGCTTGTTGCTGTCCACCTTTTCTCCGGCGAGGATGGACTTATTGCCGAAGGCCGTGAGCTTCCAACCGGAGGCTGCGGTGATGGAAACTGACTTCACGCGCACTGCGCCGTAGGAGTGGTTGACGATCTGGCAGTTGTTGGCAGTGGTCACGTCGCCGTCCTGCGACATGGCCATCGGGAGCGCGGTGGGAACGGTAACGCGCATGGCGGTGGCGGAGGGGTCGCCGCCCTCGGTGCCGTCTGAGGTGGAGCTGAGGTTGACGGGGGTGGAGCCGGAGCCGCCGGAACTGTCGATCTCCGCCGCGAACGCGGAAACGGACAGGCTGAGGCAGAGGCAGAGCGCCAGGACGAGTGCGATGAGCTTGGAGGTATGCTTTTTCATAGGTTTTTCTCCTTTCGCCTTTCGGCTTGTAAAATATATTGACCGCCTTGCGGCATGGTCACGAAATGAAAAACCGTCACTCCAGAACGGTGACGGTGATGACAGCGCCCGCGCAGCCGAGGTATTCGCCGCTGTCGGGGTCTACGTTGTAGAAAAGGGCGGTGCATTCGTATGTTCCGGCGTCAAGGTCGGCGGACAGCTTCGCCGTTTCCAGCTTGCTGCCTACGGGGATCGCGCCGGACTTGTAGATCACCTCGCCGGTGTCGTTGCGGTGGATCTCCACCACCTGCGGGTAGTTGTTGACGCTCTCGTTGACGATCATCAGGTTTCCGGCAGAGCTGCCGTTTTGGAAGGTGGGCGTGGTGTTCATGGAGATGTTGATCATGCCCTGCTCCACCTTTTCGTTGAGCGCGTCCACGATCTTGTCTGTGTCCGCCTCGTTCCAGCCGCCCTCCACCGCGCCGGGGTCGTAGACGATGCCGCCGGGGGCGGGATTGGGCGTCTTGCCGTCTGTGCAGCTTCGCAGCAGGAACACCGCCGCCGCGATGATGAGCAGCACCAGCAGCGCAATGAGCGCGCCCCGGTTGCTGCCGCCGTTTCTCTGCTTATGGGGATAATTGGATTTTGCCATGTGCCTTGTCCTCCTGTTTTTTACCGCATGAGCGGATAGAATGGTTCCGCGCCCCGCAGGGGGCGCGCGGATATGGGGAACGCCGTCCTCCATGGGACGCGGCGGCTACCGGCCGCGCAGCCCGTCGCCGTACATATCGTGGTTGACGAGGGCGGAATAGTAGCTGCCAATGGTGCTGGGCGCGTTGAACAGCGACGCCAGCAGGTATTTCTTGATGTTGCGGACGTAGGTGGTATTCTGCTTCAGGCAGTCAAAGACGTACTCGATGTGGGAGGACGTGATGCGCAGCAGCTTCTCCTTCACCATATCTGCCGGATATTCGTCGCCTGCCACAACGATGGTTTTCTTACGGGAGCAGAGGGTTTCCGCAATAAGCTCCACCACCTCGTCAAGCTGCTCCCTGTCCTGCCGTGGGTCCTGCACCAGAATGTCGTACTCGATATTCTCTTTGACGATCTCTCGCGCTTCCTCGTATCCCATCCCGTCATATCCCGCGCCCTGCAAGGGGGCTGGGGGATAGATTGGATCTGGGGGATAGATTGGATCAGGATTTGATGTGTCCGTAATAGATTCATCAGGAATTTCTTTTTCTTTATTTCTTCTATCTTTATTTAATTGCGCGGGCTTTTCCGTATCCGGCAGAGGCGTATGCGGCGATTCATAGATGGTGTACTCGGTGTCGGTGATTCTGCCTTTACTGTCACGAATCTGGCGGCGGATAAGGTAGCCTCTGGTCTCCAGCTCCTTCAGCGCCGCGCCGATGGCGTCCACGCCCTCCTTGCAGATGGCGGCAAGCCCGCGGGTGGTGTAGTCCCACTCATCTGTCAAAGAGAGCATTTTGGACAGCAAACCGATGGATTTCAGCGTCAGGCGGGTGTCCCGCAGGTGGTAATTGGACATGACTGTGTAATTGTGGTTCTTCTCCACGCGAAATACTGCCACGGTGTTCACCTCCCCTCAGAGGGAAAAAGCAGCCCCGCAGACGGAGCGTTTGCCCCTGTTTCGCGGCGGATGAGGCGGCGGAGGGTATATTCCCGCTGTCCGCGTCTTGCGGTAATTTTCAGGGCGTCCAGCCCAAAACGGGCGATGAGCAGGGCGTTGATGAGTAGCCGGAACGCCTCGTCGGGGATGATCTGCGGCTCAGCAAGGTCGCCCTGCGTGACCTCCGCCGTGTGGCAGTAAAGGCTCTTTGCCGCCATGAGCAGCGTGTAGTCATGGGATGAGATGCCGCGCCTGCGGGCGTAGCGGAAGTCGATGCCGCCGCGGAAGAAGCAGTTGAAGGTCCTGTCCGCAAGCTCTTTGTTGGAGGTCAGCAGATACAGCGCGGCGAAGAACTCCGGCGTGTCGCGCTCTTTACGGCAGCCCAGCAGCAGCCGCAGGGTTTCCATGCGCTTCCTGTGGGCGTCGTCCTGCCACATGGTGCCGGGAAATCTCTCCGCCAGCCGCATGATTCTTGCGGTCAGGCGCGGACGGTACGGAAACAGCTCCGCGACGGCCTCCGCATAGCCCACCGTACCGGCTTCCATACGCTCGGCAAGGCAGGGGCAGGACAGGGCGGTGCAGCCCAGCTTTTTGACATATTCCGTGCAGAGGACGCAGGAAACGTCCTCCGGCTTATACTTGAACGTGTTGATATACATGGCTTTGCTCCTCTCTGGATATGACAAAACCGGGCAAAGAAAGCTCTCTGCCCGGTCGGTGTCGTGGTTGTCTGCGGTCGTATTTGGTTATCTGGACTGGTCACGCTGGCGCTTGCGCAGCCATGCGTCCAGCAGCTTCAGGATGGTTTCCTCCATCTTCTGCGGCGTATAGGAGCGCGGGAAGTATTTGCGCAGCTTGTCCGCTGAGAGGACGACGTTATATCCCTCCGGCTTCTTCTGCTCCATCATGATGTCCAGCATGGTGTCGTCGTTGAGCTTGCCGTCGCGGGAGAGCTTCTTCATGCGCTGCGCCTGCGAAAGCGAGGGCGTAGCCTGTTCGCTGTCGATGGCGGTCAGGAGCATCTGCTGTTCCTCCGGCTTGAGGTAGGAGATTTCCACGGCGGGGGTCATGCCGATCTTCTTCTCGTCCACCATCTGCTGAAGCTCCGGGGTGAGTTCGGTCAGGCGGATGTAGCGGCGCACGGTGTCGCCACTGACATCTGCGCCTTTTGCCACTTCGTCGTCTGCGCGGAACTTCGCCGCAACTTGCGGCGAAGTTAAATCTGTTCGTGCGCCTTGCCGCTTTATGGCCTCCAGCTTCATTTTATACGCCTGCGCCCGTTCAGAGGGCAGGATATTCTCCCGCTGGATGTTGCTGTCCACCATGAGGATGGTAGCGGTGTCGTCGTCCATCTCACGGACGATGCAGGGCATGGCGGAAAGCCCCGCCAGCTCACTGCCGTGCCTGCGCCGGTGTCCGGCGATGATCTCATAGCCGCCGTCCTCGCAGGGGCGGACGATAGCCGGGACGAGAACGCCGTACTGCCGGATGCTCTCCGCCGTTTCCTGCATGGCCTCGTCGTCCCGCACCTTGAAAGGGTGGTTGGGGAAGTCGTGCAGCTCCGACAGCGGGAGCAGCGTGATTTTATCCTCTTGCGCAGCCGCAGCGGTCTTTGCCCCGCGCTTCGCTTTGCTTTTCGGTTCTTCCATGTTCGTGTTCCTCCTCATTGAAAGCGGCAGGAACGAAAAAAAGGAGAATGACCGCTGTTCCCGCCATTCTCCCATGAAAACAACTATGCGATTGTGATTTCAGCCCCTTGACTGTCTGAAAGAGAGGTATCTGATCGAGAGCCATCTCGCCGCAAACCCGCATGAATACTGGATTTCTGCTTGTTTGTCTTTCCCTTTCCCGAATAACTTCCGTTCAACGAGTATTACGCCAGAGACACCAGCCGTAAAATCCGTTCCACTTTCCAGTCCA
>ERZ1026956.235-NODE-235-length-36576-cov-10.158484_pt1 | contig 36576 bp, 25 predicted proteins | sample MGYA00519301_ERZ1026956 | MGnify/ENA primary metagenome ERZ1026956 (study PRJEB26926, sample SAMN06164521) | human gut metagenome | biome: ENVO:00009003; feature: ENVO:2100002; material: ENVO:00002003 | host: Homo sapiens | place: USA | collected 2012 ...
CGGCCTCCATGGTGCCGCGGCGGTGGGTGATGACGATGAACTGGGTCTTGTCGCTGAGCGTATGCAGATAATTTGCGAAGCGTTCGACGTTGCGGTCGTCCAGCGCGGCATCGATCTCGTCGAGCATACAGAACGGTGTGGGGCGTACCTTTAAGATGGCAAAATAGAGCGCGATGGCCACAAACGCCTTTTCGCCGCCGGAGAGAAGCGTGATGGTCTTGACCTGCTTTCCGGGCGGCTGGACGCGGATCTCAATGCCGCATTCGAGCGGCGCGGACTTGTCCTCCAGTATGAGCGAGGCTTTTCCTCCGCCAAACATTTCTTCGAACGTTTTGCCGAAATATTCATCAATACGGGCAAATTCCCGGACAAAAATTTCGGTCATTTCCGTCGTGATGGAGGCGACGATGTTTTCAAGCTCGGACTTCGCGTGCTGCACGTCGTCGCGCTGGGCGGTCAGATATTCATAGCGCTCGGACACGCGGGCGTATTCGTCGATCGCGCCGAGATTCGGCGTGCCGAGGGCAGAAATTTTCCGGCGCACCTCGGTAATGCGCTTGTTGGCTGCCGTGAGACTTTCAATCTCGACAGTTTCCTTTTCTGCCGTGCCGGGGGTCAGCTCGTAGGAATCCCAGAGCTTATCGACGATCTGCTTTTCCTCAAGCTCGCTCGTGGCCTTTTTCTGTTCGAGACGGGCTGTTTCGCGTTCGAGCTGCAAAATGGACTGGTTTTTCTCCTGCGCCTGCTTTTCGGTCTGGCTGCGGCGGGCCTCGAGCTGGGCACGCTCGTCAACGGCCTCCTTCAGTATCTGCCGGGCCAAATCAAGCTGTGTGCCGGAGGCCGTCAGGCCGTCCTCCTTCTCCTGAATCTGCCCTTCGAGCGCTGAGATCTGTAATTCGTATTCGTGGATCAGCCCTGTTTTCTGCGTCACGTCGCCCTGCATGGCCTCGCTGAGCGCCTGCAGCTGGGCGATGGTGTTCTCGGAGGCTGCGCGCGCCGTCTCGATGGAGGCCGCGTCCATGCGCAGGGCGGTGATCTGGTCCGTGAGCTGCTGCTGCTGCTCGGTCAGGGCGGTCTGCCTGCCGGTCAGCTCCGTCTCCCGCGCGTGCAGCGCGTCCTGCGCGGCAGTCTGCTGCTGCAGCTGGGCCTTGAGTGCCTGCAGCTTTCCCTCCTCGCCGCCGGTGCGGCTGGTCAGGTGGGCAAGCTCCTTTTCGATGTTTTCCAGATTTTCCGTGACCGCAGCGGCCAGAAGCTGCACCTGCTTGTGCTCCTCCGTGCGGCGCAGCACCTCGTCTTCCGCCTCGCGGAGCTGGCTGCGGACGGCGGTAAGCTCAAATTCGGTCTTCGCGGCGGAGGAAGCGGCCTCGGCCGTCTGCGCCTTGAGCGATTCAAGGCTTTGCGCGAGTGCGTTCCGTTCCTCGGCCAGCTTTGCAAGCGTGTTCGCGCGCGTCAGAACGCCCGCGCTCTTTGCGGCAGAGCCGCCGGTCATACTGCCGCCCGTGTTCATGACCTGCCCGTCGAGCGTGACGATACGCACGCGGCTGCCGCAGGCACGCGCCATGCGCACGGCGTTATCCAGCGTGTCGCAGATCACGGTGCGGCCAAGGGCGTTTTCAATCACGGCGCGGTACCGCTCGTCGCATGAGACAAGGCCGGAGGCGACGGAGATAAAGCCCGGCTGCCGCTGGCAGACGGTATCCTGCAGGCTTTGCGGCTTGATCGCGGTGAGCGGAAGGAAGGTCGCGCGGCCGCCGTCGCGGCGCTTGAGCATCTGGATGGCGGTCTTGCCGTCTTCCTCGGAGGAGACGACAATGTTCTGCATGGCGGCGCCGAGCGCCGTCTCGATGGCGGTGGTATAGCGGTCTTCCACGCGGATGAGCTTGGAAACCGGGCCGTGGATGCCGCGAAGCTTTCCGGCTGCCGCGTCCTGCATGACAAGGCGGACGGCCTTGGAAAAGCCCTCGTATTCGCGCTCCATCTCACGGAGCATACGGATCTTCGAATCAAGCGTATCGAGCTGGACGCCGGCGGCGTTCAGCTGCCTTTGCAGGCCGTCGCGCTTGTCCTGACGCGCTTTCAGGCGAAGCTCATAGCCCGCGATGGTATTTTTCGCGCTCTGCGCGTCGTCCTGCGCCTGTTCAAGACTTTTTTTGCAGGCGAGCTGCTGCGCCGCGATCCGCTCCTGCCGGGTCTTTGCGGCAGTCCGGTCCTCCTCCAGCGTCTGTCTGCGGGCAAGGACCTCCTCCATGGAGGCCTCCATGGACGCGATCTGCGCAGTCACGGAGGCGCTCTGCGACTGCAAAAGCGCCTGCTGGGCACGGAGGGAAACGAGCTGCTGTCCGGCTTCGCCGGTCTGCTCTGCGAGAGCCTGCGCCTCCTGCTGAACGGCAGCAAGGGAGTCATTTGCAGCGGCCAGCGCGCGGGTATTTTCTTCGATCTTCTGCCGCTCGGCCTCGATCTGGCCCGCAATGCCGCCGCTTCGCGTCTGCTGATCCTGCAGCTCCTGCCGGATGCGGTCGATGTTCGTCTGGTGGTGCTGGATCTCCGCGCGCAGGAGCGTAATTTCGTTCTGTGCCTGCTGGCGTTCGGCCTCCATCTGGCTGATGTGCTCGCGCTGCTGGTCGAGCTGAAGCGTCTGGTGGTTGTATTGCAGACTGAGCTGCTCGGCCTTGCTGTAGAGCGCGGTCAGCTCGTCGTGCGCCTGTTCGAGGATGAAAGCGGCGGAGGCGTAATCCGTCTCGGCCTTGCGGGCGCTTTCGGCGATTTTTTTGAGATTTTCCAGCCAGACCGTGACCTCAAGACCCTTGAGCTCGGTGCGGAAGGTCAGATATTTCTGCGCCTTCTCCGCCTGCTCCCGCAGCGGGCCGACCTGAAGCTCCAGCTCGGAGATCTTATCGCCGATGCGCAGCAGATTGTCCTCGGTGTTGGCTAGACGGCGCTCTGTTTCCTCCTTGCGGTGGCGGAATTTGGAGATGCCTGCGGCCTCTTCAAAAATTTCACGCCGGTCGGTCGACTTGAGCGCAAGGATCTCGTCAATGCGGCCCTGTCCGATGTTGGAATAGCCCTCGCGGCCAAGGCCGGTGTCCATGAACAGCTCGTTGATGTCCTTGAGGCGGGCAAGCTGCTTATTTATATAGTATTCGCTCTCACCGGAGCGGAAATAGCGGCGGGTGATCATGACCTCGGGCGTCTCAATGCGAAGGCTGGCGTCGGAATTGTCAAGCACGAGCGTCGCCTCGGCGTAGCCGACGGCAGGGCGCTTGGCCGTGCCGCCGAAGATCACGTCCTCCATCTTCGCGCCGCGCAGCGCGCGGGTGCTCTGCTCGCCAAGCACCCAGCTGATGGCGTCGGAAATATTCGATTTTCCGCTGCCGTTCGGCCCGACGATGGCGGTGCAGTCGCTGCCGAACTGCAAAAGCGTCCTGTCCGGGAAGGACTTGAAGCCCTGGATCTCCAATGATTTCAGATACACGCGGATACCTCTCCAATTTATTCTATCTTGGTATTTTACCATTTTTCCATAGGAAATGCAATCCCGGAATCGCTTTTTGGCAAACAGCGCGGATCTGTACGCACCTGAGCGTCCCTTTGTGTCAAAGGGACGCCTTGGGCACCGGTGTATCAAAGAAAAACCGGCAGCGCCGTTACAGGCGCTGCCGGGGGATCGTTTGCGGTTATGAGAACAGATAATGCTTGACCAGCTCCTGAAGCAGCTCGTCACGGTCGAGCTTGCAGATCAGGCTGCGGGCATTGTTGTAGTTGGTAATGTAGGTAGGATCCTCGGACAGGAGATAACCGACTATCTGATTGATGGGGTTATACCCTTTTTCGCTGAGGGCGCCATATACGGCGGTCAGAATGCTCTTCATTTCCTCACTACTGTCTTCCGGTACCACAAACTTGATGGTATTGTCATTCACGACGGTCAGCCTCCTTCTTTTGAGCTTGTGCCACTATCATAATATATTGTGCCCGGTTTGTAAATGCGTCCAACATTTCATTTGTGTTACATTTTGCCCGAAAGCACAAGATTTAGACAAAAAGCGGCAAACCGCGCAATTGGAGGCAGACGGCGCTTATTCGTAGATCGGATGCTTTCTGACAAGCTCCGCCACGGCGGCAAGCACGGCCTCGCGGTTGGCTTCATAGTCCGTCGCGATCTTGTCGATGCAGTCGGCCACGACCGGCATATCCTCCGGCGTAAAGCCGCGCGTGGTGCACGCGGGCGTACCGATGCGCACGCCGCTGGTGACGCCGGGCTTCTGCGGGTCGTTCGGGATGGCGTTTTTGTTGACGGTGATGTGCACCTCGTCAAGCTTTGTCTGCAGCTCCTTGCCAGTGATGTTCTTTTTCCGCAGATCGGCAAGCATCAGATGGTTGTCTGTGCCGCCGGTCACGAGATCGAAGCCGTGCGCCAGCAGCGCGTCCGCCAGTGCCTTTGCATTCTTCACGACGTTTTCTGCATAGGTTCTGAATTCCGGCTGCGCCGCCTCGCGCAGGCAGATGGCCTTGCCCGCGATCACGTGCATCAGCGGCCCGCCCTGCGTGCCGGGGAAGACGGCGCTGTTGAGCTTTTTGGCGAATTCCTCGTCGCGCGAGAGGATCATGCCGCCGCGCGGGCCGCGCAGCGTCTTATGCGTGGTGGTCGTGACGACGTCGGCATAGGGAACGGGGCTCATATGCTGCCCGCCTGCGACAAGACCCGCGATATGCGCCATGTCGACCATGAGCAGCGCGCCGTTTTTGTGCGCGATCTCGGCAAATGCCTTAAAATCAATGGCTCTGGGATAGGCGGACGCACCGGCCACAAGCAGCTTCGGCCGGTACCGGCGAACCATGTCCTCGACCTGATCATAGTCGATGCGGCCCGTCTCCGGGTCCACGCCGTAGCTGATGCTGTGATAGTATTTGCCAGAGAGATTGACGCGGGCGCCGTGCGTCAGATGGCCGCCGCTGGCAAGATCCATGCCCATGAGCGTATCGCCCGGCTGCAAGAGCGCGGCATAGACCTCCAGATTGGCCTGCGCGCCGGAGTGCGGCTGTACATTGGCATAGGCCGCGCCGAACAGCTTTTTCGCGCGCTCGATCGCGATCGTCTCCAGCACATCCACATAATCGCAGCCGCCGTAATAGCGCTTGCCGGGGTAGCCCTCGGCGTATTTGTTCGTCAGAACAGAGCCCATAGCCGCGATGACGGCGGGAGACGCGATATTCTCCGATGCGATCAATTCAATGTTCTGCTTCTGGCGCTGAAATTCGTTTTCGATGCAGGCCGCGACCTCGGGGTCCTGCGTCTGCAGATAGCTCATGCCGGTTTCGAGTACGTTTGCCATGACGATGTATCTCCTTATACAACGATAAAAATGAGCAGGCCGTCTCCGGTCTGCTCATTGTGGTGCCGTATTACAAAAGCTGTAGCTGCGGCTCTGTCCTTTTGCCTGAGAGATTCGGCTTGCGCCTTGCACCTTCGGCACTCAATTCAATGAGTTCTCCAGAGATTCCTTCTGTTCTCAGTCCGCATACGCGTTCTGAGGACGATCAACGGATGTCCTGTATTTGATTGACGGCGTTATTATACACACCTCGCATACAAATGTCAACAGGGTGTACGCAGAAATTTCATTCCGCCACCTTCGGCAGCTTTGCGATGCTTGCGGCAAGCTGCTCGTCGGTCGGGATAATATCGGTCATTTCATGATCGTTGAACTTCTGATACGCAACGAGATCGAAGTAGCCAGTGCCGGTCAGTCCGAAGACAATGGTCTTCTCCTCCCCTGTTTCCTTGCACTTAAGCGCTTCGTCGATGGCGGCGCGGATGGCGTGGCTGGATTCCGGCGCGGGGAGAATGCCCTCGGTGCGGGCGAAATACTCCGCTGCTTCAAATACACTCGTCTGCTCGACGCTGCGGGCCTCCATCAGGCCGTCGTGGTACAGCCGCGAGAGGATCGGGCTCATGCCGTGGTAGCGCAGGCCGCCCGCGTGGTTGGCCGACGGGATGAAGCCGCTGCCAAGCGTGTACATTTTTGCCAGCGGGCAGACCATGCCGGTATCGCAGAAGTCATAGGCGAACACGCCGCGCGTAAAGCTGGGGCAGGAGGCGGGTTCGACGGCGATGATGCGGTAATCCTTTTCGCCGCGCAGCTTTTCGCCCATAAACGGAGCGATCAGACCGCCGAGGTTCGAGCCGCCGCCGGCGCAGCCGATGATGATATCGGGCGTAATGCCATATTTATCGAGCGCGATCTTCGTTTCCAAACCGATGACCGACTGATGGAGCAGGACCTGATTCAGGACGCTGCCGAGCACATAGCGGTAGCCGGGCGTGGTCGTGGCGACCTCGACGGCCTCGCTGATAGCGCAGCCGAGAGAACCGGTCGTGTCGGGGTCCTTCGCGAGAATGGCGCGGCCGACGTTTGTGGTGTTCGACGGGCTGGGCGTGACGCTTGCGCCATAGGTGCGCATGACCTCGCGGCGGAAGGGCTTCTGCTCATACGAGCACTTGACCATGAAGACCTTCAGGTCAAGCCCCAGATACGCGCAGGCCATGGAAAGGGCCGTGCCCCACTGACCGGCGCCCGTCTCGGTCGTAACGCCCTTGAGTCCCTGCTTTTTGGCGTAATACGCCTGCGCGATGGCAGAGTTCAGCTTGTGGCTGCCGGAGGTATTGTTGCCCTCGAATTTGTAATAGATCTTCGCCGGGGTTCCGAGCTTTTCCTCGAGGCAGTACGCGCGCACCAGCGGCGACGGGCGGTACATCTTGTAGAAATCACGGATCTCCTGCGGGATGGGGATATACGGCGTGTCGTTGTCCAGCTCCTGCTCGATCAGCTCGTCACAGAAAACAGGGCGCAGATCATCAAAGCCCATGGGCTTGCCGGTGCCAGGGTTCACGAGAGGCGCGGGCTTGTTTTTCATGTCCGCGCGGACATTGTACCAATTCTGGGGCATCTCAGACTCAGACAGATAGATCTTGTAAGGAATGTTTTCGGTTTTCATAGTTGTTTCTCCTTTCGCGTTTTGGCTTTCTCCGGGAAAAGGGAAACAAAAAAGACCTTCATCCACAGAGAAAACCGGTTATCGGTTTGATCTCTTGGGACAAAAGTCTGAAAAACTTCTGCGGTGCCACCCAAATTGACAATTGCTTGTCCGCTCATGACGCGCCTGCACGCATCCTCCCCTGTAACGGTGGGACTCCGTCAGCGCCTACTTGCCTTCGCGTTCAGCCTGCCCTCCGCAGTCCATTCGGCAAACGTCTTTCTGCTGCACTCGCACCACCCGGCAGCTCTCTGGGAGAAATCCTGTCTGCTTACTCGTCTGCATCAACGGTTTCATCTTGCCACGGAGTATACGCCTGAAATTCGCGTTTGTCAAGTGTTTTTTCGGTAAAGCGTAAAAAATTTTCGGGCCGCAGGACGCTTGCAAAGACCGTGCGGATGTGATATAAAGGTGATAATCTGCAAAAAATGAGGTAATTTCCATGAAAAACTCCTGCAGCCGGACGATCCTTGGCTGCTATGTCGGCTATATCGTGCAGGCCATCGTCAATAACTTTGTTCCGCTGCTGTTCGTCATGTTCGAGCGGACGTACCAGATCCCGCTTTCGAAAATCACGCTGCTCATCACGATCAATTTCTGCATTCAGCTCGGCATTGATCTGCTTTCTGCGTGGTTTCTGGATCGCATCGGCTACCGCGCGGCTATTTTGCTGTCGCATATTGCTTCGGCTGCAGGACTTGTCTTGCTGACCATTCTTCCGGATGCGCTGCCGGATGCGTTTACGGGGCTTCTGATCGCCGTCGTGATCTACGCCGTCGGCGGCGGGCTGCTGGAGGTCATTGTCAGCCCGGTGATGGAATCCTGCCCCACGCAGAATAAGGAACAGCACATGAGCCTTCTCCATTCGTTCTATTGCTGGGGTCATATGGGCGTCGTGCTGCTGTCGACGGCATTTTTCGCGCTGTTCGGAATTGGAAACTGGAAGCTCCTTGCGCTTTTGTGGGCGCTTGTTCCAGTCGTAAACGCGGTCTTCTTCGGGGGTGCGCCGCTCTATCCGATGCAGGCCGAGGGTGCGCAGGCGCTATCGCTGCGCACCCTCGTCAAAAGCCATGTATTCTGGCTCTTTATGGTGATGATGCTCTGCGCAGGCGCGTCGGAACAGGCCGTAAGCCAGTGGTCGTCCGCCTTTGCCGAGCAGGGCCTGGGCGTATCGAAGACCGTGGGCGATCTGGCAGGGCCGATGGCGTTCGCGGCCATGATGGGCGTTTCCCGGCTGATTTTCGGGAAATACGGCGAAAAACTGAACTTAAACCGCTATATGGCTGTCTGCGCGGCGCTGTGCGTCGGGGCGTATCTGTGCATCGTGTTCGTGCCGTCTCCGGTTCTGAGCCTGCTCGGCTGCGCCGTGTGCGGCTTCTCGGTCGGCATTTTCTGGCCCGGAACGTTCAGCCGCGCATCCGCCTCCATCCGGGGAGGCGGAACGCAGATGTTCGCGCTGCTGGCGCTGGCGGGTGATCTTGGCTGCGCGGGAGGCCCGACGCTTGCGGGCCTCGTCTCGGACGCCTGCGGCGGAGCGCTCCGCGCAGGCATCCTCGCCGCCATCATTTTCCCGCTACTGATGCTGCTCTGTATGCTTCTGGTGCGGAAGCAGCGCGGCGCTTAAATCAGATCCAGAAAATCCTCCAGCATCCGGGTCAGCTCCTTCCGGGTCAACTCGTCGGCAACATGGAGCTTCCCGTCCTTTTCTGTGAGAAGGTCGGCGGCATAGGCCCAGCGGACGGCGTCCGCCGCGTCCTCGCTGATCTCGTCTGCGTCTTCAAACTGCGTCAGATCGACCTCCTGCCCGGCTTCGGTGTCCAGACCGAGCTGGCGGGCCATCTGGTAAAGCGTCTTTGCCGCCTCCTGTTTTGTGATGGGCACGTCGGGGTCATAGGTCAGCAGCGCGGCCTCCGCGCTCTGCGGCTCCGCCTGCGTCCAGCGGGCGGAAAGCGTCGTATCGCCGGTCAGATGCAGCGGCGCTTCCGCGTCGACGCAGTCCCCTTCTTCGGTGTACCAGCCGTCAAACGTCATGTTTTCACGCTCCGGAGCCTGCACATTCAGTTCGTGCAGGCTTTTTCCCTGCTCTGCTTCCAGCGTGACAGGTTCGCTTCCTTCGCCGGGATCGAGCGTCAGCGTATAAACGGCCTCCTGAAGCGTCAGCTCGGTGAAGCCGTTTTCACGTGCGGTGCTGATGGTCAGAGTAAGATCGTCGCTTGTAAAGTTCTCCGAGAAATCGTCTGCGTAGCCGGTCAGGATCGTCTGCTCCGCCGCTCCGCTGACGCCGATGTGCGCCTGCTTGTCAAGGCCCAGATCGCCGATCTTGAGTGCAGCAGTTTCATCCAGCCAGAGGTTATCCTGCGCGTCCTGCGCGAGGTTGCCGGTGATGCTGGTCGTGCCGCTCAGCTCGAGCGTACCGGCGCAGTACACGCCGCCGCCCAGGATCTGCTTTTCGGAGGCCTTCATTTCGCCCGTCAGGCGGTTGCCCGCGATGACGCAGCTGTCCAGCACGGCGGAGGCGTGCTCCGCAACGACAACACCTGCGCCATAGCGGCCTGCGTTGTCGATGATGTTCACGTTTGTCAGATAAAGCTCGTTATAATCGCCCACGCTGATCGCGCCTGCTGTTGCGCCGGTGATCCGGCCACCGGCAAGCGCGTTCTTTTCGCTTGCCGCGATATAGGCCTCCTGCCAGGCATAGCTGCCGTCGTCAAAGACAAGCGCGCCGTCTTCGTCGACGTAATAATTGCTGGAGCTGTCCGCTCCGTTGCAGTCGGTGATGGTAAGGACGGACGGCTCCGCGTCCTTATCGCTCACGGCGACGAAGATGATGCAGCCCTCAGCGCCGTCCGCCAGACGGAGCGTGTGGCCGTTCAGGCAGAGCGTGACCTGCGCGCCGTTTTTGGGCACGCAGAGCGGCTCTTCAAGAGCCAGATCATCCGTCAGATAATAGCAGCCGGATTCCAGCTTTCCGCCGGTCACGGTCAGCGGCGCAAAGGACGGCTCTTCGCAGCTGTCCTCGCGGTTTGCGGCGTGGATGTGGTTCTGTTCGCCGTCCTCCGCGGGTGCTTCTTCCGCCTCGGAAGCGGTATCCGCTTCTTCGGCGGGAGCGGCGGGTTCCTCCGCCGAAGTATCCTCTTCGGTGGGTTCCTCTGCGGCAGGCTCGGCAGCCGCCTCTTCCCCGGCAGCCTCATCCGCCTTCTGCGCGTCCGCCGCGACAGCGCAGACGCTCCAAACAGCCAGCACCAGCGCAAGCACCAGCAGCAGACTGATCCATCTCTTTTGCATTTCGGTTCCTCCTCATATTGCGGAGCAGATTATGTATACCGAAAGAGTAGCATATTTTTCTTGCTTTTTCAACGTTTTTCTCATGTTTTAAGCAAATATTAACCTTTTTCCGCGTGAATCACAACATATAGTGCTGATTTTGTATCCGTGCACAGCATCTGGGTCAAGGAAATCTTCAGAATCCTTCATGCTTCGCCGTCTTGCAAAGCCGGAAGCCGTCTGATAGTATAGAGTCAGAAAAAAGGAGGGCCTGCCTATGCGTCGGGGAACGAAAAAGTGCATCCTGCTGCTGCTTGCGATCCTGCTGCTCTGTCTTCTCGCCTGGCGGCTGACGCCGCACACGTTCGAGGAGATGACGGCTTCTGACCGGGATGAGATCACCAGCCTCGCCGGAGTCGTGTCGCTCAGCGGAGTTCGGGACGGCAGGGCGTACACGGAAAGCTATGCGCTGCAAAACATGACGCCGGAGGACACGGCGTTTGAAGGTGTTCTTATGCTTCTGAACTCGACCCGCTACCGGGAGGATTTCCGCAATCTCCTGCCGTGGCCCATCGAGTCGGTCAGCGCCGGCAGAGCCTACGACGGCCGGGGCGTTTCGCTCATGCTGGTCTGGGGGCCATCCGAAGACGAGTGCTGCAGCCTCAGCCTTTCCGGCAGGCAAATCGCCGTCAGCCGGCCGCATCACGACGGCTTCCTGATCTACCACCCGGAGGATCCCAAGCTTCTGAATTGGCTTGCCATCTATCTGGCAAACAACGGCGAAAAGGGCTGAACATACATCCGGAGGCTCCCCTTGTCAGGACATGACAGGGGGAGCCTTTTCAAGGGTGCTATCGGAAAAACACGCGCACGCTCAGTGCGGCCATGCAGAAGCCGGTCAGGTCGGCGATCAGGGCTGCCGGGAGCGCATAGCGCGTTTTTTTGACGCCTGCCGCGCCAAAATAGACGCTGATGGTGTAGAACGTCGTTTCGGTCGAACCGAGCATGACCGCTGCCGTCCGGCCGATCTGGGAATCGACCCCGTATTCCCGCATCAGATCTGTCCCGACGGCCAGCGCCGCGCTGCCGCTGAGAGGCCGGATAAGTACCAGCGGCGCGACCTCCGGCGGGATGCCAAGCAGGCGGAAGACCGGCGCGAAAACGGGCGTGAGCAGCGCAAAAAAGCCGCTCTCCCGCAGCATCGTCACCGCCGTCAGCATCAGCACCAGCGTGGGGGTCAGCGAGAGCATCAGCCGCAGCCCGTCCTGTGCACCGGTCAGCATTCCGCCGTAAACATCCTGCTTTTTTGCGATCCCTGCCGCACCCGCCAGCAGCAAAAGCGCAGGCAGCAGCAGCTCCGTCAGGTTCTCCAGCATCGCTTCAGGCCCTTCGCCGCCAGAATCCCAGCTCCGACCGAGCAGGCCGACGCTAGCCACACGGCAGGCAGGATATCGAACGCGTGCGCCGCGCCGAGCTGCGCGCGGACGGCGGCGACCGTCGATGGGATCAGCTGCAAAGACGCCGTATTCATCACGACCAGCAGGCACAGCTCATCCGACGCTCCCCCGCCGCCGGACAGCGCCTGCATCCGCTGCGCCGTCCGGATGCCGAGCGGCGTCGCCGCGTTGCCCAACCCCAGCAGATTCGCACTCAGATTGCCGCACAGGTTCCAGAAGCCCTCGGAATCTTTTGCGCATACCGGAAACAGCCGCCGCAGCACAGGCCGCAGCGCCGTACACAGCCCTTCAGTCAGTCCCGCACGCTCCATCGCCTGCGACAGCCCCGACCAGAGGCAGACCGGCCCGGCCAGCGTCAGCGCCAGCTCCAGTCCCGCCCGTGCGCCGCTCAGTCCGTCCATGCCGGACGAAAACGGCATTCCTGTCAGCAGATCAGATACAAACGCAAGCAAAATCAGTCCAAACCAGAGAAAATTCAACAACATATTTCGCTCTCCGACAAGAAAAAGATTTTTTGTTCAAAATTTGTACATAATTGGATGGTAGAATAAAGCTGCTTGAGGGAGCGCTGTCCGGTGTCCATGCAGCATCTGACAGATAGATCCATAGTGCATGGTAAAGATTGAAGGGGGTTATTCACAATGAAATCCACAGGTATCGTCAGAAAGGTCGACGAGCTCGGCAGAATCGTTCTGCCCATCGAACTGCGCCGCACGCTCGACATCGCAGAGAAGGACGCTATCGAAATCTATGTCGATGGCGAATCCATTATTCTCAAGAAGTATGAGCCGACCTGCATCTTCTGCGGCGACGGCAGAAATGTCGAAAACTACAGAGGCAAGAACATCTGCGCGAACTGCATGAAGGAGCTCAGATCCGGCAAATAAGTTCTGCACAAAAAAGAGGCTGTCTCAGGATGACAAAGTATCATCCGGGACAGCCTCATTTTTTGTTTTTCAGCGCTCGAGCCAGGTGAGAACGTCCTGATAGACCTCGTCCTTGTTGCGCTCGTTGAGCATTTCATGGCGGCCCTCGGGATAGAGCTTGATGGTGATGTCCTTCATGCCGCTGCGCTTGAACGCGTCGATGCATTTGAGAACGCCCTTTGCCATGCCGCCGACAGGATCCTTGCAGCCGGAGATGAACATAATGGGCAGCTGCTTGTTCATCTTATCCAGATTTTCCTGCTGCTCGTTCATGCCGACACCTGTAAGAAGGTCGCGCGCGAGGCCAACCGTCGCGTCGAAGCCGCAGAGGGGGTCTGCGTCATAGGCGGCGACAACGGCGTCGTCTGAGCAGATCCACGCATTGGGCGAGGTCACGGGGCCGAAGGCCCTGTTATAGCTGCCGAACATGAGCTTTGTGACGAGCGCGCTGGTGTTTTTCTCGCCGATGCGGGCCTCTTCGAGCTTGCAGACGAGCTTGCCCATGCGCACCTTCATGGGGTCCTCCCAGCCGGTGCCGGAAATGACGGCCTTGTCCACGGCGTCTGGGTAGGTATAGAGATAGGTGCGCAGCAGGAACGAGCCCATGCTGTGGCCGAGAATATAATAGGGCAGATCCGGGTACTGCGCGGAAATTTCGTCGTGCAGGCGCTTTTCATCCTCGACCGCAGACAGCCAGCCGCCGGAGAAATAGCCTCTGAGGCCGTTTTCCGCGGAGCCGCCGTGGCCCATGTGATCGTCGGCAGCGACGACATAACCATGCTGCGTCAGAAATTTCGCAAACGCGTCATAGCGTCCGATATGCTCGGCGATGCCGTGAATGAGCTGGACGACGGCCTTCGGCTCCCCTTCCGGTTTCCAGAGCGCGCAGTGCAGACGGCCCGCGCCGCAAGAATCAAGATAGAATTCTTCCATAAAAGTGGTGCTCCTTTCAAAAGTCCGGTTTATGGTACATATGATCTGCTAGAATGGCGTCAGAAAAACATGGGAGGATATTTCTGATGCGTTCTGATTCTGTGATTGAACTGTCCCAATATTTGAAGCGTTCCCCGGAGACGCCCGCTTCATCCGTATCCAGCAGCCGCCTGCAGGTACGCAGACGGCGCATCCGGTGCGCTGCTGCGGTGATCGAAGCGGCGGTAACGGTTTGCATCGGGGCGGGATTTCTGGTCTGCCTTGGGCTGGTATTCAGTATGCTGTGATCGGCACAATTTCACCGTCTGGCCGGATGAGGTGTTCCAGGCACGGTTCAGCGCCGCCGTAGCGGGAGGCGAGGCTGCGTCCGTCCGCGCCGAGCATACCGATGAGCACCAGATCGCCTGGGCGAAGCTCCGGCAGGAGGCGGCGCATGACCGGACCGTCCTGCGTACCGACGGTCAGCAGCTGCACCAGCGTCCGCCGTCCGGCGGCATACGGAACGTACACCGGATGGTATGCGCCGCTTTTGACCAGGCGCGGACACTGCGCCGGATCGACATCCAGCACGGCAAGCGGAGCAGGCCCCGGCTTGACAGCCCGTACCCGCGTGACCAGCGTTCCGCAGGCTGCGGCGAGGAACCGTCCGGGACTCATTTGCAGCGAGAGGCCGCGCAGCGCTTCCGGAAGGGCCTGTATCTGCGTCAGGATGGCTTTGGCGCACGCATCCGGCTCCGGACCGGAAAAGCCGGGCCGGTAGCTGACGCCAAAACCGCCGCCAAGGTCAATTGCATCTGCCGCGGCGCCGGTTTTCTCATACAGCGTCTGTGCCAGCGCGGCAAGCTGGGCGAAGATAGCGGGATAGAAGTCCTCGTCCATGCACAGCTCGCCCAGCCGCATACCGAGGCCAAGCCAGCCTACGCCGCCTGCGCGCAGGCATTCCGCCGTGCGCAGGAGCGCTTCGCGTTCCATCCCGGCATAGGAGGCCGGGACGCCCGTCACAGGCTTCGCGCCGAAGCGGAGCTGGCCCTGCTGCCGCAGGAGCAGAATTACGGCCTCCGGCATTGCTTCGGGCAGCAGCTCGGCTCCGTCCAGCACGAAAACTGCGCCGAGCGTATGCGCAGCTTTCTCCGCTTCCGCGCTGCGGATCGACGGCTCGTAGGCGATTTTCCTGCCATGGAAGCCGCACCGGGCGGCAAGCTCCAGCTCCGCAAGGCTCCTGCAAAGCACGCCGCAGCCGCAGCTGCGCAGAATATGCAGAACCGTGGGATTCGGATTCATGCGGATGGGAAAGCGCGGCAAGAATCCGTTGCAGTCGGAAAATGCACGGAAAAGAGCCTGCGCTGCCTGCACGAGACTCTTTTCATCGTATAAAAACAGGGGCGTCACGGCGGTTTTCAAAAACCGCGCGAGCGTTTTTGAAGGAAGAACACACTGCGCATTGAGATTCGTCTGCACATGAATTCACTTCTCTCTGCGGTTATTTTCATAGAGGATAGATAGACCCTTCAGAAGAAGGTCACGGTCGTATTCGATTCTGCGGCGGCACATTGGAAGGACAAAGCGCGCAATGCCGCCTGTTGCAACGACAGTCACGCCGCCGCCGAGTTCTTCCTCCATCCGGTCGATCATGCCGTCGACCATACAGGCGGAGCCGAGCATCACGCCGCTGCGCATGGCGTCAACGGTATTTTTACCGATGGCCTTTTTCGGGCTTTCCAGACTGATGGCAGGCAGCTGCGCCGTGCGTGTAGAGAGCGACTCGGCAGAGAGTTTCGGACCGGGGCTGATGCAGCCGCCGACGTAGGTGCCGTTTTTATCGATGGCCGTCATGGTCGTGGCTGTACCCATGTCAACGATGATGAGAGGCGGTTTAAATCGGCTAAGTGCGGCGACAGCGGCGACGATCAGGTCGCTGCCGATCTGGGCCGGGTTCTCCATCTGGATATTAAGCCCTGTTTTGATGCCGGGACCGACGATCATCGGCGTTTTGCCGGTCAGCTTACGCACGGCGGTTTTGCAGGAATTGAGAACCGGCGGTACGACAGACGAGATAATGACACCCTCGACGCTCTTCGGATCAATCTCATAAAGATTCAAAAGATTTTTGAGTTCCACGCAGTACTGGTCGGAGGTCTTGAGCAGGTCGGTCGCCATGCGGGCCTCGACGAGAATGCGGTCGTGCTCCATACAGCCGAGCACGATGTTGGTATTGCCGATATCGATCGCTAAAATCATAAATATCACTCCGTATCCGTTTCCAGACGGCAGGAAAATGCGCCGTCCTTGATCTCGACCACGGCGTATCCGCTGTGGCCGAAGCGCCCGGCCGTGCCGGGGTTCAGGAGCGTGATGCCGCCGCGCTCCTCCAGGTGCTGGATGTGGGTATGGCCGAAGAGCGCAAGCCGTGCGCCCGCGTCCTTCGCCGCGCCCGCAAGCGCGGTCAGATCGCGCTTGACGCCGTAGAGATGGCCGTGGGTCACAAAAATGCGCACGCCGTCAAGCTCCAGCGTCAGGCTCTGCGGGACTGTCGGGGCGTAATCACAGTTGCCGGGCACATAATAGAAATCCGGTTCCTGACAGGCGAAGGACAGATCCTCCGCATCGGTCAGATGGTCGCCCAGATGCACAACCGCGTCCGGGTGTTCTTTTTCTATGGCGTCGTACGCGAAGCCGAGGCTCCGGTGCGTATCCGACAAAATCAGAAGCTTCATATCGTTCACTTTCATGCGCGGGGCGCATATGATAAGGAAGAATCGGGTTGAGTAACCGATTGCATCAGCGGTTACTTAAGAACGGAGGGGGTAGCTGGATGGAACATTCGTTTTCCCCGGAGCAGCTCCGGCGCGTATTGGGGTCTGCGGAGGGACGGCAGCTGCTGGCGCTGCTGGCGTCCGGCGGCGGAGAGCGGCTGCGTCAGGCCGCTGACGCGGCAAAGCAGGGCGACCACGCACGGGCGATGGAGCTTCTGCGGCCTGTCCTGAACACAGAGCAGGCACAGGCGCTGTTGAGGAAGCTCAATGGATGAGCTGGAGCGCGCGCTGCGCGCCGTATTGGATGATCCCGCGCAGCTGCAGGAGCTGCGGGAGCTGGCCGGATCGATGGGCTTTTCCGTGCCGCAGGCGCAGCCGGAGCGCGCGCCCGTGCCGGACCCCCCGGAATCGGAGCCGAAGCCGGTGCAGGCCGTTTTTCAGCAGCAGCCGCTGCCGGAGCCTGCCGCCGCAATGCTGCGGCAGGCGGGAAAAATGGACAAAAGGCAGGAAGCGCTGCTGCTGGCGCTGAAGCCTTTTCTGCGCAAGGAGCGGCAGGAAAAGATTGACCGGGCGCTGCATGCGGCGCGGCTGGCAAGTCTTGCGAGTCTGGCTCTGAAAAACCGGGGCAGAGGTCCCGGAGCAAAGGAGACGCCATGATGTATAACCGCTACATACCGGACGCCGCAGGCGTCTATCATCCGACACGCGTCGGCGCGGAGCCGCAGGCGGCTGCGCCCGCTCCGCCTCCGGAGCCTGTGTGCGTGCCGCCTGCTCCCCCGCCTCCTCCGCCTCCTGCCCCGCCCTGTACGGCGGAGCATGGCGGATTTCTGTCGCGGCTGCTGCCGCGCAGCATTGATACGGGGGATCTTCTGATGCTGCTGATCCTGCTGCTGCTCGTCGTGGACGGCGAGGAGGAGGATCAGCTGTCGGTCATTTTAACGGCGGCAGCATTTTTGCTGTCGTAAGGTTTTTCTGAGGAAATGAATGCTGCTTCGATTTCTGTAGCAATTCTGTTGACCGGATTGTAGGGGCCGATGCCCACATCGGCCCGTTGGGAAGTTACGACTTCGCCGGAGATCCCCGTAAAATCGGTGCATTCTGCCGGGCCGATGTGGGCATCGGCCCCTACAGTTAAATGGGCAGGTGCCTACGGATTCGCATTGGATTTCCGCTTCTCGCTGCTGCCTGCCGCAACCTCTCAGGCGCTGCGCGCCAGCTCCCCTTGAAAGGGGAGCCTCGGGGTGCCGCTTACTCTTGGAACGGGACAGTTCCGTCCGGGAGGGTGAAGACGTCTTCAAACGTCTCGTCTCCGGCGGCCAAAATCTCGAGTCCGGTCTGGATGGCGTCATAAATCGTTTCGCCGCCGGATTTGAGGATGCTTTCGGTCAGAAGGCCGTAGCTGAGGCTGATCCAGCATTCACGGCGGACAGTCCCCTCCTCCGAGGCGGCGAAGATCTGCTGGCCGGAATCATAGCGGTCGTCGGTGATGAATTCGCCGTCGGTGATGGAGGCGGGCGGCATGGCTCCGACCTGTTCATAGGTCGGGATACCGATCAGCTCGTCCATCGTCGCGTCCTGGGAGGCCGCAAGCGTGCGTACCGTTTCATCCCCGGCGTACCAGACATAGAGCGTCTCGCCGTCGGTCAGGATATGCTTTTCCCCGCTGGCGGTCGTCAGGACAGCGCACACGCGCGTGTCCGCGACCCAAAGCTCGGCGGATGTCTCGGATACAGCGCCGTTCATCTGGCGGGTGATGGTATAGGTCTGATGGTAATACTGCGGGCGGCGCAGGCTGCGCACGATGCTCTGCACGTTTTCGCGCGTGACCTCAAGCAGCGCAGGCTCATTTTCGTCGGGCTGAAGCTCCGGCTGGGTGCTCTGCGCCGCGTCCGGCAGGACGATGGCGTCGCGCTTGTTCTGCTGCATATTGCCGACAAACAGCGCGCCGATCACGACGATCACAGCCAGCGTCGCAAGAATGAACATCAGCAGCGTCCGTCTGTTTTTCTGGTTCTGCTCCGTCGTCCGTCACCGTCCTTTCGTTTTGCGTTCAATCAGGCGTTAAAATCTGCGGGCTTTTCCGCTGCGCGGCCAAAGTGCCACAAAATCGCCTGCACGATGCGTTCGCTTGCATGGCCGTCGCCGTAGGGGTTGACGGCCTTCGCCATGCTCGCATACGCGTCTGGATTGTCCAGCAGTTCGTTTGCAAGCCGCACAATCTCGTTCTTTTCCACGCCTGCGAGCTTTGCCGTTCCGGCGGCGATGGCCTCCGGGCGTTCTGTTTCGCGGCGCATGACGAGGACAGGCTTGCCGAGGGCAGGCGCTTCCTCCTGCAAGCCGCCGGAGTCAGTCATGACCATATAGCAGCGGGCAATGAGATTGTGCATTTCCTCCACGTCGACCGGATCGATGAGGTGAATGCGGTCGTGGCCGCCCAGAATCGGGAAAACGCATTCGCGCACGACGGGACTCAGGTGGACGGGATAGACGACCTCCACATCGGGGTGCGTCTGCACGATCTCCAGAATGGCGTGCATGATGGCCTCCATGGGCTTGCCGTAATTCTCCCGCCGATGGCAGGTAACGGCGATGATCCGGTGGTTCCGGAAATCCAGCTCGTTCAGAAGCGCCGTCGGGAAGACGAAATCGGGCTTCACGGTGTACTGCATGGCGTCGATGGCCGTGTTGCCGGTGATGAAGATATCGCCCATGATGGCCTCACGGCGGAGATTATCCGCGTTGGCCTTTGTCGGGGAAAAATGCAGATCGGCGATATCGCCGACGAGGGTGCGGTTCATCTCCTCCGGGAAGGGGGAGTATTTGTCCCAGGTACGCAGGCCGGCCTCGACGTGGCCGACCTTGACCTGATGGTAAAACGCGGCAAGCGCGCCTGCGAATGTCGTGGACGTATCGCCGTGGACGAGGACAAGATCGGGTTTGACGGTATCCAGAACGCTGTCCATGCCGAGAAGCGTCTTTGTGGTGATGGTGGAGAGCGTCTGGCGCTTTTCCATGATATGCAGGTCATAATCGCCCGTCAGCTGAAAGATCTCCATGACGGAATCGAGCATTTCCCGGTGCTGGCCGGTCAGGCAGACAATGCTTTCGATCTGCTCGCTGGCCTGCAGCGCCTTGACAAGCGGCGCCATTTTGATGGCCTCCGGCCTTGTGCCGAAGACGGACATGACTTTCATCTTATTCATGCGGTTCCTCCTGTTTTTCTTCCGGCTCGTCCTCCGACCGATCGTTCTTCGCGAAGATCAGCTTGAAGCCGATGGCGCTGACGATGAAGATCGCGGCAATGAGAATCAGCGCCTTGAGTTCGCCCGAGGACGTCAGCAGCACGGCGGCCAGCCCTAAAATGCCGGTCAGCATATAGGCGATGGCGACGGCCTGCTTCTGCGAGAAGCCCATGTCGATGAGGCGGTGGTGGAAATGGCCGCGGTCGGCCTTCATCGGGTTCTGGCCGTGGGCAATACGGCGCAGGAAGGCAAAGCTGATATCAAAGATCGGGATGCCGAGGATGAGGAACGGCACGGCGAAGGAAATGATGGCGTACATCTTGAACAGGCCCGTGATGGAAAGCGTGGCAAGGATATAGCCGAGGAAGGTCGAGCCGGTGTCGCCCATGAAAATCTTTGCGGGGTTCATATTATACGGAATAAAGCCGAGGCACGCGCCGAAGAGCGCGCAGAGGATGACGGCGATGTTGACCTTCTTCACCATGAGCGCCACGACGATCAGGGATGCTGTCGAGATGGCGGACACGCCGACGGCGAGGCCGTCGAGGCCGTCGATGAAATTGACGGCGTTGGTGATGGCGACGATCCAGATGATCGTGACGGGGATGGACAGCCAGCCGAGATTGAGATAGGTTGCCTCGGAGAAGACGTTGGGGTTGGAGACGAACTGGATCGTGCAGCCGTGCCAGACGGCGACGCCCGCGGCGGCGATCTGGACAAACAGCTTCGGCAGCGCCTTGAGCGCCATGATATCGTCCAGAACGCCGAGAATGACGATCATGATGGAGCCGAGCAGAATGCCCTGCATCTGCCGGTCGATGTCCGCAAAGACGAGAACCGACAGTAAAAACGCCAGAAAGATCGCCAGACCGCCCATGCGGGGAATGGGGACCTTGTGCATACGGCGGTTATCCTTGGGCACGTCGATCGCACCGACCTTGCAGGCCAGCGCCTTGACCATCGGCGTGGACGCGAACGACACAGCAGCAGCGACAAGCATCGCCAGCAGCATATAAACGACTTGTTTTGTTGTCATAATAATTGTTTAACCTTGTATGGGGGCCGACGCTCTGCCTGTGTAGGGGCCGATGCCCACATCGGCCCGGCAGAATATGGCCGTTTTTACGGAAATCTAAGGCGAATTCGATCCTTCCCAACGGGCCGATGTGGGCATCGGCCCCTACTGGGAAGCAGCGTGCTTCATGCGTTACCGCGCGACGAAGCCGACTTTTTTGTAGACCTTGCGGAGGGTCTTGTTGGCGAGATAAGATGCGCGCTCAGCGCCCTCCTTGTAGATGCTTTCCAGATACGCCTTATCGCCAAGCATCTGCTCGGTTTTTTCGCGGATGGGACGGACAAGCTCGACAACGGCTTCGCCGACGGCGGGCTTGAAGACGCCGTAGCCCTGATCCGCAAACTCGGCCTCGGCCTGCTCGATGGTCTTGCCGGTGGCGGCGCAGTAGATCGTAAGAAGATTGGAGATGCCGGGCTTATTGTCCTTGTCAAAACGGACAGCCGTCTCGCAGTCGGTCACGGCGCGCTTGAATTTACGCATGATATTCTCCGGCTTGTCCATGAGGAACACGCAGCCGTCGGGGTCGGACTTGGACATTTTGTTGTCCGGGTTGCCGAGGCTCATGATGCGCGCGCCCATCTTGGGGATGAACGCCTCGGGGAGCTTGAAGGTATCGGGGAAGGAATTGTTGAAGCGCGCGCCGATGTCACGGCAGAGCTCGACATGCTGGCGCTGATCCTCGCCGACAGGGACAAGGTCGGTCTGGTAGAGCAGGATATCGGCGGCCATGAGTACGGGATAGGTAAAGAGGCCTGCGGTGATATTATCTGCGTGCTGCTGCGATTTCATTTTGAACTGCGTCATGCGCGACAGCTCACCGAACTGCGTATAGCAGCCAAGCACCCAGGAAAGCTCCGCGTGCTGCGGCACGTGGGACTGAATGAACATGATGTTCTTCTGCGGGTCGAGTCCGCAGGCGATATACTGCGCGAGCTGCTCCAGACTTCTGCGGCGCAGATCAGCCGGGACCTGCCGGACGGTAATGGCGTGCATATCGACGATACAATAGACGCACTCATATTCGTCCTGCAAAGCGACCCAGTTTTTGATCGCCCCCATATACGAGCCGAGCGTCAGATCGCCGCTGGGCTGGATGCCGGAAAAGATACGTTTTTTTTCGTCCATGATACGTCCTTCTTTCTATTCGATAGATGCGCATATCATAGCACAAACCGCCGGAATGCGCAATCAATGATTGACTGTTTCTGAAAAAAACTATATAATAACCATACTTTTATATTGGAGGAACACGCATCATGGATTTTTTTGAGCAGATGGAAGCGCGCATCCCGCACGGCGAGGTCCGCACCCGCTTTGCTCCGAGCCCCACGGGCTATATGCACGTCGGCAACCTGCGCACCGCGCTCTATACATGGCTGATTGCCCGCCGCCACCACGGCAAGTTCATTCTCCGCATTGAGGACACCGATCAGGGCCGTCTGGTCGAGGGCGCAGTCGACGTGATCTACAAGACAATGGCCGAATGCGGCCTGACGCACGACGAAGGGCCGGACGTCGGCGGGCCGGTCGGGCCGTATGTGCAGTCCGAGCGGCGCGACCTGTTCGGCAAATACGCGAAGCTGCTGTGCGAAAAGGGCGGCGCATATTACTGCTTCTGCCAGAAAGGCGACGAGGAAGACGCTGGAAGCGAGACGGGCGAAATCAAAAAGCACGTCTGCGCCTGCCGCGATCTGCCGCTGGACGAGGCAAAGAAGCGCGTGGAGGCGGGCGAACCGTTCGTCATCCGCCAGCGCATCCCGCATGAGGGCACGACGACGTTCCACGACGCGTCCTTCGGTGATATTACGGTAGAAAACAAGGAGCTGGAGGATCAGGTGCTGCTGAAATCCGACGGCCTGCCGACGTACAACTTTGCAAACGTCGTCGACGACCATCTGATGGGCATTACGCACGTCGTACGCGGCAGCGAATATCTGTCCTCCGCACCGAAATACAATCTGCTGTACGAAGCCTTCGGCTGGGAGATCCCGACATATGTCCACTGCTCCCCTGTCATGCGCGACGCGCAGCACAAGATGTCCAAGCGCCACGGCGACCCAAGCTATGAGGATCTGATCCGCGAGGGCTATCTGACCGAGGCTGTGCTGAACTATGTGGCGCTGCTGGGCTGGAGCCCGAAGGGCGAAAACGCGGAGCGCGAATTCTACACGCTCTCGGAGCTGGCCGAGATTTTTGATATTTCCGGCATTTCGAAGTCCCCTGCCGTGTTCGATATCAACAAGCTGCGCTGGATGAACGCGGAATATATGAAAAAGCTCAGCCCCGAGGCATTTTTCGCCAAGGCCGAGCCGGTTCTGAAAACAGTCATTACGAATCCCGCGATTGATCTGAAGGCCGTCGCCGCGCTGGTGCAGCCGCGCTGCGAAATTCTGTCCGATCTGCCGGAGCGTGTGGACTTTATCGACAGACTGCCGGAATACTCCACGGAGCTGTATGTCCACAAGAAGTCCAAGACGACGCTGGAGAACAGCCTCTCCTCCCTGCGTGAGATTCTTCCGGTGCTGGAATCGCTGGAGGTCTGGACGAACGAAGGTCTGTATGAAGCGCTCGTCGCGCTGGCGGCGAAGCTCGAAGTCAAGAACTCCGTCGTGCTCTGGCCGCTGCGCGTAGCCGTATCCGGCAAGGCCTCGACCCCCGGCGGCGCTACGGAGCTGTGCGCGCTGCTTGGAAAAGAGGAATCCATTGCGCGTGTAAAGGCAGGCATTGCACTGCTGGAGAAATCATAAAAAATAAAACGCCCGTATCGAAGCCACCTTCCCTTGCGTTCAAGGAAGGGCTTTGATGCGGGCATTTTGTAGGGGCCGATGCCGGTCACAGCCGTTCGCGACGAAGGAGCGTTACGGATGTGGGTCTGCCGCTTGCCGGTACACATCGGCCCGTTGGGAAGCTGCGAATTCGCCGGAGATTTCATAAAAATCAGTGCATCCTGCGGGCGGACAGAGTCGTCCGTCCCTACGGGATACGTGAGAAAATGAAGTTTCGCTATAGGGGACAACAACTCTATCGGCCCAGTGGGAAGTTACGGATTTGCCGAAGACTTCCGTAAAAACAGTGCATTCTGCCGGGTCGATGTGGGCATCGACCCCTACGCTGGCGCGGTGGAGCCTTTATTCTGCTTATTTCGTTTATGATACCCGCAGTCGCAGTAGGGGCCGCCGGAGGCGAGGGTGTATTCGCGCACGAAGTCGGACGCGCCGCCGGCGTCGCTCATGGTGTAGTCCAGACGGCACATGGCGGGCGTGAGGTCCTTCCGGAACGAACCGGCGAACAGCGTCCACATCCCCATTGGCATTCCGGCATATTTCATAGTGTTGTCTCCCCTTCCGCAAATTCCAGCCGGACGATCTGCATCCGCATCATGCCGTCGCCGACTCTTGCCAGAAACCGATAGAAGCCGGGCACTGACGGGTCATTCAGGCTCTGGTAGCCCAGCATATAGCCCCGGCTCGACGCACGCAGACGCGGCGACCAGGCGGAAAGCTCCTTTTTTGCGTCGGAAACGGCGAAATACGCACCGACATCCTGAATTTCGGCGGTTTTGATCCACGTTTTGAGCATCAGGCGCACTGCTTTCTGATTCGCCGCGTCGAAGACGAGCCTGCCGCCAGGGAACGCGTCGGCCATGGCCTGCACAAGCGCCCGCACCTGCTCCGTCAGGAAATAATAGAACACACCGGCGGCGAAGAAGACCGCGCCGCCCGACGCGTCGATGCGGCGGAACCAAGTGGTGTCGTTCAGGTCGCAGGCGATGTTTTCCTCCCGCTCTCCGGCAGGCAGGAGCGCGTCGCGCACGGCGATCACGCCGGGAAAATCGAGGTTATAGATCCTGCAGGAGCCGTTGTCGCAGCTGCGGCCCGTGTCGTCCAGTCCGCAGCCGAGGTTGACGACCGCCGCGTTCGGATGCTCGCGCAGATAGTCCCGCACCTCCCATGCAAGGTCGTTCTGGCGCATGGCGGCCTCCAGAAAGCCGAACTGCTGCATGAGGCTCTTGGACTTCTGGGACAGAAGCGAAAAATCGTAATCGATCTGATCGATCAGGCGCAGGGCCGTCTCGTCGCGGTAAAGGTTCGGATACAGCTCCGAGCACATTTTCCGCCCGTAGAGCGGAATGACGAGCGTTTCCTGCACGGTATTCTTCTCAATATGGTATTTCATCGCTTCCTCCGTATCAGTTAGTTGCATCTAACCGTCGTGCTGTCAAAACACCGCCGGGGCGGTTTTCTTTATTTTGACACAGCTTTCGGCTTTTTTCAAGAGGGTGGGACAAATGCGGTATATTTTTTTCAAACCGCTTGCAAATCACGCCCATATCGTGTATAGTAGCAGACGGAAAAGCACAAGATTTTGCTTTTTCTAACAATTTGATATTGCCATCCGATGTACAGTAACCGAAGCACGCCGCAGGGCAGGCTTCGGCGCAAGAGAAAGGGAAAACCACTCGACCGGAGCTGTGCGCACAAGACCGTTCCGAAGCAGCGAAAGCTGTCTGGGTGAAAGCCAGTCATTGCGGATTTATCCGCGAGAAGGCAGGAAACGGGCGCGGAAACAAAGAGTTTGTTTCCAGAGTGCAAGTCAGAAGAACTGCTGTCTGCGCCGCATTCGCGGCGAAAAGGATGAATGCGTGGGACGAGCTCTGCCTGTAGCATTCGGAACAGGTGCGCCGTTTTTCCTCACAGGAAAAGCAGCGTATTTTGTTTCTGTGGAGATCCGCCCGCCATTTTGTCAAGAATGGCGGACTTTTGTTTCTCCCAAAGCCGTCTGCGCCCCCTGTTTCCGCTCCTATTTAATAAGGAGCTTGCGATAGATATTTTGATTCTGGAGGAAAAATGTATGAAGAAACGAATTCTGAGCCTGCTGCTCGTGTTTGTGATGCTGCTGAGCCTGCTGCCCGCAGGCGTTCTGGCAGCAGAGGGCGATGTCAGCGTCACACTGTCCGGTATGCACGACGCACAGGTCAAGTCCCTGAAGCTGTATACCTACATGGACGGCGTGAAGGGCGCGGACGATCTGCTGGCTGAAAAGACAGCCGCAGACGGCGCGTATACCATCGACCTTGCGCCCGGCGCTTACTGGGTTGACGGTTACGACGCGAACAATGACCGCAACGGCGGCGTGGTGATCGACGTCAGCAGCGACAGCAGCAGCTTCAAGCTGCAGCGGATGTATCAGATCTCCGTCAACCCCAGTTCATGGGTTAAGGACACAGACTATACTCTTTCGCTGCGCGTAACCGACGCCTCCGGTGCAGAGCGTAAGGCGGAGTTTGGCTCGGCCGTAAATTGGGGCAAGACCTACACAAGCTGCCTGTTTGTCGTTGGTGATACAGTCAGCGTGACAGCCACGCCGAACGCGGAAACGCATCCGAACTACAACCCGGCTACCGCTTCCAAGACCCCGACGATGAACGACAGCCTCAGCCTGACCTGCAAGGAATTCGTCACGGTCACGGTCACAGCGCCGGAGGGCTCGACCATCGACGCCGGTATGCTCGCAAAATACTATGTGTTCAGCTTCCTTGAGCCGTTCGCGCGTTCCGTCGAGGACGGCACGGCCACGTTCCATCTCGACAAGAACACGGATTACTTCTACCGTGTCCGCCATCCGCAGGGTGCAACATACTGGAACTACGTCAGACTGAGTGCCGACGCAGCGTACACGGTCACGGAAGAGGATCTCGGCCTGACCGGTGATTTCAGCAAGAGCACGATCTATCATTTTGAAAACAACGTCTACGACCGTGCAGGCATTTACCTGAACATCAACACCAAGGGCTATAAAAACATGGCCGTTGGCGATACGTTTGAACTCAACTCCTTCCGCAACTGGTTCGCGATCGAAAGCTTTATGAACGCCAAGGTCGCACTGCCGGAGATGCACTATCAGGTCATTGATGTGAACGGCAATGCCAGCGACGTCGTGACCATCACGCCGAACGCGCTGAACAGCAACGTCGCTGTGATGGAGGCCAAGCACGAGGGCACGGCAATCGTGCTCGTAACCTATGACGCAATGACCCATATGGCTGGCCAGACCAGCACGGCCTCGCATCGCTTCTCCGCCATCTGGCCGGAGTTGACAGGTGTGTTTGTTGTGAATGTCGGCGCGGACGGCAGCGCCATCCAGACCAATATGAATCTTGACCGCATGGACGCGGTCATCGAGAAGGATGAGGCGAAGCAGCTCGACGCGGAGCATGACATTCTGTTCTACACTGGAACAGAGGGTGCAAGTTACAGCTTCAAGCCCGAAGCGGGCTGCACCGTGAGCGTCCTGCGCCCCACCGTGACCGCTGCGTCTATGACGTATTCCGGCGGCTTCACAAACACTGGCGTCACAACCGCTGAAGACGGCACTGTGACCGTCAGCGGTCTGATCACCGGCCGCAATATCATCAAGGTCACGAAGGGCGGCCTTTCGACCTATCAGGTCGTGACGGCACGCGGCGTGAGCTACAAGTTTGTCAACGCGGAGGGCACGGAGCTGACGCAGGAAGAGCTGGCTGCCATCAAGCCGGGTGATTCCGTCACGATCCAGTTCTCCAACCTGATCAGCCCCAAGGAAAAGCTTTCCGGCGCGTATAACTTCAACTTCTCCCTGTATATGCAGGGCCCGGACGGCACCCTCTTCAAGAGTGATCCCGGCGGAAACTTCGGCGTTTATGACTTCAGCGGCAACCCTGAGCGGCAGAAGCTGACTGTCACCATCCCGAAGTTCTGGGCTGAGGAGACCTACACGCTGAGCGGCGCGATCAAGCAGGCGGGCTGGCCCGGCGTTCCGACGCACCGCGGCATCACCTATGCTGTGGGCACGAATCCCGGCTTCGACGCGCCCAAGACGGCAGGCATTCTCAGCCGTCTGCCGGAGATCACGATCCCGGTCGTAAAGCTCGACTTCCTGACCGGCAAGCTGAGCTTCCAGGATCAGAACGGCACGTCCATTGACCGCAAGGATCTGACCGTCACGCTGAAGGACAGCGCAGGCAACGGCATTGCGGTCGCGGAAGACGGCACGTTCAAGGCTTATGCCGAGGAATACTTCTACACCGTTTCCGGTGCCGGCGTTGAATACGCCTCCGGCAGCGTCACCATGACGGAGGAAGGCCCCAACGAATTCACCATCACCCTGCAGGCAACCGCAGCGGGCGCATGGGACGGCAAGACGCAGACCGAACCGAAGGCCGACGAAAACGGCGTTTACCGGATCGGCACCGGCGCGGAGCTGGCCTGGTTCGTCGCAAAGAGCAAGGACGCGGACGTTTCCGGCGTTCTGACGGCCGATATCAACCTCGGCAAATACGCATGGCTGAACATCTCCTCCAGCAAGAAGGTCGTGCTTGACGGCGCAAGCTTCGAGATCACCGGCCTGAACGCCACGGCTGGCCTGTTTGCGCAGATCGGCTCGAATTCCTACATCCATGATCTGACCATCCGCGGCGCAGTTTCCGGCAAGGGCAGCGCAGGCGCGATCGCCGGCTATGCCAGCGGCACTGCTCCGAAAATCGCGAACTGCTTCAACTACGCAGTCATCACCTCTACCGGCAACAACGTCGGCGGTCTTGTGGGATACACCTATCAGAACGCCGTGATCGAGAACTGCGCGAACTTCGGCGCTGTCACCGGCGGCAGCAGCGCCGGCGGCATTATCGGCGGCACAGTCGGCAACGGCTCGACCATCACCGGCTGCTATAACACCGCAGAAATTTCCGCGACCGGCAGCAAGGCCGGCGGCATCATCGGCGGCACCAGCAGCGAAATGACTGTTACAAGCTGCTACAACACCGGCAAGATCTCCGGCACGGCCTCCGGCGGCATCGCAGGCGAGGTCAAGGGCAATGTGAACTGGAGCGGCACTGTGCAGGGGAAAATCACCATCTCCAGCTGCTACTCCACCGGCGAAGCGGGCAGCGCCGTATTCGGCACGGTTGACACTGCTTCCTCCGAGATTTCCAAGTGCTATTATCTGAACACGCTGAACGCGGACGCGAACGCCGAAGCGCTGAACGAAGCTGACCTCAAGGACGCCGACCTGTCCGACGCGTTCGGCCCGGTCTGCGGCGGCTATCCCGCGCTCAGATGGCAGAGCGATGTGACCTTCCACGAAGCAGCTGGTGAGGGCACGGTCACGGCTCCGCTGTGCACTGTGAAGGGCTACACCAGCTACTCCTGCAGCAAGTGCGGCGAAAGTTACCGCACGGCCTATGTCGCGGCACTCGGCCACGACTTCTGCGAGGATGCGGACGGCAGCGACGGCAACTGCACCCTGACGCCTCCTACCTGCACAAAGACGGGCAAGATCGTCCGTACCTGCCGCAGAACCGGCTGCTCGGAAACGAAGGAAGACATCGTTCCCGCCAAGGGCCATACGCCCAAGGACGGCACCGAGCAGGTCTTCACCGGCTATAAGACCTACGTCTGCGCCGTCTGCGGCGAAACCTACACGGTCTGGGACGACGACCGCCTCGGCCACGTCTCCTACCCCGAGCAGACTGTCACCTCTATCAGCGTTTCCGACAACGGCAATTACCCCTGGGTCTACAATGCCGATCTGGACCGCTTTGAAAGCAGCAACCAGAATCAGGACAAGACCAGCTCCACGACCTCGTTTGCCTTTACGCTGAGCGCACCCACCGTTCTGCGCTTCGGCTACGGCGTTTCCTCGGAAAACGGCTATGACAAACTGACCATCACGCTCGCAGAAGACGGCGGCAGCCCGGAAACGCTGGCCGACGCTGTCAGCGGCGAGAAGAGCGGCAGCATCAAAAAGCAGCTCGGAGCCGGCAGCTACACGCTGACGCTGTCCTATGTGAAGGATGACGCCTCCAAGGGCGGCTCGGATATGGCGTATGTCAGCGTTCTGACGCTGGCCGGCATGGCCCGCGTGATCGTGGAGAACACCACGTTCCCGAAGGCGGAGGGCGCTGTCTGGGAAGGCACGCTGGCCGACACCTGGATCGAGCTGACTGGCGAATCGACCATGATGGGCTGCGTTGTGGAAGCACTGGATGGCCACACCGTCGTCGGCGCGGAAAGCAACTACATCTCCTCCATTGACAACTTGAAGGCGTTTGACGGCGGTACCATGTCCGGCTGGATGGGCACGCTCAACGACTGGTTCACAAACTTTGGCTTTGGTGAATTTACCGTTGCAAAGGGCACGCTCTGCGCGGGCGACGAGATCCGCATCATGTACACCCGTACCGTTGAGGATCTTGGCGGCAGCTGGAACAATTCCGACACCCGCCTCAAAGCGCTCACATTCAGCACCGGTAAGCTGGCACCCAAGTTCAGCGGCGACACCTTCACCTACACCCTGACTGTGCCGGAAGGCACGACCTCGCTGCTCGTCACACCGACGGCGGCAAACAAGAACTATCAGGTCCGCACCTATCTCGGCACGCAGGCTACGGGCCGCGAATATTCCCGCACGTCCCTGATCCCCATCGCAAATGGCAGCGTCATCACCGTCGTCTGTGCAGACGACAGCTGGCCCACCATGAATGAAACGAGCGACGGCAAGCGCACTTACACCATCAACGTGGTGTTCGGCACAGCTCAGTCCTCTGACGCGGGTGTTGCGTCCGTCAAGGTCGCAGGCGTTGAGGCAGCAGCCGGTACGGCTGAAAACAGCTTCTCCGTAACGCTTCCGGCAGGCACGGAGGTCATGGCAGACAGCTTCGAGGTCACACTTTCCGACAGCAAGGCCACGCTTACCGGCCCGGCCAAGGGTGAGGACGGCGTCTGGACGTTTACTGTGACCGCTGAGGACGGCACCGCTGTGACCTACACCGTCACTGTGACCGTCGCGGAAGCGCCGAAGTCCTCTGACGCAGGCGTGACCTCCGTTTCCGTCGCGCACACCCCGGCCTCGAAGACCGGTGAGACAGCCTACACGGTCAAGCTGCAGACGAACGCCGAGGTTACGGCAGACAGCTTCCAGATCGTTCTGTCCGATGAAAAGGCCAGCGTCTCCGCTCCCACAGCCAACGGCGATGTCTGGACGTTCACCGTTACCGCCGAGGACGGCACGACCACCGCAGCGTATACCGTCACCGTGACCCGCAGAAGCGCGTCTGATACGACCCCACTGCGGACGGTTACGCTCTCCATGCTCAAGGCAAGCCTGGAGGATACGACAACGCGCAGCTTTACGCTGCATCAAACAGCGGGCAGCAATGTGCTGACTTCTCCGTATCGAATCGTTTCTGGCGCGTCCGGGATTCAGTTCCAGGTTAAGGTATCCTACAATACGGCATATTCCGCCGTATATGCCTTCACGACGACCGACGGAACTGCAAAAGCAGTGGACGCCCCGCACGCGAAGAATATTGCCATCATCAATCCCGATCTTTCCGGCAGTCTGGTCGCGGTCATTACGCTGACGAACAAGACCGACGCCTCCGACGTCTGGGTCTACGAGCTGCGTATGCCGACCGAGGCGAACCATGCCCCCAGGCTGAAGGACGGCGTAATCACCCCGGCTGCGGCCTCGATCAACCTTGGCGAAAGCTATCAGTTTGATATGACGCAGATCTTTGAGGACGAGGACGCCTACGATAAGCTCACCTACCGCGTCTGGCGTGATGCCGAGAATCCGTTCTATGTACCGGCCTCCTACACATATACGCCCAGCGCTGCCGGTACGTATACGCTCGTCTTCAAAGCAAGCGACGGCAAGGCAGAATCTCCGGAATACAAGTTCGTTCTTACTGTGATCGACCCGAACGCGAAGTCCTCTGACGCAGGTGTTGCGTCCGTCAAGGTCGCAGGCGTTGAGGCAGCAGCCGGTACGGCTGAAAACAGCTTCTCCGTAACGCTTCCGGCAGGCACGGAGGTCATGGCAGACAGCTTCGAGGTCACACTTTCCGACAGCAAGGCCACGCTTACCGGCCCGGCCAAGGGTGAGGACGGCGTCTGGACGTTTACTGTGACCGCTGAGGACGGCACTGCCGTGACCTACTCCGTCACGGTCACGGTGAAAGAGGCCAAGACGATCCACGCAACCATTTCCATGCAGGCAGAAAATATGTTTATCATGGTTCCGACCCGCGTGGAAGTCTCCAGCGATCTCGCCGAACGCTATGGCTACGCTGATGATGTCACAGACGGCGTTTCCGCGCTGGACGTGCTCGTGAAGTACCACGAGCTCACCTTCGGTGAGGACTTCACGAAGGACAGCAAGAGCGATTATCTCGTCGTCAGCAACGGCACGATCACCACGGTCAACGGAGAAAAAACCTCCGCGTTCAGTTTCGCGGTCAACGGCGAGTTCCCTTGCGACAGAAATGGCGAATATAACCCGCAGTACGGCTACACCGGCTATACCATCAGCCAGACCCCCGTTGCGGAGAACGGCACCGTTGAGTTCTTCTTCTATCAGGACACCAGTATGTACATGGACTACTATACGTGGTTCACGGATACGGACGGAAACCGTCTGGATACCTTTACGGTTCAGGCCGGAACCGACTTCACGCTCGGTATGGACGGCTATATGTACGCCTACGGCGGCGGTCTGAAGCCCGAGGACCGTGTAACGCACGGAGCGGCGCTCGATCCTGAGGACATCCAGATCTGCACAGTCGGCGAAGACGGCACGCTCACGCCGGTCGAGGGCAAGGTCATCGGCGAAAATGGGCAGGTCACGCTCTCGTTTGCCGCCGCAGGCAGCTATGTTCTGTCCGCAATGGGCAACGAGTTCACCAACATTTTCTCCCCGTGGCTCCCCGTCACGGTCACAGCAGCTCCGAAGTCCAGCAATGCGGATGTCAGCAGCGTCACCGTTGCGGGCGTTGAGGCCACTGCTGGCGAGAACAACACCTACACCGTTACCCTCCCCTACGGCACGGACGTTACAGCGGGCAGCTTCGTGATCGTCACAAGCGACGCAGGCGCGACTGTCGGCGCTCTGACGAATGAAGGCAATGTCTGGACGTTCACCGTCACCGCTGAGGATGGCGTGACCTCCAAGACCTACACCGTCACCGTTTCGTTCACCGAAGCCCCGAAGTCCAATGACGCGGGTGTCAGCAGCATCACCGTTGCGGGTTTCAAGGCTGTGGCCGGTGCGAACAACAGCTACACCGTCACGGTTCCCTATGGCACGGTCGTCAAGACCGGCAGCTTCGTGATCGTCACGAGGCATCCGCGTGCGACTGTCAGCGCTCTGACAAACACCAGAAATATCTGGAGCTTCACCGTCACCGCTGAGGACGGCGTGACCACCGCAGTCTACACCGTCACGGTCAATACCGCCGCGCTTCCGGAGCCGATCACTCCGGGTGTCGACAATAAGAAGCCCGCTTCGAAGCCCGAGGTCAAGCTTCCGTTCACCGACGTTTCCACGTCCGACTGGTTCTATGACGACGTTGCGTTCGTATACAAAAACGGCCTGTTCTCCGGCACGGACAGCAGAAGCTTCAGCCCGAACGCGTCCATGACGCGCGCCATGCTCGTCACGGTTCTCTACCGGCTTGAGGGCGAACCCACCGTCACAGGCAGAAGCAGCTTTACCGATGTGCGTTCCGGCGCGTATTACGAAAAGTCTGTCATCTGGGCAGCCGCCAACGGCATCGTCACCGGCACGGACAGCACCTCCTTCTCCCCCGACGCCAAGGTCACGCGCGAGCAGCTTGCCGCGATCCTGTACCGCTATGCGCAGTACAGGAAGCTGGACACCGATGCGAGCGCAAAGCTGAACAGCTTCACCGACGCGGACAGCGTTTCCGCCTATGCCAGCGAGGCGCTCGGCTGGGCTGTCTCGGAGGGCCTGATCAACGGTGCTTCCGGCAAGCTCATGCCGAAGGGCGACGCGACCAGAGCACAGGTCGCCGCGATCCTCCACCGGTTCGTGAAAAATGTACTGAACTGACCTCATAATCCCAATTTGCAGCACAGGACTGCCCCCCTTTTTGGGGGGGCAGCCCTGCGTGCTGTATTTCAGAGCATATCTGAAAGCCGGTAAACCAGACCGTCAGCAGCTATTGCGCCACTGGACAGATTACCGGTTTTCAGATATACTTGAAATGATACAACACATATGGAGTTGAATTGCGTGAACGTCTGGAAAACAAATAAAAAGGCCGCCGTCTGGGCGGTGCTGGCGCTGGTGCTGACGGCTGCGCTGCTGACCGGGTGCGGAGCGCCGCAGGCCGGGCCGAGCTATCACTGCACCGTCTCCATTTCCTGTGCATCGATTCTGGAGCACATGGAGCTTTGCAGCGAGGAAAAGCGGGAGCTGGTGCCGGAGGACGGCTGGCTGCTGAAGCCTGTGGAGGTCACGTTTCAGGAGGGGCAGAGCGTCTTTGACGTGCTCCAGCAGGTCTGCCGGGAGAATAAGCTCCACATGGAGTTTTCCATGACGCCGATCTACAACTCCGCCTACATTGAGGGCATTGGAAACCTCTACGAATTTGACTGCGGGGAAACGTCTGGCTGGATGTACAAGGTCAACGACTGGTTCCCGAATTACGGATGCAGCCGCTACCAGCTTCAAAACGGCGACGTCGTGGAGTGGGAATACACCTGCGAACTGGGCAAGGACATTGGCGGCGGCTATGCGGCAGGCGGTGAAGCATGAAAAACAGAGATACCTTCTCCGGCTATCATCCAACAGTCAATTTTCTCTATTACGCACTCGTTCTGCTCTTTTCCATGTGCCTCATGCACCCGGTCTATCTGGCGATCTCGCTGACCGGGGCACTGGCATATGACATTTATTTAAAAGGCCGGAAGGCCGTGCGCTTCGCTGTCATGGGCTTGCTGCCCATGGCAGTGCTTGCAGCGCTGGTCAATCCGGCCTTTAACCATGAGGGCGCGACGATTCTGACGTATCTGCCCTCCGGGAATCCGCTGACGCTGGAATCCATGCTTTATGGCGCTGCGGCTGCGGTCATGCTGGCAAGCGTCGTTCTCTGGTTTTCCAGCTACAACGAGATTATGACCTCAGACAAGTTTGTGTACCTGTTCGGGCGCGTGATCCCGGCGCTGTCGCTTGTTCTGTCCATGGTTTTGCGGTTTATTCCGAAATTCAAGGCGCAGATGCAGACGGTTTCGGAGGCGCAGGCGTGTATCGGACGCGATGCGAAAAATGGGAGTGTGTTCCGCCGTGTCGGAAATGCCGTCAAAATTTTCTCGATCATGGTCACATGGTCGCTCGAAAATGCCATTGAAACGGCGGATTCCATGCGCTCACGCGGCTATGGCCTGCCGGGGCGCACGGCGTTTTCGATCTATCGCTTCGATGACCGCGACAAGGCTGCGCTTGCGTGGCTGATTTTTTGCGGGGCGTATCTCGTTTCCGGCTGGATGGCGGGCGGGACGTATTTCCGGTATTATCCGACGATAAAAGCTGCCGCATTCACGCCGATGACGGTGAGCTTCATGCTCGTGTATCTCGCGCTGGTGCTGACACCGATGATGCTCGACCGAAGGGAGGACAGGCAGTGGAACTCTTTGCAATCAAACATCTGAATTTCACATATCCCGAACAGGAGCAGAACGCGATTTCCGATTTCTCGCTGTCCGTCCGGCCGGGAGAATTTCTGGTGCTCTGCGGCCCGTCCGGGTGTGGGAAATCGACGCTTTTGCGGCAGATGAAAACTGTGCTTGCGCCGCACGGACGAAGAAGCGGGCAAATCCTGTTTGACGGAAAGCAGCTTGATGAACTGTCCCAGCGCGAACAGGCCGAGAAGATCGGCTTTGTGCAGCAAAGCCCAGAAAATCAGATCGTCACGGATAAGGTCTGGCACGAGCTGGCGTTCGGGCTGGAATCGCTCGGCTATGACACGCCCACGAGCCGCCGCCGCGTTGCAGAAATGGCGTCGTTCTTCGGGATTCAGGAATGGTTCTACAAGCCGGTCACGGAGCTGTCCGGCGGACAGAAGCAGCTTTTGAATCTTGCGTCTGTGATGGTCTTGCAGCCGAAGGTGCTGATTCTCGACGAGCCGACGAGCCAGCTTGACCCGATTGCGGCGTCGGATTTTTTGGCTACCCTTGGCAAGATCAACCGGGAGCTTGGCACGACGATCATTCTGACGGAGCATCGTTTGGAAGAAGCGTTCTCCTTCGCCTCGCGTGTTGCCGTCATGGACGGCGGCAGGCTGCTTTGCACCGGAACACCCGCCGAGGTGGGCGCGGAATTAAAGTCCAGCGGGAACGCGATGTTTTTGGCCATGCCTACCGCCATGCGCATCTGGGCAGCGACGGATTCCGAGGCAGCCTGCCCGATCTCTGTCTGTGATGGGCGTAACTGGCTGCTGGATTACGCAAAAAAGCACGAACTGAAACCGATTCCCGAAGAAACAAAAAACACGCCTGACACGGAAACCGTCGTGTCGGCGCGGGAGCTCTGGTTCAAATATGACAAGGATTTGCCGGATGTGGTAAAAGGTCTGTCGCTGGAGCTGCGAAAGGGCGAATTTCTCGCCCTGCTCGGCGGCAACGGCACGGGCAAGACCACCACGCTCAAGCTGCTGGCAAGCCTGAAAAAAGCGTATCGCGGGGAATTAAATATAACCGGCACTGTCGGAATGCTGCCGCAGAACCCGCAGACGCTGTTTGTGAAAGCCACGGTGCGCGAGGACTTATTGGAGATTTTACCAAAATCCGAACGGAAAACCGAGCGGCTTGCACAAGTCGTTTCGCTCTGCAAGCTGTCGGAATTGCTTGACCGCCATCCCTATGATTTATCTGGCGGCGAACAGCAGCGCGCAGCGCTGGCAAAAAATCTGCTTCTGAATCCGGACATTTTACTTCTTGACGAGCCGACGAAGGGATTGGACGCGGAATTCAAGCAGACGTTTGGGCAGATTTTAAGGACGCTGCAAGCGTCTGGCGTGGCAATTCTCATGGCCCTGTCTCTTATACACATCTC
>ERZ1026956.259-NODE-259-length-34437-cov-10.026991_pt1 | contig 34437 bp, 33 predicted proteins | sample MGYA00519301_ERZ1026956 | MGnify/ENA primary metagenome ERZ1026956 (study PRJEB26926, sample SAMN06164521) | human gut metagenome | biome: ENVO:00009003; feature: ENVO:2100002; material: ENVO:00002003 | host: Homo sapiens | place: USA | collected 2012 ...
GCGTCAGATGTGTATAAGAGACAGGGGCCGGGTCGCTCCCCAGGCGGCGGGTGACCTCGGCGGCGATCTCCGGGTGCCGGTCGAGGAGGTACTTGCCGGGGCAGGCTTTGTTGGCGAACCAGCAGTGGACGGTCATCACCATCTCCCCAGGCGCGGGGGTATAGGCCAGGGTCTTGGCCTTGTCTCCGAGCCAGATGAGCTTGGTCTTGCCGTTCCTCCGGCAGATGTCCTCGCACAGATCCACAAGGGCGGCGTAGGCTTTGGCGGTGACGGTGTAGGGGTGCGTGGTGTCGCAGGCCGTCTCGATGGTGATGGCCCGGTGGTCGTTGGCGGCGTTGGAGCTGCACCAGCTCCGGTCTTTCTCCTCTACGCAGAGGCCGATGTCGCCGTCCTTGCCAACGACATAGTTGCAGGACGCCTGCTTCGAGGTCGGCTGGAATACTTCCAGGCCACGCTTGGCGGTCACCTGGCCCACGAAGCAGTGGATGGTGATGCGGTCGATGGCGTGGGTGCGCGGGCTGTTCTTATTGGGCGAGATCATGGTGATGCTCGCCAGGGGGCTGTTGCTCATTTGCGGTTCCTCCTCCTTTAGAGGTCTGTTTTGTGTGCGCCTTTGTTGAGGTGCTTGTCCAGCATGGCGAGGGCGTCTTTGCAGGGGCCGTCGCAGCCTTGCTCGATGAGGCCCTGCAAGGCTCCCCGCAGGCCGTAGCAGATGATGGTCTGCTCGTCCTGGATGGCCTTGATGACCTCGCTCTGCTTTTTGTTGCTCTCCAGCACCTTGTAGACGGCTATGACCGCCCCGACGAGCGCTCCGAGGGCGGCCAGGAGGCTCGCGGCCTTGATGATGGTGTCCGCGTCAATATACATCGGTTTCACCTCCTCCCTGGCAAGCGCTGTCGGGCATTTCGTTGCTGCCGATGATCTCCACATAGCGGGCGTTGGCGGCGGCGATCTCGTCGGTGAGGGCTGTGTCGCCCAGCTCGCCGAGCCGGAGGGCCATCGCCCGCAAAAGGCGGGCTTGCTCCTCGCATAGCAGGCAGAGGGCTTCGATCATCTGCAGATTGCTCATTCCTCGGCCTCCGTCCAGCCGTAGACACCCGGCTCCCAGACATTGTTCTCGATGTCCGAGGTGTAGCGGTGGCCCTTGTGCGTTACCTTTGCGCCCTGGGGGTAGGCGTCAAAGGCTCCGACCGGCTGCGACCATTCGGGCCATTCCTCGGCGGGGTCGGAGGCGGGTGCCCAGAGGCTGACGGCGGCGTCGGGCGTCCAGTCGGCCTGGGAGGTGTGGGCGCTGATGCAGCGGTAGAGCCTGCCGTTGTATTGCCGGAGTTGTCCCTCGGTATATGCGATGGGATAGGCCCAGGGGCTGAACAGGTCGGCGTGTTCGGCGGCGGTCACGGCGTCCACGCTGCCGGTCTCGGCGAGGGTGACGAAGGTGATGGCGGCGGCCTCTTGCGCCTGCTGGACGGTGGCGGCGGCGGGGGTGTACTTGTCCACATAGCTGTTGTGGCTGTCGATGATGTACCAGTCGTAACAGGTGCCCTCGGCGTCGGTGTCGGTGTGGTACTTCTCGACGATGCGGAAGTTGTCGATGGCGATGCTGTCGGGGTACTTCCTCACGACCTGCTGGAAGCCGTCGAGGTCGGTGTGGGCCTCGCCCACGGTCTTTAGGTTCTCGACCGTCACGCCGTTGCGGGCGACGGTGCCGAAGATGTAGTCCATTTTGCTCTCTCCTTCCGGGCGTAGGCCCTGACTATTGCTTTCAGATTGCGCTGGGTCTTAGGCTTGACGAAGCGGGCGAAGATGTGCTGGGCGTTGCAGTGTTTTAGCTGCCCGAGGCGGGAGAGGAGGCCCTGGGCCATCGTGATGGCGATGGTGAGGCCGCGCGTCACGCGCTTGTAGTAGCTGGAGAGCTGCCGTTTGAGCCGGAATAGATTGCGCTTTCGGAGTAGGGTGTAGCCCTCGCCGTAGCGGTAGCCGAGGGCGGTCGGCAGTCTCGGCTTGCGATGGCGCTGTTTGCGCTCCTCCAGGTGTTGGTGCGCCCGCTCCACCTTGGCGGTGAAGGAGGTGCGGAAAAGCTGCCAGTTGTCCTTTATCCTGAGGCCGTGTTCGCCGAGCCAGTTTCCGATGGCGGTGATGAGGCGGTGGAGCATCCGCTTGTTGGGGCCGAAGATGGTGAAGTTGTCCATGTAGCGGATGAAATGCGCCACGCCGAAGCCGCCCTGCCGGATGAGGTGGTCGAGGGGCTGGAGGAAGGTGTTGGCGAGCCATTGGCTGAAATATGCGCCGATGAGGATGCCGTCCTTGATGACGGCCCAGACGACGCCGAGGAAACGGCGGTCTTTTACGAGGGTCTTTAGGCGGGCCATTACCAGGTCGGGCCGGAGGCTCTCGTAGAAGTGATGGATGTCCAGCTCGACGCAGTATTTCGTCCCTTTGGGGTCGTCGCGCATCCAGCGCCTGATGGCGGCCTGTCCGTAGTGGATGCCGCGCCCTCGGATGCTGCCGCAGCACCAGCGATCCATGCCGCGCATCATCACGGGCTGTAATACCTGGATGACGGCGTGATGGATGTATTGGTCGGGCCAGAGCTTCGGCTCGTAGATGTCGCGCCACTTTCCGGCGCTCTTGTCCCAGCGGCGCTTCATGGTCGGGACGGCGGGGCAGAAGCCTTGGATCAGGATACTCCGAAGGTCTTTGATGCGCTGTTCCTTGTTTGCCTCTACCCAGGCGACCACCTTGTTCGGGCGGTGATGGGGCCGCCAGCGGTGGGTGCGGTTTACCTCGTCCAGCGCCAGCGCGAGGTTTTCGTCTGAAAGCAGTTTTGTGTATAGGTCTTTCGCTCTTTTCACGGGCTTTACTTCTCCTTGATGCTTCACGGCGTTTCCTGCGCCCTCCGGGATGGAGGGAGTACTAAGTCGTGCCCTTACGCAAAATCTTCACCGAGGGGTGTGCGACTACTGCACCCATCTATATGTCAACAGCGCCGGGGCGCGGATGACCTGAGAAGTGTGGTGGCTTTGCTTGCCTGCAAGGTGACGGCAGCCGATGTTGCTGTTCGAGTTCGAGGCCGAGTTGTTGCCGTTGAGGTAGAAGGGGCCGTGGTTCTGGTTCTGGTTGTAGTTGCCACCAGCGTGCAACACCACCCCGGAGGAGTTGTAGTTGCAGTAATCCGCTCGTAAGCCCAGAAGGAGAGACCGAAACCGGAAAGAAACACCGGACTACTGGTGCAGTAGCCCCAGTTTGTACCCTGCGCCCGTGGCGAATTGCGGGCGCGGGTGTGGTTCTGATGGTTTGGATGCCAAGGGGGAGAAATCCCCCTTGGCGAACCCCCTTTTAAGGGAGTTTTTGGAGACGGCAGCCGATGTTGCTGCTCGAGTTCATGGCCGAGTTGTAGCCGTAGAGGAAGAAGGGGCCGTGGTACTGGACCTGGCTGCAGTAGCCACCAGCGTCCAACACCACCCCGGAGGAGAAGTAGCCGCAGTAATCCGCTACATAGGTCGAATCGGTGCCGTTTACCTCCGAGGGGTAGAGCGCCCAGCCGAAGCCGGAGGCGGTCGGGATGGCCCAGGCGCTGATGTAGTTGCTGGAGGTGGGCCGGGTGCCGGTCAGCGTCCCTCCCGTGGTGTCGCTGAAGCTGGCGGGGTTCTTGATGCAGTAGATGTTCGCGCCGCTGAAATAGATGCCGTCTACCCAGTCGAACACATTGTCCCACAGGCCCTCGATGTAGCGGTACTGAGTGAAGCCGTAGGAGGTGCGGGATGTTGCGGTGGTGCCGGTGTGATAGGGCATCGTGTCGGTCTTGCCGTTGTTCTCTTTGCTGCCGGATGCGGAGCAGCCGTAGCCGATGACCTTCTGCCCGTTCCAATCGGCGAACTCTACTAAATACAGCATTATGATCGTCCAGTACATGGCGAAGTCGTACTGGTAGGCCGTCGCGCCGAGCTTGTGGATGGCGTCGCGGGCGGTGGCGCGGGTGATGCTTACCTGTTGCGCCGCGCCGGTGGTACTCTTGTAGCCGCTGGCGCAGTGGTAGCGGCCCACATAGACGGTGTTGCGCTCGCCCTTGCCGTCGCCACGGTCTGCATGGGCGGGGGAAACGGAGAAGCCCGCCTGCGCCTTGTCGGAGATCTGGAGGGTCATGGTCGCGCCGCTCTTTGTCCACTTGTACCAGTATTTCGGGATGCTGACCAGCTCGCCGAGGGCGCTGTCGGTGGTGCGCTTCATCCCGGCCCAGGGCTGGAGGCTGTCGAAGGGGGAGCTGTACGCGCTCGCGCCGCTGTAATAGGGCACGGGGTTGGTGAAGCCGCTGGCGGCGTCGGTGCGGCTCCAGGTGGTCTCCGGGCCGCCGTTCCATTTGACGCCGTAGGTCTTGGGGAAGTCGGCGGTCACATTTGCGGTGACAGCGGTGGGGGCGAAGTGGTTGGTGCCCTCGGCGACCTTGATGGTGATCTTGCCGCTGCCGTTGGCCTGCCCGACGCTCTTGACGGTGACGGTGGCGGCGGCCTGATCCACGGTCGCGGTGGCGATGGCGGTGGCGGCGTTCTCCACGCTGATGATGCCGTCCCCGGCGCGGGTCACTTTGATGACGACCTGAGTTGCGCTGGCGCTGAGGGCCACGGCGGTCGGGTTGATGCTGAGGGTGCCGGGGGCCTTGGTGATCTTCCAGGCGACGGTCTTGGCGGTGATGCTCCCCCCGCTCCAGCAGTAGTTGCCTTTCGGGGTGAAGGTGGCGTTGTAGCTCTTGGCGGTGGTGCCGGTGTAGTCGCCGCCGATGGTGAGCTTGGTGGAGTCGTAGCCTGTCCAGGCGGCGGTGATGGGTGCGCCGGTGTAGACCTGGGTGCCGCTCTGCGTGGGCGTGGTGGTGATGGGCTGGCGGCTGATGCTCCAGGTCACTGTCCGGGCCTCGGTGGTGCCGCCCTCCCAGTGGTACTTCCCTTTCGGGGTGAAGGTCGCCTCGTACTCCCCGGCGTCGGTTGCGCTGGTTTTGCCGCCAATCTCCAGGGCGTCGGTGTTGTAGCCGTTCCAGGAGGGTTCCTGCGGCTCCCCGTTGTAGATGAGCGCCCCGCTCTGCGTCGGCAGGCCGTTGATGACATAGGCGAAGTCTTGGATGGCTTTGAGGGCGTCGTCGGCGGTCTGCTTTACCTTGCCCAGCTCCTCGCGGATGTCCGGGTGAGCCTTTTTGTCGGCGTTGTGGCCCGCGATGGCGGTGGTGATGTCGCCGGGTTCGGCCTTGCCGCTCCAGGCCGCTTTTTCAGCGGCTGAAACATGGCTGTCGCCGTCATTGATGTGTTGGGTGAGTGTCTGCCCCTGTTGCGTGATGGCCCTGTTCTGGCCCTCCAGGGCGGCGTCTGTGGTCTCCATGTAGCCGCTGAGGGTTTCGTCCAGCTCTTGGATGTCATGCCGCAGGGTCGGGTGCGCCTCCGGGTCGAGGTTGTGGTTCTCGATGTCCTTCTTGGTGGCGTAGATGAGGGAGGGGTCGAGGAGGCAGGAGACACTCTCGGCGTCGGAGACGATGACGGGGATGGTGATGTGTTTCTCTACGGTCTCCACGCTGGCGGCGGGGATGAAGTCGGCGGTGTCATAGGCGTTTTGGTAGCAGTAGAGGATGTCGCGCTCGCGCTCCTCTGGGGCCTCCGGGTCGGCGGCGAACAGGCCGATCTCGCGCCAGTAGAAGCCGTCCTGCATCCCGGCGTTGCTGAACGAGCCGGAGATGTCCACATAGCTGTTGTCGCCGGTCTGGGAGACGGAGGCGTCGATCTCGGTCACGAGGTCAACGAGGGCGGTCATGGTGGCGATGGGGCCGGTGAGGGTGCCCTTGCCGAGCTTGATCTTGGTGAACTGGATGCCCTCGCCCGCGAGGGTGCGGTTGTAGAGGGCCTTGCCTGCGTTGGTCAGGCGCGGGGGTTGAAACATGGCTTTTCTCCTCCTTTGGTTATGAGCGGGCCGGGTCTGCCACGCCGAGCCGGATGAAGTCGCCGGTGTGGAGCCAGTGTCCGATGTAGAGGGTCATAGGGTCGGTGCTGAGGTCGAGGATGATTTCGTCGAGCCACGCCGAGAGGCGCTTTACGGTCGAAAGGACGCGGGTGAACTCGTCCACATCCTCCGGGGTGATGGCGGGGTTGGTGGTGTAGGCTTTGAAGTGGAACGGCTTGCCGCCGTACTCGAACCACTCGCTGATGCGCCCGGTCTGGAAGATGGCCTCGATGATCTTGTTGACGGCGTAGGGCGTCCCCATCTTCATGTAGAAGGTGAGCGCTCCCTGTACCAGCGCCCGCTTGACGGGGAGGCTGTAATTCTCGTCGTAGGCCGGGGCGCGTAGCTCTACGGCCAGGAGGTCGAGGGCCTGTTCGCCCAGTTGGTCGATGGCGGCGTACACCCGCGCCCGGTCTGCGTAGGCGCAGACCTTGGCGATCTGTCTGCCAATGGCGTAGGCGATGGCCTGCACCTCGGTCTGGGAGGCCAGGTTGTAGGGCGCGATCTCGGTGAAACGGCTGTCTTGGAGTTTAGTCATCTTCGAGCCCTCCGTAGGTCAGCGAGGCTTCCCCGGAGAGCGCGGCGACGGAGGTGCCGTTGACGGCGGCGTAGGTCGGCGCGGTGATGTCCACGCGCTTGGCTCCGGCCCGCATGATGGCGGCGGTCAGCTCCGAGGGGTTGATGTCTCTGCCGATGGTGCGCTGCCACTTGATGTAGTCGGCCACGGCCTGCTTGACGGCGTTCTGGATGGCGACGGCCTGGGCGCTGTCCGAGCGGTTGATGTAGTAGGTCAGCTCGATGGTGTAGGTCACCTCGGTCGGGGCCGCCACGGTGAGGGTGTCGGTCATGGGCCGCAGCTCGTCGCTGGAGAGGTAGCCTTTGAGCCCTGCGATGGTGGTGCCGTCCGGGGTGCTGCCGTCTGCCATTATGAACACGATGTCTACGCGGCCCGCCTCGGCGTCGCTGGTAGCGATGACATCGCCGATGGCGGCGTTGTACTGCTTGGCCAGGTGCTCGTAGGCGTCTTTGGGGCCTGCCGTGGAGTAGCCGCTGGGCGCGTTGAAGATGCGCTCGGCGAGGTCGGCGTCGCTCTCTTGGTCTGCCCCGCCGTTGGTGGCGTTGATGTTGGTGGCGCTGGCGATGTATGGCGCGGGGTCAACGATGGTATTGATCTCCCCGGCCGCGATGCCGTTGCCGGTTGCGCCGGTCTCGGTACAGGTGGCGGTCACTTCTACGGTGGAGCCGCCTGCTGGGATTTCGGCGTAAGCGTCGGTGGCGAAGTAGATGCTGTCGGCGGTCGCCACGCGCGTCCCTGCCGGGATGCCGGTGGCCGAGGTGCGCGGGGCACTGATGGTGAAGCGGATGGTCGCCACGGCTGCCGTCGCCGGGTTGCGGGTCACGCCTTTTAGGAGGCCGAGGTTCTCCAGGAAGCCGCCGTAGCTGTATTTGAGGAGGTTCTGTTTCCCGGCCCGGTCTACATAGTTTAGGGCCTGGAAGATCTGCGCGGCGGCGCTGATGAGGACGCCCCGGTGGGGGCTTGCCCGCTCCAGCTTGATTTCCTTGCCGCTGGCCTCGGTCATGTAGCGCTCGTAATCGGCGATCATCTCGGCCTCTATCTCGGCGGGGGTCTTGTTGTCGATGAAGCTGATGTCGGGGGCGTTCTTAATGGGGTCGATGTCAGGCATTTGTAATCACCACCTTTGGATATACGGAGCCGCCGTCTACGCTGAGCCATTCGACGGCCTTGACGCGCACCTCCGGCACGAATTGGGCCACCTTTGCGGCGACTTCCGCTGTGAATAGGCTGCGGGCCGCCTCTGCGGGGCGGTCTAAAAAGGATAGGTCGAGGCCGAACTCCCGGTCAAAGGGGAGCGTCCCTTGCTGCGTGGTGAGCAAAAAAGAGAGCTTGCGGCGCAGCTCGTCCACGGGGCGGTCGATGAGCGTGAAGTCCAGCTCGAAGTTGTAGGGGGATGTGTTCATGTGTATTCCTCCAGGGTCAGGCTGACGGTCGCCTTGGCAAGCTCGCCCCGGCTGTATATCTTGTTCCAGGCTTCGCTCGCGCTGGCGATCTTGAAGCGGTTGGCTCCGACCGGGCGGTTGCCCACGATGAAGTATTCCGCTGTGCCGTTCTCTACCATGTCGGCGATGGCCTCCAGGATGCTCCGGGGCCGGACGCCGAGGGTGGAGGATAGGTAGACGGAGATGCTGATGCTCTGATTGTCGGGGCCGAGAAATTCCGCTTTCGGCTTGGTGCCGAAGGTGGTGTGGGTCGTCCAGCGGCCTGCGACCTGCCGGGTCATGGTCTGGAGGAGGAGCGCGTCCTTATCGCTGACGCGGAAGATGATGCGGCTGCCGAGGGTGGCGATGACGGACATGGTGTTTCCCTCCTTTAATGCGGGGCGCTGGTTTCGCCGTGGACGCCGGTGTGCGTGTGGTTCTTTAGGCTGATGCCTCCGGCTACGATGTCCCCGTCTGCCTTGATGTCGCCGGTCACGGTGACGCTGCCGGTGACGGAGAGGTCGCCGTCGATGATGATGGTGTCGCCCTTGATGGTGATGATGCCGTCCTTTTGCCGGAGGTAGGCGGTGCCGTCCCGGTCGAAGTCGATGCGGAAAAGGCCCGCGCCGGTCTCTTTCGGGAGGTTCTTGTCGCTCCAGAAGCGGCCCAGCACCACTCCGGCCTCCGCGCCGTTGGATAGGTGAAGCACCAGCACTTGGTCTCCCGGCTCCGGGAGGTGGTAGCGGGTTGAAAGCATGGGCAGGAGCTGTGTCACGCTGTCGTCCCTGTCTGCGTAGGTGACGGCGACAAGGCCCTTGGCGGTGTCTACGGCTGAAACCTTGCCGATGCGGATGATGTTGTCGCTCATTTGCGGTTCCTTTCTCCCCTTATGCCACGAGGGACAGTTCGAGGCTCATGGTGTAGCCGCTGCCGAGGTTGTGGGTCACTTTGTCGATGTAATACTTGCCGGACAGCTGCCCGAGGCCGGTGACCTGGATGGTCTGGGCCGCAAAGAGGGCGGCGTTGCCCATTATGGTCACGGAGAGGGTCGTCGCGCCGTGGTTTGCGTCGGCGACCGCCGCTTTGATCTTGCGCTCGGCATCTGCTACGCTGTCGGCCTTGCCGGAGCTTTTGAGGATGCGCGGGCCTTTGCCGGTCTTGGCGGTGATGTCCTTTTCCGTCTTTGGGTCGGTGTAGGCGTACTCGCCGCCCGTGTAGGTGCCAGCGAGGGTGGTCTGCCAGTTCCAGCTCTCCATGTCCGAGGGGGCGAGGGTCATAACGGGCGGCTTCGCCTTGTATGCCTCGCGGTCGAAAATGACGAGCTTTTTGGCGTAGACCTTCATGCTCAGGCCGTAGGTCTTGCAAACTCCCATCAGGAAGTCGCAGTCGGTCTGGTTCGATTGCTCGATGGATGTGAGGGTGAAGTCGAAGCCCTCGGCGTCCCAGCTGAGGGCTATTCCGGCGCGGCCCGCGATCTCGGTGGCCATCTCTTTGATGGTCACATTGGCCCAGACCTTGGAGCGCTGTGTCTCGCGGAAAGCTCCGTCTGCCGGGACGGAAACGCCGGAGATGCTGCCGGTGATGGGCCAGCCTGCGAAGGTGAAGTTGTCCAAAGTGAAAGAGCCGCAGGAAAGGACGCGGGTGTCTCCCTCCCGCGCCCAGTCCTGCAGCTTGATTTTGGCGGTGAGGGTGTCCCCGGCAGCCGGCATCCATGCGTTGATCCAGCGGCGGTTGCGGTCTTGGATGGAGATGTCGAGGCTGTCGGCCTCTCCGCTCGCCGGGTCGGTGTATGTGATGGCGGTGGTCTCGCCGCTGATTTTCGCGGTGACGGTGGTGCCGTTCCAGGTCAGGTCAACGGCGGCGGTGCGGGTTCTCATGCGTCCTCCCTCCAGATGGGTGCCTCGGCGGTGTTCCCCTCCTCCGGCACGGGTGGTGTCTGGAGGAGGGTGCCCGCTCTGAATGTGAAGATGTCGAGCAGGGGGAGGTTGGCCTGCATGAGCCAGCCGGTGTGCCGGGTGTCCCCATATACCTTGTAGGCGATGGCGTCCCAGGTGTCGCCCTGCTCGGTGGTGTATGTTGCGGTGTCGTTCATGGTGTCCCCTCCTTTACGCGGGGGCGAAGCTCTTGCGGCGCTCCTCGGCCCGCATTTGCTGGTAGAGGCGCTTGAATTCCGCGAAGCTGATGCGTCCGGCCTCCTCTGCCTCGGCCTTGGTGGTCGGGCCGTAGAAGTTGAAAACGGGCGCGAAGGTGATGGTCTCGCTCTGGTCGAAGTCGTTGTAGTCGTCGCCGCCTCTGCCGCCTCCTCCGATGCCGTCGAGCATTTGCGCGAGCTTGGACAGGGGCAGGATGGCCTCCGGCTCCTCGCCCTCGCCCACCATGGCCAGGGTCGGGTCGGTAGCGATGCCGCCCGAGGCCAGGAGCGGGATGGTCGGGATGCTGAGGCCGAAGTGCGTGCCTCCGACGACGGGCACCCAGTCGGGGATGTCGAAGGAGACGCCGTTGATCTTCTCGATGACCCAGTTGATGGCGCTGATGACGGCGTTAATGGGCACTTTTGCGATGTTGACGATGCCGCCGAAGATATTGCCGAAGATGCCGACGATGCTGTCCCAGGCGGCGCTCCAGTTGCCGGAGAAAATGTTGGTGATGAAGTCGATGAGGCCGCTGAATACGGCGGTCACGCTGTCTATCACGGGGCCGATGGTGGCAAAGGCCGCATTTAGAACGGTGCCGATGAGGTCGGCGATGAACGAGATGGCGGGCGAAAGGGCCGTCAGGATGGTCGAGACCAGGGTGCCGATGAGCGTGATGATGGGGGCGAGCTTCTCTATTATCCCGGCGAGCGGGGTTAGAAGCTGGATCACCACATTTAGTATCGGCTGGATGGCGGTCATGAGGGCCGTCAAAACCGGGGAGAGCGCCTGGATGAGCGAGGAAATCACGGGCAAAATGGCGGTGATGATCTGCATGAGGGGCGGCAGTAGCTGTTGAATGAGCGCGATGATGGGCGGCAATACCGTCTGTATTAACTGCATGATGATCGGCAAAATGGCCCGGATCAGCTGCGTCAGGGGCGGTAGGACGCTTTGGATGATCTGCGACAATAGCGGCAGGACATCCGAGGCGATTTGGCCCGCGAAGTCTACTACCAGGGGCACCAACTCTTGGATGGCCGGGAGCATCCCCTCGATGGCTCCAGTGATGACCGGGAGGACGGCCTCGATGGTCGGCTCCAGGGCTTCGATGGCCTCGGTCATGCTGTCGAACAGCTCCATGGCCATCGGCTCCAGGGCGACCTTCATCTTGTTCTTGAACAGCTCGAACCGCTCGGCGAAGGAGTAGGTGTCCTCGGCGGCGGTGCCGATGGTCTCGCTGGATGCCTCCAGCTGGGATTGCAGCTCCTCCAGAGAAAGCGCCCCACTGTCAATGGCGCTGATCATCGTGGAGGCGGCCTTGCTGCCGAACGCGGTGCAGGCGATGTTGTAAGCCTCGGTTTCGCTGTCGGCGTTCTTGATCTGCTCGATGTAGCTTTGCAGGCCCTCGTTTACATTGTCGAAGCCGTCCTTGGCGGCGTTCTTGGCGGCGGTCTTTAGGGCGGTGAAAACGGTGGAGGCGTCATAGCCTGCCTTTTCCACCTGGCCCAGCAGGACGGCGCTTTCCTCGAAGCCGAAGCCCACGGTCTGCAACTGTGCGCCGTAGCTCTGGAGGTTGCCCATCAGCTCGGAGAAGCCGACGCCGGTGCTTTGGCTTACCTTGAACACCCAGTCCATGGCGTCGGCCATATCCTCCTCGGCGATCTGCCAATTCTGGAAGGCCGTGCTGGAGCTTTCGATGACGGTGCCGAGGTCGTCCCCCAGCATGGAGGACACCTGGAGGGCCTGGGAAGATAGCGTCTCCAGGGTGTCGCCGGTCACTCCGAGGCGGGTGTTGTAGTCGGCGATGGCCTGGGCCGCGTCCCCCATCTCTGCCGGGACGGAGGTGTAGACGGCTTTCATGCTGTCCTCCAAGTCCTCCAGGGCCTCGCCGGTCGCGCCGGTGCCGATGCGGATGGTGTCATAGGCGGCATCGAACTCGGTGCCGAGGTCATAGAGGGCCTTGCCCGCTGCGACGGCGGCGGCGGTGACAGCGGCTCCAGCGACGGCGATACCCTTAAAGGCTGCTTTTGCTCCGCTCGAAAATGAGCCGAGGGCGCTCTGCGCCTCCTTGGTCGCTCCCTTGAAGGAGCTGTCTACTTTGCCCGCGATTTTAATGGCGAGCTCGTATTCCTTGCCGCTTGGCATACGCTGTCACCTCCTCCGCTAAGTCGTTCAGCTCGTCGATGGGTAGCTCCATCAGATAGTCGAGGCCCGTGTGCATTCGCGCCGACAGTACGACCAGCGCCTTTCTGATGGTGGGCGCGGGCAGGCTGGTTAGTCCGCGCCGAAGATAAAACCCGAGACGATGTTTTTGAGCTTGATGGCCTCCCGCGCCGGGAGCCGGGTGAAGAACTCGATGGGCTTGCCGGTGATCCGGGCCGCGATGATGGTGGCGTACTGCAGGGACATCTCCGGGAGCATATCCACGGAGCCGCCCTTGGTCATCTGCTTTTGGGTGGCGATCATGTCGGCGGCGGTGATGTTCTCCAGGCCGGACAAGTCCACCTCGGTGAAGGTCTCATCCTCGAAGGTGTAGGGCTTAGCGAAGCGGAGAACCAGGTCGTTCTCCTCCTCCGGGGTGGCGGTGGTGATGTTCTTCTCGTCCATTAGCACTGAGACCTCGCTTTCGCCAGAATGTCCACGCCGTTGATCTTGTAGACGCTGTTGAGCTTGTCCAGCTCGATGCGGGGCTTGTCGTCCAGGTCGATGCGGATGTAGGTAAGCTCCATCTTGATGGAGCTGCCCATCGCCGCGCCCTGCTTGACGGTGCCGCCCGTGATGCTCTTGCATCTGCCGCGCACGATGACGCGCATCCCGACATAGTCCACGCCGCCTCCGGGGGTGTTGGTCTGGATGGAGCCCCGGAGGGTCAGATTGACCTGATCGCCGGGGTTCATCATGTCGAACATGCTGTCGATGACGGTGCGGAAGGGAATCTCCAGCTCCTGCGAGCCGAAGTGTCCGATGGTGGGGTCGTCAATCTCGCCCAGGATGCCGGGGCCGCTGATGGCCTCGCTGATGGCCTCGAAGTCGGGGAGCGTTACCTCCCCGGAAAGGCCGAGCAGTTTGCTGGTATCCCGGTAGACATTGAACATGTTGATTTTAGTGGGGATTCCGTTCATGGCTGCGCTCCTCCTTTACTCCTGCAGCGCTGCGACGAGCGCGTCGGTGTCGAACTCCAGAATGGCCTCGATGTCCTCGGCGGGGGTGTAGGGCGCGAGGTAGAGGTGGAAGGTGATCTTGCCGTTGAGGATGTCGGTGGCGGGGTTCTCCTCCTCCAGGTATTCCACCCGGTAGGCGGCGCAGTACCCACGGGCCACATATCCGTTTCCGGCGATGTTGGCGCTGTCCACGATGTTCTCGATGAGCCGCTTGTTCATGGGGTCATCGACCTTCTGGAAGTAGGTCAGGATGAAGCTGTTGCCCGCCCAGGTGAAGAAGCGGCGGCAGCCGATCCAGCGGTCTTTCGGGTCGGTGGTGCTGGGATAAGCGGCGGTATTGTTGCCCCAGGTCTTGAAGCCGTTGAGGTTGAGGGCCGTGGAAACGCCGTAGCTGTTGACGGTGTTGGCCTGATCCTGGTCGAGGACGACCTCGGTGCCGTCCTGCAAGACCACGGCGGTCGCGCCGCAGGCTTTGTTGGACGGATAGAGGACGGGCACATCGTCGTTCTCGGCGTCCAGCTGCTGCATGAGGCCCGCGAGGATGGCCGAGAAGTAGAACTTCTTGTCGCCAACGGCGAGCATGGGCCAGCAGGCGATGGCGTGGGCGCTGGTTGCGCCGAGCTTCTCCTTGGCGGTCTTGACATCGGTATAGGTGGCGGCGAAGGGCACGGGGGTCTCGCCATCGGTCACGCCGCTCGCGGTGCAGATGTCGATGACGCACTCGCAGGTGAAGCAGCCGTTGATCTCGATGCACTTGGCCTGCATAGCGGCGGCCACGCTGGGGTAATGGCTCCAGCCGGGGGCCAGGAGCAGGCCGGGGGTCATGCCGAAGGTCGGGTAAATCTGCCGGATGAGCTGGAGGCCGGTCTCGGTGTTCCCGTTGGCGGTGCCGATGATGTCGCTGTACTTGATGACGGTGGGGTCGAGCTTGTAGCCGCTGTCGAGCCTGATGGTCTCCCGCGCGTAGGCGCTGCCGGTGGCCAGCAGGGTCACGATGAGCTTGCCGTCCGCGTCGAAGGCCAGGGTGTAGTCGGTGCCCTCGGCCAGCTCGCTGCCCTCATCCTCGTCTTTGAGGACAAGGGTGGTCTTGATGACGCCGGTGTCCTCGATGACCGCCTGATGGTCGGCCACGGTCAAGTCCGCAGCGGAGAGGGCGGTGCGATGGGTCGCGGGGTCGAGGACATTGATGAGAACGATGGGGGCGACATTCTGGACATTGAAGCAGCTGTAAATGCTCTGGCAGAGGGTGTAGTGTTCCCAGTCGTCGGAATAGCCGACAGCGGCGCAGGCTTCCTTGTAGGAGTAGCACAGCTTCGGCTTGTTGACGGCGGCGGCGGGGTCGTCCACGAGGTTGACCGGCGCGGTGCCGATGATGACCTGCAGGCCAGCCGTCCCGGTGATGGGCGCGGTCAGGCTGGTTCCCTGTTCGGTCACATAAACGCCGTGTTTATAGGGCATCTTTGGTTCCTCCTATCTTAGAGAGATTTTGTGATTTGCTGGTAGATGTTGAAGTATGGGCCGCGCCCCGCCTCGATCTGCTGGCGGGCCTCCACGAAGTCGGCCAGCGGAAGGATGAGGTTGTGGATGAGCGGCACCTGTTTCGCCTTTTCCATGAGCGGGGCCGGGGCCTCGGTGAACATGGCGTAGCGGGGGCAGATGTTTCGGATGGTCGGGCCGCAGTAGACCTTGGTGCCCGCTGCGGCTTTCGCCTGTTCTGCCCGTTTCTTGCTCTTGGTCATGCGAGCGCGTCCTCCTTTTCGATGGCGGGCACCTCAAAATGAAGGAGGAGGCCGCCGTAGTAGTAGGGGTAAGTGTCCTCGTCGGAGAGCGTCCATTCGAGCGGGTGCCGAAGGTTGAACTTCCCGGCGAGGTCGGGGCGCTTGCCGAAGCGCTCCAGCACTCTGCCGATGATGGCGAGGATGTCTTGGTGTCCGTGTCTGGCGGTGTTGTCGTCGCAGACGCAGATGATGACCGCGACATTCACCTCGTGCCCGTCGTCCTCGGTGGCCTTTTTCCCGTTCTGTATCTCCGAGACGATGTACGGCTCCGGCACATCTGCGTCGGTGGGTTCGTCGTCGCTCCCCTGCTTTACGGGGAGAGAGTGGGTATAGGCCCGGAGCGGCACGGCGTGGCCGAGGCTGTTGTAGTAGGTCTTGCCCTCGAAGATGCGGTTGAACTCTGCCGTCAGGCTCTGTTCGAGATCCACGAGGGTTCCGGCGTCGATGCTCATGCCTTGGCTCCTTTCGAGATGGTCTTGTCGATGTATTTGCGGATGTTGGCGTCGAGCAACTCGGCGATTTGCGGCTTGACCTCGCCGTAGACGGTTTTCTCGTTGCCGACCATTTTGGGGATGGAAACCGCGTAGAAGGTCTTTAGCGGTGTTCTCGTAGAGCTGCGCCTTTGCGCGATGAGAATGTTGTCGTTTTTGAGCTGAGCGACAAAGGCCTTTCGGCCACCAACCTCCAGGGGCTTCATGCCACTTGCTTTCAGCACTTTGCCCTTGATAATATCGGGCCTGCCGGGGCCGACGCTTGGGGCTTTCGAGCTGACTTTGAAATTGATGATATTTAGAGGCTTTCCCTGGGTGCGGATGATTGCCCTCTGGGAGCGGTTGGTGGCCGATTCAATCTTCATGGCTTTGTTGAAGCGGCTTGTCTGGATTGCGTAGACCTCTTGGGCCTTTTTGACCAGCATCGTCCGAGCGTCCTTTGCAGTAGCATTGATGGCCTGCTTGAGTACGGTCGGGGCCTTGCTGTGGTATTCTCCGAGTTGGTCGGAGACCGTCTTGATGAGGCCGTTGTCATCTGCAGTGAAAACAATCACGAGCGGTTCGCCTCCATCTCAATGATGAGGAGCCCGTCCTGCGTGTCGGTGTCCACGACGCGGTACTTGCGGGCGTCGAAGGTGATGAGGTTGCCGATGGCGGGGCGCGGCCCGTAGTCGGCGGCCTTTAGCATCAGGAGCTTGTGCCCGGTGTAGAGGCCGCTGTCGCTGGCGGTGTAGACGCGCTTGGCGGTGCGCCGGATCAGCTCGTCATTGTCCGTGATGACGCGGATGGTCTTGCCGTTGACCTCATGGTCGCCCCAGAACTCCTCCCGGTCGCTGTACCACACAGTGTCCAGGTCGCTGGCGATGATGTCCTTGAACGGGCTGCTCACTTTGCGGCTCCCTTTGTGGGAGGTTTCTTGCCCTGCGCCCTCGCCTTGCCGGAGGTGGTAGCGGCTTTCGGTTTGGAGGCGGCGGGCTTCTTTGTGGCGGCGGTCTCTTTCGCGGAGCCTGCCGCCAGCCACGCGCTCACGATGGCGGGGTCATGCTGAGGCAGCTCCTCTCCGGGGTTGTAGAGCCGGTTCTGATAGAGGACGGGCCGGGTGGCTTTGATTGTGGCCATTGTTCTCGCCTCCTTTGCGGGCCGGGGCCGGTTAGACCGCCTCAGATGCGGCGTTCTGGTTCTTCCACTTGCTGTCCTTGTAGGTCAGCACCTGGCCCTCCTCCGGGCTGGAGATTTCCACGCCCTCCAAGTCCTCCAGCTTGGTCTTGGCGGCGGGGGCCGAAGCAGCGGCGGCGGGCGGCTCCAGCTTCATCAGCACCTCGGTGTCGGTGGTGGCGGCGTCGGCCACGGCCCAGCCAGCGGGGACATCGCTGTCGGTCTTGGTGACCTTCTTGCCCTTGGCGTTGAAGTAGAGGGCGTCGCCCTGCTTGACCTCGGTGGAGGTGTCCTTGGGAACGGCGAACACACCCTCGACGGCCACGGTGCCCGTGGCACCGACAACGATGTCGGTGGCGGCGATGCCGGTGCGGGCCTTGCCGATGGCCACCATGTCGCCAGCGTTGATCTTCTCCTCGGTGGCGTTCTTGAAGTCGATGCTCGCGCCTTTCTGAATGTAACGGGAAGTCATTGTCATATCCTCCTTTTATGGTCTCCGGCTCGGCTTACGCCTGGCCGGGGTTCTTGTAGATGCCGCGATAATCCACGGCGGTGATGCCCCAGTCGAGCCAGATGTCCCAGGTGAAGCCCAGGACGCCGGGGGCCTCCATGCGCCGGAAGGTCGGGGTCTCCTGCCCGTTCAGATAATCGACCTGGATGCTCTTGCTGGAGCTGGGGTCGGTCACCATGAACCAGGGCTTCGCGCCGGAACCGGCGAGGGCGTTGATCCAGGGGGACTGGACTACCTGCAGGGGGTAGTTGTAGAGCGGGTTGATGTCGTTGTTGGAGCTGCCGGTCACCTGGGCGCTCTTGAAGATGACGGCCAGGACGAACTCGAAGCCCATGGGGACGACCAGGAACTTCGGCACCTCATAGATAGGCTCGCCGAAGGGGTCGGTCTGGCCCTGCGCCAGCAGGATGATGTCCTGGATGGTGGTCTGAGAGGGGGCCGCCCCGGTGTCGATGAGGTTCTTGTGGTTGGTCTTGTCGAACAGGGCCACGCCGTCGTAGATGGCGGGGTTGGTCACCAGCACCTTGTAGACGGCCTTGTCGATGGTGCGCTTGGCGGCGCGGGTGTAGGCGGCGGGCACCTCGGACAGGAAGCCGATGTCGTCGTTGATAAACGCCTGACGGCTCATAGAGAACTGCTTGCCGTAGGTGTCGATCTTGCGCTGAGGCAGGAGGTGCGTGGCGGGGGCGCTGTTCTTCAGCTCGCCGTTCTCCGGCACCAGCTCGAAGTCGCCAACGCCGCCCAGCAGGTAGCTGTGGTCGGGGGTGGGCTTGAAGTCGGTGACGCTGCCCTTGGTCGTCCACGCCTGGAAGGTGGTGGGCACCTTGCGGTACTCCTCCACGATGGTCTTGCGGATGGTCTGGTCGAGGATGGCGGGGAAGGCGGCGGTGGGGTTGTAGAAGTCGCGGCAGAGGCGGCTGAACAGGTCATCCTTGCTCATGCGGAGCAGGGTGTTGGCGTTCTCGCCGCTCCGGGTCAGGCACTCGATGGCCAGGTCGCGGAGACCCATGCCCCGGAACTCCTCCGCGCCGTCAGCGACCTTGCCGGGTTCGCGGCCCATGCGGAGCAGGAGGCCGTCAGAGGCAGCGGCCCGGAACTTGTCCTCGCCGCTCTCGGTGACCTGGATGCTGCCCGCGTTGATGGGGCCGCGATCCTTGGCCAGCGTGTCCAGGATGGCCTTGCGGCAGTCGTCCACGGAGATGTCGCTCTCGGTGTAGCTCTTGGGGTCGATGTTGAAGGTGCGGCACAGGTTGGTGATGTCGTTCACGCGCTGGCGCTCGGCGGCGACGGCCTGCCGGACGGCATCATCGTCGCCCTCGGTGCCGGTGGCGGCAGAAGCGGGGGCGGGGCTGGCGGCTTTCGCCGCGTCGATCTTGGCCTGCAGCTCGTTGAACTCGCGGGTCTCATCCTCGGTGAGGTCGCGGTTCTCGGAGCGGGCCAGGGCGGTGATTGCGCTCTGGCGGGCGATCATTTCCTTGATGTTCATTAGATGTTGTCCTCCATTTCGAAGTAGTTTTTGTTGGTCTGGACTTGTGCCTCGAAAGCTCTGAGGCGCTGGGGTCTTTGCTGGGGGTCGCTTTGGCTGCGCCCGACGCCGACCGTCGCATCGGCGGGCACGGACACCACGGAAATCTCCAGGGGCGTCCATTTGCGGGCGATGTCGCAGGGGCCGACGAAACCGTCAGCGGACACCTTCCCGGCCATTACCTCCTCCCAGCTGTCTACGGAGTAGCGGACGGAAACGCCTTTGAGCGTCCCAGACTTGACCTTCTGGAAGATGGTCTCGGCCATTTCGTCATCGTCGAAGGTGATGATGGCCTTGCCGCGCTTGCCGTCGATCCACGCCCGCTCCACTCGGCCGAGAACTCGGTCGGTGTCGTGGTTGAACAGCAATACTCCGATTTCGTTGAGCCTGGTTAGGTCAACCGCGCCCTCGGCGTGGCTGAGGATTTCCAGGCCGAACCATCGCTGGTAGGGTTCCTCGGAGCTGAACGAAAGCTCGAAGCTCCGCTCGTTCCCCTCGACGGCCCGGATCGCGGTCTTGGTGAAGCTCCGCTCGCCGAGGTTTTTATTCCTCTGCGGGGTCGCCTCCGTCGCCGGTTTCGTCGCCGTCGCCTGTCGGGTCAGCGGGGTCGCCGCCTCCGGCATCGGCTCCATCGTCGCCGTCTGGCTGCGGCGCGGGGTCGGGGTCGGGTGCCGGGTTCTCTGCTGGTTTCTTGTACTTTCCAATTTCTCCACCTCCAATCTCTAAGCCCAATTCGTGAGCGTAATCGTAGACCTCGGCGATGTCACGGAGCTGGTCGCGCCAGTCTCGGCCATTCTCTGCCGCGAGCTGCTTGTAGGTCTTTAGGCCACCTTTCAGCGCCGTGGCGTCCGCAGAGCTTTCTTTCTGCGGGTCAATCCACTTTTTGGGCGCGGTCACCCATTCGTGCTGGAGGTAGTCGTGTTTGTTATCCCAAAATCCGGGGATGCGGAAAAGCCCGGACAGATAACCGGAAATTACGAAGCTCTCGTAGACCTCGGTGAGGACGCGCTCGCGGAGAAGCTCTATCTCCTCGGCGAAGGTGATCTCGTCCTCGATGGAGCTTTGCCGCGCCGAGGAGTAGTTGGTGCGGCTCATGTCTCGACTGGTGGTCTCGTAGCTGAGGCCCTGGCCCGCTCCGATGAGGCCATACTGGAGTTGGAGGAAGCTGGCGGCCTCGGCGCTGTTGCCTGCCGGGTTGACCACCTGGATTTCGTCCCCGGCGTTCATCTCCTTTATCATGCCGGGGGTGAGGGTCTTGCCTGCGTAGTCCACGCGCCCGTCCGGGCCTTGGACGCTGCTGCGCCCGAAGCCGCCCGAGGGGACGGTTTTCTTGATGAATACGGAGAGGCAGGCGGCGATCCGCTCCTTTACCGAGACGGCGGTGATGAACTCGTTGACATCCCGGATGCGGGTGATGGTGGCGGTCATGTCGCTGATCTCCCGAATTTGGGAGGGCCGGTGCTTCGTGAAATAGAAGATTACATCCTGCGCCGGGACATAGATGGGGTCGATGACCTGGTTGCCGTTCACATCGTACTGCCGGAAGTAGTAGCCGACCGGCTTGTGGTATGGGTCATACTCGATGCCGCCGACCACGGTGTTCCGCTTTAGGCGCGGGGATGCCACGGTGGTGTCCAGCTCGTCTACATCCAGGCACTGGAGCTTTAGGGGCACGATCTCGGCGTCCCGGACATAGCGCTTTAGGATTATCATGCCGCCGTCCACCCGCTTCCGGGTGACGGCCATCCGCAGGATCTGATTGAAGCTCTGGGTGCCGGTCACATCACAATGCTCGGCCTTGCACCACAGCTTCCAGTACTTCTCTATCTGGTCATTGAGCGCCTCGTCGGGGGTCATGGCCTGGAGGGTGAAGCCCTTGCCGACCACATTTCGGCGGTAGGCTCTGATGACGGATTGCGCGATGTCGGAGTTGCGCTCCAGGTCTCGCGCCCTGGCGCGTACTGTGTCCCGGTTGAAGCGGTCGGTGGTCTCGGCGGCGGCGTTGGTGGTTCTCCAGGCCGCGTTCAGCCGGCCTCCCATCCCGGCGTCGTAGAAGCGCAACTCGTCGAGGGCTGCCCTCCATGCCTCACGCTCGTAGGCTCTCCGGGGCGAGAAGAAGTTGATGATGTTGTCGATGATATTCACGGCGCGTCACCTCCCTGTGAAAAACGCCACGAAGGTATTGTCGAGCAGATGGCTGGAAGCGTCGGAGGTGATCTCGGCCTCCAGCTCCTCGCGCATCTGCTTTAGGAGGCCAAGGTCGGCGCGGGTAAGGCTCCGGCTGCCGATGGTGTAGCTCTGGCCTCCGGCGAGGACGGAGTAAATCGCTTTGTTTACCTCTGCGAGCTGTTCCTCGCGGGTCATTTTATGGAACTCGGTCATGGGTGCGGCCTCCTTTATACCCAGTTGTCGTTTGCCCTGATCCAGCTCTCCTCCGGGGCCGGGTCTGATGCGGGCGGTGTTGCGGGCTTCGGCGGCGGGTCGTCTCTGAGGAATAGCTGGCGCACTCCCTTTACATCGGCGGCGGCCATACAGTAGACCTCGCAGTCCAAGTAGTGATTGTCCGCGCCGTCGTTCCCGCCTTTCGGCACCCAGACGAGGCTGACCTGGCCCTTGCTGTTTTTCTGGGCGACCTTATGCTCGGCGGTGACCTGCTTGGCATACTCCTCATCGCATCCCTGGTAGACCATCCAGGAGCCTTTGCCGTTTGGCTTGCGTAGGCGGCCCGCGATCATATCCTTGTAGCGCCCGCCGTCTACCAGGACGAGGTTCATGCCGTAGGCGCGGGAGCCGGTCTTGTTTACGGTGGAGAGGCGGTAGTGTGAAAGCTGGGAGCTTGTGCCCTTGCATGGGAGCGCCCATTCGCTGTTGAGGGCGCAGAAGTCATAGACTTCATCGGTTTGGTCGCCGCTGTCGATGAGGCACAGATCCACCATGAAGGGGGTGCCGTCCTCTTTCCGATATTCCAGGTTCATCACCTGTTCTATCTCTCCGAAGCTGAACGCCTGCCCGTGGGCGATGTTCTGGGATGTGAGGAAATCGCCCCAGGCCCGGATTGTCCAGTAGAGGCAGTTTTCCTGTACATCCACGCCCGCCGTCACCAGCTTCGTCCAGGGCGGGAGGATATTTTCGGGGGTGTCGGTCTGGCGCTCCAGCACCAGCTCGGCGTTGGTCTTTAGCTTGGTATCCTCCCACGGCTCGGCGAGCCAGCTGTTGGTGAAGTTGTGGAGGAGGTCGGGGTCGTCCTTGCTGGTAAGGAACTCTTTGGCAATCTCCGAGAAGCGGACGAAGGGGCTGTATAGGGTGTTTATCCAGTAGGCCACGCGGCGGGCGGCCCTGCCCTTGTTCCGTACTGCCCGCCACTCGCCCAGGGCGAGGGCGCGGTTCTTCTCGGCGTCGCTGATGGTGCAGCCGCATTCCTGGCAGACATAGACGGCAAGCTCCGCCCGGTCTGCCGCATCGAGACCCGCCTCATCTCCGGGCCATTTCAAATTCTGAAAATTCAGCTCTATGTAGGCTCCGCAGTGAGGGCACGGGATGTAGTAGTGTTTCTCGATGTCGGCAGACTCCTTCGCTTTCCAGATGTGCCCGGTGCGAAGGGTGGGGGTGCTACACATATAAACCTTTCGGTTTACAAATGTCTTGGTGCGTTCCCTGGCGAGGCTGATGGGGTCGGCTTCTTTGCGGGTGGCCGGTGGGTACTTGTCCACCTCGTCGAGGAACAGGTAGCGGATGGGCTTCGATGCCAGCGATGCGGGGCTGTTGGCTCCGCTGATGCTGACATACATACGCCGGAGAGCGCCACATGGTCGATCAGCGACGAAGATCTCAGCATTGTTTTGACGCTGGAAGGCACAAACACCACCCCCGGCGTGTACGGTACGGAGGGGCACCTGACCGTCAAGATCGGTGAAACCGAGTATGAAGTCAAGAGCATTACATACGAAGGTATCAGCCGGTCCGACGTTATCAGCGGCACGCAGCGCGTCTATGATGATTCTGGCTACAAGGGCAAGTCCACTGAAGTAGTCAACGTTGACATTCCAGACGCCTACCTCGGCTTTGCAATGCCCTACAACGATGTGACCGTCACGATCACATGGGGGCCGGTCGAAAGTGACAGCGCGAAGCTGGAAACGGCACGGAAAACTGCAACGAATGTCGTCAAGGCGAAGTACAACGCTCTTGTTGCCGCAAACGAGTATGATGCGGAACATCGAGACGAACTTGACGCAGCGTTGGCAACCGGTTTGACTGAAATCAAAAACGCAACGTCCGAAGCCGATGTCATTGCCGCTAGAAAGAAAGCCGTCTCCGCGATGGAGAAGGTGCCGACAATCGGTTCGTCTTCTGAATCCGGTAAGGTTGGTGAGCATTATCCGTACAGCGGTTCCGAAGTCGTTGGGCGCGTCCATGTTATCGTCGAGAACACGACGTATCTGGATGAATCTCTGCCCGACAGCTTTAAGAAGACCATCGTTAAAGGGTATTACGATCTGACCAAGGATGACAGCATGATGACCGTTGCCCTCAAGGCGCTCGAAGGTGCTGGATGCACATGGAACCGTGGCGGCTATGACTACGGTACAACGTATCTTGCATCGGTCGAGAAAGACGGTTACACGCTCGCAGAGTTCACCGGCGGTCCCAACTCCGGCTGGATGGGTACAAAGAATGACTGGTTCGTCAACGCCAGCTTCTCCGATTTCCGTTATACCAACGGCGGACTGGCTGACGGCGACGAGATCCATCTCATGTATACCACGAAGCTCGGTGCGGACATCGGCGGCACATGGAGCGGCACCGACACCTCGCTGCAAAGCCTGATTGTTTCCGGTGCAGAGCTGTCCCCGGCGTTCTCCGGTTCGACAACCAACTATGTGCTGACGATCCCGGATGAAGCAACCGGTGTGACTGTCCGCTTTACCGCCGCAAACAAAAACTATCAGGCGCGGATGTATCTCAACTCCTATAAGGATGAGAACAGCCGCTACATGAGCGGCGATATGCTGTCTGTGACCTCTGGCGACGTGATCTACGTCGGCGTTGGTGAGCGTGCATGGGGCAGCATGAATAACGGCGGCACCGCCACAAAGTACACCATTCAGGTTGTCAAGAGTGGCGACGCAAAAGAGCTTGTAGAAATCATTGATGATCTTCCTGCAGCAAGCCGTCTGACGCTGGATGATGCCAGAACTGTGCGCATGGCGCGTAGCTTGTTCGACGCACTAGACCCAGCAGCTCAGGCAACTTTCAAGAAAGACCACAAAGCCCAGTATAACAAGCTGGCTGCGTGTGAAAAGGTCATTGATGATATGACCGCAGCAGATGCCGTTACAACTGCCGCAAACAAACTCCCTGACCCTGACAATCTGACGCTCCGAGATAAAGAGACTGTTTATGCCGCAAAGGCAGCGCTCAATGCGCTGACTGCGGATCAGGAGCAGTATCTTACTTCGGAAACAATTTCCGTTATCGACCAGTGCTACACACGGATGCTTCAAATGGAGCGCAACTATGTGATACAACTGATCGATAATCTGCCCGACGAATCTGCCGTTACCCTTGCTGATAAGAAGCAGATCAACGCCGCAAAGGCTGCGTATGACGCGTTGCCCGACAAAAACGGTGTTGATGCAACAAAGCTGACCAAGGCGATTGCCGCACTTAAAAAGCTGGAACAGGGCGGCGCTGGTGAGGACACCGGCTACAGCGAGTATCTGAAAAAGGCGCTTGCCAACATTAAAAAGACAGTACCTACGCCGACAATCGGTTCCAGCAGCGGCGAATGGGCCGTCCTTGCATTGGCGCGCGGCAATGCGGATGTCCTGAACAGCTACTATGATGGTTACTATGACCGTGTTGTAGCCTATGTAAGGACTAATATCAGTTCCGGCAAGCTGAATGCGGACAAGTCTACAGACAATGCCCGTATTGCACTGGCACTGACCGCTATCGGAGAAGATCCCACCAGTGTGGGTGGTCACAATCTTCTGACTGCGCTTGACGATGTTACCTATGATCTGAAGCAGGGCATCAACGGCCCGATCTGGGCGCTGATCGCTTTGGACAGCAAGAACTACACTTCGTCCAGCCGTGATGAGCTGATTGAAGCAATCCTTGGCAACCGTACAAGTGACGGCGGCTGGGCTCTTGATGGTACTGTAACCGATGTCGATATGACGGCAATGGCAATTCAGGCATTGGCTCCGTACTATAAGAGCAACAAAAATGTTCAGGATGTTGTTGATGCCGCACTTGCATGGCTATCCACCAAGCAAAGCAGCGATGGCGGATTCTCCAGCTGGGGCAATGCAAACGCTGAGAGCTGCGCACAGGTCATTGTCGCGCTGTCTGCGCTCAATATCGATGCGGATACAGACAGCCGCTTCGTGAAGAATGGGCATTCCGCACTGGAAAATCTCCTGACCTTTGAGCAGGCGGATGGCAGCTTCCTTCATACATTGCCAGGCAGCGATAAAGACAACAACCAAATGTCCTCAGAGCAAGGTACTTATGCACTCGTTGCGTATGATCGCTTCAAAACCGGCAAAAACAGTCTGTACAACATGACAGATGCCGTGAAGCGTGCGGACGCAAGCGCACAGGAAGTCATTGACATGATCGATAGCATCGGTGAGGTCAATGAATACAGCTATGACGCCATTGCAGAAGCACGCAGTGCCTACACCAAGCTTTCCAGTGCCGACAAGGAAAAGGTCAAGGCCACGAACTACAAGACCTTGACCGCCGCCGAGGATGCTTATAAGGCAATCCTCCGTGAAAAGCAGTCCGAGCGTTACACGGAACTCAAGGCGCACTATGACGAGCTTCTGCGCGACAAGACCAAAAAGTATGGCACTGCCGCGAAGAAGAAGCTCCTGTCCGTCCTTCAGACCGCACAGAGGGATATGAACGCCGCAGTTTCTTGCGAACGGGTGGAGGAAATCTTCCAAAAAGCCATGTCCGATCTGGATGCTGTCAAACCCGGCGACATTGAAGTCACATTCCGTCTCATCGGCGCGCTCGAAGCAACGCAGGATGTTGACCTGACGACCGACAGCTATCTGCCCGAATACGTCACGTGGGTTCCCACCAAAACGTATGCGCTGCAAGAGAACGCTACGGTTTATGACCTCTTTACCGAAGCCATGAGCGATGCAGGCTTGCGGTATATCGGTGCGGAAAGCAACTACGTCAGCACCATCTATGCCCCGTACTGCCTCGGCGGATACACGCTGAGTGAGTTCACCAACGGCAAGAAGTCCGGCTGGATGTACACCGTCAACGGCACGCATCCGAATCAGGGTCTCAAGAACTGGACACTGAACGACAATGACGTGGTTGTCTGGCACTATGTCAACGACTATTCGCATGAAGTCGCCGACTGGTTTAACGATCCGAATTACCCGTCGCTTGGCAATGGAACCTACTACAACGGCTGGCTCCGCGCTGCGGACATCAGCCCCGAACAGTATGTCAATGAGCTGCTGGGCAAGATTTTGAAGGTTGGCAAGAACGGCACGGTCGAACCGAAGCTGACATTCCAGCACATCGGCAAGTCTGTTACCTTCACCTTCAAACCGGACACCGGCTATAAGGTCAAGGACGTCAAGGTCAACGGCAAGTCTGTCGGCGCAGTCAAGACCTATACCATTGACAAGCTCACGGTATCGACCAGAATCGAAGTTGAGTTCACCAATGGTAAACTTCCGTTCACGGACGTGCGTGAAAGCGACTGGTTCTACGAGGATGTTGCATTCGCGTATGAAAACGGTCTGTTCGCAGGCACGAGCGACACAACGTTCTCTCCGAACGCATCCATGACCCGCGCGATGCTCGTCACGGTTCTGTACCGACTGGAAGGTCAGCCCGCAGTCAACGGACGCAGCGGATTCTCGGATGTCCAGTACAACGGCTACTATGAGGACGCTGTGACGTGGGCAGCCGACAACGGCATCGTCAACGGCACCAGCACCACGACGTTCTCTCCGAACGCAAACGTCACGCGTGAGCAGATGGCGGCAATTCTGTACCGCTATGCGCAGCACAAGAAGTATAATACCGCCGCAAGCTCCGGCTTGAACGGATTTACAGACCACGCAAGCGTGTCCGGCTATGCCGCGGCTTCGCTGGAATGGGCTGTTGCCGAAAAGCTGGTCAACGGCAGCGCCGGTAAGCTCATGCCGACCGGCAACGCTACCCGCGCACAGGTTGCAGCCATTCTCCACCGCTTCGTGGAAAACGTGGCGAAGACCACAAAATAATCACTTTGCAGCACAGGACTGCCCCCTTTTGGGGGCAGCCCTGCTTGCCGCATTATAGGGGGATTAAAATATGAAGCAAATTCGTAAATTTGCAGCGCTGATTCTGGCGTTTTCCGTCCTGTTCTCGCTGGCTGTTCCCACATTTGCAGCGTCCAGCGTCCAGAGTGAGGTGCAGTCAAGCGCCGCTTTTATGCTCTCTTCTGTGAAGTCTCCGGAAGTCGGCTCCATCGGCGGCGAATGGGCAGTCATCGGTCTTGCCCGTTCCGGGTATTCCGTTCCCGCAGACTATTATGACGAATATTACACGCGCGTTGAAAAGTATGTGAAAAACTGCTCTGGCGTGCTGCATGAAAGAAAATACACCGAGTATTCCCGCGTCATCCTCGCGCTGACTGCCATCGGGCACGACCCGTCCAAGGTCGCGGGCTACAACCTTTTAATGCCGCTGGGCGACTTCGACAAGACCATCTGGCAGGGTCTGAACGGCCCCATTTGGGCATTGATCGCGCTGGATTCCGGCAATTACGAGATTCCCAAAAATCCTGCCGCAAAGACGCAGGCCACGCGCCAGCTTTACATCGATGAGATCATCAAGAATCAGATGAAGGACGGCGGCTGGAGTCTCACCGGCACCGGCGATTCCGACGTGGACATTTCCGCAATGGCATTGCAGGCGCTTGCAAAATATCAGGACCAGAAGGCCGTCAAGACCGCGACTGACAGCGCCTTAACATGGCTTTCCAAAAATCAGGACAGCAAGGGTGGCTTTGCGTCATGGGGAACAACGAACGTAGAATCCGTCGCGCAGGTCGTGGTCGCGCTCTGTGAGCTTGGAATTGACGTTGGAGACAGCCGCTTTGTGAAAAACGGTCATACCTTGACGGATAATCTTCTCTCTTTCCGGCAGTCTAACGGCGGCTTCTACCACGTACTCGACGGTTCGGACGGCAACAACCAGATGTCTGCGGAACAGGGCTTTTACGCTTTGGTCGCCATTGACCGCGCGGCAAATGGCGAAAACAGCCTGTACCGTATGGGCGATGTGACCAAGAACACCTCGAAACCCAGCACAAGCGTCAACAAGGGCAATGTGGACGCTTCTGTGAATGTTCCCGGCGTGACCGCTCCCGGCACAACGTTCTCGGACATCAAGAATCACGCAAACAAAGCTGCTATCGAAGAACTTGCCTCGCGCGGCATCATCAATGGCATGGGTAAGGGCACGTTTGCACCGAATAAGACGATGACGCGCGCGGAATTTGCCGCTATCGTCACACGCGCCCTCGGTCTGGCGGCAAAGGATACGAAAGCCTTTACGGACGTTCCCAGCTCCAAATGGTATGCCGGTTACATCGGCACAGCCAACAGCAGCGGCATTGTCAACGGCGTCGGCAGCGGCAAATTTAACCCCGACGGCACCATCACCCGGCAGGAGGCCGCCGCAATGGTGGCAAGAGCGGCGAAGCTCTGCGGGCTGGACACTGCGATGGACGCGGCAGCGACAAAGGATATGCTGGCGCAGTTCGGAGATTACCGCAGCGTGGCATCCTGGGCGAAGGAACCGATGGCGTTCTGCTACTCCGTCAATATTCTCGACCAGAGTGACCTCAATATTGAACCCACAAAGGCGATTCTGCGCTGCGAGATCGCGCAGATGCTTTACAATATGCTGACCGCTGCGGAGTTGATCTGATATGACATTTTGGCAGAAGAATAAATGGAAAATCATTGCGCCGGTTTTGATCGTTCTCGTTCTGGCGGCTGCGTTCGTTTTTGGAGATCAGAATATCCCCGCGCAGCCAAAACCCGCCGAACAGCCGACCATTTCTGCCCCGGTGGAGGCACCGGAGCAGGACACAGCGACGGCAGACGTGCCGGATGACGTTGAGACGGAGCCGGTAGAGACACCCGCCGAAAGCGCACCAGAGCCGTCTGACGAGCCGCAGGCAGACAAACCCGCACGGGCTGACACCGAGCCGCCGGAATATCTTTCGCCGGAGGAAATCCAGGCAAGTGCAACCGGCGAATATGAAGAAGTGGGCGGCATGATGATCGATACCGGTACGGGCAAGGACAAGTACCAGACCGACCCCGTTCCGGAGGGCAAGCCCATCCCGGTCGAGCCGGAGGACGTGGAAATTGGCGATGCGGAATACACCTGCACCCTCTCCATCTCCTGCGCGACAATCCTTGACAATATGGACCTTTGTAATAAGGAAAAGCGTGAGCTGGTGCCGGAGGACGGCTGGATTCTGAAACCGATGACGGTTACCTTCTACGAGGGTGAAAGTGTCTTTAATGTTTTGCAGCGGACGTGCAAACAGCAGAAGATCCACATGGAGTTTTCCAACACGCCGGTCTACAACTCTGCCTACGTCGAGGGCATCCACAACCTCTATGAGTTCGACGTCGGCAACCTCTCCGGCTGGATGTACCGCGTCAACGGCTGGTTTCCCAATTACGGATGCAGCCGCTACCAGCTTCAAAACGGCGACGTGATTGAGTGGGTCTATACCTGTGACCTCGGAGATGATGTGGGCGGCGGCTACGCGACTGGAAACGAATGAGAAACAAAGACGCCTTTTCAGGCTACCATCCGACAATCAATTTTCTATACTACGCGCTCATTCTTCTCTTTTCGATGTGCCTGATGCACCCGGTCTATCTGGCAATTTCCCTGACCGGCGCGCTGGCGTATGACATCTATCTCAAGGGCAGAAAAGCGGTACGCTTTGCCGTCATGGGTCTTCTCCCCATGGCGGCCGTTGCCGCGCTCATCAATCCGGCGTTCAATCACGAAGGACAGACGATCCTGACCTATCTTCCCTCCGGAAACCCGCTGACGCTGGAATCCATGTTCTACGGTGTGGCCGCAGCCGTCATGCTGGCAAGCGTTGTCCTCTGGTTTTCCAGCTACAACGAGGTCATGACCTCAGATAAGTTCGTGTATCTGTTCGGGCGCGTGATCCCGGCATTGTCTCTGGTGCTGTCCATGGCTTTGCGTTTCATCCCGAAGTTCAAGGCGCAGATGCAGGTGGTAGCCGAAGCACAGGCGTGCATTGGCAGAGACACGAAAAACGGCAGCGTGTTCCGAAGAATCGGAAACGCCGTCAAAATCTTCTCCATCATGGTCACATGGAGCTTAGAGAACGCGATTGAAACCGCAGATTCCATGCGCGCCCGCGGCTACGGCTTGCCCGGACGCACGGCGTTCTCGATCTATCGTTTTGATGATAGAGACAAAAATGTTCTCGCGTGGCTGAGCTTCTGCGGCACGTATCTCGTTTCCGGCTGGATGGCGGGCGGCACGTATTTCCGCTACTATCCGACCGTGAAAAGCGTTGTGCTTACCCCCATGACCGTGAGCTTCATGTGTGTTTATCTTGCGCTGGTACTGACGCCGGTAATTCTTGATCGGAAGGAGGACAGACAGTGGAACTCTTTACAATCAACCATCTGAATTTTGCATATCCCGAGCAGGAAAAGTACGCGATTTCCGACCTCACGCTGTCCGTCCGTCCGGGAGAGTTTCTGGTGCTCTGCGGCCCCTCCGGATGCGGCAAAAGTACGCTGCTGCGGCAGCTCAAAACCGTCCTCGCGCCGCATGGACGCAGAAGCGGCGAAATCCTCTTTGAGGGCAGAAATCTTGACGATCTCGACCAGCGCGAACAGGCGGAAACAATCGGCTTTGTGCAGCAAAGTCCGGAGAACCAGATCGCGACCGACAAGGTCTGGCACGAGCTGGCGTTCGGGCTGGAATCCCTCGGCTATGATACCCCGACCATTCGCCGCCGCGTCGCAGAAATGGCGTCGTTTTTCGGGATTCAGACATGGTTTTATAGGCTGGTCACAGAGCTGTCCGGCGGGCAAAAGCAGCTCTTGAATCTCGCTTCCGTCATGGTGCTCCAGCCGAAAGTTTTGATTCTCGACGAGCCGACGAGCCAGCTCGACCCGATCGCCGCGTCGGATTTTCTTGCGACGCTTGGCAAGATCAACCGCGAATTGGGAACGACCATCATACTGACTGAACACCGTCTGGAAGAAGCGTTTTCATTTGCATCGCGCGTGGCAGTTATGGACGGCGGCAAGCTCCTTTGCACCGGCACGCCCGCCGAAGTGGGCGCGGAATTAAAGTCCAGCGGCAACGCGATGTTCCTCGCCATGCCCGCCGCCATGCGCATCTGGGCAGCGTCGGATTCCAAAGCGACTTGCCCCATCTCCGTCTGCGACGGCCGAAACTGGCTGCTGGATTACGCGAAAACACATGATTTGAAAGCTGTCCCCGAAACGCAAAAACCCGCGCCAAATGGCGAAACCGTCGTGTCGGCGCAGGAATTATGGTTCAAGTACGATAAAGACGCTCCGGATGTCGTGAAAGGTTTGTCGCTGGAGCTGCACAAAGGCGAATTTCTTACGCTGCTCGGCGGCAACGGAACGGGTAAAACAACGTCTATGAAGCTCCTCGCCGGACTAAAAAAGGTGTATCGCGGCGAGTTAGCCATCACCGGCACGGTTGGGATGCTGCCGCAGAATCCGCAGGCGCTTTTTGTGAAATCCACGGTGCGCGCGGATTTATTGGAGATTTTACCAAAATCCGAACGCAAATCTGAGCGCCTTGCACAAGTCGTCTCCCTCTGCAAGCTGGCAGAGCTGCTGGACCGTCACCCCTATGATCTTTCCGGCGGCGAACAGCAGCGCGCGGCGTTGGCAAAAATCCTGCTTCTGAACCCGGACATTCTGCTCCTTGACGAACCGACAAAGGGCTTGGACGCAGAGTTCAAGCAGGTTTTCGGGCAGATTTTGCGGACGCTGCAAGCGTCCGGTGTCGCAATTCTCATGGTCAGCCATGACATTGAGTTCTGCGCAAAGTATGCCGACCGCTGCGCCCTGTTCTTTGACGGAAATATCGTCACAGAATCTACCCCAAAAACGTTCTTTTCTGGCAATAGCTTCTACACGACGGCTGCGAACCGCATTGCCCGCGACGTGCTGCCCGAAGCTGTCATACCCGAGGATGTCATTTCCGCATGCGGCGGTGCGGTCGAACCGGAAGCGGCTTTACCGGAATATCAGCACATCCCGCCCGCACCGGAGAAAGCGACGCGGACGGTGAAAAAACTCCCGGTCTGGCGGAAGCTTCTTGCCGCCGTGTCCGGTGCCGCTTCGCTGGCGCTGATCGTGCAGGCCATCGGCGTGACGGATTTGACAAAGCTCATTGACGCGAACGGCATGACGGCGCTGGCAGGCGGGCAGCTCAAGCTCTACGGCATTTTGCTTGCTGCACTTCTTGTGTTTGCACTGTCCATTGGCCGCAAGGCAGACAGGCCGGACTATCTCATCCAGACACCCGTGGAAAAGCGCAAGCTGAAAAAGCGCACCGTGACTGCCACGCTGCTCATCCTGCTTTTGATTCCTCTGACGCTGTTTGTCGGCGTGTACTACTTCGCAGGGCGAAAATATTACTTCATTTCGCTGCTCATTCTGCTCGAATGTATGTTGCCGTTCTTCCTGATTTTCGAGGGCAGAAAGCCGCAGGCGCGCGAGCTGGTGCTCATTGCCGTGCTCGTTGCGCTGAATGTGGCAGGGCGCGCTGCGTTCTTCATGCTGCCGGAGTTCAAGCCGGTCGTCGCCATGACGATTCTCGCAGGCGTGGCTTTTGGCGGCGAAACGGGATTCTTAGTTGGCGCGATGACGATGCTGGTGTCCAATATGCTCTTTTCCCAGGGGCCGTGGACGCCGTGGCAGATGTTTGCCATGGGCATCATCGGCTGGCTGGCAGGTGTCTTGTACCGCAAAGGTGTTCTGCGGCGCGGGCGGCTGAGCCTTTGTATCTTCGGCGTGATCTGCTCGACCATCGTGTATGGCGGCATTATGAATCCCGCGTCCGCGCTGATGTGGTCGCATACGATAAACTGGAAGATCATCGTGAGCTATTACGTCACAGGCGTTCCGGTCGATCTCGTCCGCGCCATTGCCACGTTTTTCTTCCTCTGGCTGGGCGCGGAGCCGATGCTGGAAAAGCTCGATCGGGTCAAGACCAAATACGGGCTTGCGGAGTAAGTCGTCGCACAGAGAAAGGACAAAATCACAGCATCTGGTATTGAAAAATAAACAGCATAAAGTTCTACTTCCCAGACAGACGCAATTGGACCTGACAGCCAACTGACAGTACGGCTGACTGCCCCGCAACGGTATGAAACGATGATTCCATATCCGCGATTATTGTGCCTGATATTGTATCCCGCAGAGGCTTTGGTCTCTGCGGGATTTTTTACTGTCGAAAGGACGCAGATTTTACAGAATTCCATCGAATTGTGTAAAATCTGCGCCTTTTCTATTTCCTGCGATCCGTTCAAACAAAAACCTCAAGTTTTCCACAAACAGGATATTTCATATATACCGAAGGACAGACAGATTCCGCGCCGGTCGGTAATTTTGCCGCCGACCCGCGCCCCTCCGTTTCTGACATTTGCATTCCCACGCAAATGAAATTCAGAAATGGAGGTAACACCCTTGAAAACGCGATACTTCAGAAGAAAGGAAAACTGCGCTGCCGTTGAATGGATCGAAATGAGCGGAGCTGAGTATTTGAACTTTGTCCGTAATCCGAAAAACAAAGACAGGTTCTTTTTGAACATGAAGAACGTCGTTCTGGAATGCTCAAAGGAAGAATACTTACAAAACCGTGCCGAGAAGCGCCGCAGTGATTATCTTGCAGAAGGAAAAAAAGACTGGACAATCATCTCACTTTTTGCTCAGAGGGACAAGGAAAGCAACGGAGAAGAAGTTGTCCCAGACTTGGAAACAGATGTGGAAGAAGAAATTATACATACCATCACACTACAAAAGCTGCGGGAGGTTTTGATGGCACTCCCAAAGGAGGATGCAGCGTTGCTCACGGCCCTGTATCTGCAAACGCCACCACTCACCTTGCGTGCCTATAGTGAGCAAACCGGCATCCCAGTGATGACCTTGCATTATAGGAAGGAAAAACTGCTTCAACTTTTGAAAAAACTGCTTTGAATTATCCACAGAAATGGTTGCACTTACACGAAAAGGTGGTGACGCAGAAAAAAGTTTGCTTTTTTGAAAAATAATTTCGTACAAACGCCTTAAAAATTGTGCAACTAAAGGTGAGAGGGTTTTTAGAGGAAAACCCGTGAACCTTTCCAAACACTGCTTGCAGTCATATCCGATTCAACAGTACATCAGTTGGCAGAACCCGACGAGGGAAAAGCAATCTGGCGGATGCGCGAAGACCACCTGTGCGGAAGTCCTTACTTCTGCATAAAGACGGCCCAATAAGGTGACGAGCGGTACCCATCCAGCCGAAAACAGCCTTGGCAAGCTGTTTTGCGATAATCCTGCCAACCTATAATGGTACACCTGCCCAGCCACAACGGAACGTAATGGGGGCAGCTCGGAGAGATCCTCGGAGGG
>ERZ1026956.274-NODE-274-length-33373-cov-16.254727_pt1 | contig 33373 bp, 29 predicted proteins | sample MGYA00519301_ERZ1026956 | MGnify/ENA primary metagenome ERZ1026956 (study PRJEB26926, sample SAMN06164521) | human gut metagenome | biome: ENVO:00009003; feature: ENVO:2100002; material: ENVO:00002003 | host: Homo sapiens | place: USA | collected 2012 ...
GAGATGTGTATAAGAGACAGGTCCGGATACGAAAAATGCCGCCCTGACAGGCGGCATTCGCTTCGAGCTGTCTATGAGACTTGAACTCACGACCTCTTCCTTACCAAGGAAGTGCTCTACCACTGAGCTAAGACAGCATTTCCCTCATTCGAGTGGTGCAAAAGTACACAAGAAAAATGAAATGACCAAAAAAAAGCATGATTTTCCCGATTTTTTTCTATCTTTACTTCCGGATTATAATAAAAACCTTATGAAACGCATCTTGATCGTAGGAGCCGGCGGGCAGATCGGTTCCGAGTTGACAGTCTATCTGCGCAAGATTTACGGAAACCACAATGTCGTCGCCACCGACATGCGCGAGTGCAAGTCGCTGGGCGAGGACGGCCCGTTCGAGGTGCTCAACGCCCTCGACGCCACGGCCATGGCTTCGGTCGTGGCCCGCTACCACGTGGATACGATCTTCAACCTCGTGGCGCTGCTCTCGGCCGTGGGCGAGCGCAACCCCCAGATGGCGTGGAACGTCAACATGGGTGCGCTGAACAATTCGCTCGAGGTGGCGCGCCAGCACCACTGCGCCCTGTTCACCCCCTCGTCGATCGGCGCCTTCGGCCCCACGTCGCCCAAGGACAAGACGCCGCAGGACACGATCATGCAGCCGACGACGATCTACGGCGTCTGCAAGGTCACGGGTGAGCTGCTCGGCAACTACTACCACCACAAGTTCGGCGTCGACACCCGTTCGGTACGCTTCCCGGGCATCATCTCGAACGTCACGCTCCCGGGCGGCGGCACGACCGACTATGCCGTGGAGATCTACTACGAGGCGATCCGCAGCGGCCGCTTCACCTGCCCCGTGCCGGGCGACGTCTACATGGACATGATCTACATGCCCGATGCGCTGCGCGCGTGCGTCGAACTGATGGAGGCCGACCCCTCGAAGCTCGTGCACCGCAACAGCTTCAACCTCGCCTCGATGAGCTTCACGCCCGAGATCATCTATGCCGAGATCCGCAAGCGGTTGCCCGACTTCACGATGACCTACGACATCGACCCCGTGAAGCGGGAGATTGCCGAGAGCTGGCCCAACTCGCTCGACGACACCTGCGCCCGCGAGGAGTGGGGCTGGAAACCCGAGTGGGACCTCTCGCGCATGACCGACGACATGCTCGCGCACATCCGTGCGAAGCTGGCGAAATAGCCCCGCGACGTGGAACGGGAACTGAAACCGACGGTCGAGCGGCTGGCCGCCTCGTCGTCGAGCTGGAACGGAGAGCCGCTGCCCGCCTGCCGGGCGGAGCGGCCCTTCGTCACGTTGCTGCGGATCGTCGTCCCGCCGCACGCGCGGCTGGCGCGCCACCGCCATCCGGTGCTCAACGCCGGGGTGCTGCTGCGGGGCGAGCTGACCGTCGTGGCGGAGGACGGCACGGAGCGGACCTTCCGCGCCGGCGAGGGGATCGTCGAAATGGTAGGAACTTTGCACTATGGCGAGAACCGGGGCGACGAGCCCGCCGAGCTGGTCATGTGCTACGTCGGCGCCAAGGATGCGCCGCTCTCGGTGGCCGAGTGACCGGATGCGGGCGGATGCCCGGTGTGCACTCCGACGAAATGCTGATTCGGGGACGGACCCTTCGCCGGGCCGCCCCGCCCAATAGGAAACGTATGAAAAAACTCTTTCGCGCACTGCTGGTTGCGCTTGCCGTTGTCGTTGTCGCCCTCGCGGGCGGCAGCCTCTACCTGCTCTCCTATTCGCTCCGGCCGGAGCGGACGATACGGGCCAAGAATGCGGCCTCGTATGAATATATGTATGCCGAATATCCCTTCCTGCGCCCCTGGGTCGACTCGCTCGAACGCGCGGGGGCGCTGCACGACACGGTGATCCGCCGGGCGGACGGCGTGCGGCTGCATGCGCTCTATGCCGCGGCGCCGCATCCGACGGACCGCACCGCGGTGATCGTCCACGGCTATACGGACAATGCCGTGCGGATGCTCATGATCGGCTACCTCTACAACCACGACCTCGGGTACAACATCCTGCTGCCCGATCTCTATTACCACGGCCGAAGCGAGGGGTGCGCCATCCAGATGGGGTGGAAGGACCGCCTCGACGTGCTGCGCTGGACGGAGATCGCCGACAGCCTCTTCGGCGGCCATACGCGGCAGGTCGTGCACGGCATCTCGATGGGTGCCGCGACGACGATGATGCTTTCGGGCGAGGAGCTGCCCCCTTATGTGAAGTGCTTTGTCGAGGATTGCGGCTACACGAGCGTGCGCGACCAGTTCACCAAGGAGCTGCGCGGGCAGTTCGGACTGCCGGCCTTCCCGCTGCTCGACGTGGCGAGCTGGCTGTGCGGCCTGAAGTACGGCTGGACCTTCGGCGAGGCCTCGTCCTTGAAACAGGTGGCGCGGTGCGACCGGCCGATGTTCTTCATCCACGGCGATGCCGACGACTACGTGCCGACCGCGATGGTCTATCCGCTCTACGAGGCGAAGCCGGGCGAAAAGGAGCTGTGGGTGGTGCCGGGGGCGGCGCATGCCCTCTCGTACCGCGACAACCGCGCGGAGTACACGCGGCGCGTCGGTGAGTTTGTCGGGCGGTATATCCCGGAGGAGCGGAATTAGGGTTGCGAAGGATGGACAAGCACGAAGAACAGCGGCGGAACGCGGCGTTTTACCGCGCGTTAGAGGAGGCGATCGGGCGCCTGCCGGCCGAGGTGCGGGCCTCGCTCTACCGGCCGTGTGCCGAGGCGTGTGTCCGCGACGGCGTACTGGTCGAGATGCGTCGACAGTTCGAGGAGTGCGGCCGTGACCTGGACCGGCAGTATGCGAAGTACGGCCGCAGCCCCTATTTCTTTGCGGACGTGATCGAGCCGGGGCGGGTCTACGAGATGGGCTACCCGCGCTGCCTGTGTCCGCAGGTGGAGGCGGGATTCGTCACGGCGCCGACCCATTGCGAGTGCTCGCGTCAGAGCATCCTCTGCGTGCTGGAGGAGCTGCTGCCGGACCGGCATATCGAGGTGGAGACGCTCCATACGGTGCTGGAAAGCGGGGCGGAGTGCCGCTTCCGGGTCGAGGTCGGCGCGCCGGGGAGCCGGGACGGCGCATCCGGGTGACGGCCGGACGTTCGGAGTCGGTTGCACGCCATAAAAAACCCGGGGGTTCATGCGAACCTCCGGGTCTCTCTTTGCGCTGTCGGGCGCAGGGCTTATTCGGCCTTGCCGTCCGAACCGAGCACCTCCTTGATCTTGTGGATGTAGAGCTTCTTCATGTTCTCGCGGGCCGGACCCAGGTACTTGCGCGGGTCGAACTCGGCGGGCTGCGTGGCGAAGACCTTGCGGATGGCAGCCGTCATGGCCAGACGCGAGTCGGAGTCGATGTTGATCTTGCAGACGGCGCTCTTGGCGGCCTTGCGCAGCTGCTCCTCGGGAATGCCCACGGCAGCCTTCAGCGCACCGCCGTACTTGTTGATCGTGTCGACCTCCTCCTGGGGTACCGACGACGATCCGTGCAGCACGATGGGGAAGCCCGGAAGCTCCTTCTCGACAGCCTCGAGGACGTCGAATGCCAGAGGGGGCGGAACCAGACGGCCCGTCTTCGGGTCGACGGTGCACTGCTCGGGCGTGAACTTGTAGGCGCCGTGCGACGTGCCGATCGAGATGGCCAGCGAATCCACGCCGGTCTTCGTCACGAAGTCGACAACCTCCTCGGGCTTGGTGTAGTGGCTCTCGGCGGCGGATACCTCGTCCTCGACGCCGGCCAGCACGCCCAGCTCACCCTCGACCGTCACGTCGAACTGGTGTGCGTAGTCCACGACCTTCTTCGTCAGGGCCACGTTCTCGTCATAGGGCAGCGACGAACCGTCGATCATCACCGACGAGAAGCCCATGTCGACGCAGCTCTTGCACAGCTCGAACGAGTCTCCGTGGTCGAGGTGCAGCACGATCTGGGGTTTGGCCCAGCCCAGCTCCTTGGCATACTCGACGGCGCCTTCGGCCATGTAGCGCAGCAGCGTCTGGTTGGCGTAGTTGCGCGCGCCCTTCGATACCTGGAGGATGACCGGCGACTTGGTCTCGGCGGCAGCCTGGATGATGGCCTGCAGCTGCTCCATGTTGTTGAAGTTGAATGCCGGAATGGCATAACCTCCCTTGATTGCCTTGGCAAACATCTCACGGGTGTTCACCAGGCCCAGATCTTTGTAGGATACCATAGTCTTTTAATTTATGCAGTGAATCATTCTTCTCAAAAACCGCACAAATTTAATTAAAAAATATTAATAACATCTCATTTTGTGCTATTTTGTGAAAAAAATAACAGAGATCGGGAAATCGTTGCGTAATCCGGAGAGTTTTTTGTACTTTTGCGAGGATTTAGCACCGAACACAAACATACATAAAAACATAAGACCATGGCAGAGTTCATCTATCAGGAGCCGTTCCCCGTCGGGGAGGACAAAACCAAGTACCGTCTGTTGACGAAGGAGTACGTGAAGGTCGTGGAGTGCGACGGCCGCAAGATCCTCAAGGTCGATCCCGCCGGTCTCGAGCTGCTCTCGAAGGCCGCCTACAGCGACGTGTCGTTCTACCTGCGCGCCGCCCACCTGCAGAAGCTGCGCAACATCCTCGACGATCCCGAAGCCACCGACAACGACAAGTTCGTGGCCTACACGATGCTGCTCAACCAGTGCGTGGCCGCCGAGGGCGAGCTGCCCACCTGCCAGGACACCGGCACGGCCATCTGTATCGCACACAAGGGCGAGGATGTCTACACGGGTGCCGACGACGCGGCCCTGATCGCCCGCGGCGTCTACGAGACCTACAAGGAGCGCAACCTGCGCTATTCGCAGGTCGTCCCCTTCACGATGACCGACGAGAAGAACTCCGGCACGAACCTCCCGGCGCAGATCGACATCTACGGCGGCAAGCCCGGCATGGAGTACGAGTTCCTCTTCATCACCAAGGGCGGCGGCTCGGCCAACAAGACCTTCCTCTACCAGCAGACCAAGGCGCTGCTGAACGAGGAGTCGCTCACGAAGTTCATCCAGCAGCACATCTTCGACCTCGGCACGTCGGCCTGCCCGCCCTACCATCTGGCCCTCTGCATCGGCGGCACGTCGGCCGAGATGTGCCTCTCGACGGTCAAGAAGGCGTCGGCCGGCTACCTCGACGAGCTGCCCACCTCGGGCAACGAGGGCGGCCGCTGCTTCCGCGATCTGGAGTGGGAGGAGAAGGTGCTGAAGATCTGCCGCGAGAGCGGCGTCGGCGCCCAGTTCGGCGGCAAGTACCTCGTGCACGACGTGCGCGTGATCCGCGCCCCGCGCCATGCGGCCTCGTGCCCCGTGGCCATCGGCGTAAGTTGCTCGGCCGACCGCAACATCCGCGCCAAGATCACGCCCGAGGGCATCTTCCTCGAGGAGTTGGAGAAGAATCCCGCCCGCTTCCTCCCGGCCGAGGCGCCCGCCATGTCGCCCGCCGTGGACATCGACCTGGACGAGGGCATGGACAAGGTGCGCGAGATTCTGACGAAATACCCCATCAAGACGCGCCTGAACCTGAAGGGTACGCTTATTGTAGCGCGTGACATTGCCCACGCCCGCATCAAGCAGATGCTCGACGAGGGCAAGCCCATGCCGGAGTACTTCAAGAAGCACCCGGTCTACTACGCCGGTCCGGCCAAGACGCCGCAGGGCATGGCTTCGGGATCGTTCGGCCCGACGACGGCCGGCCGCATGGACCCCTACGTGGACCTCTTCCAGAAGCACGGCGGCTCGCTGGTGATGGTGGCCAAGGGCAACCGCTCGCAGGCCGTAACCGACGCCTGCAAGGCCAACGGCGGTTTCTACCTCGGTTCGATCGGCGGTCCGGCGGCCATTCTGGCCAAGAACTCGATCAAGTCGGTCGAGGTCGTGGACTTCCCCGAGCTGGGCATGGAGGCCGTGCGCAAGATCTACGTCGAGAACTTCCCCGCCTTCATCATCGTCGATGACAAGGGCAACGATTTTTTCGCGGATTTCAAACACTAAACCCGGTCCTGCGACGTTGTAAAATCTGACAGAGATTTTATTACGTGATGAGAAAACTTGTGTCGAAAATATCCCTGACGGGGCTTCTTCTGCTGCTCGTCACGACGGTGTGGGGTGCCGGGAAGGTCAGCTTCGAGGCATCGTCGCCGCTGACGGTGGCCGTGGGCGAGGCTTTCCGCGTGGAGTTCTCGCTCAACGCCTCCCCGGACGACGACACCTTCCGGGCTCCGTCGTTCGAGGGCTTCGACGTGCTGGCGGGGCCTGCCGTCTCGCGCGGCTCCTCGGTGCAGATCGTCAACGGCTCGATGACGCGGAGCGTCAACGTCACCTATACCTTCGTGCTGCTGCCCCAGGCGGCGGGCAACGTCACGATCGGCGCGGCGGAGGTCGCCGTCGACGGCACGGTCTACCGGACCGATCCGCTGCCGGTCGAGATCGTCGACGAGGGGCAGGCGGCGTCGCAGTCCCCGCAACAGACTCCGCAGCAGTCCGGCAGTGCGGCCGGCCGCGGCGACGGGGCCGGCTCGCAGAGTGAGGCGCAGAGCCGCATCGGCAAGCAGGACATCCTGCTGCGGGCCACCGTGTCGCGCACGTCGGTCTACAAGAACGAGCCGCTGCACGTGGCCTTCAAGCTCTATACGCGGGTGCCGGTGGTCGACGTGAGCGTCGGCGCGATGCCGTCGTTCAACGGCTTCTGGTCGCAGGACCTCACCTCGAACCGCACGACGGCGCGGCAGGGACGCGAAACCCTCAACGGACGGGTCTACGAGACGCACGTGGTGTGCGAGTACCTGCTCTACCCGCAGCAGGCCGGCACGCTGGTCATCGACCCGATGGAGATGACGGCTCTGGCCCAGGTGGTCGTGCAGAGCCGCACGGCCGATCCCTTCTTCGGCAGCGGCCGCGAGGTCTACAACGTGCCGCGCGAGGTGAAGAGCCAGCGCCTGACGATCCAGGTCAAGCCGCTGCCGGCGGGTGCTCCGGCCAGCTTCAACGGCGCCGTGGGCAGCTTCACGATGGAGTCGCAGATGCCCGAGGAGCGCATTGCGGCCAACTCGGGCGCCACCTGCACGGTGAAAATCTCCGGAACGGGCAACCTCACCTTCGTGCAGGCGCCGAAGCTCAATCTGCCCGGGACCTTCGAGCAGTACAATGTCAAGACCACCGAGTCGATCAACACTTCGGCCGACGGCATCTCCGGCTACCGGCAGTTCGAGTACCCCTTCATCGCCCGCGCCGAGGGGACGTATGACATCGCGCCGATCGAGTTCAGTTACTTCGATCCGGCCCGCATGCAGTACGTGACCCTCTCGTCGCGTCCGCTGACGCTCGAGGTCACGCCCGACACGCGCGGCGGCAGCGGCGCGGTCGTCCTGCAGGGGCGTGGCATGTCGAAGGAGGAGGTCAAGCTGCTCGGGCAGGACATCCGCTTCATCAAGCTCGGCGGCGCGCAGCTGCGCGAGCGGCGTGTGCCGTTCCTCTTCAGCGGGGCCTACTGGGGGCTGCTGGCGGTGATCCTCCTGGGCTTCGGAGCCCTTTACATTGCCCTGCGCAAGCGCATCCGCGAGTCGCAGAACCTGGCCCTCCTGCGGGGGCGCCGGGCCAACAAGGTAGCCGTGCAGCGCTTCCGTACCGCCCGCCGCTACATGGAGGAGCAGAACCTGCATGCCTTCTACGAGGAGATGCTCCGCGCGCTGTGGGGCTACATGGGCGACAAGTTCAACATTCCGGTGGCGAACCTCACGAAGGAGAGTGTGCGCGAGGAGCTGCACAAGCGGGGCGTGGCGGCCGAGGACGCGCAGCGTTTCACGGCGATCATCACGCAGTGCGACGAGGCGCAGTATTCGCCTGCGGCCTCGGCCCGCATGAGCGACGTCTACTCCGAGGGTGTGGACCTGATCTCCCGCATCGAAGCGGTGATAAAACGATAGGCCTATGAAGCGATACGTTTTGTGTCTGATGCTGTTGCTGGGACTGGGAATCCTGCGTGCGCAGGAGCCGGCCGACAGCCTTCCGCAGCGCGACGAGGCCGCTGCCGAGCCGGCGCAGACGACCGGCGACGTCCCGGCCGACGAGCTGTGGGACCGGGCCAACACGGCCTACATCAACGGTGACTACCGCGGCGCCGCGGAGATCTACGGCGAGATTCTCGACCGCGGTCTCGGCTCCGTGAAACTCTACTACAACCTGGCCAACGCCTGCTTCAAGGAGGGGCAGACGGGACGGGCGATCCTCTTCTACCGGCGGGCGCTGCGCCTGGCGCCGGGCAACGACGACATCCGCTACAACCTGAGCGTCGCCGAGGCCCGCACGAAGGATACGATCGAGCGGATTCCCGAGTTCTTCCTCGTGGGGTGGGTGCGCGCCGTGCGCCATGCGATGAGCTGCACGGCGTGGAGCGTGCTGTCGCTCGTCGTGCTGGCCTGCGGGCTGGCGCTGGCGCTGCTCTACCTGCTGGCCAAGCGCCTTTCGCTGCGCAAGACGGGCTTCTACGGAACGCTGGCCGCCGTGCTGCTCTTCGTGGTGACGACCTCGTTCGCCGCGGGCGAGCGCCGCGAGATGCTCGACGATACGCAGGCCGTGGTGATGAGCCTGTCGACGGCCGTGAAGAGTTCGCCCGACAATGCATCGACGGACCTCTTCGTGCTGCACGAGGGGACCGTAGTGAAGATCACCGACCGACTGGGCGACTGGTGCGAGGTGACGATTGCCGACGGCAAGAAGGGGTGGCTCGAGAGCCGGACGATCGAGGTGATATGACGGCGTGCGGCGGGGCTTCTCCCGGCGAAGGGGCCTGCGTGCCGCGCGTGTGAAGGACTTTAATAGGAAATTCGGTTTTGTCGAAACTCTTACAGGATGCGGTCGCGGAGCTGTCGAAGCTCCCGGGTATCGGACGGCGCACGGCGCTGCGGCTGGCTATCCACCTGCTGCGCATGGAGCCCGAGTCGGTCGCCGAGATGACGCGCAGCATCGACCGCTTCCGCAACGAGGTGAAATACTGCGCGCGCTGCAACAACCTCTCGGACGAGGAGATCTGTCCGATCTGCGCCGATCCGGAGCGCGACCACACGACGATCTGCGTCGTCGAACAGGTGGCCGACCTGCTTTCGATCGAGAACACGCACCAGTACCGGGGGGTCTACCACGTGCTGGGCGGCGTGATCTCGCCCATGCAGGGCATTTCGCCCTCGGACCTGAAGATCGATCTGCTGTGCGAACGCATCGCCGCGGGCGGCGTGCGGGAGGTGATTCTTGCCATCTCGACCTCGGTCGAGGGTGAAACGACGCTCTTTTACCTGATGAACCGCCTGAGGCAGTACCCCGGGCTGAAGATCACGGCGATTGCCCGCGGCATCGGCTTCGGCGACGAGCTGGAGTATGTCGACGAGCTGACGATCACGCACGCGCTGCTGAACCGCCGGGAGATCGAATAGCTGCATGAACATGAACAAAAGATAACCTTTCAAAACAAAAGAATTATGAACTTTCTGACAAACGAGAAACTCACGATCGTGGGTGCGGCCGGCATGATCGGCTCGAACATGGCCCAGACGGCGATGATGATGCATCTGACGCCCAACATCTGTCTCTACGACCCGTTCGCTCCGGCGCTCGAGGGTGTGGCCGAGGAGCTCTACCACTGCGCATTTGATGGGGTGAACCTCACCTGGACGACCGATGTCAAGGAGGCGCTCACGGGTGCCGCCTACGTCGTATCGTCGGGCGGTGCCGCCCGCAAGGCCGGCATGACGCGCGAGGACCTGCTCAAGGGCAACGCCCAGATTGCCGAGGACTTCGGCAAGAACCTCAAGGCCTACTGCCCCGACGTGAAGCACGTGGTCGTGATCTTCAACCCGGCCGATATTACGGGCCTCATTACGTTGATCTACAGCGGTCTGAAGCCGTCGCAGCTGACGACCCTCGCCGCTCTCGACTCGACGCGTCTGCGCTCGGAGCTGGCCAAGTACTTCAAGATTTCGCCCGACGAGGTACGCAACTGCCGCACCTACGGCGGTCACGGCGAGCAGATGGCCGTCTTCGCCTCGACGACGATGGTGGCCGGCAAGCCCCTCTCGGAGCTCATCGGCACGCAGATGCCCGAGGAGGACTGGCACGCGCTGCAGCAGCGTGTGATCCAGGGCGGCAAGCACATCATCGACCTGCGCGGCCGTTCGTCGTTCCAGAGCCCGGCCTACGTTTCGATCTGCATGATCGCCGCCGCCATGGGTGGCAAACCCTTCGAGTATCCTGCCGGCACCTATGTGCACAACGGGGAGTTCAACCACATCCTCATGGCCATGGAGACCGAGATCACGAAGGAGGGCGTTCACTACAAGGACGTGAAGGGTACGCCCGAGGAGCACGCAAAGCTCCGCGAGAGCTACGAGCACCTCTGCAAGCTGCGTGACGAGGTGATCGCCATGGGTGTGCTTCCCGCTATCGACCAGTGGGGCGTGCTGAACCCGAACCTCAAGTAATCCGGCCCGCCGTCCGATAACGACGAGCCCTCCTCCTCGTGCGGGGAGGAGGGCTTTTTTTGTCCGGGTCCGGGAGCGGAGACGTGGCCGGGGGCGAAGACGGGACCCGAGGGCGGAGCCGGGATCGGGGGCGGAAACGGGACCCGGGTCCGGAGCCAGAGCCGGGACCGGAGCCAGAGCCGGGACCGGAGTCAGAGCCGGGACACGGGGGCGGAAACGGGAACGGTGTGCGGCGCGGCGGATGCCCCTTACCGCTGCTCCCGTTCGGACCGCTTCTCCGCGGACTGTGTCACAGCGGGTCGTTTTCCGGCAGACTGCGTTGCGGCCGGCTGTTTCCGGTCCGATTCCCCGGGCCGGTAGTTGGGGTTGTGAAAATCGACCGGCAGGGTGAACTTGACCGGAACGGGTCTGTCTGCCTGGCGCCCGGGTGTCCAGCGCGGGGATCTTTTCAGGATGCGGAGCGCCCGGCGTGAAAGCTGGCTGTCGGGGCTTCGGAGGACGGTGGGCTGGATGAGGCGTCCCGTGGAGTCGATCACGAACGAGGTGATGACCCGCATGGTCTGCCAGGTGGTATCCCTGCACAGCCGTCCCGGTGTCCGCGTCCGGGCCTGCACCCATTGGCGGAACGTGTGATAGAAGTCTCCTCCCCGGAACTCGGGCATGATCTCCGCGACAAGGAAGGTGCCGTCTGCCCCGGGTGTGTCGACAATCCCGGATTCCGGACGGGAGGAGGAACCGTCCGGCTCCGAGACGGCAAACTCGGTCGAACTCTTCTTCGTCGTCTCCCCGGCTCTTCCGGCGGGGTTTCCGATGGACTCTTCCGGTTTCCCGGGTTTCGTTAGGTCCATGGCGGAGTTTGATGTACCGGCCGTTTTGGCAGAGCCGGTGTACGGTGCCTTGTGTACGATGCCGTAGGCCGTGACGACGATATGGTCGAACTCCTCTGCCGAGGGGGCGTCCTGGGCGAGGCCCGAGGGTTCGTTGTCCGATGCGGTTGTGCCGCGGATATTGTCAGCCGGAACGGCGTCGGGAAGGGGATTAGGGTATTCGGCGTCTGCCGCCGTGTTGTCGGCCGGGTCCGGCAGTCGCGGGTGACTGCGGGCTTCGGCTCGGTGGTCGGCGGATGGGTTGCCGGCGGGCGCGGTCCCGGTGGCGGGTTGCTCTCCGGCCTGTTTGTCGGCGGTGGGCGGTACGGTGCCGTCGGCCAGCGTCACGGCGGGCGGAAGCTCGCCGACGGGGGCCCGGTGCCAGGTCATGATTCCGGCCGTCAGGAGGAGCAGCACGGCGGCTGCCGCGGCCGTGCGTTGCCGGATGCGGCGCAGACGGCGTCTGCGCGCTTCGCGGGCCGCGCGTTCGGCGATGCGGAGCCGCAGCGATTCGATCGCCTCGCGGTGGTCGCCGGGCGTCTCTTCCAGCCCCTGCAGGGCCTCCGCAACGAAGGGGTCGCACTGCGCCTCCAGCTCCAGGTCGTGGGCGTCGCGCCCGCGGCGGTCGCTTGTCAGGTAGTCGGTCGGTTTCATGGCAGTTTGTTTCGGAGACAGTTTTTCAGGTTGCGTTTACCGTTCTGGATGTAGCTTCGGATGCTCTTCAGGTGCCACGACGTCGCGGCAGCGATGTCGGCATAGGAGCAGTCGTCGAAGAAGAAGAGCCGGATCGACTGCCGCTGCGTCTCGGGCAGCCGCTCCAGACATCCCGCAAGGGCCTCGGCGATCTGCTGCCGGCGGTTGCCGTCGGCGAGCAGGGCGGCAAAGTCGCCGTCGTCGCCCAGTTCGCGCGGCAGCTCTGCGGGCGGCATCTTCCCGGCCTCGCGCAGCCGCATGAGGCAGAGGTTGCGCGCGACGGTGTGGAGCCAGCTGCGGAAGTTGCGGATCGGCTGGCGGGGCACCTTCACGATCAGCTCCTCGAAGAGCTGCATGACGGCATCCTCGGCATCGGCCCGGTTGCGCAGGTAGCGCAGCGCCACGCCGTAGACCAGCTCCGTGTAGCGGAGGTAGAGCGAGGCGAGGTGCTCCGGACAGCCGTCGGCGCGGTAGCGGGCCAGCAGCTCGTCGTCGCTTGCAAGGGGTTCGGTATGTTCGGCGGTTCGCATGGCGGGAGGTATCGGATCGTAAAGTTATCGTTTTTTTCGGACGGTTTGTGTATTTTCTGCCGTCGTCGCATCTTATGGATGCAACAGTTGCTGAAAATACACACGTTCAACCGAAAAAAATGGCATTCATGAGACCTTTTCTGAAAAATTCGATCCTTGCCGCCCTGCTGGTTGCCGCAACCTGCGCCGCGGCACAGCCCGCCGAAGGAGTTTCGGCCTCCGAAGAACCCTCCGCACGGGAGGCGACCGACCGCCGCATCGCACGGCTCGACGAGGCGATCCGGCAGGTGGAGCTGACCCGCAACCGGCTGATGTGGAACACCTACCTCGACTATGCCGAGCAGGGGCGGATCACACCCGACGTGATGGACTATCCCGGGCTGGATTACGAGCGGCTGCGCGACACCGTCCCGGCGATCGATACGCTGGGCTGCCGCTACACCGCAGCGGCCGAGGCCTATACGCAGGTGCTGCGCACCGATCCCGAATACGAGGCAATCCATCAGGAGTACGTGGCACTTAAGGGGGTGTCGGACCGCGACCGGCAGGCGGAGAACAGGATGCGCTACAACCTGCTCTACGACCGTCTGCGCCGGAACAATCCGGACTACGTGCCGGCCTGGGAGCGGATGAACGAGGCCCGACGGCAGCGCAATATGGGCATCCTGCGCTACCTGGTCGAGAGCCATGCGGCTGCGGGGCGGGTGTTGCCGACCGATCCGCTCTTCCGGAAAATTTCGATGGTGTACACCATGCTGCGGAACCGTTGCCCGGAGATCGCACGGCTCGACGTGGAGCTTGACGCGCTCTGCCGCATGCGCCGGGAGCTTTGGGAAGCGGCGTTGCGCGAGCGCTACGGCGTGCCGGAGCCGTGACGGGCGCTCCCTTTGACGGAAAAACGAACGGCGGAATCCTCTCGGGGGATTCCGCCGCTTTGTTATTGTGCGGGGGTGGCGGGCAGCGCCTGCAACACGGCGCGCAACTCGCCGTCGGCAAGCAGCAGGAGCAGCGGCCCGTCCATGTCGTAGTGGGTCGTGGTCTCCAGCGCCTCGATGAAGGACAGTTCGTCGGAGCCTTCGGGGCAGGCCATGCGCGTTGCGGCGACGGGACCGATGTGCAGGGCGCGGCTCTCGTCGGCCGAGTAGGTGGCCGAGAGGTGGTTGCAGGCGCCGATGCCCGCCAGGCGGTTTCCTTCGGCGAGGAACGTGACGGTGAAGCTCCCCTCGGCCGGGCGGATCGTGCGCCCTCCGAGCTGGATGAGCTGCCACTCGGTGCCGACCAGCGGCCGGCGCGTGCGTTTCTGGTAAGAGCGGCAGGGGCAGCAACTTACGACCAGGGCCGCAAGCAGCGTGAGAAGGGTGAATTTCGTCAGTCGTTTCATCGTGTGTTTTTCTTCTCGGGTTGTGCTGCAAATATAGGGAATAAATCGTATCTTTGTTCGATCGTTGCTCCGGCGACGGATCCCCGAACGGAATATACATATATATAATAATAGGAATCTCATGAAAAAGATCATCGCATCCCCGCTGGCCCCGAAGGCCGTGGGCCCCTATTCGCAGGCCGTGGAGGCCGGCGGCACACTCTACATCTCCGGACAGCTGCCCGTCGACGGCGCTACGGGCAAGATGGCCGAAGGCATCGAGGCGCAGACGCGCCAGTCGCTCGACAACCTCGGGCACATTCTCCGCGAGGCGGGCTACGACTACTCGAACGTCGTGAAGACCACCGTGCTGCTGCAGTCGATCGGCGACTTCGCCGCCATGAATGCTGTCTATGCCGGATATTTCACCTCGGAGATGCCTGCACGCATCTGCTTCGAGGTGGCCGCCCTGCCCATGGGCGCCCTCGTCGAGATCGACGCCGTGGCCGTCAAATAGCGGACCACGCACCCGAGGCGCATTTGAGTGGAACAAATGCGCCCTTTTTGTCGTTTGTAGATAATTTGTCGATAAAATCAATCGGGCGCGCTGGTTTTATTCACGGAAAAGCGTCAATTTTGTAAGACAGGCCCGGCCTGTCCGGTTGGAAAGATGGAGAAAAAAAAGAATACGATGTCAGAAACGAACAAGACGAACGCACCGCAGAAGGTCGATTACAACGAGGCGGTCGCCGAATCGAAGGTCTATTTCGACGGCGACGACCTGGCGGCCACGGTGTGGGTCAGCAAGTACGCCCTGAAGGACTCCTTCGGGAACATTTATGAGAAAACACCCCGCGAGATGCACGAACGCATCGCCGCGGAGATCGAACGCATCGAGCAGAAGTACCCCTCGCCGATGAGCCGCGAGCTGGTCTTCCAGCTGCTCGACCATTTCCGGTACGTCATTCCGCAGGGCGGTCCGATGACCGGTATCGGCAACAACTTCCAGGTGGCGTCGCTCTCCAACTGCTTCGTCATCGGGCACAAGCACCCGGCCGACTCCTACGGCGGCATCTTCCGCATGGACGAGGAGCAGGTGCAGCTCATGAAGCGGCGCGGCGGCGTGGGGCATGACCTCTCGCACATCCGCCCCACGGGCAGCCCCGTACTCAACTCGGCCCTTACGTCGACGGGTATCGTCCCCTTCATGGAGCGCTACTCGAACTCGACGCGCGAGGTGGCGCAGGACGGACGCCGCGGTGCCCTGATGCTCACGCTCTCGATCAAGCATCCCGACGCCGAGCGCTTCATCGACGCGAAGGTCGACACGGGCAAGGTGACGGGCGCCAACGTCTCGATCAAGATCGACGACGAGTTCATGCGTGCGGCGATCGAGGGGCGCAGCTACCACCAGCAGTTCCCGATCAATTCCGACCACCCGAAATACGAGCAGGACATCGATGCGAAGAAGCTCTGGGAGAAGATCATCCACAATGCGTGGAAGTCGGCCGAGCCCGGCGTGCTCTTCTGGGATACGATCATCCGTGAGAGCGTGCCCGACTGCTATGCCGACGAGGGCTTCGTGACCGTCTCGACGAACCCCTGCGGCGAGATTCCGCTCTGCCCCTACGACTCGTGCCGCCTGTTGGCGCTCAACCTCTTCAGCTATGTGGACGACCCCTTCAAGCCGACGGCGAAGTTCAACTTCGACAAGTTCCGCGAGCATGTGGGCTATGCCATGCACATGATGGACGACATCATCGACCTCGAGCTGGAGAAGGTCGAGCAGATCATCGCCAAGATCGAGGCCGATCCCGAGGACGAGGATGTGCGCCGCGTCGAGCTCGAGCTCTGGAAGAAGATCCGCACGATGGCGCAGAAGGGCCGCCGCACGGGCCTCGGCATCACGGCCGAGGGCGACATGCTCGCGGCGCTGGGTCTGCGCTACGGCTCGGACGAGGCGATCGCCTTCGCCGTGGAGGTACAGAAGACGCTGGCGCTCGCCGCCTACGGAGCGTCGGTGAAGATGGCCGCCGAGCGCGGTGCCTTCCCGATCTACGATGCCGCGAAGGAGGCCGGCAACCCGATGATCGCCCGTATCCGCGAGGCCGATCCGGCCCTCTACGAGGAGATGGCCAAGGTGGGCCGCCGCAACATCGCCATGCTGACGATCGCCCCGACGGGTACGACGTCGCTCATGTCGCAGACCACGTCGGGCATCGAGCCCGTCTTCCGCACGGTTTACAAGCGGCGCCGCAAGATCAACCCCTCGGACCACGACACGCATGTCGACTACGAGGACGAGACGGGCGAAAAGTTCCAGGAGTACAACGTCTACCACCACAACTTCGTCAAGTGGCTCGAGGCGAACGGATACGACACGTCGAAGCTGGCGACGATCTCCGATGCGGAGCTCGACCGCTGGGTGGCCGCCTCGCCCTACTACAAGGCGACGGCCAACGACATCGACTGGGTGGCGAAGGTCAAGATGCAGGGGGCGATCCAGAAGTGGGTCGACCACTCGATCTCGGTGACGGTCAACCTGCCCAACAACGTCTCCGAAGCGCTCGTTGCGGAGGTCTACCGCACGGCGTGGGAGTGCGGCTGCAAGGGCGTGACGGTCTATCGCGACGGCTGCCGCGACGGCGTGCTGCTCGACAAGAACACGAAGAAGGGCAAGAAGTGCGAGGAGCATCCCGGACAGGTGGCCAAGCGTCCGCGGTCGATTCCGGCCGATATCGTGCGCTTCAAGAACGGCGCCGAGGACTGGATCGCCTTCGTGGGTCTGCAGGACGGGCGTCCCTACGAGATCTTCACGGGTAAGATCGAGGAGGATGCCATGTACATCCCGCGCAAGATCACCAAGGGTTACATCATCAAGGTCCGCGAGGAGGACGGCTCGAAGCGCTACGACTTCCAGTATACGGACCGTTACGGCTATACGAACACGATCGGCGGCATCTCGCGTCTGTTCAACGAGGAGTTCTGGAACTACGCCAAGCTCATCTCGGGCGTACTGCGCCACGGCATGCCCATCGAGAAGACCGTCTCGCTCATCGAGTCGCTGCACCTGGACAGCGAGTCGATCAACACCTGGAAGACGGGCGTCTGCCGCGCGTTGAAGCAGTATATCGTCGACGGCACGAAGTCCAAGGGCAAATGCCCGAGCTGCGGGCAGGAGAACATGGCCTACCAGAACGGCTGTCTGACCTGCATGTCGTGCGGCTACTCGAAGTGCGGATGAGGCCGCGCGGAAGTTTTCGCGACCCTCGAAAAAGACCTGGACGCCGTGTTCCAGGTCTTTTTTCGGCTGTTTTGTGATTTTTTTTGAAAAAATGAATGGTATTTGCTGAAAAAGAATTATCTTTACCAACGAATATGTAGGATCGCCTCTGTGCATATCAAAAACGCTTATGAAAAAACTATTCTTTACCATCGTCCTCGCTGCCTTCGCTACCACTGCGGTCTGGGCCGAGGATACGCCCAAGAAACCGAGTTTCGCGGGCTTCGTGACCAATGGGTTCTGGGATAACTGGGAGATCTCGGCAGGTGTCGGTGTCGGTACGGCATTGACCAACGGCGGGAACATGGGTGCCCGGAGCGAGCGGATCGGCTTCGAGGGCAATATCTCGCTGACGAAGTGGATCCATCCGGTAGTCGGACTGCGCGGTCAGCTGCAGGGCGGCAAGTTCAAGAACTTCGACCCGTCGCTCGGCAAATTGTCGTGGCCTTACATGTTCGCTCACGGCGACCTGTTGGTGAACTTCTCGAACTGGGTCGGCGGATACCGTGACGACCGCGCCTACTATGCCGTGCCGTTCGTCGGTATGGGTTACATGGCGTCGAACTTCACGGACGACAGCCAGGCCGACAGCCACTCGGGCGCACGCAACAACTTCGCCTTCACGGCCGGTTTGATTAACAAGTTCCGCGTGTCGCCGTCGATCGACATCAATCTGGAACTGAAGAGTTTCATTATAACGTCGCGCCTCTGCCCGGCCCAGACAAACGGTGAGTACCTGTTCGGACTGAGCGCAACGGCCGGTGTGACCTACCGTTTCAACAACCGGACTTTCCAGCGTGGCGTGGCTGGCTATACGCCGAAGGACATCCAGGCCTTCCAGGATGCCGTGGCTGACGGCAATGCCGCTCTGGAGGCATCGCTGGTTGAGAATGCCCGCCTGAACAAGGAGCTGAAGGCTGCGAAGGCTGCCGCCGAGGCCGAGAAGAGCGCTGCTGCGGCTGCCAAGGTCGAGGCTGCGAAGGCTGTTGCCGAGGTTGAGAGCGTGAAGGCTGCATCGCCCGCGTCGGTTATCCTCTACGACTATAGCATGTCGAAGCTCACGGCCAAGGAGAAGACCCGTCTGGATCTGATGGCCGACCTCATCAAGAGCGGTCCGAAGGATCGGGTCTATACGATCGAGGGCCATGCTGACCAGCAGACGGGTACGCCTGCCGGCAACAAGCGGGTGGCCGAGAACCGCGCAAAGCACGTCTACGAGTACCTCGTGAAGTGCGGTGTGAACCCCGACCAGCTGACCTACCAGGGTAAGGGCAATGAGGACGGCCCGTTCCCGGCAGTTCAGAAGGCCAACCGTGCGGTCATCATCAAGTAGCCATATCCGTGAAAGCGGTTCCGGAGGGCGCTCCGGACCGTCGGGCGAAAAGAGAAGCAGGATCCGAAAGGGTCCTGCTTTTTTTGTGTTGTTGGGGTGGGCCGTTGTGAATACGGTGCCGAAGATCGCTATCGGATGATGACGGCATTGACTATCCGCACGCCCGAGCGGCGGTTGATCTCCTCCTTGAGGGCTTCGCGTTGGTAGAATAGCTCCTGGCGCAGGACGCTTGAGCGGATGCGGACATGGAGAATGTGTCGTTCGAGCCGCAGTTCGGTGGTGTCGGCCGCGGCCCGCTCGCCGACAATCTCACACCACGTGTCGGGCAGTCGGCCTTCGGCAACCTTGGCGGCGACGTAGGGGCGCTTGAAAAACTCGTCGAGCAGCTCGCCCATCATCATGGTTTTGCTCCGTCTCATCGCCTCTCCTCCTTTCCGCTGTTGTCGGCGTCGTGCGTATTCGTGTCCGCGGGGCGCCTGGTATCGGGTCCGGCGGCTGCGGACTGCATTTCGTCTGCTTTTGCTTTGTCCGCCCGATCCGCTTCGTTCAATCCTTCCGATCCGTCTGTTTCGGCAGGCCCTTCCGGCCTGTCCGGTCCGTCTGATCCGTTCGACCCTTCCGACCTTTCCGACCCGTCCGATCCTCCCGGCCCTCCCGGCCCTCCCGAAGAGCGGGTCCCGGTTGTCCCGAAGACCGTATCCGACGCTTCCGGGCATTTCTCGGCGGCCGTTGCGCCATCGGGGGGGCCGCTCATCGTCCGTGCGGCTCCTTCCGGGTCGGTGTGGTCTGTGATGGTGCCGTTTGAAACCGTAAAGAGGGTGTAGCTGCCCCCCGCCCGGTCGAGGATGGTCCGCAGGCGCGTGGGGTTGCAGTCGGTGATGAAGATCTGCCCGAAGGCGTCGTCCGCGACGAGGCGGATCAGCTGCTCGACGCGCCCGGCGTCCAGCTTGTCGAAGAGGTCGTCCAGCAGCAGGATCGGCCGCTCACCCTTCTCGGCCGCCACGATGGCGTACTGGGCCAGCTTCAGCGCAATGAGAAAGGATTTCTGCTGCCCCTGCGATCCGTATTTGCGCAGGGGGTAGCCGCCGATGCGCAGCGTCAGGTCGTCGCGGTGGATGCCGGCCGTGGTAAATTCGTTCACGAGGTCCTTCTGCCGCGCGTCGCGCAGCACCTCCTCGAACGGCCGCTCGTTCAGCTCCGATTTGTAGAGCAGTTCGACCTGTTCGCGGTCGTCCGACAGGCGCCGGTAGTACTCCGCAACCAGGGGTTGCAGCCGCGCGGCAAACTCCCGGCGGCGGGCGTGGATGCGGTTGCCGTGTTCGACGAGCTGCCGGTCGTAGATCGCCAGCATCGTCTCGTCGGGCTGCATCTTGAGCAGGCGGTTGCGTTCGGCGAGTACGGCGTTGTACCGCATCAGGGCCGTCAGGTAGGCACGGTCGAGCTGAGAGATGAAGGCGTTGAGGTAGCGGCGCCGCTCGTCGGCCGCATCGCTGATCAGGGCACTGTCCGCCGGGGAGACGATCACCGCCGGAATCAGCCCTACGTGGTCCGCCAGCCGGTCATACTCCTTGCCGTTGCGCTTGAGCTCCTTGCCGCCCTTGCGCGAGAAGGAGCAGACGACCTGCTCGCGCCGCCCCGCATCGGAGCTGTAGCGCCCCTCGACGAGGAAGAAGTCGGCTCCGTGGCGGATGCTCTGCCCGTCGGTCATCTGGAGCGACGATTTGCACATCGACAGGTAGTAGACCGCATCCACGACGTTGGTCTTTCCGGCGCCGTTGTCACCCACCAGGCAGTTGATGCCCGGGCAGAAGGAGAGCTCCTCCTGGGTGATGTTTTTGAAATTGAGCAGCGAAATTTTCTCCAGATACATAGGACAAAGGTACAAAATTTCCGGACACGGCATTGTACATTCTGAATAGTTTTGTATCTTTGCAAACTATCATACGGAACATAAACTAAAAACACGACAATTCATATGGCAAAGGAGCAAGTCGCCGGGCAGGAGAGCCTCGGCGAAGCAATGAACAAGACGGAGCTTTTTTTCGAGGAGAACGGTCGTAAGATCGGGTATATCTTTCTCGGTCTGCTGATCCTTGCGGCGCTCATCTTCGGGTACCGCTCGCTGATCGTGCTGCCCCGTGCGGAGAAGGCCGCCGAGATGATCGCCGAGGCGCAGTACCGTTTCGAGGCCACGACGCCCGATTTCGAACTGGCACTCGTAGGCGACGAGAACGGCGCCGGCTTCCTCGACGTGATCGAGAAGTACGGTTCGACCCCCTCGGGCAACCTCGCAAAGCACTACGCCGGCATCTGCTATTTGCGTCAGGGCGACCTGGAGAATGCAGCCAAGTACCTGGCGATGTACTCCACCGTTAAGGGTGTCCCGGGTGCGCTGGTCAATGCACAGAACTACGGTCTGCAGGGTGACGTGGCCGTCGAGCAGGGCAACTACGCCGCTGCCGTGAAGTTCTACGAGAAGGCCGTTGCGGCTGCCGACAACAACCTGACGGCTCCGCAGTACCTGCGCAAGGCGGGTCTCGCCGAGCAGGCGCAGGGCAATACGGAGCGTGCCGCCGAGTTCTACCAGCGGATCCTCACGTCGTATCCCGCCTCGATGGAGGCCCGTGAGGCCGAGAAACTGCTTGGCAGCGTGCTGAAATAAATCCGACACTGTAGCAATGGCGACCAGAAACCACAACCTTTCCAAGTTCGACTCTCCGCTGCCGTCGGCCGCCGACATGCGCTTCGGCATCGTGGTGGCCGAGTGGAACCGCGAGGTCACCGAGGCTCTGCTCGAAGGGGCCGTGCGCACGCTGCGCAACGCCGGGTGCCCCGACATGAACATCCAGATCAAGTACGTTCCCGGAACCTTTGAGCTCGCCCTCGGCGCGCAGTTCTTTGCGGAGTACACCGACGTGGATGCGGTCATCGCCCTCGGATGCGTCATCCAGGGCGACACGCGCCACTTCGACTTCATCTGCCAGGGGGTCACGCAGGGGATCACGCAGCTGCAGATCCAGTGGAACATGCCCATCGCCTTCGGTGTGCTGACCGTCAACGACATGCAGCAGGCGCTGGACCGCTGCGGCGGACGTCTCGGCAACAAGGGCGACGAAGCGGCGGCCACGGCCATCAACATGGTCAAGCTGCAGATCGACATGGAGGCTGCCTCGCCCGACCACGAACCCGACCGGCGCAACATCAACTGACCCCGGGGCTCCGAAAGAGGGGGGGGGAGCGAAAGGCGATCAGAGGGTGAGAGAGAAGTGAGATCCGGTCCGAGGAGAAGAGGCGAAAGAGGGGAGAGAGAAGCGAGAGAGGTAGAAGAGAGAGAACGAGAGAGAGAGAGGTAAGAGAGGTAGAAGGGAGAGAAAAGGAAGCGAGAGGAGGAGAGAAGATCGGAGGAGAGAGATGCGGTCGCGGAGCGAACGGCTGTCATCGAAGCGTGCTGCCGGCAGACCGGAGAGGCAGCACAGGAGAGACAACATCAGGAGACATCCATATCCGGTCCGATAAATGAAGCGGGCGTTGCTGTTGCAACGCCCGCTTTCTGTTTGTCCGCCGAAACACTCAGAAGAGCCCGAGGTTGTCGAGAAAGATCAGCAGCAGCACGGCCGGACAGATGTAACGCAGCAGGAAGATGAAGACTCCGTAGATGCGGAACTTCAGCTCGCCGTGGTTGGTGATCTGCTCCTTGAGCACCTTGCGGTCGAGCCGCCACCCGACGAACAGACAGGTGAACAGCCCGCCCACGGGCAGCAGAATGTTGGCCGTGAGGTAGTCGAGCGAGTCGAAGAGCGTCAGTCCGCAGATCGTCCAGCCGTCGAGCACGCCGAGCGAGAGCGACGCCACGGCGGCCAGCGCCAGCGTCGAGAGCGTCGTGGCCCATGCAGCGGCGCGGCGGCTCATGTGCCACTCCTCGTGCAGGTAGGCCGTGACGACCTCGTGCAGCGAGATTGTCGAGGTGAGCGCCGCAACGACCAGCAGCAGGAAGAAGACCGACGACCAGACCATGCTCAACGGCATACCGTTGAAGATGCTCGGCAGCGTGATGAAGACCAGCGAGGGCCCCGACGTGGGGGCGATGCCGACGCTGAAGACCGCCGGGAAGATCACCACGCCGGCCAGCACGGCGACGAGCGTGTCGAGGATCGTGACGTTGAGCGCCGTGTGGCGCAGGTTGGTCTCCGGCTTGAAGTAGGAGGCGTAGGTGACCATCGTGCCGATGCCGATCGAGAGCGAGAAGAAGGCCTGACCCAGCGCCACGAGGAAGGTCTGCGGCGTGACCTTCGAGAAGTCGGGACGGAAGAAGAAGCGCAGCCCCTCGCCGCCGCCCGGCATGAGCAGCGAATGGATCGACAGGGCGATCAGAATGACGAAGAGCAGCGGCATGAGCAGCTTGGCCGAGCGTTCGATGCCCTTCTGCACGCCCAGCTCGATGATGAAGTGCGTGGCCAGCACGAAGAGCGACGTGTAGAGGAGCGGCCGCCACGGATTGCGGATGAAGTTTTCGTAGACGCTGCCGTACTCCTCGGCGGTGGTGTAGCGGGCGAGGTCGCCCGTCAGCGAGTGGACCATGTACTCGGCCGTCCAGCCCGAGACCACGAAGTAGAAGCCCAGGATCAGGAAGGCCGCGATGACGCCGTTGTAGCCCAGGAAGCTCCAGCGGCGGTCGAGCGCCTGATAGGCCCCCACGGCATTGCGGTGCGTGGCGCGGCCCACGGTGAACTCCGCGATCATGAGCGGCAGCCCCAGCAGCACGACGCAGAGGATGTAGATCACGAGGAAGGCGCCGCCGCCGTTGTCGCCGGCGACGTAGGGGAAGCGCCAGATGTTGCCCAGCCCCACGGAGCTGCCCGCGGCAACCAGCACGGCGCTCATCTTGCCGCCCAGTGTGGCGCGTGTGTGCGAGTGGTGATGCATAACGGTTCGGTTTTGATGTGAAAACGGGCGGATGTCCCTGTGGGCATCCGCCCGCCGTTGTCTATTTCTCGAGGATGACGCGGACGCTCCGGAGCTTGCCTCCGAGCGGCGGCGCCAGTTTGGCCACCGTGCATTTTACGTGCCGGATGGCGGGGAAGCGGTCGTAGAGCGCCTCGATGATGTTCATGGCCACGCGCTCGATCGTGCGCTGCGTGACGGCCATCTGCTCGCGCACGACGCCGTAGACCTCCAGGTAGTTGACGGCCTTTTCGACGCTGTCCTCCGCGGCCACGTCGCCCAGCTCGGTTGTGAGCTCCAGGTCGACCCGGAAGCGGTTGCCCACCTTGCGTTCGAGTTCGTAGCAGCCGTGCAGCGCCCGGAACTCCATGCTGTCCAAAACGATGCGGTACTCCATGCTACTCGGCGATTACGAGGTAGTAGTTCTTCTTGCCGCGCTGCACGAGCAGGTACTTGCCGGCGATGAGCTCCGCGTCGGTCACGGCGCGCATCGCGTCTGCGACCTTCTCCTTGTTGAGCGACACGCCGCCGCCCTGCACCAGCTTGCGGCACTCGCCCTTCGAGGGGAAGACCTGCGTGAGCCCGGCGCACAGCTCGACGAACGGCACGCCGGCGCCCTCCAGTTCGGTGCGTGCGACGCGGAACTGCGGCACGCCCTCGAAGACCTGCAGCAGCGTCTGCTCGTCCAGACGCCGCAGCGCCTCCGACGTTGCGCCGCCGAAGAGGATGGCCGACGCCTCGACGGCCTTCTCGTACTCCTCGCGCGAGTGGATCATCGTGGTGATCTCCTCGGCCAGCCGCTTCTGAAGGATGCGCAGGTGCGGCGCCGCCTCGTGCTCGGCGATGAGCCCCTCGATCGTCTCGCGGTCGAGCAGCGTGAAGATCTTGATGTAGCGCTTGGCATCCTCGTCGCTGACGTTGAGCCAGAACTGGTAGAACCTGTAGGGCGACGTGTAGCGCGGGTCGAGCCAGACGTTGCCGCTCTCGGTCTTGCCGAACTTCGTACCGTCGGCCTTCGTGATGAGCGGGCAGGTGATGGCGTAGGCCTCGGCCTCGGGGCCCAGCTTGCGGCGGATGAGCTCCGTGCCGGTGGTGATGTTGCCCCACTGGTCGGCGCCGCCCAGCTGGATCTTGCAGTTCATCGTCTCGTAGAGGTGCAGGAAGTCGTAGCCCTGTACGAGCTGGTAGGTGAACTCCGTGAACGACATGCCGTCGCCCTCGCCGTTGAAGCGCTTCTTGACCGAATCTTTGGCCATCATGTAGTTGACCGTGATGCACTTGCCGATGTCGCGGATGAAGTCCAGGAACGTAAAGTCCTTCATCCAGTCGTAGTTGTTCACCAGCCGTGCGGCGTTCGGGGCGTCGGAGTCGAAGTCGAGCAGCTTGGCCAGCTGCCGCTTGATCGCCTCCTGGTTGTGGCGCAGCGTCTCTTCGTCGAGCAGGTTGCGCTCCTGCGACTTGCCCGAGGGGTCGCCGATCATGCCCGTAGCACCGCCCACGAGGGCCAGCGGGCGGTGTCCGCACAGCTGGAAGTGCTTGAGAATCATTACGCCCACCAGGTGGCCGATGTGCAGCGAGTCGGCCGTGGGGTCGATGCCCAGGTAGGCCGTCGTCATCTCCTTTTCGAGCTGTTCCTTTGCGCCGGGCATGATCGTGTGGATCATGCCGCGCCATTCGAGTTCTTCGATGAAATTCTTGGTTGCCATTATGTGCTCCTTGTTGTTTTTCGTGTTGTTATTCCACCTCCAGGTCGAGGGCCTTGCGGAGCTCCGCCACGAGCGGATTCTTCTCCGTGAGGTATTTCACCCGGTCTTCGAGCCGGATCGGGCGCGTGGCCCGTACCTGTTCGTTGACGGTCACCTCCAGTTCGAGCGCCCCTTCGATGCCGGCCAGTCGGGCGATGCGCGTCAGCATCGCGGTGCGGCTGCGGAGTATCTCGTCGCGCAGCTCCGTTGTCGGAACGCTCACCGAGAGGGTGTTGCCGCGAACGGTCATCAGCTCGAAGGCCGCGACGAAGCGCGGACGCCGCTCGCGGATGAGCTGCAGGATGCGGTCGCGGGCCGCCTCGAGCTTCTCGGCGCTGGCCGGGTCGATCACCGGTGCCGCTGTGACGGCCTTTTCGGCTTCGGCCGGGGCGCTTTCCGGAGCTCCCGCCGCGGCGATCATCGCCGAAAGCGACGTCCCCGAGACAAGCGGCCGGCGGGCGGTTGCCGTCCGCCGGGCCGTTCCCGTTGCGGTTGTTCCCGTTGCAACGCCCGTCGCAGCTCCCGTTGCCGGACCTGTCGCTGCGGCGGAAAGCTCCGTTGCAGGGGCCGCTGTTTGTGCTGCCGTCGGTTCCTGCGTCGGGGCTGCCGGGGACGCGGCTTCCGCAGCCGGAGCGGCCGGGGCCTTCGCGGTTGCCGCGGTCGTCGGAGCGGCCGGGCCTGCCGTTGGCGGAGTTGCCGTCGGGGCGGCGGGCCGGGGTGTTGCGGTGGGGGCCGGAGCGCCTTGCGGCGCCGTCGCGGGGACGGCCGGGCGTGGCGTCAGCTCCGGGAGTGGGTACTCCGCGGAGGAGGTCAGACCCTCATTTTTTTTTTGGCCGAGCCCGGAGATCTTCATCAGGCCCAGCTCGACGAGCAACCGTTGGTTGGACGATTGCCGTATCTTTGCGTCGAGTTCCGTCAGGATCGAGATTGCGCCGAACAGAAACCCGACCTCGCAGGCCTCCGCCTGCGCGCGGTATCGTTCGAGCAGCGTGCCGGTCATCTCGATCAGCCGCAGCGTCTCGGGACGCTTGGCCATCAGCAGGTCGCGCATGTGGCGGTTGAGTCCCGCCATGAAGGTCTGCCCCGAGAAGCCCTTCGAGAGCACCTCGTCGAAGGCGACCAGCGCCTCGACGTAGTTGCCCGCAAGGAGCCGGTCGGTGATGCCGAAGTAGGTGTCGTAGTCCAGCACGTTGAGCGTCTGGGCAACGTGGCGGTAGTCGAGCGACGTGCCGCAGAACGAGACGGCCTTGTCGAACATCGACAGCGCATCGCGCATGCCGCCGTCGGCCTTCTGTGCGATGAGGTTCAGCGACTCCTCGTCGGCCGTGACGCCCTCCTGCGAGGCGATGTAGTGCAGGTAGTCGACGGCGTCCTCCACACGGATGCGGTTGAAGTCGTAGATCTGGCAGCGCGAGAGGATCGTCGGGATGATCTTGTGCTTCTCGGTCGTCGCGAGGATGAAGATGGCGTGTGCGGGGGGCTCTTCGAGCGTCTTGAGGAAGGCGTTGAAGGCCGCGGCCGAGAGCATGTGGACCTCGTCGATGATGAAGACCGAGTAGCGGCCCACCTGCGGGATGATGCGCACCTGCTCGATGAGCGTGCGGATATCCTCCACGGAGTTGTTCGACGCGGCGTCGAGCTCGTGGATGTTCAGCGAGCGTCCCTCGTTGAACGAACGGCACGACTCGCACTCGTTGCACGCCTCGGCACCGTGCGGATGCAGGCAGTTGATCGCCTTGGCGAAGATGCGGGCGCAGGTGGTCTTTCCCACGCCGCGGGGTCCGCAGAAGAGATAGGCATGTGCCAACTGTCCGCGTTCGATGGCGTTTTGCAGGGTCGAAGTGATGTGCTTCTGCCCGACGACCGAACGGAACGTGGCGGGACGGTATTTTCGTGCGCTGACGATGAATTCACTCATAGTAGCGCAAAGATACCGAATTCAAAATTAAAAACTAAAAACAGCAGGTTAAAAATTGAGGGGAAAGCGGCCTTTCCGTGTTTCTGCGCGCTCCGGCACTCGGGCAGCGGCAGGCAGTCGCCCAGGATGTGCTGGAACTCGTCGGTGAAGTTCATGCTGGTGCCGGCGGCTGGTGTGAAGGTCATCTCCCCGAAGACGGGCCGGCCTTCGACCTCGTAGAAGTCCACGCGCACCATGCGGAATCCGGCGGAGAGGCGCTCGGCCGCCTTGAGCATCTCGTCGAGCGACTCGGGACGCGGAATGCGCTGGCGGACGGGGGCATCGCCCGTGTGACGGACGTAGCGCCCGAGGTCCTCCCACGTGCGGGCGTCGTAGAGCTCCTTCTTGGCGTGGCTCGGGGTTGTGCGTTCGTAGCAGACCTGGCAGTAGCGGGGTTTCCCGTCGAAGCAGTAGAACTTGTAGTCGACAAGCGTGCTGCCGAAGGCGGGGTCGGCGGGCAGCAGCCGTTCGGCAATGACGCAGGGCTTGATGGCCAGGTAGTGCCATTCGCCGCTCTTGCGGCCGAAGCGGTGGCGCATCGCGTCGGCCATCCGGCGAAGAACGGTCCGGCGGTCGATCCGCTTCCGGTCGCGGACCAGCACGATGTCGCCGTAGCCGTTGTTGGGTTTCAGTACGAAGCTGTCGGGCAGTCGCGGGTCGTCGAGGTCGATCTCTTCGGCCGAATCCCAGACGGCGTACAGTTCGTTGAGCATTTCGCCGAGTCCGCAGGCGCGCACGTATTCGCGCACGCGGTACTTGTCGGCCAGCTGCGACCAGCGCGGGTCTTCCTCGTGCAGCATGAGCCACATGACCTTTTCGTTGAGCGTCTGCGGGTGCTCCAGATCGGGTTCGTGGCCGAACTTCTCCTTGTAGCGCAGGCGGAGGAGTTTTTCCCGGTTGTTGGTGTATCGGCAGCAGGCTTTTTGCAGCACGAGCCATTCGTGGGCTGCGTAGCGGCGGAGGGCGGGTAGGAGATCCATGTGAGCGTGAGTTGTTCCTGTGTCCGTTCGGATTCCATCGGTTGCCGTTCGGAGGGACCGCGGGGGCGCCTGTCGCCGCTGCGCGGAGGTTGTTCCGAAGGGGCCGGAGTCCCGTCCTCGGCGCCGTTCACGATGTGCGTGGGGCGCGGCGGCGGGACGTTCGGGATGACCCTTTCGGGCGGTGGAACCGTTTTGACGCTGCAAAGATATCCATTTTGTCAGGAAAAACGAAAAAATGAACAGAAAAATAGAAGGATAGACCGGATTGGGCCTATTCTTCCATCCGGGCCGGCAGTTCGACGAGGCTGCCCATGATCCGCTGGAACTCCTCGGTGAAACCCGTATCGAGACCCGCCGCCGAGGTGAAGGTCATCTCGCCGAAGATCGGTGCGCCGTCGATCTCGTAAAAGTCGACGCGCACGGTCGGGAAACCTGCCGAGAGCCGGGCGGCAATGCGGAGCATCCGTTTGAGCGAGCGGGGACGCGGAAACACGTGTTGCTCGGGATCTTGATAGGGCCCTGTGACGTAGTGGCCGAGATTCTCCCAGGTATGGGCGTCGTAGAGACCCGTCTTGACGTTGCCGGCCGCTCTCCGGTCATAGCAGACCAGACAGTAGCGGGGAACTCCGGCGAAGCAGTAGAACTTGTAGTCGACGGGGGCTCCGCCGTGGAGCGGGTCGCCCGGCAGGAGCCGCTCGGCGAGGATGCACGGCCGGATGGCGAGGTAGTGGTATTCGGCCGTCTTGCGTCCGAACCGGCGGTGCAGGGCTCGGTGCATCTTCCGGCGGATGGCCGAAAGGTTTGCCGTGTCGATGTCATGGACGATCAGCACGTCGCCGCAGCCGTTGTTGGTCTTGAGCACGACGGATGACGGGCGTTCTCCGTTGCTGTTCCGCAACGAGTCGAGGTCGATTTCCGCAGCGGAGTCCCAGACGGCGTACAGTTCGTTGAGCAGGCTTTCCCCCCCCCTCCCGATTCGCTGCCGCACGTACTCCCGCACGCGGTATTTGTCGGCCAGCAGCGTCCACAGCGAGGTGTCCGTAAAGAGCTTCAACCACAGCACCTTTTCATTGTAGGTTTGCGGCCTCTCCAGATCGGGGTCGTGTCCGAACGTCATCCGGTAGAGCAGTCGCGTAAGGGCTACGGGCTCCTTCATGCAGATGTAATAACGGCGTTTGATGCGTGCCCACCGGTATTTCAGACTGGCATACAGAGAGCACGTTTCGCGTGTCGATCGTTTCGTGTGTTTCATTGTGGCGGAGTTAGAGGTTGAGCCAAAGATGTGTAAAATGACCGACACCTCCAAACTTTCGACCCTTTCGACGGAACGATTCGGCAGTATCGGGACAATCCGCAGCGGGGCAGCGGGCTGCATCGGACGGATCGGGCTGCCGTCGATTCCGTGAGAGGCGTTGCGCGCAGCGAAGGGAGCGGCTGCGGGATGGAAATGCGAATCGGGAGCGGATTTTTGTCGCCGGAGGTTGTCCGTATGGATTTTATGTCTATTTTTAGCGCGGGGAACCGATGCCGTCCGGGACGTTGCGCGCACGGAACCGGTTGGGGTGCGGTTCTCCGATTGTCGAACCTTCAAACGATTCGTATCATGAAAAAACGGATGATGACCGGAGTCCTTGCGCTCCTGGCTTTGCTCCTTGTCGGAAGGGCGGAGGCCCGCGAGCCCGGCACCTTTCAGTTGAGCACCCACATGCTGGACATCTCGCAGGGCGCGCCGGCGCCCGATGTGGCGGTGACGCTCCGTGTGCAGGAGCCCGACGGCAGCTGGCGCGTCGTGGCCGAGCGGCGCACGGATGCCAATGGCCGGATTGCCGACCTGCTGCCCCACGGCGTGCCGGGTGCGAACGACGGCCTCTACAGGCTGCGTTTCGAGACCGAGCCCTACTTTGCGGCGCAGGGGCTCCGCTCGATCTATCCCTATGTGGAGGTGACCTTCCGCATCGAGGGGGACGGCCACTACCACATTCCGATCACCATGTCGGCGAACGGCTATTCGACCTATCGCGGCAACTGATCCGATCCGCAGGGGTCGGGCTGTCCGCGGCGTTTGTGCCGGACGGCGCGTTGGCGCGGTGCCCGCAGCGGGTACGGGGAGCTTCGGCTCCCCTTTTTTCTGCCTTTTTGGCGCGGCGTGTCAGTTGTGGTGTGACAATTTATGACAATATGTGACATGTTTGTGCCGGAATGTCCGGATTGCAGGTGTGGCAGGCCTTTTGCTCCTGTTGGGGTCGAAACACGAACAAACGACAAACAACACGGATATGAACATCAACACATTAACCATCAAGGCGCAGGAGGCGTTGCAGGCAGCGCTGACCCTTGCGCGGGAGCGCGGACAGCAGTCTGTCGAACCGCTCCACATTTTGAGCGTGCTGATCCGCGATGACGATTCGCTCTCGACCTTCCTGTTGGGGCGTGTCGGCGTCAACGTCCGCGGACTGCGCGACGAGGTGCAGCGCGCCGTCGGCCAGCTGCCCCGCGTCGAGGGCGGCAACGGCGAGCAGTTCTTCGCACAGGAGAGCTCGCGCCTGATCCAGCGCGCCGTCGACTTTACCAAGACCTTCGGCGACAAGTATGCGTCGGTCGAGCACCTGCTGCTGGCTCTCGTGGCTGAACGCGGGCAGGCGGCCGATCTGCTCAAGCGCCATGGCGCCTCCGAGAAGGAGCTCGTCGAGGCGATCCGGACCTTCCGCCAGGGTGCGACGGTCGATTCGCAGACCGCCTCGCAGGAGTTCGACGCGCTGGGCAAGTACGCCATCAACCTCAACGAACAGGCCCGGTCGGGCAAGCTCGATCCGGTGATCGGCCGTGACGAGGAGATCCGCCGCGTGCTGCAGATCCTTTCGCGACGCACGAAGAACAACCCGATTCTCGTCGGTGAGGCCGGTGTCGGCAAGACGGCGATCGCCGAGGGCATCGCCCGCCGTATCATCGACGGCGACGTGCCCGAGAACCTGAAGTCGAAGGTGATCTATTCGCTCGACATGGGTGCCCTGATTGCGGGTGCCAAGTACCAGGGCGAGTTTGAGGAGCGGCTGAAGGCCGTCGTACAGGAGGTCGTCCGCAGCGAGGGCGAGATTCTGCTCTTCATCGACGAGATTCACACGCTGGTCGGTGCGGGCAAGTCGTCCGGCGCGATGGATGCGGCCAACATCCTCAAGCCGGCCCTTGCGCGCGGTGAACTGCGGACGATCGGCGCCACGACGCTCGACGAGTTCCAGAAGTACTTCGAGCAGGACAAGGCCCTCGAACGCCGTTTCCAGAAGGTCATGGTCGACGAGCCGTCGCGCGAGGATGCCATCTCGATCCTGCGCGGTCTGAAGGAGCGCTACGAGAACCACCACCAGGTGCGGATCAAGGACGAGGCGATCATCGCCGCCGTGGACCTCTCGACGCGGTACATCACCTCTCGGTTCCTGCCCGACAAGGCGATCGACCTGATCGACGAGGCCGCTTCGCGGCTCCGGCTGGAGATGAACTCCGTGCCCGACGAGATCGACTCGCTCGACCGGAAGGTGCGTCAGCTTGAGATCGAGCGCGAGGCGATCCGCCGCGAGAAGGACGAGGAGCGTGTCGAGCAGCTCACGAAGGAGATCGAGGAGCTCAAGGCCAAGGATGCCGGCATGCGGGCCAAGTGGCAGGGTCAGCGCGACCTGCTGAAGAAGATTCAGGCCAACAAGGACCGCATCGAGCAGCTCAAGATCGAGGCCCAGCAGGCCGAACGTCAGGGCGACTACGGCAAGGTGGCCGAGATCCGCTACGGCAAGATCCAGGAGGCCGAGAAGGAGATCGCGGCCTTCCAGGAGGAGTTCCGCCTCGCATCGGCCAACGGCTCGATGATCAAGGAGGAGGTCGACTCGCAGGACATCGCCGAGGTCGTGTCGCGCTGGACGGGCATTCCCGTGACGCGGATGCTGGCTTCGGAGCGCGAGAAGCTGCTCCACATGGAGGACGAGCTGCACAAGCGGGTCGTCGGACAGGAGCAGGCCATCGCCGCCATCTCGGATGCCGTGCGCCGGTCGCGTGCCGGACTGAACGACCCGCGCAAGCCGATCGGTTCGTTCATCTTCCTCGGCACGACGGGTGTCGGCAAGACCGAGCTGGCAAAGGCTCTGGCGGAGTTCCTCTTCAACGACGACTCGATGATGACGCGTATCGACATGAGCGAATACCAGGAGCGGCACAGCGTCTCGCGTCTGGTCGGAGCGCCTCCCGGATATGTCGGTTACGACGAGGGCGGCCAGCTGACCGAGGCCGTGCGCCGCAAGCCCTATTCGGTCGTGCTGCTCGACGAGATCGAGAAGGCACACCCCGACGTCTTCAACATCCTGCTGCAGGTGCTCGATGACGGCCGGCTGACCGACAACAAGGGCCGCACGGTGGACTTCCGCAACACGATCATCATCATGACCTCGAACATGGGTTCGCAGATCATCCAGGAGAACTTCTCCGAGGCTTTCGACGGCAAGAAGCTCGCCCCGGAGGTGATCGAGAAGACGCGCCGGGAGGTGATCGACCTGCTGAAGCAGCAGCTCAAGCCCGAGTTCCTGAACCGTATCGACGAGATCGTGATGTTCGAACCGCTCACGCGCAAGGATATCGAGAAGATCGTCGACATCCAGCTTGCCGACGTCCGCGCACGCCTGGCCAAGGAGCGCATGACGCTTGCCATCACCCCAGCGGCCAAGCAGATGCTCGCCGTGGGCGGCCTGGACCCCGTGTTCGGTGCCCGTCCGCTCAAGCGCCTGGTCCAGCGCGAGGTCGTGGACGCCATCGCCGCCGCCATCATCGACGGCACGGTGCGCGAGGGCGATCAGGTGACGGTCGATGTCGACAAGGACGGCGGCTTTACCGTCGTGTGCGACAACACGCCGGCGGCCACCTACGAGGTTCCCGACGCCGAGTAGATTTATGGGACATGCCTTAAAATCTGCCAGCAGTCTCTAAACGCCAAGGGCGGCGGATCCAATTGGGTCCGCCGCCCTTTTTCGTGCGACAATCGATGGTGTTGAACATGAGTACATGGCAAGGAGCTATGCAGATGAAAGACGAGAACAAGACGAATGCACCGGCGACCGATGCCGCACCCAAGCCTGCGCCTAAGCCGGCGCCTAAGCCGCGCGACCCCTATATCCGTGCCGAGAACGAGGACGACGACGGCTACGACCCCTACAGC
>ERZ1026956.280-NODE-280-length-32828-cov-13.749947_pt1 | contig 32828 bp, 27 predicted proteins | sample MGYA00519301_ERZ1026956 | MGnify/ENA primary metagenome ERZ1026956 (study PRJEB26926, sample SAMN06164521) | human gut metagenome | biome: ENVO:00009003; feature: ENVO:2100002; material: ENVO:00002003 | host: Homo sapiens | place: USA | collected 2012 ...
CGTGCTTACAGCGTATAGCTGCTTAGCACATTATTGAATTATTAACGAACTATTGTTCAAAAAAACAAAAAGTTTTTTGGTGAATACAAAATAAAGTTGTACTTTTGCGTCTGCGGAAGTGCAACTTTTTTATTTGAAGTTAAACGAATCGCATGAATTGAATAGTAAACAGGTTTAAATATAGAAGATTATGAAATTTATAGGAATTATTCCAGCAAGATACGCATCAACACGTTTCCCGGGAAAGCCACTTGCCATGTTAGATGGCAAACCAGTGATACAACATGTTTATGAGAAAGTAGCAAGTTGTCTAGAAGCAGCCTATGTTGCAACAGACGATGAGCGAATTTTCAATGCTGTAGAAGCATTTGGCGGTAAAGCTGTTATGACGCGCAAGGATCATAAGAGCGGTACTGACCGCATAGAAGAAGCTATCGAAAAAATTGGTGGAGACTGGGATGTCATTGTCAATGTTCAAGGAGATGAACCTTTTGTTGACAAAAGTCAACTGGAAACCATCTGCCAGTGTTTTGATGACCCAACAACCCAAATTGCCACTTTAGGAAAAGCTTTTACCAGTATGGAAGCTGTAAAAAATCCTAATAGTCCAAAGATTGTTGTAGACAATCAAGGCTTTGCTATGTATTTCTCTCGCAGCATCATTCCATACGTAAGAGGAAAGGAAGAGGAAGAATGGCTCAAGAGTTTTCCTTATCTGAAACATTTGGGCATCTATGCTTACCGCAAAGAAGTTTTAAAAGAGGTAACCAAACTGCCACAAAGCTCACTAGAAATAGCAGAGAGCCTGGAACAACTTCGATGGCTGCAGAATGGCTACAAGATAAAAGTTGGTACTACAGATGTAGAAACTGTAGGCATCGACACGCCAGAAGATTTGCAGCGGGCAGAAGACTTTTTGAAAAACAGAAAGTAATAAAAAACATCATATACTTTTAAAGTATCGCAGAATGAACAAAATTGAAAATATCGTCAAAAAATATATTATTCACCATGGTATGTTCAAGTGGCAAACACCATATATCGTTGCCTTGTCCGGAGGTGCTGATAGCGTTGCCCTATTGCTTATCTTGAAAAATATAGGACTGAATATTACTGCTGCGCACTGTAACTTTCACCTTCGCGGCGAAGAGAGTGACAGAGACGAGCAATTTTGTGTAAATCTGTGCAAACAACAGGGAATCAGTTTGTCTCGAATCCATTTTGATACTTATGCTTATGCCCATTTACACAAGGTAAGTATCGAAATGGCTGCACGCAACTTACGCTATAGCTATTTTGCCCAATTAGTAAAAGACTTGCATGCAGGAGGCATTTGTGTGGCCCATCATCGCGATGACAATGTAGAAACTTTACTTCTGAATCTGTTAAGAGGATCTGGAGTAGACGGATTAGCAGGCATCGCCCCAAAAAACGGAAATATTCTGCGCCCTCTTCTCTGCATCAGCCGACAGGATATATTGCAATACCTAAAAGAAAAAAAGCAAGATTTTGTCACAGATTCAACAAATTTGGAAGACGATGCTTTAAGAAATAAAATTCGCCATCATGTAGTACCTCTTTTGGAAAGTATCAACCCGGCAGCAAGTGAAAATATCGCTCTCTCTGCCAAATACATACGCCAAGCGAAAAGTATACTTGAGAGCATGGATAGCATCAGTACATCCGACTCTTATAGGAAAGTTATATATATCCCTAAAGTATCTGTCATGAATGCTCCAAGTCCGGAATTCATACTTCATAAAGAATTAGGCAGATATGGTTTTCATGGCAATGCCATTGATGACATCTGTGAAAGCCTCTTCAGTCAGGATCGTGGTGTCGGTAAAATTTGGAAAAACGAAGACTATATGATAGTCATCGACAGAGAACAGCTGTTGATTTCTAACATAAAAGACTTGAATAACATTCAGGAGCAAAGAGCGTTCAGACTGCCAGAAGAAGGCATTTACAACATGGACGAAGGAACCCAAATCAAGATAAAAATCTTCTCGCATATGGGTGACTTCATGCCAAGCAAAGAATCGCAATGTATCACTTTGGATGCTGAAAAAGTCAGTTTTCCCCTCACCTACCGACTGGTAAAAGAAGGCGATAGATTTCAACCTTTCGGCATGAAGGGTAGCAAACTGTTGAGTGACTATATGACCGATAGGAAATTTGACTATATACAAAAAAAGACACAGCATGTATTAACTGATAGTAAAGGTGAAATCATCTGGCTTATCGGCGAACGTACGTCTGAAAAAACAAAGATTACCGAAACCACCAAGAAAATATTGGAGGTCATCATCAAATGAAAAAGAAAATATTATATATCACAAGTTTAGTTTTCATTCTGCTGGCTGCCGCCAGCACATGGAGCTATTATTGCCTGAACCCATCAAGTGATAGAGTGAACAAGGCAAAAGCAAACATAAAAGTATACAGTCACTACGAATTAATTCAAAATGGAAAAACAATACTCCGGTTCGACGAAGACACTACGACACTGGCTGCCAACTTTATGAATCGTTGGGCGTTGATTCCTTCATGTGAAGGAAGACTTGCCGCCTGCTACAACAACAGCATCAGCCGGAATCACTATCTTGGCAAAGATGCGGATAGCATCTTTAAAGAGAAAGTTGATTCTTTAGACAGTTTGTATAGAGACTCCAAATGGAAAGTTGGAGAACTGAACTATTATATTCACTCTCATTCTGTTCTGGATGTAGGCTACAACTCTATTTGCGCTTATACCCAACACGAACTGGAACTACGCGATTCTGCCAAGAAACTGATTGATTCCCTGAAACATGTACAGAAAAAGGGACATTTCAAGTTGAAACGCTCCATTTCATATCAAGCCTATTATAGAGACGAGAACGGAAAATGGAAGAGTCAGGCATGCAAACTCATCAAAGCAATGAATGGAGAAACTGCACAAGGAAGCCGCATATTCCAACTTTCCTCAGAAACAACTCCTGAAGGGGTTAAAGCTATTTCACCTCAACTTGCAGCATCTTTAGCAACAGCTCATGGAGTCACACTTCGACGCTCTATTGATTACACCCTCTTACCTGATTCTCTAGGATATTATCGGGGTACAACCGACAGTATCTATCAACCAAACGGTCATGGATGCTGGCAAGGATACGATGGAACCTATTATGAAGGTTACTGGAAAAACGGGAAACGTGAAGGATTCGGATTCAGCATTGCTCCCAAGAAGCCATTACGAATAGGCGAATGGAAAAATGACCGCTATAAAGGCGAAAGACTCGTATATACATCGGAACGTATTTATGGCATAGACCTGAGCAAATACCAGCATGGAAAAGGCAGAAAAAAATATGCTATCAACTGGAACCGTTTACGCATTACACATCTTGGACGTCTCAGCAAAAAGACCATATCAGGAACAGTAAACTTCCCGATTCGCTTCATCTATATCAAGAGTACAGAAGGTAAATCGCTGTTAAATCCATATTACAGAAAAGATTATCGTGATGCAAAAGCACATGGTTACAAGGTTGGAACCTATCACTTCTTTACCACCATAACACCTGCTGCCGAACAAGCACGACACTTTCTGAAACACAGTATCATTAGGAAAGGCGATTTTCCTCCAGTTCTTGATGTTGAACCGCTTCCTAGTCAAATCAAGAAAATGGGAGGGGCTGGAGTATTGTTTGCACGCATTAGAACTTGGCTTAGAATTGTAGAAAGAGCAACTGGTGTTAAGCCTATTCTTTACATCAGCCAAACTTTCGTAAATCGCTATCTGCCACAGGCTCCCGATCTGAAACATAACTACCAGGTTTGGATTGCACGATATGGAGAGTATAAACCAGACATCCGATTGGTATATTGGCAACTCTGCCCCGACGGAAGAGTAGCAGGAATACATGGAGAGGTAGACATCAACGTGTTTAACGGATACGATGATGCTTTTCAAAGTTTTGTTAAGAACAAGACCGTAAAATAACCTTTAAATGAGTAAGTTAGGTTAATTACGTTAAAGTAAGTTATAATTCTAGTCGCGTATCAATATTTTTATTATCTTTGCGCCAATTGTGCAATGTGTAACTAAGAGGAAAGATAATGAGACAGCTTAAGATACAAAAGAGTATAACCAATCGTAATAGTGAAGCCCTCGACAAATATCTTGTAGAGATAGGTAGAGCCCCTATGGTTTCTATTGATGAAGAAATTGAATTGGCTCAAGCTATCCGCAAGGGAGGTAGAGCTGGCGAAAGAGCAAAAAATAAGTTGATTGAAGCCAACTTACGTTTTGTGGTGTCGGTAGCAAAACAATATCAGCACCAGGGACTCACCTTGACAGACTTGATTGACGAAGGAAACATCGGACTCATCAAGGCTGCAGAACGCTTCGACGAAACACGAGGGTTCAAATTTATCTCATACGCTGTATGGTGGATTCGTCAGAGTATTTTACAGGCAATAGCAGAGCAAAGCCGAATTGTTCGACTTCCTCTCAACCAGGTAGGATCACTCAATAAGGTAAACCAGGAAATTAATAAGTTTGAGCAGGAAAACCAACGCCGTCCAAGCGTTGAAGAACTTGCTGCCAGAACGGGTGTTGACGAGGACAAGATTTCTCAGAGCATGGCTGCCAGTGGTCATCATGTAAGCATCGATGCTCCATTTAGTGATGACGATGACAACTCTATGGCAGATGTAATGGCAAGCGGAGACGATGCCAGAACAGACAAGCAGGTTGACCATGAAAGTATGGCACAAGACCTAAGACAGGTTTTAAAAGTTTGCCTCAAGGATCGCGAACTGAAAATTATCTGCGCATGCTACGGAATTGGGGAAACCGAAAAGGGGCTCGAGGAAATTGGTGATAAAATGGGGCTCACCCGTGAGCGAGTTCGCCAAATAAGAGAAAAAAGCATCACCAAACTGAGAGAATCCGGGAAGATAGGAATCCTTATGAAATATCTTGGTTAGGAAAGCTGTTGCCCAAAATATTTGGCATAGTTCTTCTGCCAAGTAACATCTTAACTCATAATAAATGAAGAAATATCAAACACACATCATTTTGACGATTATCTTCTGCATGATGGCTTTTGCAGCAAATGCAAGAAGAATGTCACCGAGAGACGCCTTTAGTGACTCGGTGATGTGTTTGGTATTTAAATATTCACAATCTGTTGACACAACAGGTAGAGCTGAGCACAAGAGTTATGCCTACACTAAATTTCAAATCAAAACAAACAAACGTAATGCAACGCTCATGCTAGTACCGACAATGTATGCGGTGGCTCATGGCGGTGGCAGAAGATTCATCAGCGAGTTTTATAACCAAATGACGCTAGACGCAAATGGCAGACCAGTTGCCAAGCGTTTGCTGAACATAAGCACCATTCCGCATAGAAGCAACACATTGTCATCAGTTCTGAAATACATGACTCCAACGGTATATGGAGAAACACTTTTCGAAACTAATATTCTTTCTCCTTTCCACTATAAGAATCGCAGATATTATAAATATGCCGTCACCCAATTACCATTCGGCAAAGCACAAGTCTACGTATATCCACGTCTCAAAAACACCCAAGTTATTGAAGCACGTGCCATTGTTGATTCCCAAAGCGGAAAGATAAGCATGGTAGACTTTGAGGGCGAATATGATATGACCCGTTTCTATATCTCGATCATTATGGGTAAAGACGGATTTGGTTCACTTTCTCCTGCAAGGTGCAGCATGAGAGCCAACTTCAGTTTTATGGGTAACAAGATAACGGGCATGTATACAACTGTATACGGACTGCCGAAAATATTAAGTGATTCACTCAATAATGTAGCCGATACTGCATTAATGGCAAAAGTGCGCCCAATTGAATTAAACCAAGATGAGGCTGACATATACAGAAAATTCTATGAAAAAAGAAAACAAATAACAGATTCCTTGAATAACAACATACCAGAGAAAAACTTTGCAAAAGACATACTTTGGGATGTTATCGGTGATAATGTATTAAACAGGATTTCCCAAGGCTTCGGAAAGCAAAACCAAGGCTACTTCCGTATCAGTCCTATTCTCAACCCACTCTATATGGGATACTCCGAGCGAAAAGGAATTGTATACAAGTTTGACCTGAAGGGTGGCTACAGGTTTACAGAAAATCTGGAATTGGGGCTTCGCTTTAAAGGAGGTTACAGTATGAAACAACACAGATTTTATTTCAATATACCAATGACATTCAACTATAACCCGAAGCACAATGGATATCTGAAGTTAGAAATCGGTAATGGTAATAGAATATCGAATAATCGTGTTGCACGAAAGATGTTAGGCATCAGCAAACCTGAAGATAACGATTTTCTAAATCCACTATTCTCAAAATATCCAGGATTGTCATTACCGGAAATTTCAACAGATATTGATGCTAATAACAGGAAACTGACAGAGTTTAAAGATGATTATCTTCGTCTTACTAACCACTGGAGTTTCAACGACTATGTCGGTTTTGAGATTGGCTTGGTTTCACATCAACGAAAAGCTGTAGTAGAAAGTTTCTATAAACTGTTTAATTATCCAAGCAAATATGTGTCAGTAGCACCAGCAGTAGCTTTAGAACTGTTACCATGGGGTAAGAAAGGCTCTATCTTTAAAATAGACTATGAAAAGGGATGGAAAAACCTACTAGGTTCAAACATAGACTACGAACGGGTAGAAGCAGATGCACAAACTATTTTTCAAGCATCACGCCGTCAATCATATTCTATAAGGTTAGGAGCTGGCTTTTATACCCGCAAAGGTGATCATTGGGACTTCGTTGACTATACCAATTTCCATGACGACAATATTCCTGGAGGCTGGAATGATAGCTGGAGTGGAGAATTCGAATTACTGCCATCCCAATGGTATAATGCCAGTGATTATTACGTTCGCGGAAACTTCACTTATGAAGCTCCCATGATTGCAACTGCATGGCTCCCCCTGATTGGGAAATATATAGAAGCAGAGCGTCTGTATGTAAGCAGTCTTGTTGTAAACCATTTACACCCATATACAGAATGGGGATATGGAGTAACAACAAGAGCTATTACATTAGGATTCTTTGCAGCCTTCAAAAACACGAAGTTTAATGGCATAGGCTGTCGCTTCGGTTTTGAACTATTTAGAGATTGGTAATATTCATAAAAGCATGGATAAAACATGATTTCTAGGGCACAATATCAATAACATCATAAAAAAAACAAAATATGAGTTCACAACTAACTGTTTATAAAGCAAGTGCAGGATCAGGTAAAACATTTACTTTGGCTCGCGAGTATATGACACTCGTGATAGCTAATCCTGCTTCCTACAGAACCATTCTTGCAGTAACCTTCACCAACAAAGCTACTGAAGAAATGAAAATGCGTATCTTAGGAAAATTATACGAAATTGCACACGGACTACCAGAAGCAAACGATTATGTAAATCAAATACAGCAGGCTTTACCGTATCTTTCATCCAAACAAATTCAGAAAAATGCAGAATCAGCCCTGCATTTGCTCATACATAATTATAACTATTTCCGGGTTATGACCATCGATACGTTCTTTCAGAGTGTATTGAGAAATCTTGCACGTGAACTTGATCTGACTGCCAATTTACGGATAGAACTCAATGACTATCAAATAGAACAGCATGCCGTTGATGAACTTATAGAAAGTCTTGAAGATACCGATCGTCTACTTTTCTGGATTATGGATTATATCAAAGAAAATATTGATGATGATAAGAGTTGGAATGTCATAGGACAGATCAAGAAATTCGGTGAGAACATATTCAAGGATTATTACAAAGCTCATTCCGACAAGTTGACAGAATTGATGGAACAAGAAGATTTCTTCAAGGATTTTACCGATCGAATGAAGAAAAAGCGCGATAAGGCAAAAGAGCAGCTTAAAGAAATTGCTGCTACTTTTTTCGATTCCCTTGAAGAAGAAGGCTTTACGTCAGACGACTTAGCTGGAAAAACGAGAGGTATTTGGAGCTATTTCAACAAGCTGAAAAATGGTAAATACAGTGATGATGATTTACATAATGATACTTTCAATAAATGTCGGGAAAGTCCGGAAGCATGGGTCAAAAAATCTGATGTAAAAAATTGTACTGATATCTTCAATTATGTAGAATCGGTGCTCTACCCTATTCTGCTGTTTGCAGAAGATAATCGTCCAAGACTCACCCGCATCTTCAAAAGTACCGATCTGACCATAAAGCATCTTAATCAGCTCCGCCTTTTGGGAAGCATAGATAAAAAAGTCAGGGAGATGAACAGAGAGGCAAACCGTTTCCTTTTGAGCGATACTCAGACCTTGCTCAACTCACTGATAAAGGATAGCGATTCGCCATTCATCTTTGAAAAGATTGGTACTCAACTCGACCATATAATGATTGACGAGTTCCAAGATACTAGCACCATCCAATGGAAGAACTTTAAAGTGCTGCTCGAAGAAACCATGAGTAGAGAAGATGCAGGTAACCTCATTGTTGGTGACGTAAAACAAAGTATTTACAGATGGCGATCCGGCGATTGGAGACTGCTCAATAATATCGATAAAGAATTTAATAAAAGCGCGAAAGAAGTAAGCATAGAAACTTTGGGTACCAACTACCGCTCTGATAGAAACATCATTGAGTTTAACAATGCTTTTTTCACAGAAGCAGTAAAATTGGAGATTGAAGACCTGACAGATAAATGTCCTGAAGAATGTAAACAGCTGGAAAGCGCATATAGCGATGTCTGCCAGCAAGTACCAGACCACCATTCTGTTCCTAATGGTTCTATCAGTATTCAGCTCCTGGGCGGTGAAAATATTGAAGACAGAATGATGCAAACAACATTGGACACTGTAGACAAGTTGGTTGAAAGAGGTGTTCCTTGCAACAAAATAGCAATCCTGGTAAGAAGCAACCGTAACATACAGGACATTGCTGAGTATTTTATGAACCATTCCGACTATCCGTTGGTTTCTGATGAGGCATTCAGGCTGGATGCCTCCCAGGCAGTATGCACATTGGTTAACGCTCTCTACATTCTGGTACACCCAAATGACAATATTGCATTAGCAACTCTCAACAAGTTTTGTGACACGTATTCTGTAGCTGGAAATATGCCGGAACAACTTTTGACCAATCGTTCTGAGTATCTGGAAATGCCACTGTTCGATCTCACAGAACGCCTTTTTGCAGAACTTAAACTTGGCGAAATAAAAGACATGATCAAGCAAACTGCCTACATCTGTACTTTTTATGATTGCTTAAGTAAATATCTCACAGATAACAGTAGTGATATCACTGGATTTCTGAAAGAGTGGGATAACCGTATCCACGAAAAAAGTATTCATAGCGATGGCGATGGAGGTATCAGATTCCTTACTATACATAAGAGTAAGGGACTGGAATACGATCATGTTATCATGCCTTACTGTGACTGGCAACTAGAAAAAGCCAACACTATCTGGTGCACACCGCAAGAAGCTCCATACAACGAGCTTCCACTGGTACCTATAGATTTCAGTGCTAAACTGATGAAGCAAAGTATATATGAAGCAGATTATAATCATGAACATCTGCAAAACATAGTCGACAATTTGAATCTGCTTTATGTAGCCTTCACACGTGCCAGTCACAATCTGATTGTAATTGGCAAACGAGCTAATAGTGCATATCGTTCTGCCATTATTGAATCTGTACTCGACAAGGTAGCCAGTCGACTTGAAGCTAATGATGTAAAGATGGAGTTAACAGGAATAGGTTCTGATGCCAAAACAGATGACATATCTTTCTGCTATAATGAAATATATGTACCTGATTCTTCCAAGAAATCAAACGAGAAGAAGGATACAAACGTGCTCTCAGCCTATTCTCAACCTTTAGAAATTAAAATAAATGTTACGCCTGAAATGCCAGAATTCAGACAAAGTAACCAGAGCCGTGACTTTATAAAGCGTGATGAAACTGAAGAACAACAGAAGTTTTATATCAAAATGGGTACCATTTTGCACAACCTCTTTTCTACAATCCGCACGGTTGATGATATTGATGGAGCCCTGAAACAGTTGGAGTTAGACGGACTTTTATACGATCAAGACCTCACACCAGAGAAAATAAAGGAGATGATTAGGAAAAGACTTGAATCACCAAAGGTCGCAAAATGGTTTGACAAGGAACTGACCATACTAAATGAATGTTCTATCCTGACAGTTGAAAATGGAAAAGTGGCAGAATACCGTCCAGACCGCGTGATGCAAAACTCAAAAAATGAAACCATCGTGGTAGACTTCAAATTCGGTAAACAGAAAGTAGAACACCATGAACAGGTTAGAAAATACATCGGTTTGTTAAAAAGTATGGGACATCACCGAGTAAAAGGTTATCTATGGTATGTATACCCTAACAGAATAGTTGAAGTAATAAAATAATATGGTTCTATTGCCCCTTTCCAAAAAGTAGGGCAAAATAAAGAACAGTTGCAAACATTGAAAAGTCCATTAAGATATGAAAACATTTTTAAAATATGTAGCAAGAGATATTCTCGAGAAATATGGAAACAATCTCAACGACATTGCCGTCGTGTTTCCAAATAAACGCGCCGCTCTTTTCCTCAACGAGAGTCTGGCACGTTTGACTGATCACCCTATCTGGTCGCCATCTTACATAACTATCAGCGACCTTTTTCGCAAACATAGCACATTGAAAGTTGGAGACCCAATCAAACTTGTTTGCGATTTACATAAAACATTCGTAGCCTGCACTGGTATTGATGAGACCCTAGACCATTTTTATGGATGGGGACAACTTCTTATCACAGATTTTGACGATATTGATAAAAACATGGCAGAAGCAGAAAAACTCTTTGCCAATCTTAGCAATATACATGAACTTGATGACATCTCATATCTTACAGAAGAACAGAAAACGCTGATTAAGAAATTTTTCAGCAATTTCAACGTTGATCACAACTCTGAACTCAAAAAGAGATTTCTACAATTATGGAGCCATTTTCTTGATATCTATAAGCAGTTCAACATGCGTCTTGAAGAACAAGGATTGGCTTATGAGGGGGCTCTGTACAGGAAAGTTGTAAATGATGAAAATATCAAATTCCAACACAAGAAATATCTCTTTGTCGGTTTTAATATGATGCAAGTAGTAGAACGGAAACTCTGCGACCGCTTGATGAAAGAGGGTAAAGCACATTTCTATTGGGACTACGATGACTATTATATGCAAAACAAGCATGAGGCAGGTCACTACATTCGTGAATATCTCAAATATTATCCTAACGAATTGAATGATATGCCTCCTCATGATCTTCGTGAAATTTATCATAACTTTGATAACAATAAAGACATTACATACATTTCGGCATCTACAGAAAACATCCAGGCCCGCTATGTAAACCAATGGCTTAAAGAAAAGAAACGCTATAAATATGGAAAAAAAGTGGCTATAGTATTAGCCGATGAAGGATTGTTGCAAAGTGTAATACATAGTCTTCCTACAAACGAAGACATCAAGTCGTTGCCAGATTATTCTGAGAACGACAAGTTAGCATATAATATTACATTGGGCTATCCGCTTCAACAGACACCATTCTACAGTTTGCTGCAACAGCTCATCAAGTTGCAGGGCGTAGGTCACCCCAAGCATAGTAACAACTATCGCTTACACAATGTGCTCATGGCACTCCGTCATCCATATACACGCTATATTTCTCAAAATTATAGCAAACTTTTGAGCGCTCTTGATGAGCAGAAGCAGTTCTATCCTACCCGCCAATTCCTAAGCATGGATGGTGATGAAGGTTTGTCACTGCTTTTCAAAGATTTGGGTGAGACTGCAACAGAAAATGAATACAACTTGAGACTCATCCAGTATCTGCTGGATATTTTGAAGACAATAGGTGTGAATAGCAAAGAACAGGACGATCCTTTATTCCAGGAATCGCTCTTCAGGACCTATACCTTATTGAACCGTCTGCAAGAACTCATCCAGACAGGAGACTTAGCAGTAGACTGCATCACTCTGGAACGACTCATCCAACAGCTCATCCAGTCAACAAGTATTCCTTTCCATGGTGAACCTGCAGAAGGAATACAGGTAATGGGTGTATTGGAAACTCGAAATCTTGATTTCGAGCATATCTTAGTACTCTCATGCAACGAAGGGAAACTGCCGAAAGGTGTGAACGATGCTTCATTTATTCCCTATTCATTGAGAAAGGCATACGGCTTGACTACGGTAGATAACAAAGTAGCTATATACGCCTATTATTTTCACAGTCTGCTCCAACGCTCACACGACATCACTTTATGTTACAATAACGCAACAGAAGATGGCCAATCGGGTGAGATGAGCCGTTTTATGCTACAACTCCTGGTAGAAAGCCATCATGACATCGAGCGCTTTTCTTTGGTCGCAGGACAAAACACACTGCGTCCTACTTATGAACCAATAGAGAAAAAACTGCATGCGCTCAGCCAGCTCAAGAATTTGAAAATGCTTACGCCAACATTTCTGAATACATATTTGAGATGTGAAAAGCAATTCTACTATAAATATGTAGAAGGACTGATTGAACCAGATGAAATTGATGAGGACGAAGTAGACAACAAAGTATTTGGAAATATATTCCATCGTGCAGCAGAACTGTTCTATCTGGGATTAGCAAGCAGCGATGCTCTGACAACCGACGGTAAAGGAGAACTCAAACTGACTCGTCCTATCATTGTATCAAAAGAGCAATTAGAGCAAGCCTTAAAAGATGAATCGCTTGTTTATCGCCTGGTAGATCAAGCGTTCAGAGAAGAACTCTTTAAAGTCAGCGCTGCAGGGTATCACCCGAAATATAATGGTCTGCAACTGATCAATAAAGAAGTAATAGCAAGGTATATCCGGCAACTTGTCACGATAGATATGCGCCAGGCTCCATTCACCATACTCGGATTAGAGCTGGTTGTAAAAACTGACGCCGAAGTAGAAACAAGTATCGGCAATTTATCTCTGTCAATAGGAGGTTTTATCGACCGACTGGACGCTGTTGCAGCTAACGGTCATGCAAATGGCAATAATCTTGCAGAACGAATCCGCGTAATAGACTATAAAACAGGACGTATTTCAACAACACGTCCAAGAGAACTGAGCGAAGTGTTTGATCCATCCATGCTCAACAAGCATACAGATTATTATTTACAATCTATGCTCTACTCGATTATTGTAAGCCACAACAGGAATCTGAATCCGGCTCAAGAACCCGTATCTCCAGGCTTGCTGTTTATACAAAATGCAGGAGCAGAAGATTATGATCCGACATTAAAAATGGGCAAGGAACTCATCAGTAGCATAGATGTATACGAAGAAGAGTTTATGAAACAACTGAAAGTTCTCATCGCCAACATCTTTGACAAGGACCAGCCATTCCGGCCTACAGATGATAAGCATCGTTGCGAATACTGTCCATACGCAGCTTTATGCAAGTCATAGAAACATATATAATATGTGGAAACCAAAATGATTGGTTAAAATGCGCAAAATACTTGCTTTTTTGAATTATTCTATGTATATTTGCAAAAAGAATTATTGAATATGACAGAAAAAGAAATAAACAAGATAGTTAGTGAGAACTTAAACTATGTAAAATCAGTAGCCAACCAGTATAAAGGTAAAGGCGTTGAGTTTGATGACTTGGTTAGCGAAGGAACGCTGGCAATGCTTATGGCAGCCAGAAAGTTCCAAGCCGACCGGGGCACCGATTTTGTGGCTTATGCCGGTCCATTCGTTCACAAGGCTATATCACAGGCCATTGATAAACAATCAGGAGTTTATCGTTTACCGAAAGACCAGAAGAAATATGCCCCAAGAAACGCAGACAAGGCTGTATCTGTAGATGCGCCACTAAGCGCAAACAATCCGTATACCCTATTAGACATATTAAACGATCCGGATGTAAAGATTGCAGATGATACCCTGAACATAGAAATGATGAAGCAAAAGATGGCAGAAAGCATTGCAGATTTATTGCCACGAGAGAAAGAAATCATCACCAAATTCTATGGTATAGGGGTTCCTAAGGAAACGATGGCTGAAATTGCTGAAGATATGGGGCTCAAACGCGAGCGAGTTCGCCAGATACGAAATCTGACCATACGCAGATTGAACAGGAGTATCCGCCACCAGGCATTGAGAAACTACTTCAAGAGGTAACTCGCAATAGTTTGTAAAAACAAAAAGGAGGGTGAATCATTAACTTATGATACACCCTCCTTTTTGTTTCATGTTCTAGTTATTAACTATTAAACTTACTCCAATCCCTTAAAATGATTAGCACGATATTGACGAGGAGTAACGCCTATTCGCTTGAAGAAATTAGCATAGAAACTCTGACGAGTATTGAAACCAGCCATTTCGCTGATACCTTCTACAGTCATTCTTGCATAACGTTTATCGGTAAGTAAAGACATAGCATCGTTTACTCGATAATCATTCACCAACTCGGCATAATTCTTATGAAATCGAGTTGCGCATACAGCAGAAATATAGCGAGAGTTAGTATTCAAATCCTCTGCAAGTTTCTTGGAACTATAGTCTGGGTCCTTGTACTTTCTTTCAGTAACAAGAACACGGATTATCTCGTCGCGAAGGCGGTCCTTAGTTTCTTCACTCAGCATAGATTGATATCTTGCTATTTTTTCTTTTTTAGGTTGAATATTGTACTTAGCCATAGTTATGTTATAAAATTTATTACAACAAAGGTACGACTTTTATTTAGAACGACCAAATTTTTTCTCACTTTTTTGAAAAATAAACACAAAAAAGTCGTTTATATGAAATAAAATGGTTATTTTTGCATTAATTTTCAAGCTCAAAGCCGAGTATATCATAATTATTAGACAAGAAGCATAGATATGAAGCAAATATTGTGGTTTATAAAAACGTATTTTACGTTTGTCATTTTGTTCGGTTTTCAGAAACCATTTTTCATGATATTGGAAAAGGCTTCTGCTACACAACCTATCGATAATATCTGGAGCGAAATGCCTACAGTGATGTGGTATGGTTTATCACTCGACCTCTCTATGGCTGGTTACCTCACCGCACTACCGGGTTTGTTGCTCATCGCAATGATTTGGTTTCGTAAGGAGATTATACGTCCCATTCTGAATGCTTATTATATACTGGCATCTTTCCTGGTTTCCATTACATTCATACTGAATGCAGGATTATATCCATATTGGAACTTCCCGCTAGATAGCACTCCATTATATTATTTCTTTACTTCGCCAAAGGATGCACTTGCAAGTGTTGGAGGGCTTTACATCTTTTTGGCTCTCCTCATCACTGTGCTGCTTACCATAGCCGTCTGGTTCGCACTCCGCATGCCTCATACCCAGAAGCGCTATTCCAGCAGATACAGCAACTATGGTTTTGGAGATTTCGGCAGTGGTCGCAGAACACGCTACTCTGACATAGAGCATCATCGTATGCGCCATTCTCTTATTTTGTTGCTGCTTACTGCCCTTCTCTTCATCCCTATCAGAGGAGGATTTACTGTATCTACAACAAATACAGGAAAGGCATATTTCAGCCAAAATGCGTTTTTGAATCATGCTGCCGTCAATCCGATGTTCAGCCTGTTTGAATCACTTACCCATCAGGAAGATTTTGCATCGCAATACCGATACATGTCAGAAGAAGAAGCTAACAAGCTCTTTGCTCAAATGGTAAGTTCAAGCGACCAGAACACCTACCCGCTCCTGAATGAAGAAGCTCGGAAAAACGGAAAGCCAGATATACTTATTATTATTATGGAAAGCTTTGCCAACGACATCATGCCTTCCGTCGGAACACATAAAGACGTAGCGGTCTGCTTGGACTCAATAGCCCAAAAGGGAATTTTCTTCCCAAGATTCTATTCCAATACTTTCCGCACGGATCGTGGTCTGGTTGCTGTTTTGAGCGGTTATCCTGCACAACCTACAACCAGCATCATGCGCTACCCGGCAAAATCTGCACAATTACCATCATTGGCACGTTCATTGGCTAAAGCAAAGCATTACGGCAATGCATATTATTATGGTGGTGATGTTGATTTTGCCAACCAACGCTCTTGGCTGGTTTCCCAGGGCTATGAGAGAATCATTTCAGATAGTGATTTCCCTATAGAGGACAAATTGAGCAAATGGGGAGTACACGATCATATAGTAGCCAACCGGCTGCTTGCAGACCTCAGAAAAGAACAGAACACCAAACAGCCTATGCTGAGAGTATTCCAGACATCAAGCAGTCATGAGCCATTCGATGTACCATATAGCAGACTGAAAGACAAACGTTTAAATGCATTTGCTTACACTGATAGTGTCATAGGTCATCTTCTGCGTGAATACAGCAAATTGCCTAGATGGAAAAATACTTTGGTATTACTCGTTGCCGATCATGTTGGCGCATACAAAGAACATCTTGACAACTTTGACCGCAGCCGCTATCAGATTCCACTTATCATGACCGGTGGAGCAATAGCTCGCCCAATGAATGTTAAGCTCATAGGAAGTCAGCATGATATAGCAGCTACACTGCTCGGACAATTAGCCATTCCTCACAAAGACTTCTTGTTCAGCAAGAACATGTTGAGTGATGCTACTCCTAAATTTGCATTCTTTGATGTACCCGATGCTTTCGGCATGGTATCAGAGGAAAACTCTATCATCTACGACAACAAATCCAAAAAGGTTGTTTATGATAAAGGCAAAAAAGGTTATAACCTGAAGCGAGGCATGGCTTATCTTCAGAAGTTGTACGATGACTTGAGTGCAAAATAGCCCAAACGACAGGGCAACAGATTATCAGAAACAAGAAAGCGAACATTACAGAAATTCATAAAGAAAGACTATGATAGAATTACTTCATCAAATAGAACAGATTGATACGCAGATTTTTCTGTTTTTCAATGGTTTTCACAACGTGTATTGGGATTACTTCATGATGATTTTCTCAGACCGTTTTGTATGGGTTCCGTTCTATGCCAGTTTTATCTTTGTACTGCTGAAGAATTTTCCTGTCAAGGTTGTGATGAGCACTATAGTTGTCATCACTCTGATTATCTTGTTTTCAGACCAGACTGCATCAGGAATTCTGAAGCCATTGGTAGCAAGAATGCGTCCCAGCAATCCTGATAATCCTATCAGTCCGATGGTACATGTTGTTCAAGGATATCGGGGTGGAAGATATGGTTTCCCGTCTTCTCATGCAGCCAATGCATGGAGCATGGCCTTCTTTGCCCAATATCTGGTTCGCCGGAGCAAACTCACGATATTCTTATGCCTATGGGCATTGATAACCAGTTATTCCCGAATGTATCTCGGTGTACACTATTTTGGCGACATCCTGATTGGTACCCTCATTGGTTTTCTCTATGCCACCTTATATTATTATATATTTCAGTATTTTTTAAGGAAGCATACCGAACGTTTTAAGCCCAACCACGACATCAGATTTGCAAGCGTCCCTATCATTACGGGGCTCGTTTCTATTTGGGTAATCATTTGTACCAGTGGAATACTATCTTTCTATAGCATACCACTGAGATAAACAAATGTATAAAAAGAGTTAGCTTATAAAAATGGTTTAGATTATACATTATTATTAACATATAAAATTTAAAGATTATGAAGAAATTATCAATTCTTGCATTTGCTATTGGCCTGATAGCTTTCACAGCATGTTCTGAGAAAAAGGCACCAGCACAGGCACCAGCTCAGGCAGAACAGACAGTTGTAACCGATTCTGCATTTCAGGCTGCCGCAGCCGGTGAATATAAGAGCGCAGATGGTGAGCGCAGTGTTACTTTGAACAGTGATTTCTCTGTTAAAGTAAAAGGCCTTAACAAGGAATTTTACAAGTGGGAATTGCCTGCTAAGCCAGAAGGTAAAGCTGCTGTGATTATCCTGAGCCGCAAGGGTCTTGATGCTGATGTTCAGGAGCAGGCAACACTCGATACAGAAGAAGGTTCTATCATTATTAAGAACGAAACATTCCGCAAAAAGTAATAGAATATGAACCTGGTATAAAAAGCAAAACGCCCTCGCTTCACAGCGAAGGCGTTCTTTTTGGTATTAGTTTCATTTAAGGTAAAAAGATTGTATTCAGGATAACGATGCAAAGATAGACATATTTTTCGAAACGAACGAATCTTTTTATATGTTTAAAAACATATTTTGTGAATTATTGCTCCCAAAACAAAATTATCGCTCCCAAAACAAAATTATCTGCCAGATAATTTCGGTACTTACAATTAAATTTGTATCTTTGCACCATAAATTTAAAAATTATTCTTTTTATTGAATTATGGCAATTAATGAAGAAAACAATTTGGAAGAGAAGAAAAGTATCTCTTTCGTAGAACAGTTAGTTGAGGAAGATCTCAAAGAAGGCAAAAACGGAGGACGAATCCAGACGCGTTTTCCGCCAGAGCCTAATGGTTATCTGCATATCGGCCATGCCAAAGCTATCTGCATGGACTTTGGTGTTGCAGAGAAATATAATGGTGTTTGCAATCTTCGTTTTGATGACACTAACCCTAGCAAGGAAAACAATGAATATGTAGAGAATATTCTTCAAGACATCCAGTGGCTCGGATTCAAGTGGGGCAATATCTACTATGCTTCTGACTACTTTGAGAAGCTTTGGGATTTTGCTGTCTGGATGATCAAGAAGGGCAATGCATATATAGATGAACAAACTGCTGAAGAAATTGCACAGCAGAAGGGTACTCCTACCTCACCGGGTACTGCTAGTCCATATCGTGATCGCCCAATCGAAGAAAGCCTTGCTTTGTTTGAGAAGATGAATACTCCTGAGGCCGTAGAAGGCAGCATGGTTCTTCGCGCAAAACTCGATATGGCGAATCCAAATATGCATTTCCGCGATCCTATCATGTATCGTATCATCCATACTCCTCATCACCGTACAGGAACTAAATGGCATGCATATCCTATGTATGATTTTGCTCATGGACAGAGTGACTACTTTGAAGGGGTAACCCACTCTATCTGTACATTGGAATTTGTACCTCACCGTCCGCTTTACGATAAGTTCATCGACTTCTTGAAGGAGAAGGACGGAACTGCAGATGTATTAAACGACAATCGTCCACGTCAGATTGAGTTCAACCGATTGAACCTCACTTATACAGTAATGAGCAAGCGTAAGCTTCACCAGCTGGTTGATGAGAAACTGGTTATCGGATGGGACGACCCACGTATGCCTACTCTTTGCGGAATGCGCCGTCGCGGTTACTCTCCTGAGAGTATTCGTATGTTTATCGACAGTATCGGATATACTAAGTTCGATGCTCTCAATGATATGGCCTTACTCGAAGCATCTGTTAGAGAAGACTTGAACAAGAAAGCATGTCGTGTGAGTGCAGTACTTGATCCTGTAAAACTCGTAATTACCAACTATCCGGAAGGTGAAACAGAGGAAATGGAAGCCATCAATAATCCAGAAAATGAAGCTGATGGCACACACACCATCACATTCTCTAAGAATCTCTGGATAGAGCGTGCTGACTTTATGGAAGATGCTCCTAAAAAATTCTTCCGTATGACTCCGGGTAAAGAAGTTCGTCTGAAGAATGCTTACATCGTTAAGTGCACTGGATGCACAAAGGACGAAAATGGCGTTATCACTGAAATTCAGGCAGAATACGATCCTATCAGTAAGAGCGGCATGGAAGGTGCCAACCGTAAGGTTAAGGGTACATTGCATTGGGTATCAGCAGATCACTGCGTAAAGGCAGAGGTGCGCGAATACGACCGTCTCTTTATGGTAGAAAATCCATCTGCTGATGAACGTGACTTCCACGAGTTGCTCAACCCAGACAGCTTCCACGACTATCCTAACTGCTATATTGAGGAATATGCAGCCAACAAGAAGCCAGGTGAATATCTCCAGTTCCAGCGTATCGGTTATTTCATGGCCGATCTTGATTCTACTGCAGAAAAACCAGTATTCAACAAAACCGTTGGCTTGAAGGATACATGGGCAAAACAGAATAAATAAATCACCTATATCTGTCTCAGTTTCAACACTGAGACAGATATTATTTAGATTCAGATAACAAATGAATACAGCAGAGCTTTTTCTTTGGATACTCGACAATTTAAATTACTGGGTAGTAACCCTTTTCATGGCTATCGAGAGTTCATTCATCCCATTCCCATCAGAGGTGGTTGTTCCACCTGCAGCATGGAAAGCCATGAATCCTGATAGCGGAATGTCGTTTATCCTAGTCATCGTGTTTGCCACCATTGGTGCCAATATCGGTGCACTTATCAACTATTATTTAGCTAAATGGGTAGGCCGCCCTATCATCTACCGTTTTGCAGACAGCCGCATCGGACATATGTGCCTGATAGACCGCCAAAAGGTAGAAGTTGCAGAAGAGTATTTCCGCAAGCATGGAGCCGCATCCACTATTTTTGGGCGCCTGGTACCAGCTGTTCGCCAATTAATCAGTATTCCAGCCGGTTTGGCAGGTATGCATGTAGGCAAATTCTTGCTCTATACCACAATCGGTGCAGGAATCTGGAATACTGTTTTAGCAATCATCGGTTGGGGGATATACCAATATACAGACTATAAAACAACTCAAGATGTATATCAGCAGGCATTAAAGTATAGTCATGAGCTCGGTTACATCATCTTGGCTCTTGCCATTGTTATTGTAGCTTTCCTTGCATACAAGGGGCTCAAGAAGAAATAAGAAACTATCCCCCATCCTGCTTCCTCAAGCGGGATGGGGGATTTTTCTTCAGTATAATTCCCCGCACGTCACGGGAAACGACAAGGGTCTATATGCCACGAATAAAAGGTGGCGTATAGACCCTTGATTATATGGTGATATTCGTAATCTACATCTCCGCTTTCTGTTTTTTATGAGTTGTTCTGATTCATGATGATATCTAAAGGCAGCTGGGTAGCCTTGGCAACCTGTTCGGCTGAAAGTCCCATTGCCAGCATATTCTTAGCTATTAAGCAAATTCCCCCATCCTGCTTTTGATGGAAGGATGGGGGAATTCTTATCTGTTACCTCTAAGATAATATCTTATTTCAATTTTTCTATCTGTTCCTGGGTAAGACCGGAATACTTCATAATCAGATTGATGTCAACGCCATCAGCAAGCATGTTCCTGGCAATATCAAGGCTTCGCTGGTTCATACCTTCAGCTCTACCCTTTTCCAAGCCTTCCTTCATTCCCTTTTCCATACCTTCAGCTATACCTTCACGCTTAGCAGTGTCTACGGAATTCTTGATGTCGCGATATGCCATCTTGCTGGTCTCGTACTCCCTCATTTCCTGCGGAGTAAACTTGGCTATCTCGGCTTCCTCGAAGAGGCGGTCGAAAACCTTGTCGCACAGTTCTTTAGGGCGCTGGGTAAGTTTATAGAGGTTCTTCAGTGCATAGAGCCACTTCTCGTAGAGCGTATCCAGTTCTTCCAGGGGTTTGTTGAACTTGGAAATCTCTACATAAATATATTCGAGCTTTTCGTAAAATACTTTGTGGGTAGCGGTGTCGCACAACTGCACATGATGGCGGATTTTCTCCTTGTCGAATGCATCCTCGTTCATGCTGAAGTTGAGCAGGGCTACGGTATAGACATGATTGAACTTGAAATCCCATTCATTCCCCTTTGGTGCCTGTTCACGGATAGGGAAGGTTGAGTAGAAAAGGGCGCGATCCTTGAAATACGTCTGGTAGGCATTCTGCATTTCTACGATGAACTTCTCGCCGTTTTCGCCCTCGCAATATACATCGAAGATGGCTCTGCGGTCGGTATAGACATCTCCCAGATGCTCTGGATTCAGATACGATACGTCCTTCACAACCTGTCTGCCATTAAACAAGCTGTTGAGGAAGCAAATGAGCAAATCCTTGTTCATTGCTGTTCCGAAAATTCGCTTGAAACCGAAGTCGGTCAGCAAGCTGATGTATCTTTCTTCTACCTGTTTCATACGCTTTATGTTTTTATTTTCTTCTGCAAAGATACGCTGAATATTTGTAACTTCCAAATTTTTAGGGCTGTTTTTTACATTGAGGAGTGGAAAGTCTTTTTACTTATCCCTTCACCTCCCTTCACCACCCTTCACCCTTAACACACTGACCCACAAAATATTAAGCAAAAAGGTGAAGGGTGAAGGGTTGAAAACTCTTTTATATATATACGCGTGAAGGGTAAGGGTAAAAACCGAAAAAAAGACCCTAGGGTCAAAAATCGCAAAATCCATAAAATAAAGAATATAATATAGAGTTTAAAATATACCCTTCACCCTTCACCTCGTCATTTTTCAGCTTTTTTTCCGACAGGCAATACAAAACCAAACATCATCTTCAAAATACCCCCAGAAAGGGGCACCGATTTGCTGCGTTAAAAACTTTAACCTAGGTTATTGTTTGCAAAAATTGAGCGTCATGACGCTCAACCACCCAATTCACAAATTTGTAGTAATTTCGCAGCATGAACAATCAAAAGATTAAAGAAACATTAGACATGGGCAGTTTTTTAAAAGAACTGGCAGAAGAAGGCAACGTAAAATTCGGCTTTGCCAAAAAGTTAGGTATAAACCAAATAAAGCTGTTAGAAATCGAGGGCGGCAGGAATACCATTAGCATGGATATAGAGAACGGAACATTCACTCCCGAAAAACTCCTTGCCATGGAAGAGGCTATCAAAAGCTACCTGAGGCAGAAAGACATAGAGAACAGACATCAGGAAGGATACCAATCCAAACTGAAAATCTACAAGGAAAAAGTAGACAGGTGGGAGGAAGAGAAAGGAGTTGATTATTGGGAAGAGAGAAACAGAAAATGGGCACTGTTCAGAGAGAAACTTCCATACAACTCGGTTTCCAGGAAATCCGCTAAAATTTATGAGAAATTCATCAAACTGACAACCCTTTAAATTTTAAAAATATGGCAAAAAAGAAAACAACAGAAGCAATCAACAGAGAACAGGAAGTCATGGAGGAGAAAGAGGCCTTGCCCTCATTTTTCACTAACCTGTTTTCCTCTGCCAGCAACCCGCTCCCTAACAGAGCGGTGCTGGAGTACACAATCATGCATTCGGCACCGGTAAAAGCCAATACCGAAGGCTACAGGGCGATGATGAAGGTAGACAAGAGAACGGCAGAGGACATCAAGCACCGGCTGCCCTGCATCACACCCAGCGTGCAGCTCAAGGGTAATGCCAAGAAGCTGACCGACTTCAGGAAGGAAACCTACTGGCTGATGCTGGATTATGACGATGTGCCCCCCGAAGACATCGCAGAGCTTAAGAAAAAAGCCCTGAAACAGCGCTTCACCATGATCTTCTACATCACCGTCTCGGGCAAGGGATTCCGCATCCTGCTCAGATATATGCGTCCTGAAGGATGCAATCTCACTGCCACCGAACTCCACCAGCTCGCCATCAGGAAAGCCATGAGCATGTACGACAAACTGTTGGGTATCAGCAGCGACAAGCAATGCCAGGACATGGTGAGAAGCTGCGGACTGGCTTACGACCCCGAGGCTTACTTCAACTGGAATGCCGAAGTTCTCGCCATCACCCGGGAGGAGGTGGAGAACTTCGAAAAAGCTACAAAGCAACAGGAGGAACAGAACAGGAAAAGGCAGACGGAGGCTGAAAAACCCAAAAAGAAAAATCCTCGCAAACAGGAAGACGAGGCGCCACCCAAGACGCTCACCACCGAAGAGATTCTGCAATATGTAGACAAACTGGCGGAGAGCTGGGAAGAGCGGTTTGAGGAGCATCATCACAACAGCTACGTAGTAAGATACGCCACATTCTGCCTCTGTTTCGGAGCTGAAAAGGAGGAGGCTGTGAAACATATGGCAGATAAGTTTGGCGGCGAATATGCCGATACCGAGCGGGTGGCACGGGAGATTTACAAGCATACCGAGCGGCTGGGAACCTGGAAGATAAGACAGCAGGGAGAGGATGAGCAGAAACGCTATACCAGCATGAGAGCACTGCTGGGATGGCTGGGAGCCCGATATGAAATGCACCACAACACGCTGAGCAACCAGTATGAAGTGCGCGCCATCAACACCGGAGAGAAACTCTATCTCGACTGGACCGAAGTGGATACCCGGGTGAGCAATTCCCTGTTCGTGAAGATGGAACTGGAGAACATCTGTACCACCCAGAAAAAGCTGGATACGGTAATCAGAAGTAACTTCAGTCCCGAATTCAACCCCATGGAGGAATATCTGAAGAGTCTGCCGAAATGGGACCGGAAGACTGACTATATCGCTGAATTGGCCCATCGGGTAACCGTGATGCAGACAGGCGGTTACCGCCATACGGAGGAGGATTTTGCCTATGCCTTCAAGAAATGGCTGGTCAACATGGTGGTTTGCTGGGTTCGGCCCGATGTCACCAACCAGTCTATCATGGTTTTCGTAGGCAAGGGCGGCATCTTCAAGACCACGTTTTTCGACCATCTTCTGCCGCCCCATCTGCGCAAGTATTTCGCCAACGATTCTACGGGCGACTACAAGAACAAGGATTTCCTGCAGATGTGTGCCAGCAAGGCGATAGTGTGTCTCGATGAGTTCAGTTGTCTGCGCGGCAAGAACCTGGATTCCTTCAAGAGCAACATCACGAAGCGCAACATCAGCATGCGAATCCCTTATGCCGAGTGGGACTGCATTCTGCAGAACAATGCGGGGTTCTGTGCCACGAGCAATGAGGTTCATATCATCGATGATGACGAGAACCGCCGTTTCCTCATCTGGCGCATCGAGAAGATCAAGAGTCCCATCGACTTTCCCTTCAATTACGAGGGCATCTACTCCCAGGCTGTGGCACTGGCTCAGGAGGTGATAGAGAAGCGCCGGAGGGGTGAGCCTTGCGACTGGGTTTACTGGTTTACGAAGGAGGAGAACGAGGAGATACAGCGCCACAATCTTTATTTCCGTGTGAACAACTATATAGCCGAGCGCATCAACAAGTTCTACCGTGTTCCTGATGCCGATACACCGTCCGAGTTCTGCAAGTTTGTTACGGCGAGTGATGTGATGGAGCGCATCTGCACGAACCCCGCCTTCCGCCAGTCTATGTCGAACAAGGATATTTCGATGTTCATGGAGGCGCTGGGGTTCAAGAAGATTCACCGCAAGACGGGCAACGGCTGGAAGGTGATAGAGATGCGTCCTGACGAGATAGAGAACAACCAGAAGATGGATGGCAGCGAGAATATTCCGCCCGAGGATCTCCCATTTTAGGAAATTCTGCTTCGGAGATATTTTTTTATCTTTCGGAGATATTTCCGTATCTTTCGGAGGGATTTTCTTATGATTCGGAGAGATTTTATTCTACCAGGCAGAAGAAAGAAGCAACTGACAAAAACAGACTAAAAAGAACAAATTATGATAGAAGACAGAAGTTACGGGAAGGCGGAGCTCGCCATGCTCTACTTTCCCACCGCTACCCCCAGGGTAGCGCTCAACCGGCTGGTGAGATGGATCAACCGGTGCCCCGAGCTCAAGCAGAGCCTCTGTTCGGGCTACGCCGGCAAGTTTTCCCACTTCTACACCCGGCAACAAGTAGCAGAAATCATCGAATTTCTGGATGAACCATAAAAAATCACCCTGGAAGGGAATGCATACAACACACTATACATATCCCTTCCAGGGTGAATTTAATGAATATATACCTTTCCGACACAAGCATATAGTGTTTTTATTTGTAAAATGATGTAATCCTAAGCAATAAACTTTATCAATCTTCGTTCTTTTATTATAACACCAAAATAAGAACATATGTATGTAACATCAAGACAAGGATATAAACCTCCTGTAAAATCAACAGGAAGAGGCAAAAAATATTCACATTTTGCTTCTTTGAAGTATTGCAACGATGCTGAGACCTTCTACACCTACGACCCACAGCATGGCAAGGCTGGCGGACAGATGGCGCATACCAATACATACGGCACAGACACTGGTAAAAAATTCCAGCTTGCCAATGTCAAGGATGTAATTGGTGACGTCGCCTCTTACGGTTCTGACCCACGCCGCACCCAGTATGCAGGTAGCGAGACTGATGGCTTGAATGTTGATCATAAGGGAAAATGATGCAGTAAATGGTGATTGGGCTGATGTGCTTAAGAGTGATTTTTTGTACTTATTGACAAAGCAACAGGAAAATTATTTCATAAATATTTGCCTAGTCATGACAAAAAATCGGTGAAGAAGGTTTTGACTTAGGAACTGAAATATTAGATCAAAGTCGCCAACTTAAAATCTCTGGAGCTGAAAAAATCACCTATAAGGTAATAGAAGAAAAGGACTCTAAAAATAATAATATAAAAGATAATAAATAATGGATACGATACCTCTATGGTGCATAATATTTATTAATTGCATAACGCTCTTGAGTAGTGTATGGATACTTATATATTTATACAGAAATAGGAGTAAAAAAAGTTTTTCCACATATATATATGGAATAGCTTCATTGATAGGACTGTTCTTAGGTGTGATAAGTTTTTTTTATTACATCTGTCATGCATTTTGTGCAATATTATTTGGTATAGAAATATTTATTGATACATATATGGAACAGAAAAAGAGACCTGTTAATAGGACTTATTTCAAAATAACAATTCCTCATCCTTCAGTTCTTAAGGGCTACTATGGCGGTATTGGTTTTATATTCTATGGGATAATGGTGATATTATATTACATGATATAATGCATGTTTTAAAGTAAACAGTTGAGCAGAAGGGGCGTGAGTACGGTGCAACGAGTTAAGCGATTAAAAATACACAATCACAGCAATAAAACTATTAAATTTACGTTCTTCTCAAAAAAAAGGTTGTGCAATAGTGGCTTAAAGGCTAAAAGCACTATCTTTGTAAATAATATCAAAACAGAGTATAATGGAAGAAAACAATATAACAGTAGATAAAGCTGTCCAAACCATAAAAGGGGCAATTTTGCGAGCTCAAGCACAGGCGAGCCAGTCAAGTAATGCCATACAGTTGTCTTTATATTATGGTATAGGGCGTTATGTGTCTATCAATTTACAGCAAGCACATTGGGGCGCAAAAGCTCTTGATACTATTAGTGAGAGATTGCAGCGTGAATTGCCAGGATTAAGAGGCTTTTCTTCAGGCAACTTGAAGAAAATACGTATCTTCTATGAGGAATGGCAATGCCTTTCAATTGGTTCGCCATTGGCGAACCAATTACAACAGCTTGAAAATAAGATAGAAGAAGGTGTTGAAATAGGAGAAAAATATGCCTAACAATTTTCCGAAAGCGATACCAGACATTAAGCAATCAATGAAAACAATATCAATGTTTAAGGATGAATATTTGCTTGATTTCATCAATACTGAAAATTTGGGACAACTATGTACATATCTACAAGCGTTAGACCTTACTATAAAAAAGCCACACGAAAATCCTTCTATTGGTATTGTTTTATGCAAAGAAATGAACAAGGCTTTTGTTGACATTGTTGTAAGGAACTACGACAGCCCAATGGGAGTAGCAACATATAAAACCAAACAGGATATGCCTGAAGAATTACAGAAGGCTTTGCCTGATTTGGATAAGATGAAAGATCTGTTTTGCAAATCGTTGTAAATGTGTATTCATATTTTATAAAATACGTATTAAGGAGTAAGGCTATAATGTTCTTACTCCTTTTTTCATTTGTACAACGAGTGAAGCGATTAATAAAAGTGCAATCACCGCAATAATACTATTGATTTTACGTTCTTTTCAAAAAAAGGGGTTGTGCAATAGTGACTTAAAGGCTAAAAGCACTACCTTTGCATACAATAATAAGTAACAACACGTTTAAGGTCACAAATTGTGACCTTAAAAATAAAGATAGAAATATGGTGGATAACATAGATAAAAAAGAACCAGTCGCAATTTGCGACCAGTCCAAAATAGATGTTACAAAATGCGATAACCATGAACTCGCAGGTAATATCGAACCTCTAATAAAAGTAATTAGAGGGCAACAAGTTATGCTTGATAAAGATTTAGCAATGCTATATGGGGTAGAAGCTAAAGTTCAGAATCAGGCTGTTAAACGCAATGTTGAACGCTTTCCTAATGACTTTCGGTTTCAATTGACAAAGGAAGAATGTTTAAGGTCACAAATTGTGACCTTAAACGAAAAACAAGGTCATCACCTCAAATATATGCCGTATGCTTTTACTGAACAAGGCGTGGCAATGCTTAGTAGTGTCCTCCGTTCACAAACAGCTATTGAGGTTAATATTCGGAAACAACAAAGAACTTACTTGTAAAGATTGGATAGTATATGAAAATATTGAATACTCGCATATTAAAGAAAAGCGTGATAACACTTAGTTTTTTGTGCTATCTTATAACCTGTGGGTTCGTACCATATTATTATGATGAAGCAACTAATCTTTGTTATGGTGATGGCCTTTTCAACTTGTTCTTTGGCTGGTGTTGTTTCGTATTTCCGGGAATATTTACGAAAATATATTCTTTAGCATGGTTTTCAAACATAACATACATTGTTGCTATAAGGCATCTAATAAAGGGAAATAGAAAACACTTCGTATTGTGGATTTGCATCACCATAATATTGAGTAGCCTTTTGATTATTTGTCCAAGAACAGAAACTGACACTTGGGGGAATATACACCATTATACGTTGACGATAGGTTATTATTTGAGAATTATAAGTTTCTTTATTTTATTTGTTGGTGGGTTATATGTCCTGTTTGTACAAAATAGGAAAGGGGATAAAAGGCTGATGAATGATGGACGGATGAAAAGCAAGCAGCAAATATTCTTTCTAACGAAAGCTGATATAGTTAAGATGATGTCTATGGTTGAAATAAGAATTCCAATAGAATATACCCTGATGGGGGCATTTAAACAGGAGGCGATAAGAAGAGAAAACACCATATCAAAATTTTCTAAACTTGGTCATACAGGCTATGCCAATTGGATATCTTTGGATAATAGATACATGGTGCTCCCCTTAAATAATGAGGTGAAGTATAGAATTGAGAAACAAAGAAATGGCTCTTTTCATTACATCGTAGATCTTGCATCTAATCCTACAGGTGTTGAGTTAAGTACTGGAGGGATATACGACAATGCAGAAAATGTTTTAATCGCAGGTCGTGTTGCTGTCTTTACTGATAGCTCAATCGAAGCCATGCAAATCTATAAAGAAATATTGAGAGCTATGAATAAATGTTTTACCAGCAAAAATAACATCTTTGTATCTCAAGAGGTGTTATCTTTATTGGAAGATGGATGGCGATTAACATGTAATTATAATGCGCCTTGCGAAAATGATTTCAAATAGTATATGTTGCAAATTTCAACTTTGCTATAAAATTAGCTTTGAAAAGGATAAAGAAGCTATGGAATAAACAATAAAAATTGTAGAATGAGAATAAACAAATGAAACAGATAAAATTAGCTTTTATACTTTTAACAATAATGATAGTTCTTGGTAATTGTACCTTTAAAAACCGTACAACTACCACTAAGATGTGTCTCGAAGATTTGGACATGAATGTTCAAGACACACTAAGAAATCTGCCTGTTGATTCTTTTGGCTGTCATCCTGATTTGATAGACTTAACAGGACATTATAAATTGATAATAAAAGAGTTTGGTCCGTGGTGTTATGCGCAAAAACTAACAAACATAGAAACAGGAAAATACTATTGGTTCGATTATAGTACTCCACGACCTATTCTTGTTACAGCCAAAGAAATAATATTTCCTACAGAATATAATTTAATAAATAGCAGTAGAAGGGTGGAATTAACAGACACGTTTAACATCATAGATAATCAATTAGAGCCATAACCGTAATGCACCTGCTTGGAATTTAGCTCTTTTAGTTACCTTGTTTCTTGTTACTATTAATTCAAGTAATTATGAACATAGGTACACATTTTAGCGGACAACCGATGTATGGGCAGCTAATAGATTTGCTCAGCAAGAGATACTCCATCGGGATGTGGCAAAGCTGAGTGGTAAGAGTGTGAGTACGGTGCAACGAGTTAAGCAATTACTAACAGTACAATCATCGCAATAATACTATTAATTTTACGTTCTTTTCAAAAAGGGGTTGTGCAATAGTGGCTTAAAGGCTAACACCTCGATGCAGCCATTGAAGAGCGTTATGATATAGATAATGGTGTATTATTAGAATGGAAATATGATAGATTATATATTTTATAGAGTATATTGGGCTTATAACAAAAAAAGAGAGTCCGCAAAGTTTCTTAGCCCATTGTATATGACAATGGTCTTTGCGTTTCTCTTTTTCCCATTCGCATTATTTTTGTGCGAACTATTAAGGGATTCATACCATAGAAATGATGGATATTTGTTATCCATTTATCTACTAATGATATTAATATACTCTTATTTAAGATTTTTCCCTAACAAAAAGATATGGTTGATAAATAAAAAATTCGAAGGGAATGGTTATAATTATAAGATTCCTGATTGGTGTTTTTTCGTGGTTCTTCCATTATCCATAGTTTGGGGAATTATAACATATTCTCTTTTGGTAAAGTTTTTAATAAAACCTTTTGCCTTGAGAGGTATTATATATAATATGCTGTAAGCGTTCTATAAAAAATGCAATCAAAAACTCATAGAATTTTTCTTGGCTGGAGTTTTTGATTGCATTTTCAAATATATAGTACAACCTAGAAATTAAGAGAGTGTAAGCTAAACTGTGTCATGCTATCACTGTTATAGATTAATGCAGTTTATTTGCATTTTGTTCAGTATAGTTTTCCCACTTCTACACCCGGCAACAAGTAGCAGAAATCATCGAATTTCTGGATGAACCATAAAAAAATCACCCTGGAAGGGAATGCATACAACACACTATGCGTATCCCTTTCAGGGTGAGTTTAATATAGGAAAAAATACCCGTTTTTTAAACGCTTTTGCCCTTAGACTTCCAGTCGTCAATCGTCCCCGTCTTAGACGAGAAATTGCAGCCTATCAGGTAAATCGTTCTGTTGTCTGTAGCATATTCACGGGCATATCCTTTTCCCTCGATTTGTTTCAAGGCTTCAGTTGCTGACCCATCACGCTTAAATTCGAAGATATAAACAAACATTGGGGTTTCAATAATGCAATCAACCCGTCCTTCACTTTGCTCCTTTTCTATTAGAACGGTAAAACTGCTTATCATGCGAATCACCAGATAGAAGGTATATTGAAAGTATCGCTCTTTTTCCCGCTCGTCATCTTTACGACGTTGGCTATAGGGTATACTGGCGAAGAAGGAAGTGAGTAGTTTCTCCAATTTGTCACAATCTCCCATCTTCATCGTATTAACAACTTCTACGACCCAAGCGTCAGGCGATTCCTTGGGCTTCAGATAGTTGGCAGCCACCATGGTTACGAAACCAGCTTTTACTTCATCGTTTGGAAAATCCAAGAGATAAGAATCGGTATCCATGTTCCAATCCTTAATGGTGAGATAACCACTCTGGTAAATCATTGGCAATGGAGCCTCTGTATCCGCCTTGTAATCTATAAAACTGCTGGTAGGATAAAATTTCCCTGTCAGTTCATTGAGGTTTTCGTCGAAGTGAGCTAATAAGCGGACCAGATAAGTAGGTGAACCTGTACGGAACCAGAAATCACTCAGGATTTTCTTACTCAGTGAGTTCAAAATACTGAAAGGATTGTAGATGTCGAGCATGCTTGGGCTGAAATGGTAACCGTCATATTTGCGCTTGAGCCGATATTTCATCTCATCCTCAGACACTTTATATCTTGCAGCCATTGCCTTGATTTGCTCATCAAAGACAGAATACAGTTCCTCTTCCGTGATGCCGCAAAGAGCCTCGTAGCGGTCGTCCATGCTGATGTCATCTGGTTGGTTGAAACCACTGAATACGCTTACTTGCGAGAACTTGGTAACACCTGTCAACAGCACGAATTTCAAATCTCTGTCAGCAGCCTTGAAGACACTGTAGAAACCTTTCATGATTTCACGATGTCGGTCTTCCAGCAAACGTTCGTTGCCTTCTGAATCGAAGGTCTTTAACCCTGTGTCTAAAACATCCAGTAAAGGTTTGTCATATTCATCAATCAGGACAACGGCGCCAAGTCCTGTCTTTTCGTGGGCAGCTTTCAAAACAGCCATAAATCTGTCTCCCAAGGTGTTGGCCAATGGGTTTCTGCCATAATTCAGTTCTTGGGTTTCAACAAAAGTCTGCAAGGTTTTTTCCAATTCGCCAGCCTGAGTAAAATCCTTGCCGTTGAAATCAATATGAAAAACAGGATATTGCTTCCATTCTTTTTCTAACTGTTCGATGGCAAGTCCTTTAAACAATTCTTTTTTTCCTTGGAAGTAGCATTCCAGGGTAGAAATCAACAACGACTTTCCGAATCGTCTTGGACGACTCAGAAAATATATTTTCCCATTATGCACTAAATCAAAGAGGAGCTTGGTCTTGTCGAGATAAACATAACCGCCATCTACAATTTCACTAAAGTTTTGTATACCTATAGGATATTTCATATTGTTGCTTTTTATTGAATTTTTGGCAAAGTTACGAAAAAAGTTGGTATCTGCAAAATAATGCGGAATAAAATGTCTTTATTTTCAGATAAAAGCAATTCTTATGCAATATATCCCTGCGCTCCGCTCTACATCGTTGAAAGTTCAGTAACATAAAAAAATACCACTTTTTTCAACCTTTTTTTCCCGAATCCCTGCAAATCGCACAAATCGCATAGTT
>ERZ1026956.295-NODE-295-length-32120-cov-6.630594_pt1 | contig 32120 bp, 29 predicted proteins | sample MGYA00519301_ERZ1026956 | MGnify/ENA primary metagenome ERZ1026956 (study PRJEB26926, sample SAMN06164521) | human gut metagenome | biome: ENVO:00009003; feature: ENVO:2100002; material: ENVO:00002003 | host: Homo sapiens | place: USA | collected 2012 ...
CTGCGGGCGGGACAGGAGACGAAAGACCCCTCATCCGTCAGCTTCGCTGACACCTTCCCCCCAGGGGGAAGGCTTTGGGAGGTGCGCCACTTAGCAACACGGACCCCTCAGGGGGAAGGCTTGAGGGGTGCGGCATTCAACACCGCGGACCCATCAAGGGGGAAGGCTAACGGGGGTGCGCCATTCAACGCCGCGGACCGCCAGTGGGAAGGCTTGGGAGATAAAAAGAAGCGCCCGGGGGCGCTTCTTTTGGCTTTGTTTATCGCTTTTTGGCGGTGCAGGTCAGCCCGGTCAGAGACAGGATCGACAGGGCGGCGTAGAGGGCTACGCCGGGGTCGGCGGTCTTGGGAGAACCCTTGGCATCGTCGGCCTTAGTATCGGTGGTAGGGTAGTAGTAATAGCCGCCGGAGGAGGAAGCCGGGGTCCGCACGGCATACAGCGTCAGCGGCCCTTTTATTTCGGTGTTAAAATCCCACGCTTCGGAAGCGCCCTCTTTCGTCCAGTACATAAATTCCCGGCCATTCACTGTGGCGGGAGTTTCCGGCTTCTCAACTGCATTAGGCTGTAAAACAAGCTTTAGGGTCCTTGTCTTTGCGACCTCGTCAATGAAATTGACGGTGTTGTAGTCCACACTGGTGCCTTCCGTATTGTCTATTCTCACTTGGATATGCCCCTCAAACACACCACCCTCTTTTACAACAGAATTAGCCACTGGTTTTAAGCTCTCCTGTGTCATTCCTAAATTTGCGCCGAATTCTATACGCACATTTCCCTCAACGGTACCGCCGGTAACGGATAAGTCGGTATGTTTATGGTCCGACTCACATACGTAAATATCTTCTCTTCTGGCATTCGGATTTTCACCGATATACGCCGTGCCGGACATGGTCATATTCCCATTGTACACATATACGCCCCTGTAACTGCACCCGGTGATGCGGCCGCCGGTCATTGTGAAGGTCCCCACATTATTATATACGCCGACAGTTTCTCCGGTGATCGTGCCGCCGGACATTACAAGGGTCGCCCCACCGATATAGATGCTGCTGCCGCTGTTTCCGGTAAGCGTGCCGCCCTCCAGCTTCAGCGTTGTATCTTTCTCCAGGAATACGGCTCCTCCAACATAGTAAATTCCCGTCACATATGGTCCCTTTCCGCCGGTAATGACACCGCCAGCAGGCAGGGTCTTGTCCTCATGCGATGTATCCGATCGACTGTCTGTGATGGTCAGGGTCACAGGGTGCGGGCCTTCCTCCACCCGGAGCACACTGCCGTCACCGGTCATCTTGAGCACATGGCCGTTCAGGTCGAGGGTCATAGATCTCTCAACATACAGAGTTTGGGTGATCTCGATATCCTCTGTCAGCTGGACAGTTCCGCCGTTGGATATGGCAAGTTTCAGCTTTTCTACGGCACTTTCTTCCGACGACGTCGCGCCGGCGGTGCACACCAGGGGATTTGTTACATCCCCCGATGTAACAAAAGCTGCCCATATGGGCAGCGCGCATACCAATACCAGGGTCATCAGGATGGGGAGCAGTCGTCTCTTCATGGCGGTTCCTCCTTCTATGGCTCACATATTTCTCTCCCGGGCCTGTGTGCCGCAAAATTTCTTGTTGGGAAAGTTTTTTGGCGCGCAGGCTCTGTTGTACGACCATCTTACCAGAAAGTGTCGCGAAAGGCAACGGGAATATCCAGATATTGGCATAACAAATCGGTGTGGGAGGCATAAGGGGAAGTTATGGGCCTTGGCTGGGGACGAAAAAAGACCGGCGGGGCCGGTCTTTTGTGTTCAGGCGTGGTATTGGGGTTCGTTGCCCTGGTAGATATCCTGCATCTCCCGGTCGATCTCGCTGATGGCGTCGGAGCACAGGCGCAGGCGGGCGGCATCCTGCTGGGTGAATTTGCGGTCGGATTTATACCGCAGCTCGTGCTCCAGACTGGCCCACATATCCATGGCGATGGTGCGGAGCTGGATCTCCACCGGCAGGACCATGGTGCCCTCGCTGATGACGATGGGCACGTTGACGATCAGGTGCAGGCTGCGGTAACCGGTGTCCTTGGGCTCCTTGATATAGTCCACCTCGCGGAGGACGGTATAGGACTCGCTGCGGGTGAGCAGGGAGCGCAAGTAGTAGATATCATCCAGATAGTTGCAGATGACGCGGATACCGGCCACGTCCTGGATGTGGGCATAGATGTTGTCGATGCTGACCTCCAGGCCCCGGCGGCGCAGCTTGTCGATGATGCTGTCCAGCGTCTTGATACGGTACTCGATGTGGTGGATGGGCGAGTGGTCATACAGACGGGCGAACTCCTCGTCCAGGATCTCCATCTGCGTTACGGCTACCTTCAGCGCACTGCGGTACAGGTGCGTCACCCGCACCATGCCCGCCGCCAGCTCCTGCTCCTTCGGGGAAAGGCCCGCGGCGGTGGGAATGTCCCGCAGGCGGATGGTGCCGCTTTTTTCGATCATCATGGGCAGACGCCCTCCTTTCGGCCGCAGCCCACGTCCGGGGCCGCAGTTTCATCCTACTATACGAATATGACCTGCCTGTGAACAAATCGATATTTCTTTAACAAGTATACCGACAGTTTGCGCGAAATGCAAGAGGGACGCCGTACAAAAAGCGCAAAGAAGGCGCCCACGGCTGCCGCCGTGGGCGCTGGGGTCATTTCTTGCAGCGGGCGAGGACGGCGGCGGCCACACGGTCGGCGGCCAGGCCGTCGAAATCGCGGCTCTGGGCAGCGGTGATTGCCTGACGCTGCTGTTCGTCCTCCAGAAAGGCCAGGGCCGACGCGGCCATGTTGTCCGGCGGGCAGGAGGCCGCCCAGCCGTGGGCGGTGAAGAACGCCTCGTTCCGCGTTTCGCAGCCGCCCACCATATCCGCCAGCAGCAGCGGCACGCCGCGGGTGCCGGCCTCGGTGATGCTGATGCCGCCGGGCTTGCTGACCAGCACGTCCGCGCTGTCCATGTACAGCTGCACCTGGGTGGTAAAGCCCACAGCCTCCACGCGGTACAGGCGGCGCAGCTCCAGGGCATAGCGCATCTGCTTATTGCTGCCGCACAGCACCGTGGCAAAGTCGCCGTCGGCCATACGCATATCCAGGTCCTCCGCCACGTCGCCCATGGGGCCGCAGCCGATGCTGCCGGACATGAGGACGATGTGGCGGCCGGTCTCCGGCAGGCCCAGAGCTCTCCGTGCCGCGGCCCTGTCACCGCGCTGGCGGAAGGCGGAACGCACGGGGATGCCGACGGGCAGGAGGGTATCGCGGGCGATGCCGCAGCTGACGAACTCGTCGGCCAGCTCCTGATGGGGAATGACGCAGATATCCGGGGTACAGGCACCCACCGTGGGGCTGCAGGTATAGTCCGTGGCCACGAAGCAGAACACCGGACAGGCGCTCCACGCCTGCTTCAGCGCCGTCATCATCATGGCGGGGATCACGTGGACACAGACAACGGCATCGTAGCCGCCGCTTTGCAGCGTGCGGCCCAGACGGCGGGCACCGCGGGCAATGTAGCGGTACACCGGGCCGTCGCGCCGGTCCATCTCCTTGTCGCCCTCGGCGGACATATAGCCCGCCTTGTAGAGCTTGGGATACCGGCGATAGAACCGGGTGTGCCACTTGGAAACGAATTTGGATGCCTTTTTGGAGATGAAGCCCAAGCCGTCCATCACGTCGCAGGACGCGCCGCAGCGTTGGAGGCTGTCACGCAGGGCGGCGGCTACGGCGTTGTGCCCGCCGCCGGTGTTACAGGTCAGGATCAGTACGCGCATTTTGCTCTCCTTTCCGCTGCGCTCGCTTTCGCAGCAGCGCCGCCAGGCGCATGAGCCGGGGGCGGTTGTAGCGTTGTATCAGAATAAAGGGCAGATTGGCCAGCAGCACCCACACCGCCAGCACGATCGCGCCGCCCCAGCCGGGCCACAGCCACAGAAACGCCAGGCCCAGCAAACAGGAGGCCCCGTGGACCAGCTCCGCGCGGCACGTCTCCTGCACCAGCGCCGCGGCCTGATCCGCCGTCACGGCGCCGCTGCCGGGCAGTTCCTTCTTCACCATGTCCGGCAGGATGCGGCTCATGTCCGGCACCAGCTTCTTCCACTTATCGATGGCCAATTTGGTGTAGATGCGGCCGTTCTGCTCCCATTTCCGGCTGCGGAAGGGCCGCTTCTCCGGGTCAAAGGGACCGGGGATCGCCTGACCCAGCGGGTGCGCCAGCAGGGCCAGCGCCGCCGCGTACAGGGCGCATTTCCAGAAGCCGCTCACGCCTTCTCCACCCCGCAGCTGCGCTCCAGCGCGTAGCGCAGCGTGCCCTCCGTCAGGCGGGTGACGCGCTCCACGAACTGTTCCTCATCGTGCTTCATGCCGTAGTGCAGCCAGCTTTGCAGCAGGCCCACCAGCGTGGCCGTATACAGCGCCGCGATGGACTGCACATCCGTCTCCGCCACCGGCAGGTCCTCCGCCGTGCGGCGCACCAGATCCTCCACGGCACCGTAGACCACCTGGTAATACTCGCGCTCCAGCAGGTCGCGCTGGCTGGACTGGTACAGGTGGTAGACCGCGCGGCGGTTGGCGCGCATGAACGCCGTCACCCGCATCATCAGCTGGTACCAGCTGGTGCAGAGGGGTGGTGCGTTGAGGACGCGGTCCAGCTCCGTCTCCAGCACCTCGCGCACCAGGGCGTAGATGTCGCAGTAGTAGTAATAAAACGTATTCCGGTTCACGCCGCAGTGATCTGCGATGTCCACCACGGAGATCTTATCCAGCGGCCGCTGCTCCAGCAGGTCCAGAAAGCCCTTGCGAATGGCGTTTTTTGTGGTCTGTGCCATGTCCATGCTCCTCTCTTTGTGCAAAAACTACCTTACCACCTATATCATACCAAATTCAGACAGTTTTTGCAAGATGCCCGTACTATGCACTTTAGACAAAATGCGCGTAAATGTATGAACACAGTGTAAAAAAAGCATCCCCGCGCGGTGTGCGGAGATGCTTTTGCTTCAAATGGGGTCAGGCCGTCACCACGGGGCCGCCGTGCTTCTTGGCGCTGATCTTCTGGTAGGCGATGACCGCCGCCACCAGCACCAGGCCGACCACGTCGGTGAGCGTGCCGGGGATCATCATGCCCAGGCCGCCGACGGCCAGGACGATACGCAGCACGGGGTGGATCTTCTTATACAGGAAGCCGTTGAGGGACGCCGCGATGGCGAAGATGCCCAGCAGCGCGCTGATGCAGATCTGCGCCACCTCCCACCAGCCGGAGATGTTCTCAAACAGCAGGGCCGGACTGTAGGCGAAGATGTACGGCACGATAAAGGCCGCAATGGCCAGCTTGGTGGCGTTGATACCGGTCTTCATGGGGTCGGACTTGGCGATGGCCGAGCCGGCGTAGGCCGCCAGAGCCACAGGGGGCGTGATATCCGCCACGATGCCGAAGTAGAACACGAAGAAGTGGGCGGCCACCAGCGGGAAGCCCAGCTGAATGAGGATGGGCGCGCAGGTGGAGGCCATGATGCAGTAGTTGGCCGTGGTGGGCACGCCCATGCCCAGGACGATACAGCACAGCATGGTCAGCACCAGGCCGACGATGGTGGCGTTGCCCGCCAGCTGGACGATGGCGTTGATGAGGATGGAGGCCAGGCCGGTGACGGTGATACAGCCGGCGATGATGCCCGCCATGCTGCAGGCCACGGCCACGGTGATAGCGCCGCGGGAACCGGCTTCCAGAGACTCCACCGCGGAGAAGAAGGAGCGCTTGCCGGCATTACCCAGCGCCTTGCCGGTGGTCATGGGCTGGGTGTCGCCCTCACCGCGCTTGCCCTGCAGGAAGAAATTGACGAAGCCCACGGCAATGGCGGCCAGAATGGAATAGGCCGCGGAATGGGACATGGTCTTGCTGCCGGAGGACACCAGCCACACCAGCAGGATCAGGGGAATGATCAGGTAGCAGTCACGGACCAGCAGACGCCACGCAGGCAGCTCCTCGCGGGGAACGCCCTTCAGGCCCAGCTTCTTGGCCTCCAGATGGACGGCGATGAAGATCCCGGTGAAGTACAGCAGCGCGGGCAGGATGGCCTTGACGGCCACCTGGGCGTAGGGCAGCTTCATGTACTCGGCCATGAGGAAGGCTGCCGCACCCATGATGGGGGGCATGATCTGGCCGCCGGTGGAGGCCGCGGCCTCGACGGCGCCGGCGAACTCGGGCTTGTAGCCGGTCTTCTTCATCATGGGGATGGTGAAGGAACCGGTGGTGACGGTGTTGCCCACGGAGGAGCCGGACACCATGCCGCACAGGGCGGAGCTGATAACAGCCACCTTCGCCGGGCCGCCGCTGGACCAGCCGGCGATGCGGTTGGCAAAGCTGATGAAGAAGTTGGCGATGCCGGTGCGCTCCAGGAACGCGCCGAAGATGATGAACAGAACGATGTAGGTATAGCACACGTTGATGGGCGTGCCGATGACGCCGGAGGTGGTGTAGAACAGCTTGTAGATGATGGTTTTCAGCGCGTCATACAGGGTGGCACCGTTCACCGCGCCGGCGTAGCTCAGCTGGTTGATGAACGCGTACACGATCAGCACGCCGGCCACGCACAGAATAGGCAGGCCCACACAGCGGCGGCACAGCTCCATCAGGATCAGGATACCCACCACGCCGATGATGACGTGGACCGTCTCGATACGGGTGGACAGGCGCACCAGCGTCATGGCGTTCAGCGCGAAGTAGAAGAAGCAGGCCGCGCCCACCACCATCAGCACGATATCGTACCAGGGCAGGTAGTTGACCCTGACGTGGTGCTTGCTGGCGGGGTAGGTCAGGAAGCCGATGATAATGATGCAGCCCACGAACATGGTGAGCCGGATCTCGGGCATGGCCTTGGAAAACAGGGTCATGCCGATGCAGAACAGACCGAACGCGGCCATGAGGATGCGGATGATCAGCTGGGGCGTGCCCTCCCACAGGCGGGTGGCGGATTCACGGTCATATTTACGCATGACCGCGTCCAGATCCGGGGCCTCGTCCGCGGCAGTATTGACGCCGTCGGCCGGGCTGGTATCCGGTTTTTTCTTGTCGATGCTCATAGTCGTTTCTCTCCCTGAAGATTACAGAATAGCGCGAGGACTACGGCGGGAAACCCCGCCGTAGCCTCGAAAAGCGTCAATTCTCTGCTAAGGATTTAGTCGCCGAAGTACACGTCCTTGGCGATGACGGTCTCGGTGTAATAGTCGGAGGTCTCCAGCAGCTTGGCGATGTGCTCGCTGTCCAGGCTGACCAGGTAGGTGTCCTTGGTGGTGGCCAGGTCGGTCACAGCGGTGGTGGGGGCACCGGCCACGATGAAGGCGGCGTCGATCTGGCCGTTCTTCAGGGCGTCGGCGCTGTCGCTGAAGGACTGGTAGGTGGGCTTGATGTCGTCCTCGGTCAGCCCGTAAGCACCCAGGACGTCAATGGCGTTGAAGTACACGCCGGAACCGGGAGCGCCGATGGACACGGACTTGCCGGCCAGGTCAGCCACGGTCTTGATGGCGGGGTTGGTGGTGACGATCTGCACCTGCTCCATGTACAGGGCGGCCACAGTGGAGAAGCCCTCGACCTTGCTCTCGAACAGGTTGGTGCCGTTGTAGGCGTAGGCCATCACGTCGGACTGGCAGAACGCGAAGTCAGCGGTGCCGTCCACCAGCTCCTGCACGTTGGCCTGAGAGCCGTTGCCCACCAGACCCACGACGTTGATGCCGGCGTTGTTGGTGGCGTGCTGGGCGATGACGGAGCCGAAGGCGTAGTAGGTGCCGGACTCGCCGCCGGTGACGAAGCGCAGGTTGCGGGAGTCGGTGTTGCCGGCGCCGTCCTTCACGGCGGCGACCTCAAAGCCCTTCTCGGCGAAGTACTTGGCAGCGCCGGGGTGATAGGGCACGGAGGTGATGGAAGCGCCGTACTCCAGACTCAGCTCGCCGTACTTGGCGTGGCTGGTGGTCAGGGACGCGGCGTTGTCGAAGATGTCCGCCACGAACTTGTACACGTCGTCGCTGGACACGTCGTCGCGGGCCAGGATCACCGCGCCCACGGCCACGGTGGTGGTGTCGGTATGCTCAGCGGTCACGTCGCCGCTGTCGTCCTTCTTGTCGCCGCAGGCGACCAGGCTCAGCGCCATGACCAGCGCCAGAACCAGTGCAAAAAACTTTTTCATGTTCTTTCTCCTTATTGATAGATAAATTGTTTTCCTCTTCCTGAAAAACAGCTTTTTCCGCCGGCCGGTCGGGCACGGCGGTGTTCAACGGTGCCATTATATCGCAGGCGTAAACTTTTTGCAATATCTAAATGCGGAAAATTTCATTTTTCTGCGGAACGATTTTCCCGTCCGTGCGGACATTCCGCTTTTCTTAGTCATCATTTCTTTCGGCAAATCCGCAGTTTTGTCTGTATCATGGTACTTTTTAGCGGTGGTCTATTCATAATGCTAAATTGTTTTATGCAGGAACGCCCCGCAAGAAGTGCATTTTCTGCTGGGCAATCCTGCAAAATAACAGAGGCGGGGCTTTGCCCCGCCTCTCAGCTTTCTGTCACATTCAACAGCTGCGCCGCAGCAGCTCGCATACCAGTTCATAGGTGCGCTCCGTGGAGGGCACGCTTAGCCGCTCCCGCACGGAGTGTACATCGTGCAGCTCCGGCCCCATGGACACCGCGTCCAGACCGGGGATCTTCTCCATCAGCAATCCGCACTCCAGACCGCCGTGGGTGGCCTCCACCACGCCGTCCTTACCGGTAAGATCCTTATACGCCGCCAGCAGCGTATCCCGGAACTGCGACTCCCTCTTGTACTGCCAGCCGGGGTACACGCCCCGCTCTGCCACAGTGCCGCCCGCCAGCGCCGCCACAGCCCGCACGCGCTGCGCCAGCATCAGCTTCCGGGACGCGATGGACGACCGGATGGAGAACGCGATGTGCAGTCCGTCGCCGTCCAGCTTCACCACGCCCATATTCAGGGATGTCTGCACCAGACCGGGGAAATCCGTGTCCATAGCCTCCACGCCCTGCGGCATGGCCGTCAGCGCCTGCACCAGCGTCACGGTGCGCTCTGCGGACACGGCTTTTGCCGTCTCCGCCGCCGCGCAGGTCAGCGTCACATCGGGGTCGGTGACGGCGTACTCGTTCTTCAGCACCCCCTCAAGCTCCCGAATAAACGCTTCGAACGCCCGGCCGCTGCCCTTGGGCAGCGCCACCGCCGCATCGCAGCGGGAGCAGATCACGTTGTCGAACTGGCCGCCGGAGATGGCCGCCAGCCGCAGACCGGGGAACTTCTCCAGCGCTGTGGCCAGTACCCGTCCCATGAGGCGGTTGCCGCTGCCGCGTCCCAGATGGATGTCCGCACCGGAGTGACCGCCCCGCAAGCCGGCCACGGTGATGCCGAAGCCCTCCATGCCCGCCGCATCGGTCAGCGCTGCGGGCAGCAGGCAATCGGCGTGCATGCCGCCTGCGCAGGACACGGTGAACACGCCCTCCAGCTCGGAGTCCAAATTCAGCAGCTTTTTGCCCTTCAGGTCAGAGCAGTCCAGCGCAAAGGCGCCGTCCATGCCCACCTCCTCGTCCACGGTGAACACCGCCTCGATGGGCGGATGTACCAGCGTATCGTCCGACAGGATCGCCAGGATCATGGCCACGGCAATGCAGTTGTCGCCGCCCAGCGACGTCTTGTCCGCCCAGATCCACTCACCGTCGGTCATCAGGTCAAGTCCCTCGCGGGTCATGTCCTTGGTGCAGTCGTCGGTCTTGGCGCACACCATGTCGATGTGTCCCTGCAGGATGATCGGCTCGGCGCTCTCATGGCCGGGGGATGCCGGCTTCCAGATCACCACATTGTTGCACGGCTCCTGCCGGTACTTCAGTCCCAGTTCCTTGGCAAAGTCCACGCACAGATCGCTGATGATCTTCGTGTTGCCGCTGCCGTGGGGCACCGAGCACAGCTTTTCAAAATATGCGAACACCTTTTCTGGCTTCAAGCCTTTCAAAACAGCCATTTTGATACTCCTTTCCCATGCGGCCGCAGTCTCCGCGCCGCCCATTCAGTATAGCATATCCGCCTGCCGCCCGCAAGCAAGTCCCTATGCGCCCACAGCCCATGCTTTCGCATGGGCTGTGTATGCAGCACACATTATCAGAAGTCGCCCAGGCCCATATCGTCCTCGGTGTTGGGCGCTTCCTCGTCGTCCTCCTCGGTGGGAGGCGCGGGGATGAATTCCTCCAGATAGGCCTCCTCCGGCAGACCAGCCATATACGCCGGCAGGTTGATGATGATGCCGTCGATGTTATGGGGCAGTGTCATTTGGTACGTTTCCGTTGTCTCGCTGCCGCCCTTCTGCTGCATGACCTCCACGGTCAGCTCCAGCTTGTCGCCGATGACGGTGGTCAAGCAGCGCTCCTTTTCGTACAGCTTGGAGATCTGCTCGCCGTTCACATACACAGTGATCTTATAGGGTGCCTCCACAGACTGGCCGCCCTTGTCCACTGCGCGGTTGTCGAAATAGACGGTGTGGCCGCGTCCGATGCGCAGCATCAGCACGGCGACGAGCACCAGCACCAGGATAAAGGCGATACGGATGAGCCACGAACGTTTCGTCGTTTTCATGCGGTTCTCCCCTCCTCCTCGGCCTTCTGCTCAATGGCCAGCTGCTGACCCAGCGTGCGGTTCTCCTTGCGCTTCTTGGCCTCGTACATGACCAGTGCCACGGTGATAACGGCGTAGGACACGAACACGCGGAAGTACTCGCCGATCATGGAGTCGCCGGTGATCTTGGTTCCGGCGGCCGGCGCCACGATGAACATGGTATGGAACAGGAGCACACCCAGGAACACGTTGCCGATGGACGCCTTTTCCACGGAGGCGCCGCCCACCAGCAGCGCGGCGATGCAGAACATGCCGACGTTGGTATGCGCCGTATAGGTGGGGAAGTTGCCCATGTTCTGCAGATAGATGATCATGCCGAAGCCCGCGAACACGGTGGACATGACGATGGAGATCAGGCGGGTGCGGTCCACATTGATACCGGCGTCCCGCGCCACGTTCATATCCTGGCCCACCGCGCGCATGTCCTGTCCCAGCTTCGTGCGGCGGAACCACACGATGAACAGGCAGGCCAATGCGATGATGATCAGCGTCAGCACGGGGATCTTCACGCCGCCCACGTAGACGGCCAGCGCGTTATCCACGCTCTGCCGCATCTGCAGAAGGCTGACTGTGTTGCGGATACCAAAGCCGCGGGGCAGCTTCAGTGTGTTGTGGAGGATGGGGATGATGGGCCCCATCATATACAGCACCACCAGCTGGTACACACCGGTCATGCAGTAGGCGATAAAGTAGCTGGTGACCATCTCGCGGCCCTTGGCGCGGTTCAGGATGTTGCCGCACATAAGACCCAGCAGAATGGACAGGGGGATGGACAGGATGGCCGCCAGCACCAGACCGGGGATACCCCAGATCTGCCAGTCCGCCACCAGAATCAGCGCGATCTCGCCGGCCATAGCGCCCAGCGTCATGGCAAAGTTCAGACCCATACCGGCCATAATGGGGATCAGCAGGCTCAGGATCAAAAAGGCGTTGCGCCCCAGACGGGTCATAGCCTCGTTAAGTATGTAGCTCACCGGCAGGCCGGACACGGGAATGAGCACGGCGCAGATGATGATAAACAGGACGGGCACTGAGTTTTTGCCCAGGAATTGCTTTACGTCGAATCTCTTACCCTTCATGTCAGCGCCCCCTTTCCGTCTTTCTGGTCAGGGCATAGAGGATCATGCCGTTGGATACCACGATACGGATGACTTCGCTCATATCCATCTGGAAGGCGGCGCTCATCACGGTGGGGGTCATGGTCACCACGCCCTGATACAGGATCGTACCGATAATCACATTGCCGATGGATGCCTTATTCACCGACGCGCCGCCGATAAGGATGGCGGCCACGGCGGGCATGGCCATCCAGAAGGGGCCGTTGTACAGCTGTATGAAGCCGAAGCCCTGCTCATACACCAGAATACCCACAGCACCCAGCCAGGTGGACATGATCACGGAGATAAGCCGCATCTTGTCCACGTTGATGCCCGCTGCGCGGGCAAAGGCGGGGTTGGAGCCCACAGCGGTCATGGCGGTGCCGGTCTTGGTGTGCAGGAACGCCCACATCAGCACGGCCAGCAGCACGAAGAACAGCAGCGTACCGGTGGGGATCACCAGATTGATGCCGATGCAGTTCAGGTCGATCGGCAGCACACTGGCCAGCGCCTTGTCATAATAGCCCTCCAGCGAAATGACGGTACGCAGACCGCTGGCGGAGAAGCCCCACACCATGGTAGGGTGCTTATACGGCAGCAGCAGCCACATCATGCACATGAAGGACACGGACGAGAAGCCCACATAGGTGGCGATCATCATCTCGCCGCCCTTGATCTTGTTCAGCAGCCAACCATAGCCGCCGCCGAACAGCAGGGCAAAGGGCGTGGCGATGAGGATGGCCATAAGGAAGCTGGCAAAGCCGGTGTAGCCCAGCTCGATGGACAGCGTGGCACCCAGCAGTCCGGACACGATACCCAGCGGCAGGCCGAAGTTCAGGCCGCAGCCGGAGTGTACCATGGGCACCATGGCCAGCACCATCACGGCGTTCCAGCTGAAACGGGTGATGATATTGGTGATCTGTGTGGGGAAATCCAGCCCCACGCAGGGCGCGGCGATGAGCAGCAGCAGCAGGAAGCACGCGATGATCAGACGCGGCAGGCCGAAGCTGTCCAGCAGCTCTCGGAATTTTGACTTGTTTCCAAGTGTGGTCGTATTGCCCATTTCTTCCTCCTTACTTCACCTGACTGACCATGAGCATACCGAACTCCTCGGAGGAATGGTCAGCAGGCAGGATACCGGCGACCCTGCCGCCGGAGACGATGGCGATGCGGTCGCAGATCTGGCGCAGCTCCTCCAGCTCGGAGGAGATCATCACCACCGTGACGCCGGATTCGCGGTTAAATTTCTTCAGCGCCTCCAGCACCAGCGCCTTGGCGCCCACGTCGATGCCGCGGGTAGGCTCGGACACGAAGAGGAAGCGGGGCTCCAGCGCGAACGCCTTGGCCAGACACACCTTCTGCTGGTTGCCGCCGGACAGCTCTCTGGCCTTCTGGCCGGAGCCGGTACACTTGATCTGCAATTCATCGATATACCGGTTCGTCACCGTGTGGATGGCCTTTTCGTCGCGCCATGTGAAGAAACCCATTCTCTTCAGGAACTTGTTCTGCACCTGCATGGCGGGGAACGCCACGTTCCACTCCAGTGACTCATCCAGCAGCAGACCCACGCCGCGCCGATCCTCGGACACGAAGGCCAGCTGGGAGTCCAGACACTTCCGGGGGCTGTTCAGCGCGATGGGCTTGCCGTCGAATTCCACGGTGCCGCCCGCCTCGTACAGGCCCATCACACCGTTGGGAATACCCAGCTTGCCCTGGCCGGCCAGACCGCCGATGCCCAGGATCTCGCCCTCCTTCACGTCCAGATCCACGTTGCGGACGATCTCGCCGGGCATATCCACCCACAGCTTGCGGATGGACATAATGGTGCGGGCATCGGAGTGGTCGCGGATGTCGTGGGCAGCGCCGCCGGCGGCCACCTCGCGCCCCACCATGTAGTGGGTGATGTCGCGGACATCCGTCTCGCGGGCGGGCACGTCCTTGACCACATAACCGTCCCGCATGATGACCACCTTATCGCACACCGACAGGATCTCCTGCAGGCGGTGGGTGATGAAGATCACGGCGATGCCCCGGGAGGCCATGCCGCGGATGGAATCCAACAGCGCCTGCGCCTCCTGCTCGGTGAGCACGGCGGTGGGTTCGTCCAGGATCAGCAGCTTCAGGTTCTCCTTGCTCAGCTCGCGGGCGATCTCCGTAAACTGCTTGTGACCCACGGGCATGCTGCTGATGACCATCTTCTGGTCGATAGCCACGCCCATCTTCTCGATGGCTTTTACGGCGCGGTTATCCATTTCCTTATAGTCGAGAGTGTCCAGGCGCGGGCCGAACACTTCTGAAATAACGCTTTTTTTCTTGGGCTCGCGGTTGAGGAGGATGTTCTCCGTGGCAGTAAAGCCGGGGATCAGCGAGAACTCCTGATGCACCATGCCGATGCCGGCCTTCAGCGCATCAAAGGGGGTGTTGAACTGCACTTTTTCTCCGTCGATCAGGACATCCCCCTCGTAGCCGCCCGTCTCACGGATCACGTCCATGCCGAAGAGTATTTTCATCAAGGTGCTCTTTCCGGCGCCGTTTTCGCCCACCAGACCCAGTACCTCGCCCTCTTTCAAGGTGAAGTTGATGTCTGTGAGCACCTGATTGCCGAAAAAGCCCTTTTTGATATTCCGCATCTCAAGCAGCGGAGCATTGTTCTTTTCCATATTCATCCCTACCTATAGCAGCGGGGAGGGAGGATGCCCTCCCTCCCCGCTTTAATGGTTGCTTCAAAAGCCTGTCGTCAGCTGACGGTGAAGTACTTCTCCGGGATCTCCACGTCGGCGTTGCCCATGAAGTGGCCGGGATCACCCATGATATAGGTATCCTGATAGATCAGGAACACGTTTTCAGACTTCGCGCCAGTGGTGGCGTTGGTGTAGCTGGCGCCGTTCCAGGCCGCCTTGGGAGAGTAGACCTGCAGCGCGGCAGCCACATCGTCCATGTCCTTCAGCTCGCTCTTGCCGTCCAGCACGTTCTTGGCGTGCAGGGCCAGGCCGGCGGACAGGGTGTAGCCGTAGGAGTAAGCCCAGGTGCCGAAGTGATCGGCGCCGCCCTTCTCAACGATGGTGGACTCGACCTTGGTCAGGATCTTCTCGAAATCACCGGCTTCCTCGGTCAGATCAATACCCAGCGCGCCGGGATAGCCCATCAGGGGGGAGGGCAGGTCGGCCTCGATGAAGTAGCCGCCGCACTCCAGCAGGCGCTTCAGCAGAGGCTCGGTGTGCGCATCGTTGGTGCAGAAGTAAGCAGCCTTCTGGCCGTACTTCTCGACCCATGCGGGCACCTGCTCCAGAATGTAGGCCTGAGCACCGGAAACGCCCACGTCAGAGGTGGGATCGGGAGCCGTCTCCAGGACGAACTTCATGCCGAACTCCTCGCAAGCGGCCTTCATGATGGCCACGCGGCGGCTCATGGTCTCATAGGACATGTGGCGGGGGAAGGAGATATGTACGAAGGTGTCGCAGCCCAGCTCGTGCGCGGTGCGGATGATCAGATAGCCGCGGGACACGAAGTCGTTGTTGGTGACCAGGTCGGCAGCGGAGCTGATCTCGGGCAGATCCTCGTGAGCCTCGCCTGCGATGCAGATGATGTCAGGGCGAGTCTCTTTGATCTTGCGGAAAGCCTCGGTGGTGCCGGGGACAGCCTGATTGACAATGATGGCCTTCATCAGGGGGTCGGCGGACAGGTTCACGATGCTCTGGATGGTGGTCTCAGTCTCCTCGGTGAAGTTGTCGGGATAGATGGCCAGCTGGACCATATCCTCGCCATACTCCTTCTGGAAGGCCTCGGCGCCGCGGCGATCATCCTCGGACTGAGAGACGGAGCCGGTCACGATGCCGATCTTGTAGGGCACGGTGTTATCATCGGTCTCGCCCTTCTTTTCGCCGCAGGCGACCAGGGAGAGCGCCATGATGAGAGCCAGCAGCAGAGAAACTACTTTTTTCATGTTTACCTCCTAATTCCTTTACCATAGTTTGTTGTTTCCTCCGCCAGAAGGAAACAGCGAACAGGGCGCGCCCCATTCACTTCTATGCATTCGGGTGCTGCGCACCCATTTGATTTTACCAGATAAGTTCACACTCTGTCAACATATTTGTGTCTCTGAATGGTGTTCAATAGCGCATCTCCTTGTTTTTCATCCACACACTTTCCCACATTTTTTGGCGCATTTGCATCATTTTCATGTATTTTTCATGCGGTTTTCTGTCAGAATCCTGCTGTTTTGCTATAATAAACTTTTCTTTTGGCGAAATCTGTTTTTTGTCTGACTGCAGCAAAAGAGACAGGCTTCCGCCTGTCTCTCCCGCTTACCTTATGACTTATGGCACTCGTCAGATCTTCTGCTTCTCATCCACGATCCGGCGCAGCTTGGCGGAGAAATCCTCCAGCGTCATGGCGCCCAGGTCCTCGCCCTTGCGGGTACGGACGGAGACGGTGCCGTTCTCCATGTCGCGGTCGCCAACCACCAGCATGAAGGGGATCTTCTCCAGGGTAGCCTCGCGGATCTTCTTGCCGATCTTCTCGTTGCGGCTGTCCACCTCCACGCGGAAGCCCTGCTTGCGCAGCTCCGCGGCCTGCTGCACGCAGTAGTCGGCAGCGCGGTCAGTAATAGGCAGGAAGCGTACCTGCTCGGGCATCATCCAGGTGGGCAGCGCGCCGGCGTACTCCTCGATCAGGTAGGCCAGCGTCCGCTCATAGCAGCCCAGAGACGTGCGGTGGATGATATAGGGCAGGGCCTTGTTGCCGTTCTCATCGATATAGTACATGCCGAAGCGCTCCGCCAGCAGCATATCGATCTGGATGGTAACAAGGGTATCCTCCTTGCCGTACACATTCTTGTACTGGATGTCCAGCTTGGGGCCGTAGAACGCGGCCTCGTCAATGCCCACGGTGTAGTCCACGTTCAGATCCTTCAGGATGCGCTCCATGGCGGCCTGGGCGTGGTCCCACTGCTCCGCCGTGCCCTCGTACTTGTTGTTGGGGTTGGCGGGGTCCCACTGGGAGAAGCGGAACGTGCACTTTTCCAACAGGCCCACGGTGCCCAGGCAGTACTTGGCCAGATCCAGGCACTGCTTGAACTCCTCCTCCAGCTGGTCGGGGCGCAGCACCAGATGTCCCTCGGAGATGGTGAACTGGCGGACGCGGATCAGGCCGTGCATCTCACCGGAGTCCTCGTTGCGGAACAGGGTGGATGTCTCGCCCAGACGCATGGGCAGGTCGCGGTAGCTGCGGCCGCGGTTCAGGAACACCTGATACTGGAACGGGCAGGTCATGGGACGCAGGGCAAAGCACTCCTTCGTCTCATCCGCGGGATCGCCCATGACGAACATGCCGTCCAGATAATGATCCCAGTGACCGGAGATCTTGTACAGCTCACGCTTGGCCATCAGAGGCGTCTTGGTCAGCAGATAGCCACGCTGCTGCTCGGTGTCCTCCACCCAGCGCTGCAGCAGCTGGATAACGCGGGCACCCTTGGGCAGCAGGATGGGCAAGCCCTGGCCAATGCAGTCCACAGTGGTGAAATATTCCAGCTCGCGTCCCAGCTTATTGTGGTCGCGCTTCACGGCCTCCTCCCGCTCCTTCAGATAGGCATCCAGCTCGTCCTTGCTGGGGAAGGCCACGCCGTAGATACGCTGCAGGGTCTGGCGGTTGGAGTCGCCGCGCCAGTAAGCGGCGTTGCAGGCGGTCAGCTTGATGCCGTTGCCCTTGATGCGGCCGGTGGAGTCCACGTGGGGTCCGGCGCACAGGTCCACGAACTCGCCCTGCTTGTAGAAGGAGATGTGGGCGTCCTCAGGCAGATCGTTGATGAGTTCCACCTTGTAGGGCTCTTCCTTTTCCTCCATGTACTTGACGGCCTCGGCGCGGGGCAGCTCGAAGCGCTCCAGCTTCAGCTTCTCTTTACAGATCTTACGCATTTCAGCCTCGATCTCGCCCAGGTCGTCCTGGGTGAAGGCGAAGGGCGCGTCCAGATCGTAATAAAAGCCGTTGTCGATGCTGGGGCCGATGGCCAGCTTCACCTCCGGGTGCAGGCGCTTGACAGCCTGGGCCAGGATGTGGGAGCAGGTGTGCCAGTAGGTCTTGCGGTACTGTTCGTTTTCAAACGTAAATTCCTTGTTTTCCTTGTTGACTTCGCTCATAGTCTGTTCCTCCTTGTGATCGGGGCTGGATAAATAAAAATCCCCACCCCTGAATGGTATCAGGGGTGAGGTAATAGGCATTACTCCACGGTTCCACCCTGCTTACGGCCTGCGCAGCATTTTTACTGTCCGCTGCGGATGGCGGGATATCTTTCGTCGAAACAAGGCGCAGGAGCGCAGGAATACGGTCTGTATTTCAAGCTTCTGCAACGCAGTATCGGCGGAAGAGATCCGGCATACGCCGTCGCTTTCGATCGCTGTAACGGGCGATACCCGTCCTGCTCGTCGCAGGCGGCTCGGAAGTGGTACGGGCCGTGTCCTTGGCGGGGTGCTTTCAGCCGGGGGCGCCCCTCTCTTTGGCCGCGGAAAAACAGCTTCTTCTTCGTCACTGCCTTTTTGATGGCAATAAGTATAAACCGTTCGGCGCGGTTTGTCAACGGGTGGTTTCACGGGGGAAGGGCAAAATCAGCCGCGTGAAGCAAAAAGAGACATCCGAAAGGATGTCTCTTTTTGCTGGAATATTGCAACACTATAAATGCCAAGCAAATCCGGATATCACGATGGTACACATCTGCAAAAGATCGTTTCGTTTAAACATATCTTGATCTTGAACCTATGTGCAATAAAAGCGACGAAGAGTGAGGATTTTAGATATCAGGTAAATCAAGCGTAATTACGCGGTGTGGTTTAGGCCCGGTTTTAATTGCGTCAATTACATCTCCGTCACAATATGCCGCATATTTGATGAGCAGACTATTGTATGAGTTTGGTTCGACATCTTTTAGAAACGCTAAACTTCCTAAAATAGTGTCTGGATCTCCCCGACCATGCATAATGCGCTCATATACCATTTTCTTTATGGCTAATCGCTTTTCCAGACCGACCGAAACTTTTCCGGTTTCTGTTAATATCAGGCCAGTAATCTCTCTCCGGCATTTTTTTGAACAGAACCATGATTTATATGCATTAGAAGAAAAACCTATCTCGTGTATTTTTTCATTAACTTCACTCTGCAAAGAAGAAGGTAGATATTCTTGTGCAGATATGTAAATATCATCGGCGTATCTTGAATACTTCCAATTACGACGATTGCAATAATTGGTAAAATGTTCATCAAATGCATACATCACGATATTACATATGATAGGAGAACTTACTGTGCCAATACATAAATGATTGCGTCGGAAACAGATACTTGACACAACATCGAGTATGTCGTCATCCCATAGATTTGCTGCTTCGATTATGCCGCGATTTGCAGCAAGCTCGGCGACCAGGTGTTCTGAGGTTATGCTGGGAAAAAAATCTTTTATATCTGTATGAAAAATAAAGTAAGACTCTTTATGAAATGTAGCGTGTTTTTTGATGCTGTTTCCTCTGTTGTAAGCGAAAGCTGCTTTAGAAATTGGTAGCAGAGAAAGTATATTAGTCTTGACCCAATACTGCAGTGTTTTTAATTCAGGACTTGCCTGAGATATTTTTCTCCGTCCGCCGTTACTTTTGGGAATATAATAATCTTTATAATAGTAATTGCTACGACGAATAATGGAACTAATGTAATCGTCTTTTAATTGTAGATTTGAAGAAATTCGAGTAATCAATGAGCTCATACTTTCTCACCATAACGATATTTTCTGCATATAATTCTATTACGCTCACGATCCATAGCATTTCCTGAATATCTCAGCATGAAATTTTGCGTTTTGGAATAATTCAGCAAAGATAGGTATCCTTCGTCTATACGAACTATCTGTGCAACTTCAAGCATTTTCCATATATAGGTTACTTGAATTTCACGTGAAAAAGCTTCGCCATTGCGCTTAATAAATGTAAAAGTGTCAATACCCTTGATGTCCTTATAAAGTTGAATTAAGTCGGCACTCAATATTGGTTGTGCCAGTCTGATAATTTCAAGTACTTCAGGAATAAATGAGCTAATGTATACATTAGTATCTTTATTGATTGTTCGTTTATTAATAGATGAAATTTTCGTTTTCATTCTGCTTGTTAAGTCAAGCACAACCGATCTTAGTTCTTCACTTGCCAATAGCGCCCCGTATTTTATTTCGGCATATACAACTTTTGAACCGTTATCTGAGGCTTTTAAAACTGGACCTGTTGAGATAAAAGATCGGCTATTGCGATATGCCTCATCCAATACAACAATCATTTTGTCACTAAACAGTGAATCTGCGTAAGCAAATGCTCCAAGTTCACAAAATGATCCGGGGCTTTCCACAAAAAGAATAATTGCGTCACTAACTTCAGCAAGGAACTCTTCAAATGTCAAGAGATCGATTTTACTATCAAATCCATCTTCCCACAATTGTTCTGATAATACAACATTTATATCCGGCAACAATTTTTCCATATATCGGTGAATTATTCCACGGTTAGTATTCCAATAAGAGTCCTCAACGCTTTTATCAAAACCTTTTCCACAAAGAAATATAAATTTAGGGTAGGTGATATATTTTGCATCTCTTGTATCAAGATGGTTGCGAATGTTTTTAATTTGATTCTCTCCAAATGCCTTCGCCTGCAAAAATATCACCTACCCTGTCAGAATGGAAATACTTACAACTAAGCAGTTGCTGCGGCGCGCTTGTAATGAGAAATTACAAGCGTGACGCAGCAACTGCTTGTAATCCTCACAATTCTTCTGGCTCTGTTTAACACAAAGCACAATACGACTTTCTAAGCCATATAATTTACTAAGTATTTCCTCCTATATATTAGCAAAAAAAGCCGCTATTTGCAAGAGTAGGACGGATAATATCTGCCCAATAACCCTACATTATTTAATCCTTTATAATGGAGTTAAATATCCACATTTTAACTACACCATTAGGAGGGAATGATAAGGATGAAAAGCAGAAACTATTCGGAATCTGAAAAATTCGCAGCAGTTGAACGCTTTTTAGTCGGTGGAGAATCCGTAGCGACGATTGCCGCTGACACTGGTATCTCCAGAAGTACTCTCTATGCTTGGATCAAGTCCGCACAGATTGAGCCGGGTATGGTAGAGTTTACTCGCAAAAATTTTCGGATGCTGGAAGCAAAGGTCAAACGTCTGGAAGGAATCGTGGAAATTTTACAAATCGCAAACTGTACCGCCAACGCACCTCTCAATGAAAAACTCCAAGCGTTAGAAGAACTCCATGGCCAATACAATGTGCATATGCTCTGTGACGCGCTGAAAGTTCCCCGCGGAACATTCTACAATTATATCTTCCGGAACAAACGGGACAATACTTGGTATGCAAAGAGAAGAGAGGAACTTCGAATCAGAATTCAACAAATCTATGATGAAAGTAAGCAAATCTTTGGAGCAGGAAAGATTACCGCAGTTATGAAAGAGGAAGGTTATAAAGTCAGTCAGGAAATGGTTCGGGAACTCATGCGGGATATGGGCCTGCTAAGCATTCGACAGGATGCCAAAAAGGTCTATGCCAAAGAGCGACGCAGTTTGAAAAATCATTTAAACCAGCAATTTGAGGTAACGCGGCCAAATGAAGTATGGGTCAGTGATGTTACATATTTTCTTTGTAAGGATATCAAGTACTACATCTGTGCCATTATCGATTTGTATGCCAGGCGAATTGTAGGCTATCGAGTTGGAAAGCGTAACAGCACACAACTTGTGAAAAGTACATTCAAGCAAGCATACGAATCCCGCAAGCCTGCAGGACAACTGCTATTCCATACAGACCGGGGGAGCAATTATCGCTCTTATGCCATGTGCTCGTATCTTAGGGAGTTTGGCGTGATACAATCATTTTCCAAGGCGGGAGTTCCCTATGATAATTCCGTAATGGAGTCCTTTTTCTCCTCGTTGAAACGAGAAGAACTGTACCGAACAAAATACCGCTCTGAAGCAGAATTCAGAGCGGCAGTAGATGCGTATATGGTGTTTTACAACGAGCGCAGACCTCACGCTAAAAACGGTTACAAGACACCAATGAAACTGGAATCTATCTATTTTGGCGAGCAAAGGGAGCCAGAGACCATGTCCTGAACAAAGGGGTTCAGATTGATTGTTTTCGCTGTTTTACGGCCTAAAATTCAACGATTTATCAAGAATGTCCGAAAAGGAGATTGCTCCTTGAAGCCCTGAATCCCTTATAAATCAAAGGAAACAAAAAAACACCATTGATGTCCGAACCTTGGGGGGTTCAGATGTCAATGGTGCTTTCATATGGCGCGGAAGGAGGGATTTGAACCCTCGCGCCGCTTTTGACGGCCTACTCCCTTAGCAGGGGAGCCCCTTCGGCCACTTGGGTACTTCCGCATATATATTTATTTTCTGGCGGAGAGAGTGGGATTCGAACCCACGGATGCTTTCACATCGCCGGTTTTCAAGACCGGTGCTTTCGACCACTCAGCCATCTCTCCGTGTGCAAAAGCGTCTCTCGTGCCAAACGCGAGTATTATATTACCATGCGCCGACGCCTTTGTCAACAAAAAGCCTCGGAAGAAATTTGAAAAAAATTCAAAATAGGACTTGCAAACCGCCGAAAACTGTGGTATTCTAAGTGGGCTGTTTGAGGCACAACAGAATATCCGGGTGTGGCGAAGTTTGGTATCGCGCTTGAATGGGGTTCAAGAGGCCTCGAGTTCGAATCTCGACACTCGGACCAAATTAGACAAAAGCTGTGTATAACGTAAGTTATACACAGCTTTTGCTTTTTTAGCATGTAAATCGCATAAACTCGGCCCGAAAACTATGCAGAATAACGGCAAAAGAGAAAATGAAATAATCTGTATTCCTATGTTTTATCTCTTGAACGAGGTAACACATGGGAAGTTTTGTTTTTAGGAGGAATAAAACATGAGAATACCATATGGTTTTGTGTTGATCAGCGGAGGGACACTTAGAGTCAACGAGTATGAAGCAAATATCGTATCCATGATTTTCGAGTTCTATATGGCAGGAGCAAGTTTGGGAAAAGTGGTGGATATGCTTTACTCAAAACAAATATCTTCTCCGACCGGAAAGACGAAATGGACCCGCGCTGCGGTAGATCACCTTCTTTCAAACGGCAAATATGTGGCTATTGTCGGCCTGGAGAAATTTCTGGATGTCCAATTTGAGAAGGCTGCCCGCTGTAATATTGACTACGACAAGGAGGGTTCACCGAGGAAAGACATACGTTATGTTTCCCCTGCTATGGTTCAGATTTAATTTGTCTTTTACAACACTGAAAGTTATGCTACAATGACCTTGAGAGGTGATGTGTGTGGCAAAGAAATTGAATCTGGTGGATATGTACGGAATTGGACTTATGCTGGAACACCTTGTAGCTGAGGGCAACATTACCTGCGAGGAACGGGATCGAGTTATATTGCGAATCGCGCGGGAAAACGATATTGCCGAATATATGCTCTCGAATCTTGCCGGTTATGGAAGAAGTAAGCAAGAGGTGTTGGAACGAGCAAAACGGAGGAAAGGCCTGGAATCACAGGGGAAAAAGCAGGAGGAAGGTTACATTTCTCTGACTGAGGTCGCCCGAGCTCACAGCGAGGATGCTCCGGGATATGTGATACAGAGTTGGCTGAGGAGCGGAAATACTTTAGCATTTTTGAATCTGTGGGAGCAGGAGAATAATCCGAATTATAGTGAGACTGGTTATGCAGAACTTTTAAAGAGAAAGAAAACTGCCTCATTTACGTTGACGCCAAAGCTATGGATCGACCAGACAAAGGCAATCGGCATCGTTTCCAAGCAGGGGAAAAACGGAGGAACGTTTGCTCATCCGATGATCGCCTGCGAGTTTGCCTCATGGATCGCCCCGGAATTTAAGATGCAGTTGCTGAAGCTGTCGCTGGATAGAACGAAATTGAGATGAATGAACCTTGTGTTGGTGAGGTGGGGTGATGAAACTATGGAAAAAATTCTGATCGTGGGGAACGGATTAACAGCTAACCTTATTCCTGAATATCAACACAAAGCTATGATGAAGAAAATCAAAGAGGAAATTCCGCGCCTCTTTGATAAGGCGGATAAATTGTTTGCGCCTTTCCGCAATAAAGTAGACAGCGTTCAATATAGTGCTGTATCGTGGGGATATTCCGGCGATGGTTTTTGCGGCGAAGAAGGGTACGGCGGACCAATCACAGATAGACCATATAATCCAACACTACTTTCGCATATTGAGGACCAGCTTCGAAAACTTGGCTTTAATGATGCTCAGACAGTTTCCACCATCCTCTTCCAAACATATGGGCTTATATATGAAACACAAAATGATGAAATATCCAATGTGGAGAGCCTCTTAAAAATAATTGAGCTTTTTTGTCAAAGAGGGGATTTCACGAAAGAAGATCAAGCCGAATTAAAGCGGGCAGCAAGTAGAATTTGTTATAATAATGGTAAGTGGGGAAAAGACACGTTAGGCAAAGCAAAAGTAGAGCAATTAAAGAGATGGCTGTCTGATTACAAAATGATTTTCACAACAAATTATGATTGCGTTTTAGATGATGTCCTTCAAACAGATGAAATAAAGCATCTGCATGGAGGCTTCTTTTACAAAAAACAAGATAGACAGAAGCGCTCTGACACTCTATTAGGCCCAGATGATGCCTGTTTGATTTGGGGAATTAGCGGAGAAGAAAAGGAAGAAGAAATGAAGCTTGGCGGAGGATTTACATTTCCAATTCAATTCCCACTTGAATCCCCTATGACAATTTTTCAGATTTACTTATCTCAACTCCAAAATGCAAATGCTGGACGCATTGATATTTTTGGATATAGCGGGGAAAACGATCAGCATATTAACAGAGCGATTGCCCAAAATCCATCCATCCGGGAAATCCACTATTACTGTGCGCCTGCAAAAGTTTCAGATCCTGTTGAAGAATTTGAAGTTGCATCACGATTTTCAATTAAGGCACCCCAGAAACTGATGCTGGAATCATGGAATACAATCTGGAACATCTTCGAGCAGAATTAATAAAAAATTGGAGTTGATGTCCCCTGGCTATGTTATACCGAGAATGTCCCCCGTAAACATATAAGTCGATGAGATTGAGGTGAAAACAAGTGAGCCAGAACGACAAGATTCAATTATTTGAGGACAAGCGTATCCGCACGGCGTGGGACGAGGAAAAGGAAGAATGGTACTTTTCCGTTGTCGATGTTGTTGCGGTTTTGACAGATCAGCCAGATGCCCGTCATGCCAGTACATATTGGGCAGTATTAAAGAAGCGGCTGAATAATGAGGGCGCAGGCCAACTGCTTACAAATTGTAAGCAGTTGAAAATGACCGCCTCGGATGGACGAAAACGCATGACTGATGTGGCTGACACAGAGCAGCTTCTCCGTATCATCCAGTCCATTCCCTCACCAAAGGCCGAACCATTCCGGCAATGGCTGGCGCAGGTTGGTCGGGAGCGCATTGAGGAAACCATAGACCCGGAGTTGACCATCGAGCGGGCGTTGGAAACCTATCTCAAGAAGGGCTATACCCGCGAGTGGATCAACCAGCGGCTGCAAGCCATTCAGGTCCGTAAGGAACTGACAGACGAATGGGATGCCCGCGGTGTGCAGAAGGGCGTGGAGTACGCCATCCTCACCGATGAGATCTCCCGCGCATGGTCGGGGATGTCCACCCGGCAGTACAAAAATCTGAAGGGCTTGAAAAAGGAAAACCTGCGTGATAACATGACCACGCTGGAGTTGGTGCTGAATATGCTGGCGGAAGCCACCACCACACAGTTTTCAAAGGATCGAAAGCCCACGACCTTCCAAGAGAATCTGGAAGTTGCTAAAGCTGGCGGACAGGTTGCCGGGCGAACAAGGAAAGACATTGAGTCACAGTCCAATACGCCGGTCATCTCCTCAAAGAACGCCGCGCAACTTAATCAGGTCGTGACTGACCTTTTGGAAGGGGCAGCCGCGGATATGAGCGAGATGCCAGAGAAAAAATGAGTGTTTCGCATAACGGTTTTTCATGCGACCAATTGGCAGTTCTTGAAAGCACCCATCAAAAAAGTTTGAGAAAAGTTAAAAAAGAACGAAGAATTCCAATTTGCACATGACATTTTTGAGCCGGGGGTTCAAAAATCTACAGTGGTATAGCATGACACGTCGGAGCAGGTTTGTATGCTTGCTCCGACTTATTTTTTACATAGCGGAGAGGGAGATGGTGTTGTCATCTCCCTCTTTTTTGTCCGGTGCAGGACGCGAAAAAGCGCGGCAGCTGCCGCGCTTTTTCCTCTTCCTCCCTGCTCGGTCCTTCCTGAAAGAAGGTCCCCCTCGCTGTTAAGTGAATTTAGTATACCATGAATACGCCCGTTTGTCCATCCTTTTTAGGCGCCGTATCCAGCATTTGCCACTGTTTTTCATGCATATCGCGCTGTCGGGCGGCAAAACTACCGTTGCGATACCCAACAAGGGCATTTGCCCCACAACATGAAAGGAGAACACAACGATGTCTACCAAGAACAGCAACAAGCTGAATGTCCCCGAGGCCAAGGCCGCTATGGATCAGTTCAAGATGGAGGCCGCCTCTGAGGTCGGCGTGAACCTGAAGAACGGTTACAACGGTCACCTGACCAGCCGCGAGGCCGGCTCCGTGGGCGGCCAGATGGTCAAGAAGATGATCGAGTCTTACGAGAAGAACCTGTAAACGGCCCTTCCCGCACGAAAAAAGAACCGCCTTCGGGCGGTTCTTTTTTACGTTCTCACAAGGTGACCTCCGTGCCGTTGTTCACCTCGATGCGGTAGCTGCCGGGGTTTGCCACGTCCACGTCGTTGCCCCTGAACCGGCAGTCATCCAGCGCCGCATAGGAGTTCGGCGGCAGGCACAGAAGCTCCAGCGCCGTGGTGTTGTTCAAAAAGTCGATGCGCCTGATGGTATATGTATAGGAGTTGCTGTACGCGGAGTCGTACCGCGCGCCCACCCCGTTGCCGCCGATATACCCGCCGTGGAGATAGACCCAGCCGCCGTTCACGGCCAGCGCGCCCACGTCCCAGCCGGTTACGCGGCAGTTCTCCAGATAGGTGGGCGCTCTGGCGGTCACGCCGGTTCCGCTCCCATCCCCCTCAAAGCTGACCTCCGAAAAGCGGACGTAGGCGTGGCACCGCTCCGTGTCGCTCAGGGGCGTCACCGTCACCGGCGCGGCAAAGGTGGTGCCGCTGCCCTTCAGTGTGACCGCGCAGCCCACCGACACCGGCGCGTCATAGGTCACGTCCGGCAGCTCCACCGTGATGGACGTGTCGGCGTCATACTCCTCCGCCAGCCGGTACAGCAGCGCCTGCAGCTCCTGCGCCGTGTCCAGCGGCGCGTCCTGTTGGCCGAAGTACAGCGTCGTCTGCTCCTCAAATTCCACGGTCATGGTCAGGTGCAGCACGTCGCCGCTCTTCATGCGCAGCGTCCAGACCACCTCGTTGTGGGTGCAGGTGGGATCCGCACGCAGCCGCCGGTACAGCAGCGCCAGGGACTCCGGTGTTTCCTCCTCCGCGTCCCACAGCTTCACCCGGCTCACGCCCTCCGGCGCGGTGACGGACACGTCCCAGCTGTCCAGCAGCGCGGCGAAATCCTCCGCTGCGTAGTCCTGGGTCACGGCGTCCTCCACCATGACGGTGGCGGGGAAGTCCACCGTTCCGCCCGCCGGGATCAGCTCCGAGCGATACCCCACCGGGTCGGTACGGCCCTCGATGGACGGCGTCATGGCGGTGAACACATGGTACTCCCGCCCGTCCCCGGCGGTATAGTAGGTCTGGCAGGCCGTCAGATAGGGGTCCATGGCCGCGTCCGGGGCGGTGGGCGTCTCCGCATCCGCCGGCGGCAGCTCCGCCCTGCGGGGCAGCAGCAAAAGCAGCGCCGCGGCCAGCGCCGCGGCGAACCCCACCGCCAGCAGGCGCAGGCGGCAGTACGGGCCGATAAACAGCGGGAACAGGCAGAGAAAAGTGGCAATCGAACACGGCGCACTTTTGACCGGGGAGGTAGGTAAAAAAGTAGATTTTCCTATAGGTTTATGATATGCTGTTCTAAAAAATAAATGGTAAACCGAAATATCATATAAAAGTAGTGGAGAAAAATGATGGATTTGTTGTGGAGGTATATGAAATGAAAAAGATTCTCGTATTATCACTTTGCTTTGTACTTGCACTATGGATGGCAGGTTGCGTCCAGAATAAAAATATCAATTTTGGGGATGTCACGATGAAAGTTGTAGAGGGAAGTGTAACTCCTTCAGGTTTGACAGTTCGCATTTCAAATAACACAGGAATTGATATCAATGGCGGGATCAATTACGATTTTTCTATTGAAAAAAAGGAAGATGATAAATGGTCACCAGTAAAAGAGATCGGCGATAGAACTACTGACACCGAAACATATATTTTTCAAGGAGAAAGAGATTTGAATATCAATTGGTCTGAAATATATGGTTCGCTTTCGGCGGGAGAATACAGAGTCGTTAAGTTCTTTTATCCATCGACAGAAGATGGCTCTTATGGTACAGACGATGGTTTTTACCTATTCGCTGAGTTCAGTATCGAGTAACAAATACGAATTTTATCGGGGAGCAGCAACCTCTGTCGGGGCTGTCAATGGTCGAGATGAACGGCGCACAAGTGCGCCGCCATTGACCGCCCCGCCCGGTCTTGCCCTGCGGTTATCAAGGCGGGCAAGCCCTAGGGGTGCTTGCCCGCCTCCTTTAATTTTGGGCGGAGGTCAGTAGCCGAAATTGGCCTCAAATTGAGGCCAATTTTGGCAGGGGCTTGCAAAGCCTAGATCCCTTGCAATCGCAGGCTTTCTGTGATACTATTTTGATACTAAGAAAACGAGGTGTCCTAAATAGCAGGTGAAATATTAACATATTTGCGAAAGTTTTTCTTGTGAAATCACTTCAAATACACCCACATATATTTGAATTTGCCGAGCAGCAATAATCTGGACCGCTTTCTGTCGGAGAACAATGAAAATTTCCGGGACACGCCGCTACAGCTGACGCTGCAGCGGCTCTATACCACCACCGGCCTCTCCAAGGCCGCGCTGGCCAAGCAGTCCGGTATCAGCGAGGTATATCTGCACCAGCTGTTCTCCGGCTGCCGCTTCCCCTCCCGCAACCGCCTGCTGTGCGTATGCTTCGGCCTGGGCGCATCGGTGGAGGACGCCCAGGGCCTGCTGCGGCAGGCGCGGCACGCGCCGCTGTACACCCGTGACCGGCGGGACGCCATCATTCTCTATGGTCTGAGCCACAGCATGACCTTGTTCCAGATCAACGACAAGCTGTTCACCGAAAAGCTGGATACCTTATGCTGACACCGACAGGGGAAACCGGGGAGAAAGCAAGAGGAGCGCCCATGTGGGCGCTCCTCTTGCTTTTCAGTCCGGCAGACGGCCCTCCGCCAGCAGCCAGGCGCCGGCGGCCAGCAGCAGCGCCTCCGGCGGAAGCCGCCCCCAGCGCAGGGGCAGGGGGATATCCTGCGGCTCGATGGCCGCGCCGTTCACCGCCGTCAGCCGCCGCTGCACGCACAGCACCGGGCGGGGCGTCAGGCCGGACAGCGTCAGGCTGCATCGGGGCGACAGGCCGCAGCCCACCACCTGCTGCGCCCGCAGAGGCGCGGCGGTGTTCTCCTGGGGCAGCAGCACCGTGCGGCACAGCGGCGCGCGGCCCAACACCGCCAGCCGCGCCGTGCCGGGCCGGTCCAGCACCAACAGCTCCCAGCACCGGCGCAGCAGCACCGCCTCGTCCACCGGCGGTACGGACGGCGGCAGCCAGCGCCCCAGTCCGCCGCGAAAAAATGCCATATCGACCATGTACGTCTCACCTCCCGCGTAGTCTGCCGCGCTTTGCGCCGTCTTATGCCCCGGTGGAAATTTTCCCTGTCCTTTTCGCGCCGGACGTGCTATACTGTCAGGTAGCTTGTTTCAGGAGGTGCCGCCATGCCATTCCGCGCGCATTTACATACCGTCAACCGTCACCGGCGCCTGGTGCGGCACTATTGCTTCAAGCTGGGTCTGGTGTGGCAGGGTCTGACCCACGACCTGAGCAAATACAGCCCCACGGAGTTTTGGCGGGGCGTAAAATACTACCAGGGCTGGCGCAGCCCCAACGACCAAGAGCGCCTGGAAAACGGCGTGAGTCTGGCGTGGCTGCACCACAAGGGGCGCAACCGCCACCACTTTGAGTACTGGATCGACTACTGCCGCCGGGAGGATGGGACCATCTATATCGGCGGATGCAAAATGCCGAAAAAGTATGTGGCGGAGATGTTCTGCGACCGGATCGCCGCCTGCCGGGTCTATCAGGGCGACGCATATACGGACGCCTCCCCCTACGACTACTACCAGCGGAGCAAGGACCTGCGGCGGACGGATGCCAGCCGCTTCATGCATCCGGAGACGGCGGCACTGCTGGATCGCTGGCTCCTGCTGCTGAAGGAGCGGGGGGAGGAGGCGGCCTTTGCCGCTATTCGCGCCGAATTGGCGGACAGCGCTTACTGACGGCGGAGCGCAGGTGCTTTGTTAAGAAGAAAACAATAGATTTTTGAACATTTCCCTTGCTTTCCATCACTGTTTGTTTTACAATGTTTTGGTACATTTTTATGTGAGGTTGTCAACAACATGGCCCATCCCTATAAAACGCGGGAAGGCGGCGCCACCGTGACGGTGTTCGTACCCTACGACTGCCAGAACAACTGCCCCTTCTGCATCAACAAAAAAGAATACGCGGACTGCTCTGGCTTCAGTCTGGAGAAGATACTGGCAAGCATCCAGGTGATGGACGGCATCACGCCCCGGTGTGATTTTGTGTTCACCGGCGGCGAGCCGCTGCTGCACCCCGAGCTGCCGGAACTTTTGGCCATAGCCGGGGAACTGAATTTTTTGGTAAATATCACCACAAACGGAACCCTGCTGCCCCAGGTGGGGGAGACTCTGCTGGCCGCTCCTGCCGTCCGCAAGGTCAGTATTTCCCTGCACAGCCTGGAGGCCAATGACAGCCGGGTCTTTTCCGCCTACCTGGGGAGTTGCATTTCCTTTGCCAAAAGGGCTGCCGCCGCGGGCAAACTAACAGGGCTGCGCCTTTGGAATTTGGATGGCTCTCTCCCTGGGCAGAACGACCTGAATGCCCCCATGCTGGAGGAGCTGCACCGGGCTTTCCCCGGAGAGTGGCCCCCGGTACGGGAGGGCCATAAAATAGCAGAGCGAACCTATCTGGAATTTGGCGAGCGCTTTGAATGGCCGGATCTTTCCGCCGGGGAGCGGGAGGGAGATGCCTTTTGCTATGGGCTGCGGGACCAGTTTGGGGTGCTGTGTGATGGCACGGTGGTGCCCTGCTGCCTGGACCACGAGGGTGACCTGGCCCTGGGAAATCTCTTTACCCAGCCGTTGGAGGAGATCCTTTCCTCACCGCGGGCAAGGGCAATCTATGAGAGCTTTTCGGGGCGGCAAGCCAGGGAGGAGCTATGCCGGAAATGCGGCTATGCCCGCCGCTTTATCCGCTGATATGGGACAACCGTCAACTTTTTGAGAGAAGAAAAATCTTTTATGAACTTTAGGCTACCTTTTCTTGCCGATATGTGTTATACTGAATTCCTGTGATAGCAGGTGCTCCCGCGCCGCATGGCAAAGGACCTCTACCGCTGCAAAACTGTAATGGCCGACCGGTATAGGAAGCCGGCGCCGACAGAGAAAATGTGAAAACAAGGAGGTGTTGGTTCAATGGGTAATCTATCAGAATTCCTGATGGAGGAGCTGAATGTGGCGACTGCCTTTACCATCCCGATATTCGGCGGGATAGAAGTGGCAGAATCCACCGTGATCTCCTGGGTCATCATGGCCATTATCGTGATCCTTACCCTGGTACTGACCAGAAACATGAGGGTGGAAAAGCCCGGCAAGCTGCAGGTAGGTGTGGAATACACCGTCACCGCCCTGCAGAATCTCGTCCGCGGGATCATCGGCCATGAGGGAGAGCGCTATGTCCCTTATTTGTCAACCGTGCTGGTCTTTTTGGGCATTTCCAATATCTTTGCCATCTTTGGCATGAAGCCCCCCACAAAGGACCTGAATGTTACCGCAGCGCTGGCTATTATGAGCATTGTGCTGATCGAATATTCCGGCATCCATGCAAAGGGCGGCAAGCGATTTGTACACAGCCTGGCGGAACCCATTGCCCTGATGACCCCCATGAACATTCTGGAAATCGCCATCCGGCCCACCAGCCTGTCTGTCTCTTATACACATCTCCGAGCCCACGAGACATCTCAGGATCTCGTA